>OFFL01000053.1_pt1 | contig 119820 bp, 94 predicted proteins | sample 1521391 | NCBI WGS metagenome assembly OFFL01 (sample SAMEA3504082, study PRJEB24116) | mouse gut metagenome | biome: mouse gut; feature: mouse-associated habitat; material: faeces | place: Denmark | collected 2011
GGAGTTCAGACGGGTGCTCTTCCGATCTGCCTGTAGCTCCGGCTAACAGAGCCGAAGCCTATGTATCACAGTAATTAGTACCACTTTTTAGTGTTGGTCTTGTCGGAAGCCCAAGTGGCGAAGCCGGGATATACGGTGGTGATGCGCACCTGCTCATCCGGCCATCTCCAAGAGCTTTCCACACATATCATCATCGGGGCACGTCCTGCATCGTGAGGAGGAGTCACACGCTCAGCCGATTCAGGAATGCTCGCGGGCTTGGTGGAAGGAAGCGCTGTCTCATGGGAGAACTCACCGTCCTTGTCGACGAGCACCCAGAAGCCACCCATATTCTTACCGCTGAAAGCAGCATGAACATGCTGGTTGATTGAGTACTGCCCCTTGACCTTGAATATAGCCTCACCTGTGTGAGTTCCGGTAATGCCCTTCGAGCCCACGTTTATGGGAGTCAGCGAGTCAGAGCCGCCAAGCCAGATATGAAGCTCGTGGCCTATCACGTAAGTCTCCTCCAGGGCATCAGCAACACCGCTGTCGTCAACCAACATGCCGTCAAACATGAGATAGATCGGCAATGTACCGCCTGCGGCAAGAGGCTTCACGGTAACTTCAGTATATTCGGGTTCTTCAGTTCCTTCACCCACTTCACCATTGGTCGCATCATAGTTTCTTACGATATATGAAACGCTCACCACGGCATCATTGAAGTCCCAGTCATAAGTATTGCCAAGGTCCTCAGCGGCGATAATCCACTCAAATGGAGTATCCTCAGGTTCGGGATCGGGGGTAGGATCGGGATCATTTTCCACATTACCTTCAGGTATCACATCGGGAGTGGCACCGGCAAGCATCATCACGAAGTCGTTGAGGTCAAAGTCAGCCGTGGTGTCGATCGTAGTACCGTCCGACATCACGCTTGGCCAATCCTCGAAACCAAGCATGGTCCATCCATATTTCTGGCCGGTCCATGTGGCGGCATGACTTGCTCTTTCTTGTGGTTCAAGCAGTTCCAATCCATCACCGGCAGCATTAGGCACAAGCTGCCAGTCAAAGTTACGGTCTCGGTTCGAATGGAATATGCCACTGCTTGTACGGATATAGCAACCAAAAAGAGTGCCGGGTTTAATATGCACCTTCACACCTTTTGACACTACAACGTCATTGTTTGTAGCATTGAATCCCGCTTCATTTTGATTTCCAACACCTTCCAATTCATCAACGGATTCAAGATACGCCTTATTCCATGTATATGTTATAGACAGATCACCTGCAACCCAATAGCGCCACTCATGCACAAGGAAGTTCTCTATCCCTTTCTTTGTAAGAATATCGTTAGCGATCCTGGTCATCACACCATCGATGAGGTTAGTACATGAAAAACCATTTGCATCATAATAATTGCCACCTCCTGAAGGGATATTATATTCAGCGACAGCGGCATTTATCGCTTCAGCAATTTCCGTCTTCACAGTAGCATCAAGCTCCCAATCAGATCCGGGACTATAATTCATGACTGTAGGTTTGCGCTTGGTGAGGATAGTATTTTCATCAGCCTCGTCAACTTTATCGGCTGTGTACACGTCCACATATACTATCTCCTTAGCCTCTGAATCATAGTAGTAGACACCGAAAGTCGGAGTCTGAGAAGTGTTCCAGAATATAGGATAGACAATGAAATCACCTTCCGACTCGAAAATAAAGTCACTGGTGACACCATCATTATTCACATTATACCCGCCCTCAGGCATTCGCTTGGCATACAGTTTTGTATCGTGGGCCGAAAGGACGAGCCAATCCTCCTCTTCCGTACGTGACACTGTAACAACAGGGTCCTCATCACCGTAATGACCGCCACGTGAAGCAGAACCATACCTCAAATCAATGGTCGAACCGATTGATGTGGGGTAATCCTTTCCGTTAACTCTGACGATAAGGCTTTCAACGCTTTGCGGGACATCCACCGAAATCTCCTTTGTGCCTGATATCTGACGGTAATCGGCAAAGAGATAGCGTTTTCCATCCACATTAGCATAGATTTTGACATCGGTCGGATTAGAGGTCTTGATGGTGATATTGCCATCCTTGGCCATATTCCAGTCATGACTGGGATCTATCAGACCAAACTCTTTGATGAATTGACGCATGTAAAGCTCTTCCTGAGGTATCTCTATCTGGTCCGACGTACACGCCGGCAGCATAGCCCCCAACAACAGCAATGCAGCCACACTTTTTTTGTTGGTTAGCATAGGGTTGGTTAATGTAATTAGGTAGTTAGGTGATAAATTGCACTAAAATTGATAGGTACGAATTTTAATCAGGTCCTGTAGAAACAGTGATGCAAATATACTAATAAAATGCTCTAAATAAGCAACTTTTAACCTCGCTTAACACTCATATAAAAATTTAAACAAGTTTTAACCTTTCACGGAGACAAAAGCGTTGACACATCTGCAACACATATAGCAACTCCGTGACATTCAATAGCATTATGAACATCACGGAGCCAATAACAATTTCTAACAAATTCAGGATATCATCGCTTGGTATTCAGCAGAGATGGTGACGGAGACTCGAAATTAGTAATCCCGAGATTCACCTCTCTGAGTTCTTCAAGCGTGTGCACCGGAAGCGTCACATCAGCCGGGAAGGGCTTCAACGAATACTGTTGGAAGTAAAGCAGGCAGGCATCCTTCCACCATTGCGCGTCGCGCACCTGAGTCATCAGCCGCCGCTCCACATCGGCAAACAGTGCCGAGTCAACATCAAGCCGGGCCGACTCCCATGCGCGCTGCTGGCGCACAGCCTGTGACACACCGCGCTCGTATGCGTGGCAGAGCTCGTCCCACATTGTACGGCCCGATTTCATCTTATGGTCCCAGGGCACATGATGAAACCACAGCAGGAACTCTTCAGGACAGGTGTCGATGTCGGCCAATTGGCTTCTTAACGGCTCCGGATATTGGCTCACCGCGTCACTGCCCGAGGGTGAGCGGTCAAAGCCGAGCCCATCGCTGTCGGCGCGGTGATAATATTTCGGCAACCAGTCAGGACGTGCCCCCGGCACATCACACCACGGCTCCGGGCCGTAATGGTGACCAAATGCGAAGATGTGGTGCAGCCCGAGGGGCATCATGTAGTCCACAACCGTCTCGCGGCTTTTAAGCATCATGCCCATAAGGGTGTTTTTGACCTCGGCGGTCCCCTCGCAGGGGCTCACGAGCGACTGGTCAATCCATTCGGAAAGAATCTCATCTGATGTGAGCTGCGGGTTCCATGCCAGACGCCCGAAAGCATACCAGTTGGCCTGGGCGAGCGGATGACCGGTCCAGTTAGGATCGTCACCAATATTAGCCACTCCGGCGGCCGCCTTAATTGAAGTGGATGGCACATAGTCGAAAAACTCCTTCCACATCGGGGCGAGATAGGCCAGATGGTTGGCATGGCCAAGATATTCCTGAGTCACCTGGAATTCCACCATCTGCTGCGTGTGCGGCATGGCTCCGAAAAGGGGACTGTAGGGTTCACGCGGCTGAAAGTCAATCGGGCCGTTCTTTATCTGGATGATGACATTGGAATCAAACTTGCCGTCGAGCGGCTGAAACTCCATATAGGCCTGCTTGGCGCGGTCAGCATCAATAGGCGAATAGACGAATGAACGCCACATCACTATGCCTCCATAAGGTCTGAGAGCTTTGGCAAGCATGTTGGCACCCTCGGCATGGCTTCGGCCATAATCCATCGGACCTGGCTGGCCCTCCGAATTGGCCTTGACAAGGAAACCACCGAAATCGGGGATGAGACCATATATCTCCCTGGCTTTCCGCTGCCACCACTTCTGTACCGCAGGGTCAAGAGGGTCGGCGGTTGGAAGTGAGTCAAGTGCCATAGGAGATGCGAAATTCACCGACAGGTACACCTTAAGCCCGAATGGGCGGAAGATATCGGCAAGTTTCTTCACTTTGCAGAGGTAATCGGCCGAGAGGATACGCGGAGACGCATTGACATTGTTGAGCACAGTGCCGTTGATACCCACCGAAGCATTGGCTCTCGCATAAGCTTCGTAACGCGGACTCACCGAATCAGGCAGATCCTCCCATTTCCAGAGTGAGCTCCCGGCATATCCACGTTCCACGGTGCCGTCAAGGTTGTCCCAGTGGTTCAGCATACGCAGGTCATACGCAGGGACTTCACGCAGATAGTCGGGGATGGCCTGACCGGACACACCCAGACGTAGCAGATGGTACACTCCATAGAGCACACCGAGCTCATGATGAGCCACAAGGTCGATTTCTTCTCCACGGTTGCGAATCTCGAAACCGTCACGCCCGAGGCTTTTGGGGCCTTTGAGCGACACATTGAGCCGCCAATGGTCACCGGTCCAACGCGACCGGAAGGCGTTTCGGGCCTCTGTGAGAGTCGGGGTCAGTTTGCGCACATCAAACTTCACCTCCACAACCCCCTCGCCGCCGTGATCGAGCCACAGGCCTTCGCCTGAGCTATAGGCCACAGCCGCAGGTGATACAATGCAGGCAAAGAGGATGGCAAAAATAATTCGTCGGAGCATAGCGTCGGTCATAAGTCATTTTAGCCTTCTCCACCACCGTCAATGGTGAGGATATGACCATCTTCATCGTATGTGAGCTCGCAAACCTTCAGGCTGCGGAGCCATGACTTGCCACCCGAAGGCACACTGTCGTGATGGAAGAGATACCACTTACCTTTGTATTCGATGATGCAGTGATGTGTGGTCCACCCTACCACCGGGGTAAGGATTACGCCCTGATAGACAAACGGACCGTAAGGGTTGTCGCCTATGGCATAACAGAGGAGGTGACTGTCACCTGTGGAATATGAGAAATAATATTTGCCGTTATATTTGTGTACCCATGAGGCTTCGAAAAAGCGGTGTGGATCATCGGCACGGAGGGGACGTCCTTCGGCATCCACCACCTGTATGGGGCGAGGCTCTTCGGCAAACTGAAGCATATCCTTGCTCAGGCGCACACAGCGGCTGGGAAGTGACGGTTGGTCACCTTCGGGAAGCTCGGCAGACTCAAGGGCTTTATTGTCGCGGTAGCGCTGAAGCTGGCCACCCCAAAGACCTCCGAAGTAAAGATAATACTCGCCATTGTCGGGGAGAACACAAATATCCATCGAGTAGCTTCCTCTGATAGGGTCAGGCTCGGCGATGAAGGGACCTTCGGGACGATCGGCCACAGCCACACCTATGCGGAATATGTCAGTGCGGTCCTTCAACGGAAAGTAAAGATAGTATTTCCCATCCTTTTCGGCGCAGTCACAATCCCAAAGCTGACGTCCGGCCCAGGGAATGTCAGCGATATCAAGGGCTTTACCATGGTCGGTCACCTTTCCTGTCATGGGATCGCCGTCGATTGAAAGGACATGCATATCCTTCATCACATACTGGTCACCGTTGTCATTCTCTACATTTTCACATTCCCAGTCATGGGAGGGATAGATATATATGCGGCCATTGAAGACATGCACACTTGGGTCGGCCATGAAATCGTCGGGGAAAAGATAGCGTTTTTCGGGATTTGTAAGTTTCATTATCGTTAGAATAAGGGTTGATTATATGGTTTATTTTCTGCGATGGGAGATGCGTCGGATGAACTAATCCTGTGCGAGCTCCTTGCTGAGAAATGGCTTGAGATTATAGTCGCGGTCAAAGAGCAGCGGATACTCCACCCTACCCTTCATGGGGAAATCGTTTTTCCACGACATGCCGTCCTGGGTACCCCAGGCTGTGACACGGGTTATCACATCCGAGTGCTTTTTGAACAGATCGAGGAAACGTCCCATGCGGGTATTCCATTCGGCCGACACCTCCTCGGGGAGACCGTCGGGATATGGATTGAACTGCGTATTATAGATGACGCTGTCCGAGATGTTGGCGCTGCGGCTGATGGTAGGGAGGGCGCTCATGTCCCATTCAGTTATCATGACTCCGCATCCGGTGGAGGCAAAAGCCTCGATTGATTTCTCGAATTCATCGAAATCGGGATAGTCCATCCCCATGTGTCCCTGCATGCCGATTCCGTCCACACGCAGTCCTTTGGCTTTCATGTCATTCACGAGTTTGACATAAGCGTCGCGTTTACCGGGGTTGTTCATGCCGTAATCGTTGATATAGAGTTCCGCATCAGGATCAGCCTCATGGGCATACTGGAAAGCGAGCGGGATATACTCCTCGCCAAGGATTTCGAAGAAGGGTGACTGACGGTAACTGCCATCCTCGAGAATAGCCTCGTTGACCACGTCCCAGCCCTTGATTTTCCCTTTGTAGCGGGTCATTATGGTGGTGATGTGGTCGCGCAGACGCTCTTTGAGGACCTCTGGGGTCACATTATTGCCTGCTGAGTCGAGGGGGAACCAGGGTGCAAGCTGTGAGTGCCACACGAGCGTATGGCCTATCACAGCCATACCGCGTTCCACTCCATAATTCACAAACGCATCGGCGTCATCCCACTTGTATACCCCCTCCTCGGGATGTATCTCCTCGCTCTTCATGCAGTTCTCGGCCACAATGGAGTTGAAGTGCAGCGACACGATAGAGTCAGCTTTGGGGTCAAGGCCGTTGACATGATCGACATTAATGGCCGCACCGATGAGGAAGTCATTCTGGAAATGATCCTTCAGTGTGGCGGTTTTCTTCTCGGATGCACACCCTGCTATGGCAAGGGCTGCAAGTGATACCAAAACTATATGCTTCATGCTGTGACTACTTGGTAAGATGGTGATTAATCGTTGTTGTGACGAGCCTCTATCTGACGGTTGATGTCGTCGATGACATCATCGTCAAGCTCATAGCGAGAGATAATGAACATGGCGAGTACAAGAAGAATGGCAGGGATTACAGCCACAAGCCAAAGTATGCCCTCCTCGGCAAACGGAGTCTGTGTAGCGGCATCCTTGTCAAAACCGACAAACGCAAGCACAAGCCCGGGCACCACACCGCCAAGAGCCATACCGGCCTTGTAGAAGATACCGGTGAGGGCGTTGACTATACCTGAGATACGACGGCCGTGGGTGTACTCACCGAATGATATCACCTCGGGGACAAGTGCCCACATGTAGCCTGTAGCCACGATCACGCCGGTTGATTTGACGAATTGTGCCACATAGACAAGCCATATGTGCTGTTTCAAAGCATCGATGACCGAAATGGCATAGAGCATGGCCATGCCGACAATGGCTGTGACGAGGAAAATGTAGAACATACCCTTCTTTCCAACCATCTTCTTGATAGCCGGAATCATAGGCATGAATATGAAAGCCGGAATCGAGCCAAGCCCCATGAAGATAGAGAGCTCCCCGGCCGAGCCGTTGAGGTTATAGTTGATATAGTAGGCTCCTGCGGCGTTACCAACAGCCATCATAGCGAATGCAGTGATAAAGAAGAAGGCCAGTATGCGCAACGGACGGTTGTGGACGAACTCCATCCAGAGGTCTGACACCTTAACGTTCTCTGTCTCTTCCTTGGCCATCACGACACGTTCGCGGCACTGCGAGAAGCAGAAGAACAGGAGGGCGAGACCTACACAGCCATAGATAGCCATGGTGGCAAACCACGCGCCGTCGCTCATTGACATGTCAGAGGTCTCGGAGGGATCAAACATCTTGAGGACGATAGGTATACCCATACCCACAGCCAGACCGCCAACATTGGCCATGAACATGCGCACTGATGTCAGCTTTGTGATTTCAGCAGTGTCACGTGTCAGCGAGGCGTTGAGAGCGCCGTAAGGCACATTGACGAGTGTGTAGCACATCGACAGTCCCACATAAGTGACATAGGCATACAGGAGCGATCCTGAGAATCCGTTCCAGAAGCAGAGGATGGCAAAGGCCGTCAGCGGTATGCCGCCAAGCACAAGATAGGCACGGTATTTACCCAGCTTAGGGTCATGCTTATCAACAAATGTCCCTACCAGGGGGTCCCATATCACGTCGACGATACGGACTATAAGGAACATCACCGCCGCCACAGCCGGGTCAAGGCCGTAGACATTGGTGTAGAAGAACAGAAGATACATGCTGATGGTCTGATAGATAAGGTTCTGGGCGAGGTCGCCTGAACCGAATCCTATGCACTGCAGCATTGATAGTTTGTAGAAGCCCTTGGCTTCCTGTGACTTCGATAGATTCATTGTGGCTTCCATTGGAAGAATGGGTGAGTTAGATTATAGGTAAGTAGTGATTGGTCTATTTTGAGGAATCCGTTGTGAGGATTTTTTCGGCCACGCGCGAGCCGAGTGTCTTCTTGTCGAGAGGATGGATGTCATTCCACTCGCCGAGATCACTGTTGCGCACCAGATAAGCACCGGGTGTCTCCTCAGCCACCTGCGCCTGACGGTCGCGCATGGTCTGCCAGGCAGCCCTGCCCCCCTTGTCATTCTTGTCAAGGAAGTCGGCAAGTTCAACGATATAGAACGGCATGCCGGCATCACCGGATGCGTCACGCCAGTTAGCTATCATAGTCTCAAGCAACCGTGGATACTGGTTGCTGCGACCTACGTTTGACTCACCCTGATACCACACGACACCTCTGACAGGATAGGTAATCACAGGATTGATCATGGCATTGTAAAGCACCGAGGGCATGTAGCAGTAGAACATCATGCCGGGTCCCTGGGGCATCGGCGCTCCACGGTGGTAACGCCATGTGCCTTCGAGCGAGATTTCATCGTCATTAGCCACGCCATAACGTGCATAGGGGCGGTCACCGAAGATGAGTTTATATGGCTTCTCCTTGACGAAATGGGGCCTTCCGTTCTGCGAAATAAGGCGCACGGTAATCACATTCTCACCCTCGTGGAGCAAGCCCTCCGGAATAGGATAAATGCGGGGAGGGTACTGGTAGGAAGTGAACCCAACCTGCTTGCCGTTGACCCACACCGAGTCGGCATCCACCACACATCCGAGACGTAATGTGGCTGGTTTCCCGGCATGGTCGGCATCGATTGTGACAGTGCGGCGGAACCAGTGGGTACCATTGGCAGGAGTCATGCCATCCGATGACCAGTCGGTTGAAAAAAGATCTTTTTCAGCCCACGCAGAGTCATCAAGAGCTGTGGAATAATATTTAACCTCACCGTTAAGACCGGGATCGGCACCGTCGACCGTACTGTTCCACGCGGCATAATCGCGATTTTCCTGCTCTTTTATCGCATCTCTGTACGCATCGTTTTCGTAAAGTTTTTTCTGATTTATGTAATAAGGGAACTCAGCCAGATCGCTTTCTGATATCCATGATTCAACCGGCGTTCCGCCCCATGATGAATTTATTATACCCACCGGAAGACCGGTCTTCTCATTCAGGGCCTTGGCTGTAAAATAGGCCAGCGCCGAGAAATTCATCACATCATCGTCGACCGACTTCCATGATGTGGGGCTGACATCGGTGCGGAGAGTGTGGAAATCGAATTCCTTCGGTACAAGAAACTGCCGGATGGAGGGATTGCTGTAAGATGCCACCTCGTCGGCAAACATATCGGTGACACGGTTGACCGGAAGCTCCATGTTCGACTGCCCCGAACAGAGCAACACATCTCCCACAGCCACATTACTTATGGTCAAATCGTTGACCTCTATAGTGTACGTCTTGCCCGGTTTGAGTGCCGGTAGCTCCACACGCCATTGGCCGTCATCACCGGCTGTGACAGTGGCTTTCTTGCCTTTGACCACACGCACTGTCACCTCCTCGCCGGCATCGGCCTTACCCCATAGGGTAAGCGGACGGTCACGTTGCACCACCATTCCGTCAGAGAGAATCTGCGGAAGTGTCACTTTAGCCTCAGCTGCTGTCAGCCCGAGCGTAAACGCCAGAGCCAACGAGAGTATCTTATTCGTATTCATAGAGTTTTACATGAAGAATCTTATAATCATCGACACCGATACGCACATGACGTCCCTGGTGGGTTTCGTCGCCGTTAAATGTGCGCACTCGTGTCAAATTGCCATCACCATCCACGGCCACCTCCTCGACTGATCCGAGACCGATGCGTTTGCCTGACCACTTTGAGGCCGACTGCTCGCTGCGCTGCGCACCCGAGTTGAGAAATCCATCCTCCCCGAGATTGCCTGCCACAACGCTCTGCGCTCCCGGTTTCTCGAAAGTAACCACCAGTCCCGAACCGGCTATGATATACTCCATAGGGGCCACTTTGATGATAACACCACCCACTGTGGGCCACACCGAACCGTCGGTGGCACGCGGATCCCATGGTAGAGTGAAGTAATGTGACGCCGTGATTTTAAGGCCGTCACGCATGAGTACGCGTGTCACGGAGTCAGCATCGAAATAGAGACCATTCATTGTTCCCTTGCCCACATGGCGGCTCACAAGAGGCACCATAGAAGCAAAAAGCTGATTGGCCTTCTGCTGCTGCCTGACATCAGTCGCGGGCCGCAGATTGTAGGCAAATGGACTCATTCCGATGGCATTATGTTCGCCGACCACATAATAGAGCTGCGCAGGATTGCCAGGCACAGCCTTTATTTCAGGGATAAAGAGAATATTGTCAGGACAAGCGTAAGCCCCTACCCAGTCCACAAATCCACTGTCATAGAGGTCAGGCGAGAGCATGTCGACAGTCGGGGCCGCCGCATGCCATATATCTTTAAGATGAACCAACGGACCTGCCGAGGGATACTCTCCCGGACGGCGGCCACGAGAATTCATGGCTGCATTAACATAAAGTGGCATTTCGGGAAACACACCGCGAGCTATCTTGGCGAGCCGCTCCACGTACTTACCATAATTATAAGCCATGAAAATCTCATCGGTGTAGATGTCATCGCCGAACACATCGGTCCAGCTTCCCGTATTCTTCATTCCGGCCTCCTGCCACTTCTTAAGGAGCGACGGATGAAGTGATTTCTTATTTTTTTTGAGGTGGGAGATAAGATCGGCAGGCACACCTTTGTCATATTCGGCCTGCGCGAGTGGTGAATGATCCCGGGCATCCTCAAGCATCCCGATTTCATTCTCTATCTGAAGCATTATCACCGTGCCGGCGGTGTCAGTAGTCTCGATATGACGCAGAAGCGCGGTGAAGGCCGATGCGTCGGCGTCGAACACCTCCTTCGAAAAAGCCGAGGCTATTTCAAGGGGTTTGCCGGAACGTGTGCGTGCTCTTGGGTAAGTGCGTGTGTCGCTTTTGAACCAGTAAGGAGCATAGCAGCTCATGGAGTTTTTCCATGCCCCGAACCACAGGAACACCACTTTTAAATTTCTGTCGGCCGCGATGCGCACCACCTCGTCGACAGAGCTGAAATCAAACTTTCCTTTTGCCGGCTCGATCAGCTCCCAATAGGCCGGTATAAGCACCGTATTGTAGCCATGGTCCACAGCTATCTGCATCACCTCAGCAACATCGTCGGCCGATGAGCCCATTGAGTTACCGGTCTCGCCACCTATGATGACAAACGGCTTGTCGTCGACGATGAGCCGCGTAGCCGTACCCTGTGGTTCAAGGCGCGATTTGCCAACGGCAGTAAGCGCAGAGACTAATATGAGCAACGCGAGAAGAAATGTTCGATTCATGATTCGGTAAGGTAAATATATCGCTGTGCAGAGTAAGGTCGCTCTGTTGACAGCATGATAAAAAGAAATCTCCCACAGCCCGGTCAAAAGCCTGGCCTGTGGCTGTGGGAGACGAAAAGGTATTAAATATGATTATTCAGCAGTTGACTGATTGGCCGACTGGCTCCAGTCATGGCTGGTGAATGTGGAACCGATGTCAAATCCTGCGATTGCGTCACACACACCCTTGTAGGCGATTTTGCGGCCAAAGGCAGCATCAAACACGTTGGGTGACTCATCCTTAAGCCAATATTCGTGTTCCTTGGCATTATCGGTGAGTGTCCAGAGAGTGATACCTGACTGCTGATCGGCAGGAACGTTCTCGAAGAACGAGGTAAGAATCATCTGGTAGACATCGCTCTGCTGCTGGAGCTGCTCGAGGGAGGGAGAAGCTGTGCCGAGAGCCACGTCAAGCTCAGTGATGCGGATGAGTTTCTTGGTTGCCGCGAGGGTCTTGAACATGGCATCAACCTGTTCCTTAGTGATTGAAGAAGACACGTGCATCTGGGTGCCGATACCGTCGACATGAGCTCCGTGGTTATCAATATAATTCACAAATTCGATGAGCTTGGCAAGTTTGCTCGGAGAGGTCTCAAGGTTATACTCGTTGACGAAGAGCTTGGCACCGTTGGGGTTGTACTTGGCGGCATATTCAAATGCTTTGACTGCATAATCCCATCCACAGTAATAGCCCCAGTAGAAGTGACCGTTACCTGCATCGTTGGCCCAGTTGAGATTCAAACCGGCTTCTTCTGATTCGGTAGGCTCCGAGTCACCTTCCATCCAACCGCCTTCGATACCGCGGATCTGACCATTGTCGCCGATAGGCTCGTTGATCACATCCCATGATGTGCAGTGTTCGCCCACATGCTCCATGGCTTCCTTGATCCAAGATTCCATGCAGTCGAGAAGGATAGCTTTCTTCTCTTCGGGAGTCTTGAGCTTGTAGGAAATCGAAGTGGCGCGACGCTTGGGAGCGGAAGCTGCCTCGGCAGTCACCTCCTCCACGCGAACATCGTCGAGATAGTAAGTGACACCGGGCACATAACCCATGTCAAACTTGATATCCCATTCCGAAGCACCTTCGGCAAAGCCGTTATCGTTATACTTGAACACTTCGAGGTTGATGTAGGTCCATGAAGTAGATGTCTCGAACGCTTCTGACCAAGAGCCGGTCGGATCAATCCACGGCATCCAGGGGTAGCTGTTCTTCAAACCGTCAAACGCGCAGCGCATCTTACCGGGCTGGTCGCTCTTGACATAGAATGACATGCGGATAGTCTTACCCTCTTCGAGAGTAGGCATCACCGGAGAAACAACTTCGAGATCCCATGCATTGGCAGCAGTGGCGGGAGCGACGAGTTTCAGCACATTCTTATTGCCTGAGGGATTGTCGGAAATTTCCACAACTTCGGTTTCATCATTACCGCTATTGAGCGTCCAGCCTTCGAGACCGTCGGAGAAGTCGCCGTTCACACAATAGTTATAAGGACCTGATTCACCCTTTTCGCCAAACTCGAAGTCATCTACATAGAGCGAAGAGTTAGGTGTTCCGCCAAACTGCAGACCGATACGGCAAATATCTTCCGTATCACTTTCAGTATATTCAAATTCACCTTCACAGAGGGTCCACTCCTTGCCGGCAGTAAACTCCGTCTTATATATACCGGCGTATGACGCATTCTGACCGATGAACTGAACCTTGATATTGTCAGGTGACTTAACCCAGAAACGGTAAGCATAAGTCTTGCCTACCTCCAGGTTGAATGACCACCAGAGCTGACAGTCATAGTTGACGTTGGTCTGGTCGTCCATCTCGCAGAGGAGAGCGTAGTTTGATTCATGGCCGGGTGACACCACTTTACGTTCGTAGTGCGACCATCCGGTCCAACCGGTGTCAGTCCCATCCTCAAAATCACTGTTGGTGATGATGTTGATGATGCCACCTTCGGTATTACCTGAAATCACCATTTCGGGATTAATGAGCGACTTCATGTAGCTCTGCTGCTGCTGAGTGTGCCACAGGAGGTTGTGTCCGTGGATGGGGAGATTGCTGTTCATGGCGATGAACTGATCCACCTTGCTCCAGTTGAACGCTCCGCCGGCCGACACTACCGACTGATGCTTCATGGCATTGCCGAATGTCACACCCTGGAAGTTGTCAAGCACCACCTGGCGATACTCCTCGTCATCAAGGAAGTTATCGAGGCCCATACCGAGTGTGAGCTGCACACCGGGGTGATACTCGGCCATATAGTTCTTGATATAGTCGTACTGCGAAATCTTCTCGGCAAGTTCCATGGGAATTTCAGAGCCCGTGACAGTCTTGTCGGGATCTTTCCACTCCATCACCTGGTCGTCACATGCGGCGAAGACCATTGAGACGGCTGCGAGAGGAAATAATATCTTGTTTACTTTCATGATTCTTTGTGAGATTTAAAGGTTTGCTTATTCTTCATCCTCGGGTTCTTCGTAATCCGACGGTTCAAATGCCTTGTTGGGCACCAGGCGCCAGTTGTCGATATAAATCTTCGGACCGGTGAAAGCTGTGGACTTCAATGTCACTTTTTCACCTGCTGCGTCGGTATAGTCGAAGTCAGTGTTGACAAAGCCCATGCCGAAGTTGCGGTAAGAAGAGGCGTTGCGGTCGTCAATCACCATCTGGAAGGTAGGATTGGGCGACTCGGCATCAGCCTGGAGCGTGCCATACTTGTTGAATGAAGTATAAGGTATGGTCACGGTCATCCAACCTTCGGTCTGCATGGGGACAATCTCTCCATTGTTGATCCAGGGAACGAACATATACACCTGATTGTTCTTTCCGTCGTCGTCCGAACCGATACCTGCAAAGTTGAAGTTGTTGATCTGACAGATCTGGATGTAACCTGTGCCGCTCCAAGGTTCGGGACAATAGATGTCAAACTGAAGAGCTATCTCGCTGAGAGGAGTAGTGGCAGGGATAAACGAAGTGAAATTGGTCCAGTCATCAGCCTCATTATCGTTACCGGCTGTCCAGCACTCTGTGGCACGTGGTTTACCTGAAGAGATGCCATCGGTAAGCAGACGGTCGGGAACAACCTGCCATACCTTGCCACGGCCTGAGCCAGCGGGGTCGTCAACGAGGTCGTCACCGTTAATCATCGAACCGGTTTCCGACCAGCTCCAGTAGCCCTGGGTGCCGATACCGTCGAAGTTAAGGATCATACCGCGGGTCTCGTTGAAATATGCAGGTGACTCAGTGACACCGTTGGGGCTCTCCGAAACGAGTGCTCCGCCCTGTGTCACACCCGAAGGCATTGTGAATGAGAACCATTCACCATCCTTGTCGTTGATGATACCGTCGGTAACCTCCACGCCGCCGGGAAGGGTAACCTTGGAGGTCTCGTGGAGATATGAACCATAGACAGTCACAGTCTCACCGGGCTGTGGGAGAGTGTTGCTGATCTGACTGATAGTTGAGTAGCCGTTACGGATGAGGAACTCATACACCAGTTCGGTCTTATCCTTGACAAGACGGATAGTGTTACGAACCTCGGGATCGCAATCGCTCACAGGGGTGTCACGATGGACTGACACGATCATTGAATTGTCGGTCACATACGCACGGTTGAAATATGTGTCATAACCGTTGATGTAAACCTTCTTCACACCATAGAGGCCTTCGCCTTCGAGACGAAGCATCTGACCCAGGCGGGCAAACTCCACGGGGCGGTCGGGCACCGACGATTTGTAATCCTCAAGATACACCTGAGTGATGCTCATGGGTGTGCCCTGGTATTCCTCCTCAAAGTATTCGTCATCATCGTTACATGATGCCATACCCAAAGAGAGCAGAGCCACAACAGGGAGCATGTAATATCTGAATTTTTTCATAAGTTTTTTCCTTTTTAGGTATTAAATCAATTGAAGAGGGTTGCGGGATCAACCTCGCGTTCGCCGAATTCGTAGGCGATGGGGTCCTCGAGGAGGCGGGGGTTGCGGGCAAGGTCCACGTCACTCAACGGAAGAGTGAGGTGAGCGGCTGTGGCTGTCGATACACCTGTGCCGTCGCTTGTCTTGGCATACTGGCAGGGTTCATTTTCGTCCCATTCGTAACCGGCATTGCGCTCCTGGGCATTGAGGTAGTTCACCACTTCCTGTTGCTGATAGTAGCTGCGGCGGAGGAGGTCATACCAGTAGAGGCCCTCGTAGGCGAGCTCGATGCGGCGTTCGTAATGGATGTCCTGATAAGTGATGGTGCGCTTTTCAGGCATTCCGGCACGCTTGCGCACTGCATTGAAATAAGTGCGGGCGGTCTCGTCGGAAGTCGAGGCATTGTTGCCGAGGATGGCCTCAGTGAGGTTGAGATAAACCTCGGCGAGACGCATCATGTAGGTGTTGACACCCGACGACTGCTGATAGCTCTGACCATTGTCGTCAAGTTTACCGATCACGTGCTTCACCACGTTACATTTGTTCTCGTAACCAGTCTCGGTGACGTTGTAGGTGTAACCACCGTTCTTCACATTGAGATGCGGATAGTATTCGCCAACAGTCGCGATGGTGGCATGACGGCGGATACGGTCGGCGGGATCATAAGTGCGAACGATGTCATACGAAGCATAGGTGGCGTTGCCCCAGTTGGTCTCACCTACCATGGTCGACCAGCTGAAGAATGCGGAGATGGAGTTGACACCACCCCAACCCACTGCGTCGGTTGAACCCTGGAGCCACTGAAGCTGGAACACTGATTCAGAGTTGTTGTTCCAAGTGCTCACTGAGAAGAGGTCACCATAGTTGGGCAACAGGCTGTAAGGGCCTTCGATACACTTGAGAGCGGCCTTCTTGGCAAGGTCGAGATAATAAGTGTTACGGGAACCGCGGTTGAAGTCGGTGGCGATATTCTCACCATCATACTGTCCGTCGGTGGTCAGGCCGGCCATTGAGAGATAGACACGTGAGAGCATTCCGTAGGCACTGTAGCAGGTTACACGGCCGGGATTAGCCTGTGACTTCGACAGATGGGCTGCGGCATACTCAAGGTCGCGGATGGCGAACTCGATCACGTCGGTGGCACGGTGTGCATAAGCTACAGAATTGTTAATCTGAGCCTTAGTGTCGGTATAGATGATACCCTTGCCCCACACTGAACCGATGTACCAGTAGGCAAGGCCGCGCATAAAGCGGGCTTCAGCTATACCCTGGATTTTGGCCTCTTCGGTCACTGCCGAGCCACACTTCTGCTCAATGTTGTTGATGACGTTGTTTGACTGCGCCACAACAGAGTAGAATGCACCCCAGGCATCTTCCAGGCCGGGAGAGAGTGAGTTTTCAGTGAAATTGGTGTAAGGATAGATGTAGTCTGACCATCGTGCGGTCAGGTTGTTGCTGCGACCGTCACCCACGCTGTAATAGAACTTACCGTTGAACGAGTTCCACACATAGTTGTAAAGCGGAGCGGTAGCCTGGGCCACAGCGTCGTTTGAATCAAAGAATGTGTCCTCGCTGGCCTGGTAGGTGTTGGTCTGGTCGAGAAAATCGGAGCAGGAGCTCAGAGTCATCATCCCGGCCAGGGCTGCAAAGATATATATTTTGTTTTTCATTATGATATCCTGTTAGAGGTTAGAAAGATACATTAAGACCGAATGTATAGATGCGTGGGGTGGGATAACGGCCATAGTCCACGCCGGTCATAAGAGCATCGCCATACATTGCGCCAACTTCGGGGTCGAGACCTTTGTACTTGGTCCATGTGTGGAGATTCTGGATGTTCATGTAGATACGCACATTCTCAAGATAAGCCTTGCGCACCCAGTTCTTGGGAAGAGTGTAGCCGAGCGAGATGTTCTGCAGACGGATGTAGGAAGCATCCTCTACGAGACGGTCGCTGATACGGGTGTAGTTGGAGTTGGCGTCCGACTTCTGCACAGCGGGCATGAGAGTTGATGAAGCGTTCACTACGTGGAGGTTGCGGTAATCGTCGTCCGGACCATTGGGGTCAATCTTTCCAATCACAGCATAGTTGAGGGCCTCCTTGAGGATATTGCTGTTCTGGCGGGGATCCTCGATGCGGTAGCGGGTAAGGTTGAGCGCCTTGTTGCCATAGCTTCCTGAGAAGAAGATGGTCAGGTCGATACCCTTCCAGGAGAAGGTGTTACCGAAGCCGAAGGTGAATTTAGGTTCGGGGTTGCCGATATATGTGCAGTCCTCGGCATTGATTTTGCCGTCGCCGTTGACATCCTCGAAGATGTAGTCACCGAGCCATGTGGAGCTTTCGGCGATAGTGTTGCCCTCGGGGATAGCCACCTGCTTGAGGTTGCCGTTGGCATCATGATAGTAGAAATCGGTGGGATTGTCGAAACGGCCGATCACCTTGTAGCCCCAGAACTGACCGATAGGCTGACCTACGGCGGTCTTGGTCACGATGAAGTTGGTGGAGCTGGGCTGGAATGACTTCTCGAGTGTTGCAGTCTCGGTGTCAAGAGAGAGCACCTTGTTGCGGTTGAGGCCAAACACGAGGTTGGTGGTCCACTGGAAGTTCTTGTTGGTGATATTGGTGGTGTTGATGGTGAGTTCCACACCCTTGTTCTCAAGTGAACCGATGTTCTGCCAAGGATTTGAAGCCGCGCCCTGGCCGGATGAACCGATATAGGCAGGGAGCTGCACCTGAAGCAGGAGGTTCTTGGTCTTCTTGTAGTAGAGGTCGGCCACGAGTTCGATGCGGTTATCGAGGAAGCCGAGGTCGAGACCCACGTTCCAAGAGTGGGTGGTCTCCCAGGTCAGTTCAGTGTTGGGGGTATTGCCTGTGAGGACACCTGTGCCCCAGGGAGTGGTCTTGAAGCTGAGGAGCGCGATGGTTGCCCACTGGTCCACATTCTGGTTACCGGTGGCACCCCAACCTGCGCGGAGCTTGGCATTGTTCATCCATGTGAGGTCGCGGAGGAATGATTCCTGCGACGCACGCCATGCGAGAGCCACTGAGGGGAACCAACCCCAACGGTGATCCTTGTTGAACTTAGATGAACCGTCGCGACGGATGGTAGCTGTCAAGAGATAGCGGTCGTCAAACGAGTAGAATGCACGGCCGAAGTAAGAGAGGATAGAGTTAGCGAATTTGTAACCTGTGGTGGTAGAGGTGGTGATATCACCGGCCGAAAGGTCAGGAGTGGTGTTTGAGAGGAAGCCGGTGGCGTTGCCAACCTGTGTCTCCCAGTTGAAATGGCTCATTTCCTGGCCGATCATGGCATTCACGGAGTGAACCTTATTGAATGTCATGTTGTAGGTGAGGATGTTGCGCCATGACCAATATTTGGTGTTGGTCTTGGTCCACTTCGAGGTACGTGTATCCTGGGTCTTGATGCCGAACTGATAGTCGGGCATGTAGTAATAATAGTTATTGTTGTTCCAGTCGCCGGAAACCTCAGTCTTGAGGGTAAGGCCCTTGTAGAGGGTTGCCTCGAGATAGGTGTTCAAGCGGAAGTTGGTCTTACGGTTATTGTTAGTCGTAAGTTCGGCGAGACCGACAGGGTTATCGGGCATCCACACATCCTCGGGACCGTCAAACGAACCGTCGGGAGATGTGACAGCTACTGTAGGCTGCTGCATGAGGGCGCTCATGATTGTATTCTTGTCAGTTCCGACCTTCTGTTTGGTTTCCGAGAACGAGAAGTTCACACCGCCGCGGAGCCATGATTTGATCTGCGAATCAATGTTGGAGCGGAGTGACAGACGACGGAAACCTGAGCCGAGAGCGATACCGTCCTGCTTGAGATAGCCGCCTGAGAAAGCGTAAGTGGTGCGTTCGTTACCGCCTGACACTGAAATATTATGGCTGGTCATGAGGGCTTTCTTGAACAGTTCGTCCTGCCAGTCAGTGCCTTCGCCGAGAGCGTCGGGATTAACAAACGCGCTTGAGGGGTCGAGAAGGTTGAGCTCGTTGGCGCGGAAGTTGTGATGCTTGGCATACTCGCGGAGGTTGAGCATGTCATATTTCTTAGGCATCTCTTGCCAACCCACATAACCGTCGTAGGTCACCGTGGCGTTGCCTGCGGTACCGCGCTTGGTGGTGATCATAATGACACCGTTTGACGCGCGTGAACCATAGATAGCGGTTGCCGAAGCATCCTTTAAGATGTCCATGCTCACGATGTCGGAGGGGTTGATCGAGCTCAGCGGGTTGGCGCTTTCGTCGTCAGTGGCCGAGTCGATAACCACGCCGTCGATCACGAAGATAGGCTGGTTGGTGGCATTGAGTGAGTTAATACCACGGATACGGATTGAAGTCGACGCACCCGGGGTACCGGAGTTAGCCTGAATCTGCACACCGGCAGCACGGCCCTGAAGCACCTGGTCGATGCTGGTAGGCACCGATTTTTTGATTGCTGCGTCGTTGACCGAAACGACCGAACCGGTCATGTCAGAACGTTTCATCTGGCCATAGCCCACTACCACGACTTCGTCGAGCAGCTCGGCATTCTCCTTCATTGTTACTGTGATTTTTGTGCGGCCTTCCACTGCGACAGTCTGTGTGGTATAGCCTACATAGGTCACCACGAGACTTGCATTTTTAGGAACGCTGATAGAGAAGTTACCGTCAATGTCGGTAGCGACACCGTTGGTTATCCCCTTCTGCTGCACTGTGGCTCCGATGAGAGGTTCACCGCTCTCATCTACCACGGTTCCCGTCACGGTGATGTTCTGGGAAAATGCCCATAGTGGAGTCATAAAGACCAATAGCAGCACTATGGACCGCAAGTAATTTACTGTGCACTTCATGAAATGAAAATTGGTTTTTGGTTTTAAGGTAAGAAATTATTGCTAATGTGAAGTTTTCGCTTATTCTAAGGCCCGGCACATAGGTTGGGCTACCGACCCTTATTGTAGGAATGACGAAATGGTTACGGTATTTGCTATTGTTGTTGGATAGGGCTTTAATTCATCGGCAATTGATTGAATCTAAGGGTTAATAATATATTTTATGTTATGAATTTGTTGTCAATTGTAGGGTAGTAGATATTGTTTTCGCGTAGGGTCAACAATTGGGGATTTTTCAGCAAATCCCGGAGCGAAATCCCTATCAATTAGGGGTTTCCATCGTAAAGATAAACAAAAATATTTAATATGAAACAAATTTTAACTCAAAAAATGTTGCCTCCGGTGGCTTTTAACATTCTTGATTATTCATACTCGTCCGAGAGCTTCTCGTAACAAAGAAAAGCCGGGCGATAATCCTGTGATTTCCGCCCGGTGTATCTATCAGAAAGTACATACCAGACTGAATCCCGGTGCCCCGCCCACGAAGGTAGGCATCAGCGACGATGTCACTTTCGGGACTTTGGCCTCGCGGCCAAGATGCAGGCTGCGCTCGTAGCTTCCGCGAAACAGGTTGACCACCTCGTTGACCGGGTCGACCAGGAACACCACAATGTTGCCGAGGACACGCGAACCTGCCAACGTATAGTCGTGCTCCACAATATGGCGTTTGGCCTTATAGAACAGTTCGCCTATTATACTTCCCACCACAGGGGTTATCACGATGTCCTGGTAACTCGGACGCTCCATACAGGCCTCGATGCCGAACTCCCAGCCTATGGTCGAGATACAGGCCGAATATAGGAACGACTGCCAGAAATTGAATCCGCATGACCTCGCGCTCATGAAATATACCGCGCCGGCATAGGGGTGGAGCACATAGTTGAATATCGGGTTATCGTGGTCAATCTCAGGGTTTCGCTTGAATATGTTGTCATACCAGCGTCTGTAAAATGGTTTCTGCTGTATGGCAGCGCGGTTCCATGAGGTGGCATCCTCAGGCAGGCATTCGAGCACGAAGAGGGTGGAGACGAAAGCCCCGCTCAGAACGGCGGTGTTGATCCACATTCTGTGCCAGTTGGGATGGTCGGTACGTGTCAGGGAATAAGGTTGATTATAGGGAGTGTAGAACCGCTGGGCTATATCACCCGACGGCACTCCTACCTCTGAAATCGGGTGGACCACAGCCGTCGGTGACACTGCAGCAGGCAGGTTTTCACCGTCGTCAAGGACTGCTATCGGAGTGGGGAGTGTGAAGTGTGCGGAATCCCCGGGTGTTCCACCGAGAACACCCACTGCCCCTCTGGCGGTCAAGGCCAGCATGGAGAGCAGAACGATAAATAATTTTCTCGGTGCCATAATGTACATAGTTGAAACGATTAAGACTTTTTTTGAACCTAAACCTTCGCCACGCTGGGAGAGAAGCCGGTTGCATGACGTGGTGATTGTATTATTATAACATCTTCCACACCCTTAAATCCTTTTAAAAAGATTTAAATTTGTTTGGCGATGTTGACTCTCCGACAAGCCTTTTTTGCTACCTTTGCTCCCCGGCCCTGACATTGGCCCTAAAAACCATCAACCATGAGAATATCCAAACGCACCCTTCTGCTCCTTTCGGCATCCATCATCTGGTTCTGCTCACCGGCACGTGGCATGCTTGATGAAATCAAGGACACCCCCGAGAAAGGGGGTGGAGTCTACTACGCCTACCCTGTGGGCGAAAGTCTCAACACTCCGCCTCCTGCCGGTTACACACCGTTCTATATAAGCCACTACGCCCGCCACGGCTCCCGCTATCTGATAAGCGACAACGACTACAAATGGGTGATCGACCTCATGCACAAAGGGGCCGATAATGGTGCGCTGACCCCGCTCGGACTCGACGCGATGTCACGCCTCGACTCCATCTGGGACGAAGCCTATGGCCGGGGTGGCGACCTCTCACCACTGGGACAGCGGCAACACAACGGCATAGGCGAACGCATGGTCACCTCCTTCCCCGAAGTCTTCGCCCCGGGCGCCGAGATGCACGCAAGCTCCACCACAGTGCTGAGGTGCTCACTGTCCATGAGCGCATGCAGCGAGGGGATCACCAAGAAAGCCCCTCACGTCAACATACCGCGCGAGTCGTCGCAACGCCACATGTGCTACCTAAACTACCACGACCAGCCATCCATGGATTTCACCGCCCCCGATGCGCCGTGGCGGCAAGCCTACAGGGAGTTTGAGAAGGCCCACACCGATGGCAAGCGCCTGGCCGACGTACTGTTTTCGGACACAACGTTCATCAGAGAGAATGTTGACACCGACAAGCTGCTGCAAGGTTTCTACTGGATCGCGGTCAATATGCAGAACATGGAGAGCCGGGTCAGCTTCTTTGACCTTCTCACCCCCGAGGAAATATATGGGCAGTGGCAGTGCACCAACCTCAATTTCTACATTTGCGACAGCAACTATGCCGGCAACCACGGCCTGATGCTCGGCAATGCCCGCCCACTGCTGCGCAACATCCTCGAGACAGCCCAATCATACATCGACTCCGGCAAGCATGGTGCTACCCTCCGATTTGGCCATGACGGCAACATCATTCCTTTGGCCGGACTGCTCGGACTCCCCGGCTGCGCCAACTCGGTAAGCGATTTCGACAGCGTTCCTGACGCATTCCGCGTCCATGAGGTCGCCCCCATGGCTGCCAATGTTCAGATAGTGTTTTTCCGCAACGCTGACAACGACATTATCGTCAAATTCATGCACAACGAACGCGAAAAGACCATACCTGTCTCCACCGACATTTATCCCTTCTATCACTGGTATGACGTCAAGGACTACTACACAGCCATAGCAAATTCAGAGACTGAAATCTGACACGTCATCACCCGCTAACCGATATTCGGGCCTCACTGCCGTCACATCAATCCGGCATCGAGGCCCGGTTTGTTTTCACTTCCCCAGCGGGCTATTGTTGAAAAAATCTAAAATCGGCCATCATGCCTCATAAGTTTTTGTCGTTGTGTAACTTTTTCGTAACTTTGCCCGATAAAAAACCAAACTGACAATCACAGCGCGCAAGGTGCAGTTGCACCCTGCCATCTTCTCGACTTCATGCCGGCCTCTCCGGCTGCAGTCACGACCTAAGAATTATACTTAATTATTTCCATCATATTATGAACGAAAAAGAAGTTGTGCTCTCTGGCATCCGCGCCACCGGCAATCTCCATCTCGGCAATTACTACGGCGCATTAAGCAAGTTTGTCAAGATGCAGGAAGACTATGACTGCTTATACTTTATAGCTGACCTCCACGCTCTCACCACCGCCCCCGATCCCAACGCGCTCCATGAGAACGTGAAAAATATCCTGGCCGAGTATCTCGCCGCAGGTGTCGACCCCGACAAAGCCACCATATTCGTGCAGAGCGACGTGCCTGAAATCTCTGAAATGTACCTTCTGCTCAACATGCACGTTGGCATCGGAGAGCTCATGCGCACAGCTTCGTTCAAAGACAAAGCCCGCAAGCAGCTTGGCCTCACCGACGACGGACAGGACATCGAGAAACAGATTATCGGCACTGACACCAACAAGCGCGTCAATGCCGGCCTGCTCACCTATCCAACCCTCATGGCTGTGGACATCCTTATCCAGAAGGCCCACAAAGTCCCCGTAGGCAAGGATCAGGAGCAGCACCTCGAACTTACCCGCCGCTTCGCCCGCCGTTTCAACTCATTCTACGGCGTCGACCTCTTCCCCGAGCCTGAGAACTTCAACTTCGGCGACCATGCCGTGAAGGTTCCCGGCCTCGACGGTTCAGGCAAAATGGGCAAGAGCGAAGGCAACTGCATCTACCTCGTGGACGAGGAAAAGGTGCTCCGCAAGAAGGTGATGCGAGCCGTGACCGACGAAGGTCCAAAGGAGCCCAACCAGCCCATCTCGCAGCCTGTGGAAAACCTCCTCACCCTCATGGAGTTGACCTCGGCACCCGAAATCGTACAGCAGTACCGTGACGCTTATGCCGACTGCTCTATCCGCTACGGTGACCTTAAGAAACAGCTCGCCGAAGATATCCTCAAAGTCACCACTCCTATCCGCGAACGCTACCTTGACATCCGCAACGACGACGCTTTCATCGGACGCGTGGTGCGTCAGGGCGCCGAACGTGCCCGCGAGCGTGCGGTGAAGACCCTCGCCGAGGTGCGCGAAGTGATGGGTATCCGTAAATTCTATTAATCAGCCACACGGACATCCCACCCCGCTTCTGATTTTACAGAAAAAAGACATGAAAAAATACAACCTGATAAACAACACCCTCGGCTGGCTATGCTTTGTCATAGCGGCGCTGACCTATCTGCTCACTCTCGAGCCTACGGCCAGTTTCTGGGATTGCCCCGAATTTATCTCCCAAGGTTACAAACTTGAAGTTGGACACCCGCCTGGCAACCCCATCTTCATGCTCGCAGCCCGCTTCTTCGTCAATTTTGCCTTCGGCGATATCTCCAAGGTAGCCCTGATGGTCAACGCCATGTCGGCTCTCCTGTCGGCAGGTACCATCCTGCTGCTGTTCTGGACCATCACGCACCTCGTCAAGAGATTGGTGGTCAAGGATGACGCCACTGAAATCTCCATGGTGAAGATGCTCGTCATTTTCGGCTCAGGCATCTGCGGAGCACTCGCCTATACCTGGAGTGACACATTCTGGTTCTCGGCAGTAGAGGGCGAGGTATATGCCTTCTCCTCATTCTGTACGGCGCTCATCTTCTGGCTAATCCTCAAATGGGAGAACCGCGTGCACACCCCCCACAGCGACAAGTACCTGATCCTGATAGCTTATGTGATAGGTATATCAATCGCAGTCCACCTGCTCAACCTGCTCTGTATCCCGGCCATCGCGCTTGTGATATACTACCGCCTGTGGCCCGACACCACAGCTAAAGGCTCACTCATCACCCTGGTGCTCTCGGCTATCGTGGTAGGGCTTATCCTCTACGGACTTGTCCCCGGATTCATCGAAGTGGCACAATACTTTGAGCTCTTCTTCGTCAACGTGATCGGTTGCAGCTATAACGTCGGTGTGCTCGTCTACGCCATCCTTGCAGTGGCATGCTTCATCTGGGCCATCCGTGAGCTTTATCTCCAGCGCAGCGCAGGTGCCATCCGCCTCAGCGTACTCCTGAGCATCCTCCTCTCAGGCATCCCGTTCATAGGTGAGAGCCTCTGGATTCCGGTTGTCATCATGGCAGCAGTGATAGCTTATCTCTACATGGCCAAGAAGCTCCCGGTGCGCATCCTCAATCTGGTTGTCATGAGCATCTTCGTAATCTTCATCGGCTATTCGTCATACGCGCTCCTGCTCATCCGTTCAAGCGCCAATCCGCCGATGAACCAGAACTCGCCCGACAATGTGTTCGCGCTCTCCTCCTACCTCAACCGCGAACAGTATGGCGAACGCCCGCTCTTCTACGGACAGACCAACAACTCCACCGTGGTCTACGAGGTTTCAGCCCAAGGGGAAGTGGCTCCCAAATACACCCCCGGCAAAGCACTCTACTCGAAGGTAGTGAAAACCTCTCCTGACCAGGCAGATAAATATGAGATAATCGGCTATAAGAAGAACTATGTCATGGCTCCTGAGCTCGACATGCTCTTCCCGCGCATCTACAGCGGCCAACACACCGCGGCCTATGGTGACTGGATCGGTGGCCTTAAAGGACGTCCGGTAGCGGCCACACAGTATGTAAGCCCTGACGGTGAGGTGCTTCAGACAGTCGACCGCATCAAGCCAACCATGGCCGAAAGCCTGCGTTTCTTCCTCGTCTACCAGCTCAATCACATGTACTGGCGATACTTCATGTGGAATTTCGCCGGCCGACAGAACGATATCCAGGGCAACGGCGAGGTCAACCACGGCAACTGGATTTCGGGAATACCGTTCATCGACAATCCGCGCCTCGGCGACCAGTCACTGCTGCCTGACTCCGAAGGAAAAGGCAACAAGGGCCATAACGTGTTCTATCTCCTGCCCCTCATCATGGGCATCATAGGACTCGGATGGCAGGCTTTCACCTCCAAGCGCGGCATCGAGCAGTTCTGGGTAATCTTCTTCCTCTTCTTCATGACAGGTATTGCCATCGTGCTCTACCTCAACCAGCCCCCGACACAGCCTCGCGAACGTGACTACGCTTTCGCGGGATCATTCTACGCCTTCTCTATATGGGTCGGCATGGGTGTGGCAGGACTCTGGGCGCTCCTGCGCCTGGCTCTCGACAAGAAAGCCAAGAAGGGTGAACAAGCCTCAGCCGGAAACGACGAAAAGGCAGCGTTAATCCCGGCGGTCATCGCATGCGCAGTGGGCATACTCGTCCCTCTGCAGATGGTGTCACAGACATGGGACGACCATGACCGCTCCGGCCGTTACACCACACGCGATTTCGGCATGAACTACCTCGACTCAGTGGACGAGAACGGCATCATATTCACCAACGGTGACAATGACACATTCCCATTGTGGTATGCACAGGAGGTTGAAGGCCACCGCACTGACGTGAAAGTGGTCAACCTCAGCTATCTCACCACCGACTGGTATGCCAACCAGGTGAAGCATCCGTCATACGAAGCTGCCGGAATCGAAACTCTTGCCGAGCCGCTCAACTACGGTTATGACCGCATGAATTTCAGCTACTTTGCAGCTGACGAGGACAGCACCGCCGTCAACGTCTACACTTCGCTCCGCCAGGTGTATGACCCATCGTCAAGCAAAAACGCATGGAACGCCCCGATGATAAAGTACCCCAACATGTTCATCCCGATCGACCTCCAGGCAGCTGTGAAATCGGGCCGCATCACCGAGGCTGAAGCCGACTATGCCGACACAGCCATCGTGGCCGACATGCACAACGACCGCGACGCAATGCGCCACGGAGGCATGACACTGAGTCAGATTCTCTCGCTCGACATGCTTGCCACAAGCGTCAAGAACGGTTGGAACCGCCCCATCTATTTCGCGTCGACCGTTCCATCCGACTATTATCTCGGCCTGCAGCCCTACATGCGCTCCACAGGTATGGCCTATGAAATCACACCTGTGCGCAACGAGGAGAACAGCGACTATGACATCGTAGCCGTCAACACCGACAAGGCTTACCGCAACATCACGGAAAAATTCCGTTGGGGCGGTCTTGACAAGGTGACATCCCCCGACGAGATTTATCTCGATGAGACAGTGCGCCGCATGGTGACCACCACCCGCTCCTATATACTCGACTGCGCCACGGCACTCATCAACGAGGCTGTGATGGCAGAACGCCGCGACTCCACCGACCTTGCTCCCGAGGAGGTCCAGAAGCTCAACGCCTACAAGGCCGACCGCTATGCCAAGGCGCTCAACCTCCTTGAGATCATGGAGACCAAGCTCCCCGAAGCAGCATCGCCCTACGCAGTCCAGGTGCCTCAGAAGATGGCCCAGATCTATGCCCGCATCGGTGTCACCACCGATAACGAGGCTGCTTCCAAGAAAGCCCTCGAGCTGCTCGAGAAAGAGCTTCGCCGCTATGCACAGAATGTGAAGTACTACCAGAGCCTCAACCCCTGGCAGTATGCCACACTCCCGCAGACCGACCGCTTCATCGAGACATATTACATGGTTAACCTCCTCCAGGATTACGCCGACGCGGGAGGCGACCCCGAAAAGATGATTTCAGAGCTGGAAGAGATGGGGGTCAATTTTGACCGCATAGTCTCAATAATCCAGCAGCAATAAGCCACAACACCACACTGAAAGGGCATGATGCGCGACATTACTGCGCATCATGCCCTTTCAGTCCAAACCAACCCTACAAGATGTTCATCGAACAGCCGCCCCTGCTCTACCGACTTCTGTTCCCGGAAGCCATCTGGCGCATCAAGCGCCGAGGCAAAAAGATGGTCTACCTTACATTTGACGACGGCCCAATCCCCGAGGAGACCCCTTGGGTGCTCGACCTGCTTGACAGCTACGGCATAAAAGCCACTTTCTTCATGGTAGGAGACAATGTGCGCCGCCATCCCCATCTGCTTGAGGAGGTGAAACGCCGCGGACATTCATACGGCAACCACACCATGCACCATCTGCAGGGAATCAAGGAGAGCACTCCCCGCTACCTGCGCGACATCACCGAAGCTGCCTCCCTGATTGATTCGAGCCTTTTCAGGCCTCCCCACGGCATCATCTACCCCTCACAGGCACGGCTCATAAAGCACCACTACAACATAGTGATGTATGACCTCGTGACGCGCGACTATTCAAAACACCTCACAGGCGAAGAGGTCCTGGAGAATGTGAAGCGTTATGCCCGCAACGGCTCGATAATCGTATTCCACGACTCTCTCAAAGCCCATACCAACATGCGCTACGCTCTCCCGAAAGCCATAGAGTGGCTACGTGACCAAGGCTACGAATTCGCCACCCTACCCATGTAATATCCCCAAACTACCCCCTCTATTTAATCCACCATGACCTCACAAGAGATCAAGCAGCTTCTACACGACGCCGGCGCCTACACCGCAGGGGTTGCCGAGGCATGTCCGGTGGATGATGACGCCATGGAGCGATATGCAGGATGGCTCGGCAGCGGGGCACACGGAGAGATGCACTATCTTGAAAACCATGCAGAACTGCGCCGTGACCCTGCAAAACTACTCGAAGGGGCCAGGAGTGTCATATCATGCGCTTTCAACTACTATTATCCCATAACCAGGTCGGCCGATGAACCGCGATGGGCCATGTATGCCCTCGGAACCGACTATCATGAGGTGGTGCGCCGACGCCTTGAGAGTGTCGCCACATGCATCACCCAGCTCACAGGGGCGGCTTGCAGAGTGTGTGTTGATTCTGCCCCTATCCTCGAACACTACTGGGCCGTAAAAGCCGGTATAGGCTTCATGGGGCTCAACAGGCAGCTGATAATCCCTGATGCCGGCACTCATTTTTTCCTCGGGGAGATACTGACCACACTTCCACTTGAAGCCGACACCCCATCTACCGGAAGCTGCCTGGGCTGCCGCCGCTGCATCACAGCCTGTCCCGGAAAAGCCCTCTCGGCCGGGTCGCCTATTGATGCCACGCGGTGCCTGTCATATCTCACCATCGAGCACCGGGGAGATTTCCCGGAGGGACACACCCCTTTAGGGACTCATGTCTACGGCTGCGACACATGCCAGAGTATCTGCCCACACAATTCTCATCCCCCAATCAGTAATATCCCTGAATTCGCTCCTCGTCCTGAAATCCTTGCACTCACCCGTGAGGAGATACTCCGGATGACACAACCTGACTTTTCACGCATCTTCACCCATTCGGCCATCAAACGCACCAAACTTGCAGGGCTGATACGCAATGCACTACATCTGGGAAAACATACTTGAGGAATCACACAAAATCAGTTAAAAAGTATTGAATTTTTCACCCAAGAGTTAACGACGGTTAAAAATTTGGGGGGGTAATTTTTGGTTGTACATTTGTACGCGCATTATGTCCGCGCCTAATCAAATATGGCAATCATAACCGCGCCTTGCCTCTTTCCTGCCTATCCAAGGAATCTATTACCAAATCAATCAAACTTATATTCATTTTTCCAACCAATTAACTTCACGTTTTATGAAGAAAATTTCTACTCTTTTTGCAATTGCCGCTATGGCTTTAACTGCATCTGCACAGACCTCTGAAAAAGTAACTATCTCAGAAGAAGATGTAGCTACCGGTACACTTGCCGCAGAAACTGTACTCGTTGACAACAACACCCTTAAAGTCACTACCGTATGGGCAGCTAATGCAGGCTCAAATGACGCTGAGTTCGCTCAGGGCACACTTTCAAACTGGTTTGAAGTGCGTGTAAAAAACAATCCTTCTGCAGAATTCCCCAATGGTGAGCAAAATGGAGCTCAGACACCTGTCATCTTCGTTACCAAGGAAGACACCTCAATCGAAATTTTTTATCGTACAGGTCCCGGCAAAAAGATTATCATGACCAACAAGGCTGATTACACAGAAGTTGAAGGAAGTGTTAATGAAATCCCCGATCCTACCAGCGAAAAGAACAATCTCATGGTATGGAGCTACTCTCTCAAAGCAAATAATGAATATGTGTTGACTCAGAAAGGTGGCACAGGACGTTTCTATGGCTTTACCTATACAGGCTCAAGCTCAGCCATCACCGACATCACTGTTGACGAAAACGCTCCTGTTGAATACTTCAACCTCCAGGGTATCCGCGTTGACAACCCCGAAAACGGTCTTTACATCAAGCGCCAGGGCAACACTGTAACCAAAGTGCTTGTAAAATAAGATAAAAACTAAATCGCGATGATTTGGTAAGTACCCATCTCCACCAATGGAATGGGATTAAATTAAGTCTGAATGGTGACGCGAAGCCTCAATGGCCTCGCGTCATTTTTTTTGTAATCAGACTTCAAGAACGCGTCGCTGCGCAGCCCTCACAAGAGCTAAAGGCACATCCGAATCATCGGTCTCCATCAACCGGCGCGATGGGGGTGTCACTTTCAAAGCCATTGGATTGAATTTAGCCCCGAATGACAGATAGAATCCGCATCTCACCAATTCCTCGGCCAACTGCGGTTTCCCCCTGAATCCATGTATTATCCACGGCTGCGAAGGGGCCAATCTCCTCCTCAGGGCTATAATCTCACCCCAAGCCTTCACCACATGCAGTATGAGGGGTTTGCCCACCTCCTCGCTCAAAGCCGCGTGCCACTCAAACAGAGCTGTCTGCATGCGCATGCACCCTTTCGGCCGCAAGGTATCAAGCCCGGTCTCACCTATGGCCACCACGCTCCGCTCCACGGCAAGAGCCATGACAGCACGTAGATCGGCCGTTGTGGCGCGCTCCACATTCCAAGGATGAATCCCTACCGAATACATGTAGCCACGCTCCAGACGCAGACGTGAAAGCGGAACACCGACAGGGTCGATGTCCACCACAGCGTTCAGACGATGGTGATGGGTGTGAATATCAATCATGGCACCGGATCATAGCCCGATCCGCCCCAGGGATGACATCGTGACAAGCGTCGCAGAGCAAGCCACAGCCCCCGCACGGCGCCATGCTTACGGAGTGCCTCGATGGCATATTGGCTGCATGTGGGCGTAAAACGGCATGCCGACGGAAACATCGGGGAGATGCAAAGCTGATAAAAGCGGATGGGGAGTATGAGGAGACGAGCGAGCATAGGGAAAAGGGGGATGTTGAGGCGGCTACGGTCAGCGGTCGGCATCAGGGGAGGTCAGATCGCGCCCTATGCGCTCAAGCAGACGGCCCACGGCAATCTCCACCCGGCTATATGGCAACACTTCGGAGGCCACATATATGAATGCGATATCCACCGGGACATCTGACGGAAAGAGATGGCGATGGAGACGGTAAGCCTCACGCACACGCCGCCGCATGGTCACACGGTCGACGGCATGGCGCAGACGCTTCTTTGGGATGGAGATAAGGAATTGCGGACAGGAGGCCGAACGCTTGCCGTTGACACGCCACGAAGCCCTCAGCGGATAGGCCAACGACGACTTCACACCGGGATTGGCACGGTCAAAAAGCTGACCGATGGCAATCTCGCTGCAAAGTTTTTCTATCTTATAAAGTCGGAGCCCTTTCATCGGGTGGGAATATGCCGGAGCCCGTGACTACTTCTTGGCATCCTCCTTGAGGAAGTTCTCAAGGGCGGCGGTCATGGAAGGAGCCTTTACAGAGGGGGCCTCAAGGTCGAGGCGCAATCCTGCGTTGCGGACAGCCTGGGCAGTTGTGGCACCGAAGCATCCGATACGGATGTCGTTCTGCTTGAATTCAGGGAAGTTTTTGAGCAGAGAGTCGATACCCGAGGGGCTGAAGAAGAGGAGCATGTCATAGTCGAAACGCTCATCGGGACCAAAGTCATTTGACACGGTGCGATACATCACAGCCTTTGTGTAGCTGATGCCGTTGGTGTCAAGAATGCTTGTATCCTCCTTGTGCACGTCCGACACGATGTAGAGGAACTTCTCCTTCTTGTGCTTGATAAGGAATGGCATGAGGCCGTCGAGTTTGCCGGTCTCGCCATGGAATATCTTGCGTTTACGATACACTATATATTTCTGAAGATAGAGCGCGATTGACTCCGTGGTACAGAAATACTTCATAGTGTCGGGAATCGAGATACGCATCTCCTCGCAAAGGCGGAAGAAATGGTCAATAGCTGTGCGTGCTGTGAAAATGATGGCGGTAAAATCTGAAATCGAGATTTTTGACTGGCGGAATTCTTTTGCGGTCAGACCTTCTACCTTAATGAACGGACGGAATTCAATCTCTACCCCATATTTTTCAGCAATGTCATAGTAGGGCGACTTATCTGAAGAGGGTTTAGGTTGCGATACTAATACTTTTTTAACTTTCACTATCGTTAGTGTATTTCGAACTAATTTTCTGTGCGCGTAATCAGTTCAGGGTTATTTAGAGCATGCTTAAAAATCCTATGCCTCGATAGAGCAATACGAGGGGCACGATTTCAAGGGTGCAAAGGTACAAAATAAAATAAATCAACGAGCCAAAATTATCGTAAAAAAGCCTAAAACCCTTGCAAATAAATATAAAACGGGCCATAAAGTAGAACAAAACGCCCATCGGGAACACCACAACCACCGCTCCGGGGTTGAAAAGTACCACTAAGGCAGGGGCCACAAGAGCCAGTCCAAGGAGCGACTGTGAGGCATTGAACCCTTTGAGCCAAAGGCGCGACGACACCTTGTCGGTGAACACATATCCTACCGTCCTGTAGGCCGCGAGCTGCCACAAATAATACAATAAGGCCACCAGCGTCACGGCGGCTATAGCGCCGAAAGTCGAGAGCGGCCCCGACACCCCCTCGCGGGTCATGACCGAGTTGACGATGATACCCTCCGACACACATGCCAGCAGCACCACCGACATCTGTATGCCGGTCTCGCTGAAGGTGCGAACTGAGAATGTGTTTTCCCTGCGGCGCACCGACCACAGATCGGTTGAAAAATTCTTTATGAAAGTGGAATAGTGACGGAAATTATAGGCAAGGATAAGGAAAATGCCGATGAGCAGACACAACACCCCTGAGTCATAACCAGGGAGCAATGTGCGCTCCATAGGACTCTCCCCGGCCATATAAGCCACCATGCCTGTGGTCATCGAGCCTTTCTCGCTCACAGCCACCGGGGCCTGGAACTCATGACACACCTGCGGTTGCCAAGCCGAAACACTGTCAGCGCGCGCCGTCATCCTTTCCTGCTGTTGACAATCACATCAATGGCCTCCTGCGGAGTGGCCACCACTGTCGCCGGAATCACGTCGCCTCGCATGAAACCCTCGGCCTGCATCTTCTCAAACATCTGCAGCAGGGGATCATAGAACCCATCCGTGTTGACTATCACCACCGGACCTTCAAAAATCCCGAGCTGGTGCCATGTCATCATCTCGGCGAGCTCGTCGAGGGTGCCGATGCCTCCGGCCAAAGCCACCGCTCCGCATGAGCGGGAGGCCATAGTGGCCTTGCGAACGTGCATTGAAGGGGTGTCGATACACTCGTGGAGCCCCTCATGCGCCCAGCCCTTCTCAATCATGAAGTGGGGTAACACACCCACGGTGTGGCCTCCGGCCTCAAGCGCACCGTCAATAGCTGCCGCCATCAGCCCGGCAGAACCGCCACCACACACCAATTCAAGGCCGTTGGCAGCGATAAGCCGGCCCATTTCAAGGGCTGCTTCCTTATATTTCCGGTCGATCCGCGATGAAGAGGCGCAGTATACCACCACCCCATCCGGCTTCATTTCTTTCTCATTCATGGGCACAAAATTAGCAATAATTTTCCTATTATTAATGCCTCCCCTTACCCAAAAGTTTTATTACTTTTGCAGCGGCGAAATCATTTTTGACTTTTAGTTGAATTCCATATCTTTTTGAGAATATAAATATCCGACCGGAACCTCCATCGGTGGTCCTCAATTCTAATTGACGAATGTCACACAGTATCATAATTTTAATCTTCTCCGTCCTGGGAGCAGGCTTCAACATCGCTGCTCTCATAGGGAAAAAGCGGAAAAAACTGACTCTCGACGATGCGCTGAATTTAATCATTTACATCGTCCTCATAGTATTCGCAATAATATCACTCGTGAACCACGAGCCGTTTTAGCCCCCGCAGTTACCTAAACGAAACAATCAGAGTCTGAGCGATATTCATGCGTCAGGCTATTACGGCACGGCCGTCGCATCATCATAGCGACGGCCGTGCCGTTGATTTCGGGCATTACGCCCTACCAATCGGGCCACGCGGAACGCAGGCAGGGCGAGACATCGGCCATAGAAATCGACCGGAGAGCCACAGCAAGATTCCCCGCCGCTTTTTCACCGAGCATCCCGGCTATTTCGGTAGATTCGACCGATATGGCCCATAGCTGCAATGCCTTGTAGGCGATGCTCTGCTCCAAGGCCCGGCGTATCCCCGAATGAGCACCGGACGAAAGCTTTCCGGGAGCCGACAGCTCAAACTGAAGAAGCGCATCGGAATCATCGTCGGCCTCCTGATGGGCCACGTCAGAAGCCTCGTCCTCATCATCGAGATTACAATCGGTGATAAACGGCAGAAGGGACACTATCACTTCGGCAAAAGCATTTTTGACCAGCAGCCGCAACAATCCTTGGCGCCCTGGCTCGAGGATGGGCCCGAAGAGCGCCCGCCCCTCCTCGCCGCCCGACAACGACTGCATGGCGGCTATGGCATGGGCCGTATCGGTGATCACATTGGTTGACAGTGAATAAAGCATAATGTAATAAATGTAATAAAGGTTTAAAAAGGTCATGAACGGACTGATGATGACGGCGAATGGCTCACGAGCTTCTGGACAAGGCGCAGAGCCGTGGATGGGGCAATGAAGAACCGCGACGAGCCCTCAAATGCCAACACATAGGCCAGCGCATCGCCGAGAGGCACTCCACGGCGGTCCATCACGCGCTGCACCTTGTTATTGATCTCACGCCACATATCCAGCCGGCGGTCACGACGCATCGGGAGGCGTCCGTGGCGCAACACGCGCAGCACACGCAGCGCATAGGTGTAGGTGCAGTAGTAGTGGGGTGCGGGACACATGATGGCCCTTTGCGCCACTGTCAACATGTTAATAGGTTCTTCGGGTGGTAGCGACTTAATGATGCTACGGCATACTTTCAGAAAATGTCGGTCACGAGTTTCAACTAAAGCGAGCATGATAAGTGTGGTTTTTAATGGATAAATAATGGTTTTTGTGTCAAGGTTTCATTGGCAAATTTACAATAATACATGTGTAAAATCGCCGCACTTCCATGTAAAAAGATGTTAATACACAGCCAAGGCCTTGACATCGCGGGCCGTGCGGAAAGCATTGAATGTCTCGAAAATGTCGAGTAGGGCTATTGCCGAATTATACACCTGGCTGTCATAAAGCGAAGCCGACTGGTTGCGGCTGTCGGCCTGCCCCTGCAGCGAGGATGTCACCCCCGAGACCTGCTGAAGCATACGCAGTTGGATATCAAGGAGTCCCGCCGCCCCCTCGCTTGAGCCGGAGGTGGTGACCTCGCGCGGGAGCTGCGTCACATTGGGATTGACCGGAAGCACACCACCCGGATTGGCCCAGATGCGCGAGGCATCCTTCAGCTCCATCCCATCAGGGAGAGCGTCGAGTGGATAGAGTAAGACACCCTTGGCGCTGTGGGCAAGAATAGCGTCTATCACGGTGATGAGACGATTGATGTAGAGCTGCTGATCCACCACATCCTCGATGAACGAATGCACCTCTCCGTCAGTGAGGGGGTAGAATTTCACCACAAATGGGTGTGAGGCATGACGATATGGCGAACGCGTCTCCTCGATGAGCGTGCCGTCTGGCGCAAAATAACGGCAGTGCCAGTGAGGACGCGCACTCCCATCGGCCAAGGCATCGACCTCAAAAGTCCACACCTCTATCACCCGGCACACACCACCTTGCGCTGATGACGCGTCGGCGAATCCACCCACAGGCCCGGAGTCGGCCATATCGGCCAGTGACACACCTGGATAGGGTATACGCAAGGAGGCATATATCTCCTCAAGCTGACGGCACCGACCGGGGTCGCCGTGGCCGAAACGCAGTTTCAGCTCCGAGGCAGAGAAACTATGCAGCATCCCCACGAGGCGCAGGTCGTTGCCGCGCGGGTCGAGGAAACGGTTACAGAAGAAAGCAGCTGGGCTGACATTGTCGACCCACACACCCACACCCTCGAAACGGTGTTCGTAGCTCACTCGCTGCACCACGCATCCCGATATCAGGAACTCCTCCATGGCGCGGCTGTCGAGCTCGTCGAGATGGTTGGCATCATGGAGTTGCCTTAGGCGCTCGTCGGTGGTGGCTGTGGCCTGCGACAGGTTATAGCGGAACCTCCCCACGACGCTTTTCACAAGCGAACGCAGAAGATTGTTGGTGAGAGGCTCGCGACCTGACCGGCGGAATCTCTCACCGATGGTCTCGGGTGTGCCGTCGGCCGCCACCACAATGTCGTCCCACTGACGGCCATAAGTGAAATTCTTGAGCCTGCGGCGGGTGGCCCGCAGACGTGACGAGTCATTGTAAGCCTTGAGGGCTGCCTGAAATACTGGATTCATAGCTATTCAATTATTCGGGATGATGAAACAGATGGAAAATTGCGATAATGCGCCGGAAATGATTAATCAGCCGAGAGGAGCCACCCCGGCAAGGGCCGCCTCATCGAAGTCATACTCGCCGTCGACGCGGCGCACACACCGCAACATGGCCGGAAAGTCGCTTGCCGTCGAGGCCGGATAAAGCCTCAGCGAGGAACCGTCAAAAACGGCCACAGGCATAGCCGCCGTGGCGCGGGTATAGGGATGGAGCTGCCGCCGGGCCACGGCGGAGTCGGGCGATGTGACCACCCGGGCCGGAGCAACCCATGACGAGAGCCTGACATCAACCACACGCACTATGTCGGGGGGCAACGAGATGACCGTCCCACCTGAGTCATCCGCAGGGGTAAGCATCACCGACGCAGCAATGTCGGCAACTTTAAGAAGCGTAGTCGGGGCTGTCAGAAGCAGGTCGAGATACCATTTTTCCATCTCGGCAACAAGAAGCGAGTCGATGTCGATGCCATCCTGACGCACTACGGACGCATCATGGCGCAAAGGATCAAAGGCACGGTGTTGGCGCCAGAGGTCGAGCATTTCGGGGCGGGTGAGGTGAAGAAGCATAAGCAGTGTGGTTTTCAAAGTGAGACAAAGGGGGTAAAAACTGTGGCAATGTGTCCGGGAGATGAATCGGACACTGCAAAGTTACTGCCGTCGACACCCCCTAAAGGTGCGATAATATCATTTAAGCCATATAATTCATACTTTCACCAAAAATAACCTTTTCATAAGTACAATTCCTTAAAAATTTAGCTACATTTGCACCCACAAAAAAACGCATACACATGGCAGATATAGCATATCTCAAACACAAAATACTCAACGGCGAAAATATCACCGAATCAGAAGCTCAGACCCTCGCCGACCTTACCCCCGAAGAGGAGGAGCAGCTAATGGAAGCTGCCGCGGAGATCACGAGTAAATTCGGCTCCAAGCATTTCGACTCCTGCTCTATAATCAACGCTCGTTCAGGGCGTTGCCCCGAAAATTGCAAATGGTGTGCACAGTCGGCCCATTATCCCACGTCAATAAGCAACTACCCTCTCGTAGACCATGACGAATGCATGCGTCTGGCCGACTACAACCGCGAGCAGGGCATAGGCCGCTTCTCGCTTGTCACGAGCGGTCGCACCGTGGAGGGAAAGGCCCTTGACACTATCTGCGACTATTACAGCGAACTCGCCGAAAAAGGTGGCATGCACCTGTGTGCGTCCATGGGACTCCTCTCTGCCGAAGCGCTCCGCCGCCTCCGCAAATCCGGCGTCACACGCTACCACTGCAACATGGAGACTGCACCGTCCCACTTCCCCACCCTCTGCTCCACCCACACCATCGAGGATAAGATCCGCACCATCAACGCCGCCCGCGAAGCAGGGATGGAGATATGCTGCGGAGGTATAATAGGCATGGGAGAGACCGCCGCACAAAGGGTGGAATTCGCAATCGCGCTCCGACGTGTAAACCCCGACTCGATTCCTATCAACATCCTCTCGCCCATCCCCGGGACACCACTTGCCGACTCCAAGCCTCTAACCGAGCGCGAGATACTGCTCACGGTGGCGGCATTCAGGATGATCCATCCACACGTGGTACTACGTTTTGCCGGAGGCCGAGCCGCGCTCAGCCGCGAAGCACAGATTAAAAGCATACATATCGGCATCAACGGTGGCATCATGGGCGACCTTCTCACCACAATCGGCTCACAGATAGCCGACGACAAAGCCATGGTGGCCGAATGCGGTTACACCTTCTGAATAGAACCCATACCCACACAATAGAAACCTGAGAAACCAGCCCCCACATCGATGCCCACCACTACCTTCACACCTGAACAGTCGGCTCGTTACCGTGGCCACCTATCTCTCTGCGAGATTGATCTACCCGGCCAACAAGCCATAGCCTCGGCCAAGGTACTTATAATCGGCGCCGGTGGCCTTGGCTCACCGGTGGCCCTCTATCTTGCCGCAGCCGGAGTGGGCACCATAGGCATAGTTGACCCTGACACCGTGTCGCTCAGCAACTTGCAACGCCAGATCATGCACGGCACACCCGATCTCGGGCGCCCGAAGGTCGACTCCGCCCGGGACTCCATAGGGCTCGTAAACCCGCACACCCGCGTCGAGCCTCACCCTGTGTTTCTCACCGACGACAACGCCCGCGAACTTATCGGGGGCTATGACATAATAGTGGACTGCACTGACAATCTCCCGACCCGGCTCCTCATCAACGACACGTGCGTAGCCACAGGTCGCCCATACGTCTACGGAGCCGTGTCCAGATTTTCCGGACAGGTCTTCACTCATCTTCCCGGCACAGCCTCCTACCGCGACATCTTCGACACTCAGCAGAACTCCGACACTCTCCCTTGCTCCATCAACGGCATCCTGAACACAGTAGTGGGAGTGGTAGGCACACTCCAGGCCACGGAGGTGATAAAACACATCGTAGGCACCGGAGATCTGCTCACCGATAGGCTCCTCGTGTTCGACGCCCTCGCCATGACATTCAACACATTCGTAATCAGTCCGATAGCCCACTGAACGGCCCACCATCATTAACTATTTTTAACCCCATAAATTCCACCGTCATAATCATTTTGTCTACTTTTGCGCGATTAATATGACGAAAGTCGCACATTTTCTTGCATTATGACTACATTACAGAAAAAGCCTCGCGTGGAAATCGTGGGCAGCTTCCTTCCTCCCGAGGAACTCGAAGAAGCACGCCTCGCCATGCGTCATGGCAACCTTACGACTGAAGCATACAGCGAAATCCAGGACAAAGTTATCGACCGCCTGATTGACCGTGAGATAGAGGCCGGCCTACAGATAGTGACCGATGGTGAAATGCGGCGAAAAGCCTGGGACAGAGACTTCTGGGAAGGTCTCGACGGCATGAACCGCGAGCGCATTGACACTGGCCGAATCTATCAGGACGAGGTGGTGCAGCATGACCTTCTTCGTTTCACCGGACGTATCGCTTACAATCCCCAACACCCCTTCTTCGAAAAATTCACCCACATGCAGCAGCTGGCTGCCGGTCGCGCCGAAGTGCGTCAGACCATCCCATCTCCCGGCGAGCTCTACATGCGCATACTCGTAGGCTCAAACGGCGACATCAGCAAACTCTATGAATCCCCCTCCACTCTCGAGGATGACATAGTAGAGGCCTATCACCGCACCATTGAGCAATTCTATGCTCTCGGATGCCGCCACATACAGCTCGACACAGGCGTGTGGGGCCGACTCGGCGAACAGTCGTTCGAGCGATTCCTTCTCCTCGGAGGAATCAACGCCGACGAGGTCACCGACAAGCTCCTCGACCTCATCAACCGCACCATCAATGGTCGTCCCGCCGATCTGGAAATCACCCTCAGCATCGCCGCCGACGAGACAAGCATCCCGCGTTGGGGCGATGAAAAAGAGCTTCAGCATCTGCGCCTTATGCTTGAGAATGTGGATGCCGATGCCTTCCTCCTGCCATTTGATATCAACTATCCCGAACACCTCGAGGTTCTCCGCTGGCTTCCCGAAGGCAAACGCGCCATCCTCGGCCTCGTTGACGGCAGCCTCCCCAATGTGGAGTCGATCCCCGACATCGTCAATGCCGTCCGTGTGGCCAATCGCCATGTGCCGCTCTCTTTTATCTCCATCAGCCCACGTTGCGGTTTCAAGGTGCGCGACCGCGAACGCCAGGGACTCAACTATGAAACCCAATGGGATAAAATCTCACTCCTTCAGCAGGCAGCTGAGGTCATCGGTGCTGAAAACGCCTGAGAATGAATTAATATCCCCACGCTATAACTTGCATAAAATGACTGCCCCGGTCATCCTCTCTGGACACACCGGCGGCAGTCATTTTTCACATACAGATGCATCGTTTGGGAGTTGTTTGTCGAAAAAGTGTGAAAAACTCTGTTTTTTACTTAATATGCGCCTTCCATGGACTCCTTTGGAGCTCTTTTTTTGCCAAATAATTAGCCCGATTGGCAGTTTTTTTATACCTTTGCATCTGCGAAACCGTAGCATAAGTAACTAATTTCAACCCTTTAAACAAGGTGCAACGATAGTAGCAAGAATATAATCATCATCTTGCTTTGGATACCATGCTGAGATTTCGGGGTTACAATCGCCGGTTGCCGGGTCGGGAGCCTGATTGGGATCCGAAGTTTCAAAAAGTTGTAAGATTTTTGGAATAGCCGGACTAACCTTGCGCCACCTGCCTCAATTAACCGGGGTGGGGAATGGAAAATATGCCTTATCCGCATCTGCCCCGCAATCGCCGCTGACGTTTCGCACCCATCAGCCTCCTTCCTCAACGTCACTCTATCACCGCCTATACTCTGATTGAATCTATGGCCGATAACGACCTCCGATGGTATGCCATCAAAGTGTTCTACAACAAAGTGTTTGACATCCAGCAGACATTCAATGAACGTGGCATAGAGAGCTATATCCCCCTCACAACCTCCATCGTGGAACGCAACGGCGTCAAGAAGAAAGTGACCCGGCCACTCATATCGTCGCTGATGTTCTTCCGCACCACCCCCGATGCAGCTCTCGCCATGCAGGGCTCACTTGAAGGCCGCGCCATGCTCTACACGCGGCGCCAAGAGTGGAAACGCGTCCCGGTAGCTATCCCCGACCGCGAAATGAACATCTTCATGCTCGTGACATCCAATGGCGAAAACGGAGTGGAATATCTCGGCGAGGACCTTCCGCGTTACCACAAAGGGGACACCGTAAGGGTCATTGACGGCCCATTCAAAGGCTCCGAGGGACACATCGTCCGCATCAAGGATGACCATCGCCTCGTGGTGACAGTCGAAGGCCTATGCGCCGTGGCCACAAGCTACATCCCTCGTTGCTTCCTCCAGAAAATCGAAAATACTGACAAAAAATAATTAGCCCGATCATGAAATATATCACCAGATTCGCAAAAAAACTATGGTTGACAGCGGCCATCGCAGCCACACTCGTAACCACAGGCTGCGGTCCCGCCAAGGACATCATCTATCTCCAGGACCTACCCACCAACACAGTGCTCAACATACAGCAGGACGGTGAACTGCGCTTGCGTCCCGGCGACCAGCTCGCCATCAACGTGCATAGCCGCGACCAGGAACTCGTGAAGATGTTCAACCTCGGCGCCGGTCACTCTTCAGGACGTAACATCTCAGGAAAGGACGCCCTCTACACCGTGGACAAGAACGGAAAAATCGACATGCCTATCCTCGGCCTCATATCAGTGGAGGGTCTCACCCGACTCGAAGTGGCACAGCTCGTCAAATATCGTCTTCTCGCAGGCAACCTGCTCCGTGACCCTATCGTGACAGTGGAATTCCCTGAAATGGCATATTACGTCATCGGTGAATCAGGCGTAGGCCGTCATGAGTTCCCCAACGACAAGCTCAACCTTCTCGAAGCCCTCTCTGTGTCGGGCGACTTGAACATAAGCGGCAGGCGCACCAACATCCTCGTGCTCCGTAACGAAGGTGACCGTCAGGTACCCTACCGCGTCGACATCACAAAGACCGACGACCTATATGCATCGCCAGTGTTCTACGTGCGCCAGAACGACATGATTTATGTCGAGCCCTCCCAGGTGCGCGCCAACCAGTCGACAGCCAACGGATCCTCCTACATGACACCCGGCTTCTGGATCTCGATGTTCACATTCGCGACCACTCTCGCGGTGCTCTTCACCAAATAAACCACTCATAGACTTCCAGTCTCCACCTACCTCTTTCTCCTTACCATAACTCACTAAACCAATCAGTTAGCCATGCAACGCAATCTTGACCAGAACGAAGCACAGCACAACAGCATCATCATAAACACCCAGGTACCCAAGAAGCACCAGAACGAGAGCTTTGTGAAACTCAAGGACTCCCTGTTTCTCTTCATGGGCAACTGGAAATGGTTTGTCCTGTCGCTCATTGTCGCTTTTGCAGGTGCCTATTATTACCTCCGCATCACTCCCAACATCTACCGCACATCGGCATCCATAATGATTAAAGCCGATGATGGCGACAGCGGATCAAAGGAAATCTTCCAGCAACTCGGCATCAAAGAGCCGTCCATCAACATAACCAACGAGATTATGTCGATGAAGACAGCTGCCGTGAGCGCGGAAATCGTGAAACGCCTCAACCTCAACGTTGACTTCTTCCACTCTGCGCCGTTCCATGACGAGGCTGCTTACGGTGTTGACCTTCCGGTACATGTCACCTTCTGCGACCTCAACGAGACCGACATGGCCTCACTCGACCTTACCCTTAAGGCCGACAGCACGGTCAGCATTTCCGACATGACCCTCAACAACCAACCCCTTGAAGGCTCATATTCATTCAAGCTCGGACAGACAGTCAAAACCCCTCTGGGCAACCTTTTCGTGGGGCCATCACCCTACTATGTGCCGGGCAAAAAGGATAAACTGAAAGTGGCCTACAAGCCTATGCGCACTACCGTCAATGACATCAACAACCGCATCCGACCGGTGCAGCGCACCCAGAAGGCATCAATCATCGACATCTACTTCGATGATGTGTCGAAAGCCCGTGGCGAGGATGTGATTTCAACACTCGTGGCAGTTTATAATGAAAACTGGGTCAAGGACCGCAACCAGATCACATCAAGCACCACCGAGTTCATCAAGGACCGCCTGGCCATCATAGAGAGCGAACTCGGCAATGTCGATTCCGATATTTCCGACTACAAATCGCGCAACCTCATGACCGACGTCAACGCAATGGGTGGCATAGCCCTCTCGCAGATGACCACATCTGAAAGCCAGGGTCGTGAGCTCGACAACCGCGTCTACATGACCAAGTATCTGCGCAACTACCTCACCGACGGACTCCATGACAAAGAGCAGCTCCCTGCCAACTCAGGCATCAACAACCCGAGTATCGAGGCCCAGATCCAGGCCTACAACACACTGCTGCTCCAGCGCAACAATCACCTCTCCGTCTCCTCCGAGCAAAACCCCCTCGTGATGGACATCGACCAGAAGCTCAACACGATGAAGGCATCCATCCTCGGGTCTCTTGACAATGAGCTTACAATGCTCAACACACAGAAACGCACCATCAACTCAGCACAGTCACAAGCTGTGTCTAAACTCTCGGCCAATCCTCAGCAGGCCAAATATCTTCTCTCGGTCGAACGCCAGCAGAAAGTAAAGGAATCCCTCTACCTCTTCCTCCTTCAGAAACGCGAGGAGAACGAACTCTCACAAGCGTTCACGGCCTACAACACTCGCCTTATCGAGCATCCGCAGGCTAATCCCACCCCCATTGAACCAAGCGTTCCATCAGTCTTGGCATGCGCCCTCGCCCTGGGACTCCTCGTCCCCGCAGGTATTCTGCTCCTCATAGAGAACTTCAACACCGCTATCCGTGGCAAGAAAGATCTTGAGTCACTCCACGCGCCATTCGTGGGCGAGATACCCCTGGCCATGGAGCACAAGAAAGGCAAAAAGAAGAAAGTGGCTAAGGAAGCCGCCGACGGCACCCTCCTTGTCAAGGAAAAGAGTCGAAACGTCATGAACGAGGCCTTCCGCGTAGTCCGCACAAACCTTGAGTTCATCCTCGGTTTCGACGGTGGCCACCATGTCGTGATGATGACCTCGATGAATCCGGGCTCAGGTAAGACATTCATCACCGCCAACCTCTCCACCTCTCTCGCCATCAAAGGCAAGAAAGTAGTGGCTGTGGACCTTGACCTCCGCAAAGCCTCGCTCTCGAAATATGTCGGCAGCCCGGAAGTCGGTGTGTCAAATTATCTCAGCGGACAGGTAGGCAATTATAAGGATGTGATGATACGCCTCGGCCAGCTTGATGTCATCCCTGTGGGCACAATCCCTCCCAACCCCTCTGAGCTCCTCTTCACGCCCAAATTCACCAAGATGCTGGAGGAACTCAAAGCCGAGTATGACTATGTGTTCATCGACTGTCCTCCTGTCGAGATCGTGGCCGACGCAGCCATCATAAGCCGTCATGCCGAAATGACACTGTTCGTCATCCGAGCACACCTCCTTGACCGGGCATTCCTTCCCGACATTGAGAAGTGGTATGAGGAACGCCGTTTCCCCAACCTCTCCATCATCCTCAATGGAACACATGAGGAATTCACCCACTACGGTTACCACAAATATGGCTACCACCGTTACGGATACCACTACGGCCACTATGGTGAATACGGCTACTCCAACGAAGACTCCGACGAGGACACCAATAACACCAAAGCCACGCCGGCATAACGCAAAGTCATCGCGTAACACTCACATGATCATCTCATCTCCTCTCTCCCACTAATCTACAATACTACATGGCAGGAAATCTGCGTATAGCTAAAAACGCCCTTTATCTCTACTCCCGAAGCATCATCTCCATGGTGGTAGGAATATTCTCCGTGCGCATCATGCTCGAAGCTCTTGGAGTGGAGGATTATGGACTCCAGGCAGTGGCCGGAGGGGTGCTTGCTGTCTTCTCCTTCTTTGTGGGGGCATTGGGCACAAGCATTTCCCGCTTCATCACCTTCGAACTTGGCCGAGGCGATTCCGACCGTCTGCGCGACACATTCTCCACCGCTATGGTCGTCTACTGTTCCATTGCCTTGTCGGTGGTGATCATAGGCGAGACAGTAGGCCTGTGGTTTCTCCACAACAAGCTGGTGATACCCGAAGGTCGCGAGCATGCAGCCGAATGGGTGTTCCATCTCTCTGTGCTGAGTGCAGCTATCGGTATCCCACAGGCTCCCTATTGCGCATGCATGGTGGCTCATGAAAAATTCAATGTCACATCCATGATGGGACTTGTCCAGGAACTCGCCAAGGTCGGCATCATATATTGGGTCTCAATATCATCCTTCGACCGACTTATCCACTATTCCACCATCAACTTCCTGATGGGTATAGGTTCCCTGCTCTTCATCCGTTATTACTCCATCAAGCACTTCCCGGAGGCACGCATCAAAATCGGATTCAAATACGACCTCTTCAAGCCGATGCTCGCCTTCTCATTCTGGGAAATGCTCGGCGGCTTGAGCCGTATGCTCAAAGGCAGCGGCTTCAACATGGTCATCAACATGTTCTTCGGTGTGGTCATCAATGCTGCCATCGGCATCGGCAACACTGTGGCCGGAGCTGTCACCGGCCTGGCATTCACTGTAACAAGCGCATTCAAGCCCGGCATCGTGAAACACTATGCCCGCAATGATCTGAAAGCATTCAAGGAAGGCGTCACCACAGCAAGCCTCATCTCCATGACCCTCTATGGTGTATTCGCCGTCCCCCTGCTTGTCGAGCATCAATATGTGCTGCATCTGTGGCTCAAAGAGGTGCCTGAATACGCAGCCGAGATCTGCGTCATCCAGCTTGTGTTCAATGCCATCCTAATGGCCACGCTTGTCGGGGCTGAATCACTCAAGTCGATGGGCAAGAACGCCGGCATCAACGTAGTGCAATGCGTCGATGGCGTCATCACCATATCGTCAGTGGCGCTGGTGCTCTACCTTGGTTATTCACCGCTGGTGGCATGCGCGGTCTTCAACATTGGCCTCCTCTTCTATTTCGGCTCCACCTGTTACCTGCTCGGTAAACATGTCGGCTGGGGATACATCTGGGAATTTTTCAGTCGTGGAGTCCTCAAGGTCCTGGTAGCCGAAGCCTTCACATTCATGATCCTCTACACTGTGCACCAGCTGCTTGGCGACTCGTTCATCACACTGGTCATCAACTGTATGCTCTCGGTGATATGCTTCGGGGCTTTGGCCATGACAATCCTGCTCCCAAAGGCTCAGCAACAACAGATCAAAGCCTATCTGCGTTCGCGTTATAACCTCTCACGCACCGCGGCATAAGCCTTGCTATGGCAAAGAAAAAGCTGCTTTTCATCATTGACTCTCTCACGATAGGCGGAGCTGAAAAAAGTCTCGTCACACTGCTCAACATGCTTGATTACGAGAAGTATGAAGTTGATCTTCAACTCTTTGCCCCCGGAGGGATGCTGAGCAAATATCTCCCTGAGGAGGTCAACATACTCCCTCAGATACCACTGATGACATTTCTGCGGCGCAACAACAGAGAGAAGTGGAAATCACTCCACATCCCCTACCTTTTCCGCAATCTGAGGTTCCACTTCGGAGCAAAAAGCCGCAAATCTGACACCATAAGCACTGTGTGCCACTACTGGCGATGCTTCAGCGGAGCCATTCCCCGCTCATCATCCCGCTACGATGTTGCCATCGGCTACGGCCAGGGAATGCCTACAATGTATACTGCAGAGAAGGCACGTGCCGACCGGAAATTCGCCTGGATAAACGCCTGCTACGAACCTCGCGGAGAAGCAAAGCGATTTCTTGAGCCATATTATTCGCGCCTCGACGGAATAGTCCCGGTGTCGGATGGCGCGAAGAGAGTATTTGAGAATGTATATCCCTGTTTCTCCGACAAAATGACTGTGATATGGGACATCGTGAATCCCGACATCATACGCCGCATGGCCTTGGAGAAGCCGACAAAACATATTGACACCACCAAACCTGTCATCGTCACCATGGCCCGCCTCGACGGCAATGAAAAAGGGCTCGACATCACGATGAAAGCCGCCAAAATCCTCCGGGACAGAGGAGTCGACTTCACGTGGAACATCTTCGGACAAGGACCGTTCTATTGGGCACTCAAAAAATTCATTGCCGACAACTCACTTGAACACCACCTTATATTACATGGCGCGGTAGGGAATCCCTATCCCTATCTGGCGCTTGCCACGATATATGTACAGACATCGCGGGCCGAAGGATTCGGCCTGTCACTGGCCGAAGCGCGGCTACTCGACAAACCAATTGTCACCACAGCATTCAAAGGGGTGGAAAACCAGATGCACGACGGCAAAAACGGAGTCGTGGTGCCAATAAGTCCCGAGGCCGTGGCTGATGGTGTAGAACGCTTGCTGACTGACAGTGCGCTCTATGACTCAATAAAAGCATATCTTTTGAGAGAGAAAAAAGGCAATCCGGAAGAAATCAATTGTTTCTACCGGCTCATCGCCGACAATCCCACCACATGAAAAAGCCCCAAATCTTCATAGCCATGCATTACCTTGAGCTTGGAGGCGCCGAGACAGCACTCATAGGGCTGCTTCATGCGCTCGACTATTCAAAAGTCGATGTGGACCTTTTCATCTACAGCCACCGCGGGGAGCTGATGCCGCAAATTCCTCCACAAGTCAATCTCCTCCCCGAAATGAAGGCGTATGCCAACATGGAGACCCCAATCAAGGAGACAATAAAAGCCGGGCAATTTGGAGTGGCTGCCGGCCGCTGGCTTGCACACCATAAGTTCAACAGTTACCGCAAGAAAGTCAAGCCCTCTACAGCGTTCGCTCTCTACGGCTTCATCGGCAGATACCTCACCCCATTCCTGCCTAAAATCGGGAATAAAGTGTATGACCTCGCCATCTCCTTCCTTACTCCTCATGACATCGTGCTGCATAAAGTCAGGGCAAAGAAAAAAGCATGTTGGATCCACACGGATTACTCCTATGTGGATGTAAACACAGCCCTTGAACAGCCGGTATGGAACGGTTATGACCATATCATCTCCATCTCATCGGATGTCAGCCGCAGTTTTTGCACCAAGTTCCCGACTCTTGCTGACAAGCTGTTGGTGATTGAAAACATAATGCCTCAGCAATATATTCGCCAAAAAAGTCTGGAATATACACCTGAGGAGATGAAAAAAAATCACTTCAACATCCTGTCGATAGGCCGGTTCACGCATCAGAAAAACTTTGACAATGTTCCTGACATCTGCCGGCGACTTATTGAAACCACAGGCCGAAACGATATCAGATGGTACCTCATAGGCTACGGACACGATGAAAACTATATCCGGAGCCGCATCTCAGCAGCCGGGATGGAGGAGCACGTAATCATACTTGGCAAACGTGACAACCCATATCCCTATATCAAAGCCTGTGACCTATACGTTCAGCCGTCGAGATATGAGGGCAAATCCATCACCGTCCGGGAAGCCCAGACACTGGGATGTCCGGTAGTAATCACTAATTACTCCACGGCATCCTCCCAGATAACCCACGGCATCGACGGAATGATAGTTCCCTTGGACAATGCAGCTTGCGCAGAGGCTCTTGCAAAAATAGTCGTTGACGAGGAGCTCTGCCGACACCTCCGCGATAATGTAGCCGCACGCGACTTCTCCGGAATGGCAGAAGCCGACAAGATATACTCCATCCTGTGATCCCACACACCATACACTACTGCTGGTTCGGAGGGAAGCCTATTCCCGAGAGCGCACTCCGATGTATCGCTTCATGGCGCAAATATTTCCCTGATTGGGAAATTAAGGAATGGAATGAAGGGAATTTTGACATCAATTCCATACCCTATACATGCCAGGCGGCCCGGCGAGGCAAATGGGCGTTTGTGAGCGACTACGCGCGCTTTCAAATCCTATATGACCATGGCGGAATATACTTCGACACAGATGTGGAAGTAATAGCCCCGATGGTTGACATAATAACCAAAGGCCCTTTTATGGGATTTGAGAAAGACCATTCATCACTCGGGGTGGCAGCAGGGTTAGGTATGGGAGCCGAACCCGGAATGCCATTTTATGAAACCGTGCTCCATCACTACCGGACACTGGACTTCGAAACTCCCGAAGGGGTCCAGCTACCGGGCACAGTGGTCAAACATGTCACCGACTGCCTTTTAGATGAAGGCTTACGTCTGGAAGATGCCATGCAGACCATTGCCGGCATCACCATCTATCCCAACGAAGTGTTCAATCCACTTGACGATGCCACCGGGCGGCTCAACATAACCCCGTCAACCCGTAGCATACACCATTATGCAAAGACATGGTGTGATAATTATGGTCCGGTGCGCACATGGATAATGCGACGTCTTCACCGTCATTTCGGGGTCAGCTTTTTCGCCAGGCTCAGGCGTATCATAGGTAGATAATCATCAAAATTTCACATCCGCTTTGGACGCTCTATTATATAAACCGATATACCTTACCGTAGTAGGATTGCTCTCAGCGCTCGCCGGCTTGAATCTGATGTCGACAAGCGGCAACACTCTTTCGGCCGGTGATAAACGCAACGGAAATCTAATAGTCCCGCTGATTCTTTGCACCATATTCGTATTCTGGATCGGTAACCGCCCATCCTCCTGGATATTCGGTGACTCAAACCTCTATGCTCATATATATGAGAATTTTGCGGAGACGGCTGAAGCAAACATACACTGGGGAGCTGAATGGTTCTGGGCTCTGCTCATCACCGTGTGCCACCGGTCGGGACTCGATGTGCATGTATTTTTCACAATAGTGGCTGCCGGATACACCTATTCGGCACTTTGGGCCGTGAAGAAAATCAATCCGTCCAGTCCATATATAAGCATGCTGTTCGTGGCCGGCTCACTGATGTTTTTCGCATTCAGTACCAATGGACTCCGCAACGGACTTGCCTGTCACATGGTGCTCCTTGCCATGGCGTTTCTCATGGACGACAAACGCATCATAGCCATAATCATAGCACTTCTCGCTTTCGGAACCCACCGAAGCGTGATATTGCCAATAGCAGCAACCGTGGCGGCAATAACATGCATCCGCAAACCACAAATTGCAATCTATATCTGGATTGGCTCAATCTTCTGCTCGCTTCTTTTCGGCAACATATTCACCAACTTCGTCATGAGCCTTGGCTTTGATGAACGCATGAGCCAATATGCCAGCGGCGAACTCGGTCATGACGACAAGTTCTCAGCCACCGGATTCCGCTGGGACTTTCTGCTCTACAGCGCGGCTCCCGTGTTTCTGATATGGTATGTGACCATAAAAAAGAATCTGCGCGACGGATGGTTTAATGTCATCTCCATCACCTACCTGCTGGCCAATGCCTTCTGGGTACTTATAATCCGCACAGAGTACACCAACCGCTTCGCCTATCTCTCCTGGTTCCTTTATCCGATAGTAGTGTCCTATCCGCTTTTAAACATGAAAGTGTGGGAGAACCAGAACCTCGTTGCAGGCCAAGTGCTGATAGCCTACGTAAGCTTCTCCATTATAATGATAACCTTCTTCTGGGGATGAAAAAGACTCTCACCATCTTTACTCCGACCTACAACAGGACCGACACACTCAGACGAGTGTATGAAAGCCTGTGCACCCAAACATCCGATGACTTCGAATGGCTCGTAGTCGACGACGGCTCCACCGATTTCACCCGACAACTCGTGGAAGGATTCATAAGGGCAGGCCGCGTCCCTGTCAGATACATATATAAAGAAAACGGTGGTCTATATACAGGCTACAATACCGCCTACGAGAATATCACCACCGAACTTTCAGTCTGCATCGATAGTGACGATTTCATGCCCGACGATGCAGTGGAGAGCATCATAACCCTTTGGAGAGAAAAAGGCAACGAACGTTACTGTGGAATCGTTGGGCTGGATATCGATTTCAGGACCATGCAGCCGATCGGAGGCCAATTTCCCGCAACACTGTCGGAATGTTATTTCATGGACTTGCGTCTGAAGAAACTGCATTCAGGCGACACTAAACTTGTGATGAGGACCGACCTCATGAAACAAGTCGCCCCTCAGACAGGGTTTCCGGGTGAAAAGAATTTCAACCCCATATACATGATTCTCAAGGTGTGTGACAAATACCCCCTGCTTGTGATCAACAAGGGGCTATGTATAGTCGACTATCAGGATGACGGAATGTCACGCAACATATTCAATCAATACATCACCGCTCCACGCAGTTTCTCTAAACTACGGCTACTGGAGATGCAGCTGAAACACAACTCATTATCGAACCGTATCAGATGCTGCATCCACTACACTGCCACCTGCCGTATAGCACGTGACGGTGACTGGCTTAAAAATTCACCCCGGAAACTGCTCACTCTGATGTGCGCTCCCGCCGGACTCCTGCTCCACAGGTATCTCCTCTACAAGGCCGGACATTAAAATTCCGACCAATCCCCCTGAATAAATAAGCAATCAACCTAATTTAACCAATAATTATGAAATCATTATCACGTTTGCTGGTTCTGCTCATCGCCATGAGCGCATGTGTCATCTCACAAGCACAGGACAAACCCCGTTGGGCACTCAAGGGTGTCGAGTCACTCAACAAAGAACGCACCAACGAATCGTACAAATTCGTAAAATTCGAAACCTTCGGAGGCGAACTCAAGCAGTTGCAGCAGGAAAGATTCCAACCTCTGGTGGAGTATCTTGCATCAACCTACGGCCTCAGCGATGAAAACGCTGACGTAAAACAACTCACCCCCGGCCAGGCAATCGCCTCAACCCCCAACGATGCCGAAGGTGACAAGGGAGTGCAACGAGAATATCTCATAGAGTTCGGCGGTGAGAAACCGGTAAAGTTCTATGCCGAGCTCGTGGATGAGTATGTGTCATTTGACGAGAACGTAGACATGAGCTATGACTATACACTCTATCAGCTCTATGCCGTGTCAACTAATGCCGAGGGCAACAAGCCGGTGTTTGACGAGTATGACCTCACACGCAGCTACAACGCCAAAGCACTTGCCCTTTCCATCGTGCCCGGTCTCGGTCAGCTCTACAAAGGTCAGAACACTAAGGCATACTGTATATGGGGTGGCGAAGCGGTCTTCATAGCAGGAGCAATCTATTTTGACCACCGCCGCAGCAATTACGCCAAGGATGCGCAGAACGCTGATGTAACCATCGCCGACAGTTACCGAAGCAAATCAAAGAGCTGGCGCAACATGCGTAACATAGCCATTGCCGGCGCATGCGGCCTCTATGTATATAACCTCATTGACGCAGCAGTGTCGAAAGGCGCACGCCAAGTGATAGTAAAGAAACCCAACGGAGCTAATCTGGCACTCCAGCCCACCCTGCTCACCACCGAGAATTTCGACTACTGTCCCGGTGTGAAGCTCTCGCTCTGTTTCTAACCTCACCTTCCCAACCAAAGGGTGGAGTTAAGCATAATAATCCCGGTCTACAATGTCGCCGCATTTCTCCCGAAGTGTGTCGACAGTCTCCTTGTCCAGACATTCTCTGACTATGAGATAATACTGGTGGATGACGGAGCGACCGACGACAGCCCCCGGCTATGTGACAGCTATGCCCGGCTGCACCCTAACGTCAGAGTCATACATAAGCCCAACGGCGGTTTAGCCGATGCCCGAAACGCAGGAACAGCTGCAGCACAAGGTGACTATATTATATATGTGGACAGCGATGACTTCATCAATGACCCGGCCGGACTGCAGAAGATCCATACCCTCATCCGCGAGTCAGGGAGCGACGTGGTGATATTCGGATGCAAGGACCTATACGTCCAGAGCGGCATCACCACCATCTCTCGCGCTTATCCTGACTCCTCGGAACTGAACAGGTTAGGCAAGAGTGCCCTTGTAGACAGGCTCATAGAGACTAACCGCTTCCCGGGAGCAGCGTGGTTGCTGTGTGTCCGCAGGAGTCTGCTTTCGGACCATGGCATAAGTTTCGTCAAAGGGAACACAGCCGAGGATTTTGACTGGCTCATCAGGACGCTTCTCCATGCAGGGAAAGTGCAAATGCTCGACGCCCCCCTCTACACTTACAGGAAAAACAACAGCAACAGTATCACCAGCCGTCCGCGTGTGTCTGGAATAAAGGGAATCCTTACCGCAATCGAGAACTGGAATACTGTTGACGAACCTAAGCAGAGGAGCATCACACAGTACTTATCACAAGTGTATCTACAGGCTCTTTTAAACTATGCCGGACTCGGAAAAGAAGAAAAAAGAACCGTCAAACGTGATCTCTTGGCCGAAAAAAGGATTCTGAAATCGCATCCTTACGGTCAACTTATGGTATATCCCGCATTCAACTTACTGGGCATAGACCTCTTCTCCATGATACTCCGCAAGTGTCATGATTATCTCAAACGATAGTCACCCATCAGCGCATGCAACCTCTGATTTCCATCATAGTTCCGGCGTATAACAGTGCTGCGTTTCTGCCTCAGTGTCTCGACTCGCTGAAAGACCAGTCATACCGGAATCTGGAATTCATCTGCATCAACGACGGAAGCGACGACGGAAGTCTGGAGCTCCTCAAGGAGTACGCAGCCGCCGATTCCCGCTTCGTGATTATCGACCAGCCTAACAAGGGCTTGTCGGAATCAAGGAATGCAGGGATCAATATGGCCCAGGGGGAATACATGATGTTCGTCGATTCGGATGACTGGATTGACACCGCCACATGCAGCATAGCGATGGAGGCGGCCAATAACCACGACACCCGTACCGTTCTATGGACTTATTGGAAAGAATATGTCGACGGCAAAAGCCAGAAAGTTGAAATCTTTGACAGCCCGAAGTATTTCGACCGGAAGTCCATTCGTAATCTGTGGCTCAGGATAATAGGACCGGGAGTCGAAGATCTGGCAACCCCTCAGTTCATCGACTCGCTGTCAACAGCCTGGGGACGTATATATGATGCGGAGATAATACGCCGGAACCGACTTAAATTTATTGATACCAAGGAAATCGGCACGGAGGACTTATTGTTCAATGTGGAGTATTTCAAATTATGCGATTCGGCCATAATTCTTACCGACGCGCTCACCCATTACAGGAAATATGCCACCACTTCGCTGACCAACATCCACAAGGCCGACCTGCCGAGAAAATGGCAAAACCTTTATCGCCGCATCACCGGAATCATTGGTGACGACCGTGAAGCAGCCATGCGTCTTGACAACCGCAGATGCTGCAGTATCATCGGATTAGGGCTCAACGAGGTCTTTTCCGAGCATCCGCGCAAGGAGGTGACAACTGAACTGGAAGCAATTCTCTCCAACAAGGATTACCGGTCGGCTTTCAGGCTACTCGACATGTCAGCCATGCCGTTGCACTGGAGGTTATTCTTCACAAGCGCCAAAGAGGGCCATTACACCTTATTGTATTTTTTACTGCGCTGCATAGAGAAAATAATACGTTAGTAGGGTTATGTCCACCCCATCCACGGCACACATCCGCCACCCCAAGATGAAGATAATACGAATGGCCACCATAGGGTTGTCGCTCGACATATTCTGCCATGGGCTCCTGAGCGAGCTGAGCGAGGAATATGACGTGGTGGCCCTATCATCGCCTGACGACCGCCTTGCCACTCTCGGCGCCAGGGAGAAGGTGAGGACCATAGGAGTGAGGATGCACCGTGAGATTTCTCCTCTGGCCGACCTGAAATCGGTGTGGCAACTCTACCGTGCCTTCCGTAGAGAGAAGCCCCGGATGGTGCATTCGATGACCCCTAAAGCAGGTCTGCTCGGAATGATGGCCGCACGGCTTGCAGGGGTACCGGTAAGGGTCCACACGTTCACCGGCTTGGTTTTCCCCACCTCCAAGGGACTTAAACGGCTTCTGCTCAAGACCACCGACAGGTTCACCTGCATGTGTGCCACTCATGTCATACCGGAAGGAGAAGGGGTCAAGGCAGACCTTACAGACCACCACATCACCACCAAACCCATGAAAGTGCTCGGACACGGCAACGTGAAAGGGGTGGATCTGGGACTTTACACACCTACGGCAGAGATAACGGAGCGTGCGGCAGAGATACGCAAAGAGGCCGGAATAGCCCCCACCGACAAAGTCTTCGTATATATCGGCCGGTTCGTGGGCGACAAAGGGCTCCGCGAGCTCATCACGGCGTTCAAAGCACTCGGACTTCCCGACTGGCATCTGCTACTTGTGGGTGACTTCGAGGGTGGAGCCGACGACATTTCACCTGAAATCATGACCGGGGTTCCTAACATCCACACATCGCAAGGCTGGGTAAGCGACGTGCGCCCATGGCTTGCTGCCGGCGACATATTCGTCTTTCCAAGTTACCGTGAAGGATTCCCCAATGTAGTGCTCGAAGCCGGTGCCATGGGATTGCCTGCGATAGTGACCGACATCAACGGCTCAAGGGAAATAATCACTGACGGCAAGAACGGCCTGATAGTTCCTCCGCGTGACTCACAGAAACTGCACGAGGCGATGGTCACCATGACCCGGGCAGACAAGGAACGGCTGTCGGAGATGGGAGCACAGGCCAGGGAAAATGTCGAGTCGCATTTCAGCCAAGCCTATGTGAGAGGCTGCCTAAAAGAATATTACAGAAGCATACTGGGAGATGACAGGACTATTGGTTAAAATCAAATACGCATTCCCCGGACTTTGGCGCATGGTGGAATGGGGCAACGGACAGCTCACAGCCTTGCGTTATCCGCGGCTTAAAGAGATAGCCGAGCGTGAATGTGCCAAAGTGTCGGGCGAGGAACTCACCTGGAGTCTTGTCACCCCCGATGACGTCCCGGCGCTCACACGGTTTCTGAACGGCATCCCCGAGGAAAGACTCGGCTACTTCGCGCCACATCCGTTTGACGAGGCCACGCTAAGGCGCATGGCGAAGGGGAGCTCTTTTGTGATGCTCAAAGTCACCACTCCTACCGGGATAGCAGGCTACCACTTCCTGCGCTGCTTCTTCATAGGCAGAGCATTCCACGGACTCATCGTCGACCACCGATACGGAGGGAAAGGAATAGGCTCGACCATGTGGAGGCTCGGCGCCAACATAGCCCGGCAATCGGGTATGGAGATGTATGCCACCATATCCAAGGACAACCTGCCATCGCTCAACTCATGCCGGCGCGGCTGCGAGACACAGGTCACAGAGCAGCTCGCCGAAGGATATCTGCTGCTTAAATTACGACCAAAAGAGGCGGAATCCGTTAAGAAATAACTTAAAAAAACGCAAAAAGGTTAAAATCCCGGTGCCGGATAAACAGTTTTTCCATTAAATTGTTGTGCGGCCCCGGGATTTTTAGTATTTTTGTAGTCCAAAATAGGTGTTTTTGACATAATGTCAAGGAAAATGTGATTACTTTGACTGAACTCTTGCCATTAATACACTATACTACACTCTTTTAGAAATAGTAGCACGAACATATACTTACCCCTAACTTCAGGCGTAACATTCAAATTAATGCTGAAGGAAATATTTGATCGCGTGATGGCCTTGTTTGGCCTCCTAATTTTATGGCCGATAATGCTTGTCGTAGCTATTCTGATAGCAGTCAAGATGCCCGGTGCCCCCATACTCTTCCGACAAAAAAGAGTCGGACAGCATGGGAGACTTTTCACGTTGGTCAAGTTCCGCACCATGAAGCCCGACCACGGAGGCTCGTCAGTGAGCGTGGCCGGAGAGAGCAGAATCACGCCCCTTGGCGCCACCCTGCGCCGATATAAACTCGACGAGCTGCCTGAACTATGGAATGTGCTGCGTGGCGAGATGAGTTTCGTGGGTCCCAGACCCGACGTACCCGGCTATGCCGACCGCCTCTCGGGGACCGACCGCGAAATCCTGGCCCTGAAACCGGGTATCACAGGTCCGGCCACACTCAAATACCGCAACGAAGAGGAACTGCTTGCCTCGCAAGCCGACCCTCACAGATATAACGACGAGGTAATATTTCCCGACAAAGTACGCATCAACCTCCAGTATTTACGCCAACACACCTTTATCGGCGACATCAAAATTATAATCAACACATTAATCCCGACCTAAACGTCTTTATCCCCTGAAGTAATCATGGCAAATAAAAAGATACATCTCTGTCTGGCCCACATGAGCGGGAATGAGCAACGATTCATCGACGAGGCATTCGCCGACAACTGGGTTGTGCCTTTAGGTCCGAATGTCGACGGTTTTGAAGAAGACCTGAAAGGATTCCTCACCACCGCCGATCCAAAAGCTGCCGGCAAAGAGGTTGCAGCCGTCTCAGCCGGGACAGCAGCCATACATCTGGCCCTCGTACTCCTCGGAGTCACCCGCGACGACGAGGTAATATGCCAGAGCTTCACCTTCGCCGCATCGGCCAACCCGGTCACCTACCAGGGTGCCACCCCGGTGTTTGTCGACAGCGAGCCCGGCTCATGGAACATGTCGCCCGAGCTTCTCGACGAAGCCATCGCCGACCGCGTGGCCAAGACAGGCCGCAAGCCCAAAGCCATAGTGGTGGTGCACCTCTACGGAATGCCCGCCATGATGGACGAGATTCTCGCCGTGGCCGAAAAATGGGGCATACCGGTGGTGGAAGATGCCGCCGAAGCCCTCGGATCAGCATATAAAGGACGCAAATGCGGCACCCTCGGCCACTACGGCATCCTCAGCTTCAACGGCAACAAGATGATCACCACCTCCGGCGGAGGCGCCCTCGTGTGTCCCGACCAGGAGTCAAAACGCCGCTCTGTGTTCTTCTCGACACAGGCCCGCGAGCCATTCCCCTACTATCAGCACGAACACATAGGCTACAACTACCGTATGAGCAACATCAGCGCAGGCATCGGCCGCGGACAGATGACCATACTCGACCAACACATAGCCCATCATAGAAACTTAGCAAAACTCTACAAGGAACTGTTCGACTCAATCGAGGGAATAGATTTCCACGCAAACCCAACCAACGCCCAGGACAGCAACTACTGGCTCAACACCATCATCATCGATCCGGAGAAGACAGGCCTCACCCCCGAAGATGTGCGCCAACATCTGGCCGCACTCGACATCGAGACGCGACCGCTCTGGAAACCGATGCACCTGCAGCCTGTGTTTGCCTCAGCCCCCGCTTACACAAACGGAGTGAGCGAGCACCTCTTCGAACGTGGCCTCTGCCTTCCGTCAGGCCCCTGGGTCACAACTGACGACATAAAAACCATTGTACACGAAATCAAGAAATGCATAAGAAATTAATCAGCTGGTACATGTCAAGGGCAGCCGTTCCGTTCTGGTTCGTTTTCCTTGCCGACTGCGCGATAGTCTATCTGTCGGGCCTGCTGGGTTATGCAGTAAACCATGGCCTGGCCAACACGGTCAGCAACCTTGGCCACCTCCTCCCCACCATGCTCATTTATCTGATCTGCTTCGTCATCGGATTCAGACTCCTCCACACCTACTCAGGCATCATCCGCCAGACCACTTTCGGCGATCTCGCCAAAGTGTGCACCGCCCTGCTCATCGGGGTGACGCTGATCATGATGCTGCGCATATTCGCCAACACCGACTCATTCATGTTGGCGATAGAATTCAACGACCTCATCAACCTCACCCTAATAGCCACAGTGCTGATGTGCGGCATGAGGGTGACGGCCAAAATATTCTATGACCTGTATCTGCGCTATACCACCACAGGTGGTGTGTACGGCTACAGCCACAAGGATCTCATAGACCTCGAGATGGCCGACCTCCTTCCCCGCAAGCCCATAGCGGTGGACATGAACATGATCACAAACGCCCTCAAAGGCAAACGCATCATGGTGACAGGTGCCGCCGGCAGCATAGGCAGCGAACTCGTCAACCTGCTGGCCAATGTAGGCCCAGCCGAACTCATACTCATCGACCAGGCCGAATCGCCGCTCCACGATGTGCGTATCAACATGCACCGTCTGCATCCGTCACTCAAATGCGCCACGATAGTGACAAGCATCTGCCACTCCCACCGCATGGAACGCATCTTCATCAAACACCGCCCCGAGATCATATTCCACGCCGCGGCCTACAAGCATGTGCCCATGATGGAGGACAACCCGGTGGAAAGCGTGCTCAACAATGTGGACGGGACCAAAAAAATCGCCGACCTCGCGGTAAGATACGACGTCAAGAAATTCGTGATGGTCAGCACCGACAAGGCCGTCAACCCCACCAATGTGATGGGATGCTCGAAACGCGTGTGCGAGATGTACTGCCAGAGCCTCTCGGCAGCGCAGTCAAGCTGCCAATTCATCACCACACGATTCGGCAACGTGCTCGGCAGCAACGGTTCGGTCATCCCGACTTTCCGCGACCAGATACGCCGCGGAGGACCGGTAATGGTGACACACCCCAAAATCATCCGCTACTTCATGCTCATCCCCGAGGCCTGCAGCCTCGTGCTCCAGGCAGCCGCGATAGGCAACGGAGGCGAGATTTTCGCATTCGACATGGGACAGCCTGTAAAAATCGTCGACCTGGCCAAACGCATGATAACGCTCAGCGGCCGCCTCAACGTCAAAATCGAATTCACCGGACTCCGTCCCGGCGAGAAACTATATGAAGAGGTGCTCACCGACAAGGAGGTCTCGCTCCCGACATCTCATCCTAAAATCAAAGTGGCAAAAGTGAGACACAACGACTACGCCACCACCAACGGACTGATAAAACAGCTCATCGACATAGCCCGCACCTACGACGAGACATCCACAGTGCGCATGATGAAACAGATTGTGCCGGAATACACGAGCCCGAATTCACCATATTCAAACCTCGACACAAGCCCGGCCCCTCAGTCCCAAACGCCCGAAACACGCCATGACAACATACCTCTCCAACCATCACCGATCACATCCATGGCTTAACCTTAATAAAGAATAAACCAATCACCTTATTATATATATTAATTATAAACCCAATCATGAAGCATTTCAAAGGTCTTAAAACTCTCTTCACCGCTACCCTCCTCGGAGGGGCGCTGGCCACTGCGATGCCTGCAGCCGCCCAGCTCTCATACGAAGAATTTGACCAAAAGTACAAGGACTACAACATCGTCTACCAGGACACCACAGAGACCGTGGCCCCCACAGTGAATGAAGTTGTGAAGGAAACCCACGAGCCCTACGGCGTGGTGACCAACTCATTCGGTAAAAACTGGTTTGCTTTCGCCACCGCAGGTGCCCACACATTCCGTGGCGACTACTCCGGTCTCGGCAAATTCACCGGAACCATCTCAGCCGACTACGGTATCGGTATCGGTAAATGGTTCACACCCGGCATCGGTGTGAAACTCGAATTCATCCGTTCGAACTCACGCGGCTACACCGGCTACGTGTCGGGAGGCCATTACGGCTACGGCCCCATCATGATCGGCGATGACAACACCCCTTACCGCCGCATGAAGACCCGCTGGTGGGACCTCAGCGGTAGCGTCATCTTCAACCTCTCACGCCTCTTCCTCGGCTACGAAGGATATATGAGCCCCCGCCTCATGAACCAGTTCATGTTCACCGCCGGCATCGGTGGCGTTCACCACATGGGCTTCGGCCACTCTCATGGCTCGGACAACGAATGGAGCGGACATCTCGAATTCCAGTACAGCCGCTTCTTCACCAAGGCAAAACGCTGGTCACTCGACATCAAGGCCCGCGGCATATTCTACCAGACCAACTTCGACCTCGAATATGGCCAAGCCGACCACGCCGCCAACAAGTGGGACTGCAACCTCGGCATCGACTTAGGTTTCACATTCTATCTCGACAAGAAGCGCGACCGCGGCTGGAAGATGGGCGCAACACACACCTACACACGCGACTACCGCGAACGCCAGATCGTGGAAGTACGCGAGAAACCCGCCAATCCCGCGAGCGAATACACCGAAATGACTTTCTATGTATTCTACCCCAACAACTACTCGGGTCGTAACGACTCCCCCAACATCCCCGGCCAGCCTGTCAACGCCATCGACTACCTCACCGGCGGTATCTACACCCAGAAGAAATATGCCGACAACGGCGATGTGGCCTCACGCCTCCTCTCCAACAACTCACTCAACGGCCTGAAGACCGAGGATCTCGCCACAGAGCGCGCCGACCAGGACTTCGCTGTTGACTTCGTGCCCCGCGGTTATGAAATGGGCGAAGGCCCCATCTCACTCAGCCTCAAGAAGGACGACATGACCGACTTCCGCGAAAAAGCAGGTTACTACTACGCTCCTATCTACGGCGACCACCATCTCTGGCACTACCGTATCGACGACGCCACCCTCGACCAGAAGCTCAAGGATGACGACAACTACTTCGAGACCCAGACATTCTCACTCAACGCCCATGACGGCCTGGAGACCATCCGCAAATACTTCGAAATCGACCGCGGCGAATATCTCGTCAGCCTCGCCGACGTATATGCAGCCCTCAACTCCAACACCGGCCACATAGCCCAGCACACCGACGAGGAAACCGTCAACATGATCCGCAACATTATCGACAACGGCGTCATCACCGCCATCCATGTTGAAGGTCTGGCCACCAGCCAGGACAACCATACCGGCCCCGACGCCCGCCGCATCGGCTACGAGCGCAACATCGCCCTTTCAGAGAACCGTGCGAACACAGTGCTCAACTGGCTGCGCGAGAGCGGTTACTTCAACAACGTCGACTCCAAGACCTACCGTGTGAGCACATTCAAGAACGCTTACCACGGCATCGGTCAGGTGGACGACCCCTCAACCCGAGGCCTCGACGCCAAGATGAACCGCTGCGTGAAGGTACACGTGCAGTATCTCATGCCACGCTAATCATCGGCACCCGGGCTGCCTGAGCCTCCGCTCCGACGGCCACATCCCCACCATCGAAAAGGTTTATAATTAATATCGCCGGACACCCGCTCCATCACAAGAGCCGGTGTCCGGTATTTTTGTGCCGTCCGGCCAACGGTTATTACCACACCGCACCCCCTTAATGGTGACACAGCGGGCAAAAAACGGTGGCTATCTCCGTGTCCAAAGTTAATAATTGTTGCAGGGCAAGCACTTATAAGCGGCTCGGCTACTTTTTTTTGCTCGCGCGGAAATTTTTTTGTATTTTTGCGAAAAATATTCAGATTGCCGATTATTTTCACACGGCGTCTCGGACACAGAGAGACGCGACTACCTTAAACGCTTGAAACAATTATCTCTATTTAAATAGATTACATTAAAAACCACTATGAGTAAAGAAAAAAAATTCTTGACCTGTGATGGTAACCAGGCTGCCGCCCATGTGAGCTACATGTTCTCGGAAGTAGCAGCTATCTACCCCATCACTCCCTCGTCAACTATGGCTGAATACGTGGACGAATGGGCTGCCGCCGGTCGCAAAAACATCTTTGGCGAAACCGTGCTGGTACAGGAAATGCAATCAGAAGGTGGTGCCGCCGGTGCCGTTCACGGTTCACTCCAGGCAGGTGCCCTGACCACCACTTACACTGCTTCGCAGGGTCTGCTTCTGATGATCCCCAACATGTACAAAATCGCCGGTGAGCTCCTCCCCTGCGTGTTCCATGTTTCGGCCCGTACACTCGCTTCACACGCACTTTCCATCTTCGGCGACCACCAGGATGTGATGTCCTGCCGTCAGACTGGCTTTGCCATGCTGGCTGAAGGCTCTGTTCAAGAAGTGATGGACCTCGCAGGTGTAGCTCACCTCGCCACCATCAAGAGCCGCGTTCCTTTCATGAACTTCTTCGACGGTTTCCGTACTTCTCACGAAATCCAGAAGATCGAGGCCATGGATCAGGACGACCTCGCTCCCCTCATTGACCAGGAAGCTCTTGCCGATTTCCGCAAGCGCGCCCTCAACCCCGCCAACCCTGTGGCTCGCGGCATGGCTGAAAACGGCGACGTTTTCTTCCAGCACCGTGAATCATCCAACGAATACTACAACCGCGTTCCCGAAATCGTAGAGGAATACATGAAGGAGATCACCCGCATCACCGGTCGTGAATACGGTCTCTTCAACTACTACGGTGATCCCGAAGCTGAACGCGTAATCATCGCCATGGGTTCTGCTACCCAGGCCGCTCAGGAAGCCATCGACCACCTCCGCGCCAATGGCGAAAAGGTAGGTCTCGTGTCAGTACACCTCTATCGTCCCTTCTCTGCCAAGCACTTCCTCGCTGCTGTCCCCAAGACTGCAAAGCGCATCGCTGTGCTTGACCGCACCAAGGAACCCGGTGCCAACGGCGAACCCCTCTACCTCGACGTTAAGGATTGCTTCTATGGCCAGGCCGATGCCCCCGTTATCGTAGGTGGCCGTTACGGTCTCGCTTCTAAGGACGTGACCCCCGCACAGATTCTCGCCGTGTTCGAAAACCTCGCCCTCCCCATGCCGAAGAACCACTTCACCATCGGTATCGTGGACGACGTTACCTTCACTTCACTTCCCCAGAAGGAAGAAATCGCTCTCGGTGGCGCAAGCACATTCGAAGCTAAGTTCTACGGCCTCGGTGCCGACGGTACTGTAGGTGCCAACAAGAACTCAGTGAAGATCATCGGCGACAACACCAACAAGTACTGCCAGGCATACTTCGCTTATGACTCAAAGAAGTCAGGCGGTTTCACCTGCTCTCACCTCCGTTTCGGCGACGAGCCCATCCGCTCAACCTATCTCGTGACCACTCCTAACTTCGTGGCTTGCCACGTACAGGCCTACCTTCACATGTATGATGTGACCCGCGGTCTGCGCAAGGGTGGCTCATTCCTTCTCAACACCATCTGGGAAGGTGAGGAACTCGCCAAGAATCTCCCCAACAAGATCAAGAAGTATTTCGCTGACAACGATATCACCGTTTACTACATCAACGCAACCAAGATCGCTCAGGAAATCGGCCTCGGCAACCGTACCAACACCATCCTCCAGAGCGCATTCTTCCGCATCACCGAAGTAATCCCCGTTGACCTCGCAGTTGAGCAGATGAAGAAATTCATCGTTAAGTCTTACGGCAAGAAGGGCCAGGATATCGTCGACAAGAACTACGCAGCTGTTGACCGCGGTGGCGAATACAAGCAGCTCCCTGTCGACAGGGCTTGGAGCAACCTCGAAGCTGAAGCTCCCGCAGCCAACAACGATCCCGCATTCATCAACGACATCGTTCGTCCCATCAACGCCCAGGATGGCGACCTCCTCAAGGTCAGCGCCTTCACCGGTCGTGAGGACGGTACCTGGGAACAGGGCACCGCAGCTTTCGAAAAACGCGGCGTGGCAGCTTTCGTACCCGAATGGCTCGAAGAAAACTGTATCCAGTGTAACAAGTGTGCGTTTGTCTGCCCCCACGCAGCTATCCGTCCCTTCGTTCTCGACACCAAGGAAATGGAAGCAGCTCCCTTCGGCGACGACAAGACTATCCCCGCCATCGGCAAGCAGTTCACAGGCATGCGCTTCATCCAGAGCGTTGACGTACTCGACTGTCTCGGCTGCGGCAACTGTGTTCTCGTATGTCCCGGCAAGAAGGGCGTGAAGGCTCTCGAAATGAAGCCTCTCGAAACTCAGCTTCCCGTACAGGCCGAATGGGATTACTGCGTGAAGGAAGTAGCCTCAAAACAGGATCTCGTTGACATCAAGAGCAACGTGAAGAACTCTCAGTTCGCCACTCCGCTCTTCGAATTCTCAGGCGCTTGCTCTGGTTGCGGCGAAACTCCCTACGTTAAGCTTATCTCTCAGCTCTATGGCGACCACGAAATCATCGCTAACGCCACCGGCTGTTCATCTATCTACTCAGGCTCAGTACCCTCTACCCCCTACACCAAGAATGCCAAGGGCCAGGGTCCCGCTTGGGCCAACTCACTCTTCGAGGACTTCGCTGAATTCGGCCTCGGTATGACTCTCGCTCATGAGAAACTCCAGAGCCGCATCGCCGGTCTCATGGAAGGCGCTCTCAACTGCGATAAGTGCTCAGCTGAAATCAAGGCTCTCGCCACCAAGTGGCTTGAAAACCGCAACGATTTCGCTGTGACTTCAGAAGTTGCCCGCGACATCATTCCTCTCTGCGAGGCTTGCGGCTGCGACATCTGCAAGGGCATCATCGCCAACAAGGAGCACATCGCAACCCGCAGCCAGTGGATCATCGCCGGTGACGGTGCCGCTTATGACATCGGCTTCGGTGGTCTCGACCACGTGCTCGCTTCCGGCAAGAATGTCAACGTACTCGTTCTCGACACCGAAGTTTACTCTAACACAGGTGGTCAGGCATCAAAGGCTACTCCTATCGGCGCTATCGCCAAATTTGCCGCTGCCGGCAAGCGCGTACGCAAGAAGGACCTCGGCCTTATCGCCTCAACCTACGGCTACGTTTACGTTGCACAGGTGGCTATGGGTGCCGACAACGCTCAGACCCTCAAGGCCATCCGCGAAGCTGAAGCTTATGACGGACCCTCACTCATCATCGCTTACTCACCCTGTATCAACCACGGTATCCGCGCAGGTATGGGTCACGCACAGGAAGAGCAGCAGAAGGCCGTTGAATGTGGCTATTGGCACCTCTGGCGTTACAACCCCGCACTCGAAGAAGAAGGCAAGAACCCATTCTCACTCGACTCTAAGGAACCGCAATGGGATAAGTTCGAGGACTTCCTCAAGGGTGAGGTACGTTACGCATCAGTGATGAAGCAGTATCCCGCAGAAGCTGCCGAACTCTTCGCCGCCGCTAAGGCTAATGCAGAATGGCGCTACAACAACTACCGCCGTCTCGCACAGCAGCAGTGGGGTGTTGAGCCCGAACCCATCGTGAAATAAGCCGGTCGGTCCGACAAACCACCGATCACGGCTATGATTTCCCCTTGACACAAGGGGGAAGACGATAGAAACCCGAAACTCATAGACTACATGATTTGTTTTAAAAATTGTGTAGTTTATGAGTTTCGTTTTTTCGTATCTGCACCTATTTTTGTAAATTTGCCCTATGACAGTCGATGAATTTGCCGGAATGGTCCGGAACGAACTCCCCTACAGCCCCAATCGGCAGCAAAACCTGCTGATTGACGCCTTGGCTCGTTTCTGCTCATCCGACACACCCAGTGACTCGGTTTTCATCGTCAACGGCTATGCCGGCACCGGCAAGACATCACTCACTGGAGCATTGGTGAAAAGCCTTGAGAAGACAGGGCGCGACGTGGTATTGCTCGCCCCGACCGGACGTGCAGCCAAAGTATTCGGCTCTCATTCCGGACACCCGGCCTACACAATCCACCGTAAGATATACCGTGGTCCATCCGGCGACCTCTCGGGCGGCTACACCGTCATGCAGCGCAACAACCTGACTGACGCGGTGTTTATCGTCGACGAAGCCTCTATGATCGGCGACCACCCCGCAGGTGCCACTCCCGGCGCCTGTGACCGCGGACTGCTTGAGGACCTTCTCGAGTATGTGTTCACCGGCGACAACTGCCGCCTCATCCTCCTTGGCGATATAGCCCAGCTCCCTCCGGTGGGAAGCACAGAGAGCCCCGCCATGTACCCGGCACGATTCAAGGAACTGGGACTGCATGTGTCGCGGGCAGTGCTGACCGACACCGTGCGTCAATCGCGCACCTCAGGCATACTCCGCAACGCCACATGGCTCAGACGCGCAATGCTTGTCGACCCTCTGCCTACACCCAGGCTGCTCATCGAAGGCTTTCAGGACGTCCACGCCCTCAGCGGTGAGGATGTTGTCGACACCATCTCCGACTGCTACCGCGAGGACGGCCCGGGAGAGACCATAATAATCACACGTTCCAACCGCAGGGCCACAGCATTCAATCTCGGCATCCGCTCACGCATCCTTGAGAGCGAAGAGGAACTATGCCGTGGCGAGCGCCTGCTGATAGCCAAAAACAACTACACTTGGTCGGCTAAAATCAAAGAACTTGACTTCATAGCCAACGGCGACGTCGGCATAGTCACACAGGTGCATGGCACCGAAGTCAAATATGGTTTCCGCTTCGCCTTCGTCACCCTCCAGCTTCCCGACCGCGACATCAGTGTGGACTGCCGTATATTCCTCGACACCCTGACCGATGAAAGCGCATCTATCTCACGCGAGAAGATGGAAGAACTCGCCATGTCACGGCTATCCGACCCAGAGGCATATCCACAGGACATCCCATGGGAAACACGCCTGAGGCGGCTGCGCAACGACGAATATTTCAACGCTCTCCAAGTCAAATACGCCTATGCCGTCACCTGCCACAAAGCCCAGGGTGCACAGTGGCGCAATGTCATCGTTGACCTCGGAGGCATCCCACCCGAATCACAAGGCATGGACTTCTACCGCTGGCTCTACACAGCCACGTCACGCGCCACACACCACCTCTACTACCTAAACCCGGGAGAAATGGCCGAATGACCCGACGCGTCCCCAAATGTTAAAAAGAGGTGGCATTTTGTCGCTAATATCAGGGATTTTATATAAATTTGCAAATTGAACAAAATCGACATCTTTGATAGCTAATGGACAACTCTTCCGCCATACCTCCGTCAAGCGCCACACCCAAATGGACCGAGATAGAACACCTTCCTGAATGGGACGAGGAATTTTATCATGTCTACACAGCAAAAAAATTTGGCAAATGGCTAATGCTTAAAACATTGCGCCCTGAACTTAAGGGACAGCAGGAATATGAGCAGATGATTGAAAAGGAATTTGAGGTGAGATACAATCTCGCCCATCCCCACATCATCATGATCAACGACTTCGAGGAGGTGCCCGGACTGGGTATGTGTATCATAACCGACGATGTCTACGGTGATTCTCTTGCCAAGCTCATACGCGAGAAGAAAGTGACCGACGAGCACATCTACAAGCTCCACCATCAGCTCATCGATGCCCTTGACTATATCCAGATCAACCACCTGGAGCATCATCCGCTGGCCACTTCGCGTATCATCTTCACTGAGAACATTGGCAACCTCAAGCTGATCGACGTGGGATTTGACCAGAAATCACACCTGACCCCCGCCGACGCAAGCGAGGACATATACAACTACGGAAAAGTGCTCAACGAAGCCCTGGACGCAGTCGACAGCCCACATCCTCTCCTGCGCAAAATCGCCGAAAAGTGCACCAACCCGGACCCGGCCAAACGCTATAAGGACATCAGTTCACTGCGCCTGGCGCTGGCCGAACGCCACTCCAATTTAATCTACATAATCATAATAGCATTCCTTGCCATCATGGTAGGGCTTCTGCTGTGGCTCAACTCATCCTATCGCCCGGCCCCCGATGCTCAGCTTCAGGAGGTAAAGGAGATACCGGAAGAGGTAATGGCCCTCCCGCAGGATTGACATCAACCTTGCCACACCCACGCTTCCAACATCCCAAATCACCGCAACAACATCCATGGCAATAACCGTAAAACCTATCCCTGCTACAAAAAAAGCCATCACTGAGTATGTGAAATTCGGCATAGACCTTTACGAAGGCAATGAGTACTTCGTACCGCCGATGATATTTGACGACGTACACACCCTTTTACCATCAAAAAATCCGGCTTTCGACTACTGCAAAGCCCAATGCTTCATGGCCTATCGTGACGGACGCCCGGTAGGACGCATCACCGGCATCATCAACCGCCAGCTCAACGAGAAGACCGGCGAGGCTGTGGCCCGCTTCGGGTTTGTCGACTTCATCGACGACGAGGAAGTGACCGACGCCCTCTTCAAAGCAGTTGAAGGCTGGGCCCGGTCAAAAGGGATGACCAGGATAATAGGACCGATGGGATTCTCCGACATGGACCGTGAGGGTATGCTCGTGGAAGGGTTTGACGAGATGGGAACCATGGCCACCATCTACAACTACGATTACTATCCCCGCCACATGGAGCGCCTCGGATATGTCAAGGATACCGACTGGGTGGAATACCGGATCACCATCCCCGACAAAGTGCCCGACAAAATGACACGCATAGCCGAGATAGTTATGAAAAAATATGACCTCCGCATATTGAAGTACACCTCAGGCAAAAAAATCAAAAACGATTACGGGCGTGCCCTGTTCGAGCTGATCAACGAAGCCTATGCCGACCTCTATGGCTACTCCACGCTGAGCGAAAAGCAGATAGAATACTATATCGACATGTACCTGAGCATCCTGCGGCTTGAATACGTAAGCGTAGTTGTTGACAAGGATGATAAGCTCGTTGGCGTAGGCATCACGATTCCTTCACTCGCGGCTGCATTCCGTAAAGCCAAAGGAAAAATCCTTCCGATGGGCTGGTGGCATATCCTGCGGGCCATGAAGGGCCATAATGACGTTGTCGACCTGCTTCTTATAGCAGTACGTCCTGAATACCAGTCAAAGGGTGTGAACTCACTATTCTTCTACGACCTGCTGAACCTCTACATCAAAAACGGCGTGAAATTCGCCGAAACCAATCTCGAACTTGAGGACAACAAGAACGTGCAGTCGCAATGGGAATACTTCGAGCGCAGGCAACATCGCCGCCGCCGAGCCTACACAAAGCCCCTGTAACGCCAACACACCGCACCATTCCTCTCCTCCCTTTCCTTAAACTCTATCGCAAACCGACCACGAATCTTACACCATGCCCATCTCACCCCTTAAGATACTCCTTATGGGCGATGCGAGTAACTGTCATCGCACACTTGCCACCGGCCTCCGAAGGCTCGGGCATGAGGTGGTGGTGGCCTCCGACGGCACAAAATGGATGGACACTGAGAGGGATATAGACCTCAAGCGCCGATGGGACAACAAGTTAGGAGGCCTTGACCTCTGGGCTCGCATACAGCTTTGCCACAAGCGCAAGATGAAAGGTTTCGACGTGGTGTCGATTGCGACACAAGGCTATCTGCCACTACGTCCGCAACGTCAACGGATACTCTACGACTTCCTTCGCACAAATAACCGGGCCATGTTTTATACAGCCTTAGGCACCGACAGCAACTTCGTCGAAGAATGCCTTGACCCGGATACACCTCTACGCTATAATGAGTTCATGATTTATGGCAAGCCGGCACCACATTACCTACACGAGCCACAGATAGCCAATGAATGGCTACACGGCCCGCTCAAGCAGCTCGGCGACCATGTATACGACACTATCGACGGTGCCGTGGGAGTACTCTATGAATACAACGTTGCACTGCGTCGACGGCTCGCACCCGACATGATAGCCTACGGAGGCATTCCGATTGACACAGAGGCCATACGCCCCCTTGAGCTACCTGACAGAATCGACAAGGTCCGCCTTTTCTTAGGCGTACACCGCGACCGTTCGCTCGTGAAAGGAGCGGAACTGCTTGAAGCTGCCGCGAAAGCAGTGGTGGAACGCCATCCCGGCAAGGCAGAACTCGTCAAGGTGGAAAATCTCCCTTACAAACAATATCTCGAGCTCCTGAAGTCGGCCCACGTGGTGCTTGACCAAGTGTATAGCTATACCCCTGCCACAAATGCACTTCTTGCTATGACCTACGGCCTTAACACCATCTCGGGAGGCGAACCGGAGTTCTATGACTTCATCGGCGAGAAAGAGAACCACCCCATCATAAACGCGCTTCCCGACTACACCGCCCTCACCGGCATCATCGAAGAAACAGTCTTGCATCCCGAGCTTATCAAAGCCCGGGGTCTCCAAGGCCGTGAATTCGTGGAACGGCATCACCGTTGCGATACTGTGGCCCGGAGATTCGTGGAGTTTTGGAACCAACGGTTAATTGAGACAGGCAAATGACACTGGAGGTATTAATTTCCACGTTAGGAAGCAGAGGTATGGCAAATGTCGCCAAGATGCAACTGCCGAAACTCAATGGTGTCAGCTATCTTGTGAGCTGGCAGTGTGAAGAAGATGACAAGATCCCTTCGGAACTTACTGAGCGCACAGATGTGAGGATTCTCCCCCACCGCAGCCGAGGCCTGAGCTGCAACAGAAACTTCGCGCTCGACCACGCGAGCGGCGACATCCTCCTCATAGCCGACGACGACCTCCGTTACACTCCTGAAGGATTACGGAAAATCATAACTGTGTTCGAGGAAAACCGGCAACTCGAACTGGCCACATTCCGCTACGACGCAGAGAATGCCAAGAGCTATCCGGCACATGAATGCAGCCTGAACGGCAAACTCCCCAAGGGGTATTATGTCACCTCATTCGAGATCGCGTTGCGACGTGAATCACCTGCCGGAGCTCTCAGATTTCCTGTCGAATTCGGTGTCGGCTCTCCACTCTTCGGCGCAGGCGAAGAGGAAATAGTGATGCTGATGGCAAGAAAGCGCGGAATAACGTGTCGCTTCTTCCCGGTCACCATCTGCCGGCATGAGGGACTGACAACAGGAAGCAGACGAGTGACATCTCCGGCGGTCTACCGAGGGTTCGGCGCTGTGATTGGCTATCTCTATCCAGCCACCTGTCTTCCACGCATTCTGCTCAAAGCACTCCGGGGAAGCCGCAACGGAACCATGAGTTTTTTCCCGGCCATCTATCACATGACGGCCGGATTGCTCCGGGCAATCACACAAGTAAAAATACAATGGCGCGAAGAGTCCGCGCATTAACCGCACAATTATGGCACGAACATCACACAGCAATCTCACAAAGATGGTACTCAAGACAATGAGTATCTTCGGCGGTGTGCAGACCATGTCCATACTGTGCGGAGTGATCCGGACGAAACTTGTGGCCTTATGGCTCGGTGCATCCGGACTCGGGCTTTTCGCCATATTCAACTCCGCCTGCGACCTCATCACGTCCATCACGCAACTCGGCATGCGCAACACTTCGGTGCGCAGCATCGTCGCCGCCCACAGTGTCGGCAACTTGGCCGAAATAGCCACTGTGGTGCGCCGTTGGGCATGGATTCTTGGACTCCTGGGAGCCGTGACCATGATTTCAGCCGCACCCCTTCTCAGCCTCAAGACATTCGGCAGCTATGCCTACAGCGGACACTTCATAGCACTCTCCGTGCTCGTGTTCCTACAGTCGCTGAATTCAGCTGAACATGCCCTGATGCAAGGCACTCAACATTTCCGGCTTCTTGCCAAGTCATCCCTGTGGGGTATAAGCGCCGGACTGCTGCTTTCAATCCCGATGTTCTACTTCTGGCGTCAGCAGAGCATCATCCCCTCGATAATCGTCTACACGGCCGCGACTTCGGTAGCAATCCTTATTCTCCACATCCGAGGGCTAAAACCGGTCAAACCTGTAACGGCGAAAGAAACCTGGGACAAGGGCCGGGAATTCATCATCCTCGGCATCTATATGACCGGTGCCGACTTCGTGAGCCAACTTCTCAGCTATGTGTTCATCGCGTTCCTCAACATTTCGGGAGGTGACAGCGACGTGGGCTACTACCAAGCAGGCTACACGCTCGTGAACCGCTATATCGGCATGGTTTTCTCCGCGATAATCATGGAGTACTACCCGCGGTTGAGCGCAGTGGCCCAGTCAAAACGGAGGGCATCGGTGTTCGTGTCGCACGAGACAATACTTATCACCATGGTGCTCATGCCTTTAGTACTCATATTCATCACCTCGGCCCCTCTGTTGGTACGCATCTTATATACCAGCGATTTCCAACGCATTGTGCCCTATATCTCGATAGCCATGATAGGGGTGATATTCCGCGGGCTGTCATGGAGCATGGCTGTGGTAATCCTGGCCAAAGGTGACGGAAAAGTGTTCCTTACCACAGAATCACTCAGCTGCGTGGCCGGATTGGTGCTTAACATCGTGTCATTCCGGCTCTGGGGCATCAGCGGCCTCGGTGTGTCATATACGGTGTGGTATATCATCTATACCGTCATAGTCGCCGTGGTATATTTCAGATGCTACCGGCTGACAATGCCCGCAAAAGTAATCTATATCCCGATCGCCACGGCTGCGGTGACGGCAGCCGGAGCATGGCTTGCACTTACAGTGTCATGGATAGCCTCGTTGATACTGGCCATCCCTGCAACCGCAGTGTCACTGACCGGACTGCGCAGAATGTTACAAAAATAGAGCTAATTCTTTGTGATTTGGCAGTTTGTTTGTAAGTTTGCGGAAAGAAAACTCACAAACTATACTCCATTACATGAAAAGGAATTATTTCTCATCACTTACAGCGGTGATGATGGTGGCACTGATGGCACTGGCATCATGCTCAAAGAAAGGTGAATTGCTCGACACCATCCCTGCCGATGCAAAGATTGTAGCCACAATTGACATCAAGGGAATCATGGAACAGGCCGGATGCAAGTTCACCGACTCGGGGATAGAACTGCCGGAATCGTTCGGCTCGCCGATGGATGCCGACCGCAAAGCCATGCTCGATGCAGTGGGACAAATGCAGCATGAAGGTGTCTGCGACTTCTCAAACACAGTGCTTGTCGTGAATGAAAAGAATGTGCCGCTGCTCACGTTCATGATCGATGACCCCGACCGTTTCATCGAGCTCACAGGCAAACAGCTGAAATGGAACGACGGCTCCAACGGATACAAAGAGGCAGAGGGCTCCAACACCACAATAATAATCGACGGCAATCAGGCATGGATCACTGAAAGCCACGGTGACGCCGCCAAGGAAATAGAGGCCATAAAGAAAAGCGCCAAAGAGACACCTATATCCAAACTCGACGGTGTGACCAATGCTCTCAACTCATCAAATCTCGTGAATCTCGCCATGCACTCATTAGGGGTGGCGATGAATGTCACAGAGGAAGAAGAATCACCCTGGAGCGTCATGAAAATAGCAATCAAGGAGAACAAGATTGTGGCAGACAACGTGGTGATGAAAGGTGACGGAGAAATCATAAAGACCAAAGGGCTGCAAACCATCAACCAAGCGGTGTTAGCATATATACCCGGCTCATTTAACATCGCGGCAGCCATGGGCCTCACTCCCGAATTTGACTGGAAATCCCTGACATCCGCCCTCGGTACTTACGGTGGTTTCCAGGCACAGGCCGCTTTGTCGGTCATCACTCCTTATCTCCAGGCCATCGACGGCACTGTCCTCATAGCCGCCGGGCCGGCCAACGAGCAGGCGTATTCCGACATCGATCCAGGCAACTGGCAGTTCATCCTCATGGCACATCTCTCACAGGAGAAGGTGAATCAGATAATCGGCATGGTGAAATCAATGATGTTCTCCAACGGCATAACTCTGCGTGAGGATAAAAACGGCATGCTCATCGTTCCCCAGTATGGCATGGACTGCTACATCGGAGCGGTTGACGGCTATCTTGCCATCAGCAATCTTCCGTTCGAGAATACTCGTCAAAACGAGCTTGCTCCCCTCTTCAACGGGAAGGACATGGCTGTCAGTGTCGACCTTCCAACCCTTAAGGTGTTCTCACCCGCAGCACCTGCTTTCGGCGTGAAATTCACACTTCAAGGCACAGAGGATGGCTCACAGATAGAATTTTCGCTTAATGGCACCAATAAGCCTATACTCGAAACTCTCATCGCCACTCTCGCTAACTAATGATAAGCTCTATAACCTTACGGCGGGTGCTTCCACATGTGTTTCGCGGAAGCGAAAAGGAAGCACCTGTCAAGGATTCGCAGATATGGGTAAACGAGGAGGTATCCTTTAAACGCCCAGGATATTACATCATCGAGGCTGAAAGCGGCACCGGGAAATCATCGCTGTGTGCCTACCTCTATGGCAGCCGGCGCGATTACGACGGCGAAATCCTGTTTGACGGAGAGTCAGTCAGGCATTTCAGCATAAGCCGATGGTGTGACCTGCGCTGCCGCAGTCTTGCCTACCTCCCACAGGAGATGCGCCTGTTCCCGGAACTCACCGTGATGGAAAACATCAGGATAAAGAATCGCCTCACCGACTACAAGAGCGAGAAAGAGATATCTGACATGCTCACGAGGCTTGAAATAGACAACAAAGCGGACATTACAGCGGGACGCCTGTCGGTGGGCCAGCAGCAACGCGTCGCCATCATCCGAGCCCTCTGTCAACCGTTTGACTTCCTGCTGATCGACGAACCGGTAAGTCACCTGGATGCGCGCAACAATCAAGCAGTAGCAGCATTGATCGACGAAGAGGCCCGCGCCCGCGAAGCCTCAGTGATCGCCACCTCAGTAGGCAACAAAATCACCCTGCCTGAATTCACGTTGCTCAAACTCTGACAACGGAAAAACCCAACATCACCAATGTCTAAAAACATAGTGTGGCGACTGCTTCGCCGCAACATCAGCGCCGGCCAACTGGCCGGATATGCCATAGCCAACCTCGTGGGGCTTGCCATAGTGCTCACGGCCATTCAGTTCTACCGCGACGTCACCACCGTGTGGGAGGACGAGGACTCCTTTATATCAAAGGATTACCTTATCATCTCCAAGCGGGTAAAAGGCCTGGGGGCTCTCCCCGGCACAAACGATGCCGACACTCGCTTCACAAATGAAGAAATCAATGAGATAGCCTCACAACCCTGGGCCAGGAAAGTGGACGGTTTCACATCGGCAGCCTTCAACGTCTATGCACGTGTGGAATTTGGCGGAAACTCCTTATCCACGGCATTGTTCCTTGAGTCAATCCCCGACGATTACTTTGACGTGTCACCCCGGGGCTGGGATTATGAGCCGGGGAACAACCAACCTGTGCCCATAATAATCTCCAAGGATTATCTGTCACTCTACAATTTCGGTTTCGCCACCTCACGCGGGATGCCACAGATATCGGAGGAGGTAATCGGAATGATACCATTACAGCTGTCGCTCAGTGGCAACGGCCGCCAGCAATGGGTCAACGCGCGCATAGTGGGATTCTCATCGCGGCTCAACACCATAGCTGTGCCCGAGGAATTCATGGACTGGGCCAACAGTCAATTTTCAGAGACTCCAACCGAGAGTCCGTCGCGATTAATAGTGCAGCTCGACAAACCGGGCGATCCCGAAGCAGAACACTATCTGGAAGACCATGGCTATGAGAGCGCCGGCGACAAAGTCAACAATGGAAAGGCCGCGTATTTTCTCTCGGTTGTTACCACTGTGGTCATCTGCGTAGGTGTAATCATCAGCCTCCTTGCATTCTTCATCCTCCTGCTGAGTATCTACCTGCTGCTACAGAAGAACCGCGAAAAGCTCCATGACCTGATGCAGCTCGGCTATACCCCGGCACAAGTGGCCCGCCACTACCATCTAATAGTGGCAGGTGTGAACACCGCTGTGCTCATCGCGGCAGTAAGCGTCATGCTCATCTCGGCCCATAAGTGGAACGAGCCGTTGCAATCGCTCGGTCTGCATCCGTCATCGCCGCTCCCCACCATCCTTATCGGGATAGGCATAATCCTGGTCATCACCGCCGGGAATGTCTGGGCTATCAGCCGTAATGTCCGGAAGAGATTTTTCACATAGTGCCACACCACACACGCAAAAAAGTAGGCATTGTGGTTGGTGATATGTGAAAATTTATCTAACTTTGCACATTAAGTAAACCTGACAGGAGATTTCTGCAGTCAACTTCACAATTCACATGAAGGTCAAAATACATAGCGAAGGCATCAACATACTCATCATTCTGCTGCTGATAATGGTTGTCATCAACCTGTCGGCATGGATGTTTATTCGCCCGGCAGCCATCCCTCTCGCGTTTGCTATAATTTCGGCCGTTTTTTATCTCTTGGTAGTCAACTTCTTCCGTTCGCCACGCCGCACATTTCACGGCGACCGCCATAATGTGGTAGTCTCCTCGGTCGACGGTACTGTGGTGGCTCTTGAAGAGGTATTCGAGCCTGAGGTGTTGCGCCGCAAAGTCAGAATGCTGTCAGTGTTCATGACCGTTTTCAATGTGCATGCCAATTGGTTTCCCATCGACGGCGAGGTACTCATGGTGCGTCATCACCGTGGCCGCTTCCTGAGCGCATATCTACCCAAAGCCAGCACAGACAACGAACGTTCCACCGTGTTGATACGCGCAACCAACGGACAGGAAATAGTGGTGAGGCAGATAGCCGGAGCCGTGGCGCGACGCATAGTCACCTATGCCGAGCCCGGTGACAAAGCAGACATCAATGACCACATGGGATTCATAAAATTCGGGTCGCGCGTCGACATATACCTGCCGTTAGACGCGGAGATCTTCGTGAAAATCGGGGATAAGACCACAGGTGGTGTCACCGAAGTGGCGCGCCTGAGAGAATAATCCCCACTAAAAAATCCAGCCAAAGACCTTGAAACCAATCAAGACATATATCCCCAACACCATCACTTGCCTGAATCTGCTGTCAGGATGCCTGGCAGTAATTTTCGCATTCAACCTCGACACCACGGTAGCCGGCCTGCCGGCTTTGTCGTGGGCATTCATCGCCATAGGAGCGGCAGCGGTTTTCGACTTCTGTGACGGATTGTCGGCACGCCAGCTACATGCCTACTCCCCGATAGGCAAGGAGCTTGACTCGCTGAGCGACCTTGTGAGCTTCGGATTGGCTCCAGCATTTTTGGTGATGAACACGATGATGCGTTCAGGCGCTCCTATATGGCTGTCAATCATAGCTCTTCTGATTGCCGTGATGGGAGCACTCCGACTGGCAAAATTCAATGTCGATACCCGTCAGACCACCTCATTTATCGGTCTGCCGATCCCGGCCAACGCCATATTCTGGATCGGGGCCCTCGCCTGGGCCGAAACCCACGGTTATCCCGGAGACGTGGCCATGATCATAATGATAGTGATCATGTCGCTGCTCATGGTAAGCGAGCTGAAGATGTTCTCCCTGAAATTTGCCAATCTTTCGTTCCGGGAAAACGTGCGCCGCTACACGATACTTCTCGCGGCCGTGCTCTTCATCATCACCGAAGGGGTATCGGGGTTGGCATGGACAATCATCCTTTACATACTCATATCAGTATTGGGCAAGAAAACCGATCCCACCACTGCGGAATAAGCATTTAGGCATTTTTAAGCCTCACACGACCAATAGCGGAAACTATTTCAAGAGCTCGGGAGTTATGTCATAGGGACACAGCAACTTTCCAAGCAATTAAAATCTCCCCACCCACACCCTTTCACAATCCATGTTTACATTCTTTATCTCCATAATAATCGCCTATCTCATCTGGCTTCTTATCAAGCCGTTAGTGATAGCTTACGCACGCAAGAAATACACGCAGAAAATCAACGAGATGTTCGGGCAGGCATTTGGACAGCATCCCGGTTTCGGGCAGCAGGACGAATCAGGCCATCAGCAACGTCAATACAGGCCTTACCCTCCTCACCGCACACCTAAAAAGAAGGTTTTTTCACGCGAGGACGGTGAATATGTTGAATTTGAAGAGATTGACATAAAGATTGATTACTCCGGATATGAAGGACAGAACAGCGCGCACCCGGAGCCACAAGTGTCGGATGCTGATTGGGAAGAGATAAAATAACGCCCCAACATCCGGACCACAGAAAATGATTTGCGCCATATAGAAGATGGTGGCAAATTTCCAGCGACACATAGTAAATCACAGTAAAAAGTGAGGCAAAAGATGACATTTTGCCAAGTCCAAATATGTATTTTTCGGGATTTTTTGTTTAAATTTGCGTCCTATTGAGAGCAAACCAATTAACCTGAAATATACATGAAACGTTACATTCTCAGTGCATTACTTGCCGCAGCAACTATAAGCGGCTCGGCAGTGACACCATTATGGCTCCGCGACGTGAAAATTTCGCCCGACGGCAAGCAGATAGCCTTCACCTACAAAGGGGATATCTACACCGTAGCCGCAACCGGCGGAACAGCAAAACGTCTCACCACCCAGCCATCATACGAATCGATGCCCATCTGGTCGCCCGACGGCAGCCAGATCGCATTCGCAAGCGACCGCGAAGGGGGAAATGACATTTTCATCATGCCTGCATCCGGCGGAGAAGCAATCCGCCTCACCACAAATTCGGCCTCTGAAATCCCGGAAGCATTCAGCCCCGACGGCCAATATGTGGTGTTCTCGGCAGCAATCCAGGACGCTCCATCCAATCTGCTCTTCCCATCAGCCACTTACACAGAATTGTATCGCGTGCCAGTCAAGGGTGGCAAATCAGTGCAGATACTCTCCACTCCGGCAAAGATGCCCAACTATATGCCTGACGGCAAATCGTTCCTCTACCATGACCTGAAGGGACTGGAGGATGAATGGCGCAAGCACCACACATCGTCCATCACCCGCGACATCTGGCTCTATGACGCGAAGACAGGCAAACACACCAACCTCACCCACCGCGAAGGTGAGGACCGCAACCCGGTACTCGCCTCGGACGGCAAGACAGTGTATTTCCTGAGCGAACGCGATGGAGGTTCATTCAATGTCTACTCTTTCAATCTCGACAATCCGTCAAAAGTCACCCCGGTAACCGATTTCAAGACACATCCGGTCCGTTTCCTCTCACAAGGCAACGATCGCACTCTCGCTTTCGGATATGACGGCGAAATCTACACCATGCGTCCCGGCGGCACTCCCGCCAAAGTGGCCATCGACGTGACTCTCGACGACGTAAACCCAACCGATATCCGCCGCTTCTCATCGGGCGCCGACGAAGCGGTTGTATCACCCGACGGCAAACAGGTGGCAATCGTGAGCCACGGCGATGTATTCGTGACATCGGTAGAATACAAAACAACCAAGCAGATCTCGACCACTCCGCAGGCTGAATATGGTGTAGAATGGGGTCGTGACAACCGCACTCTCTACTATGTGAGCGACCGCGACGGCCACGACAATATATACCGCGCCACCATAGGCCGCAAGGAGGATCCCAATTTCCCGAATGCCACCCTCATCGAGGAGGAGGCCCTGCTCCCATCATCCGACGGCGTTGACCGCACACGTCCTGTCATCTCGCCTGACGGCAAGAAAATGGCATTCGTGCAGGATAGAAGAAAAATCGCAGTGATGGACCTCGCGTCAAAAAACGTGAAACTCCTCACCAACGGCGAAACATACACAGCCCGCGACGGAGACATCGACTTCTCATGGTCGCCCGACAGCAAATGGCTCACAGCAACAATAGACGTGCACAAACGTGACCCATATTATGATATCGCAATCATAAACGCCAATACCGGAGAACTCACCAACATCACAAATTCAGGCTATGTCAACCATAGCCCCCGATGGGTGATGGGCGGCGACGCCATCCTATTTGTCAGCGAGCGTTATGGCATGAAGAACCATGCATCATGGGGTTCTACCTATGACGCAATGCTCGTGTTCACCAACCAAGAGGCTTATGACAAATACCGCATGAGCGCCGAGGACTTCGAACTTGCCAAGGAAGTGGAGAAGTCACAAAAGAAGAAGAACGATACCCCCAAAGCTGACAGCAAGAAAGGCAAAAAGGACAAAAAAGATGCCTCCACCGAAAAGAAGGAAGAGAAGAAGGATGTCAACATCCAGCTCGCCGGAATCCAGGACCGCATCGTGCGTCTCACTCCATTCTCATCACGCCTCGGCGCATGCTACATCGATGACAAGGGTGAAAAACTCTATTTCCTCTCGGCATTCGATGGCGGATATGACCTCTGGAAGCTCGATCTCCGCGAAGGTGATGTGTCACTTGCCAACAAACTTGGCGCTTCATATCTGACAATGCAGCCCGACGCCGAGGGTAAAAACCTCTTCCTGCTCGGCGGCCGCATGATGAAGAAGATGAATCTCGCGTCAGGCAAAATGGAAAACATCTCATTCTCAGCAAGCCAGAAAATTGACCCTGCAAAGGAAAGAGAGTACCTCTATGACTACATCCTCACCGAAGAGGCTGCCCGCTTCTACGACAAAAACATGCATGGCGTTGACTGGCAAGGTCTCGGCGAAGCCTATCGTCGCTTCCTCCCACATATCAACAACAATTATGACTTCGCTGAAATGGCAGGCGAACTCCTCGGAGAGCTCAATGTGTCGCACACAGGATGCCGCTACTATCCTGACGGAACTCCTGAAGCAACCTCTACGCTCGGTCTGCTGTATGACATGTCCTATCAGGGCAACGGCCTCAAAGTGGCTGAAATCCTTGAAAACGGTCCGTTTGACCGCGCCACCACCAAACTTGCTCCCGGAGCTGTGATCACAGCCATCAACGGCATGCCTCTTGATGAATCAAGTGATTACACCACAATATTCAACGGCCTTGCCCGCAAAAAGACTCTCGTAAATTTCACCGACCGCAACGGAGGGAAGCATGAAGAGGTGATACTCCCCATCACTTCCGGCGCACAGAACCAGCTGCTCTACAAACGCTGGGTAAAGCGCAACGAACATATCGTGGACTCGCTCTCGGGTGGCCGTCTCGGATATGTACACATCAAGTCAATGAACGACGACAGCTACCGCACGGTATATGCCGACGTGCTTGGCAAATACAATGAACGTGACGGTATAGTGATCGACACCCGCTTTAACGGCGGAGGTCGACTACACGAGGATATCGAAGTGCTCTTCAGCGGACACAAGTACCTCACACAGGAGATCCAGGGCGTGGAAAGCGGTGAAATGCCGTCTCGCCGATGGAACAAGCCGTCGATCATGGTGACCTGCGAAGCAAACTACAGTAATGCCCACGGCACCCCATGGGTATACAAGCATCAGAAACTCGGCAAAGTCGTGGGTATGCCGGTACCGGGCACCATGACTTCCGTAAATTGGGTAACCATGCAGGATCCGTCGCTGGTTTTCGGTATTCCCGTAGTAGGATTCAAGACTGCCGAAGGCAACTATCTTGAGAACTCTCAGCTCGAGCCTGACGTCAAAGTGGCCAATGCGCCTGACCGCATCGTACTCGGTATTGACGACCAGCTCTCAACCGCAGTCAGCACCCTGCTTAACGACATAGATAAGAAATAACACATCTTATCTTAGAAAAACATTATTTTCAGAGTCCCGGCCATAAAATATGGCCGGGACTCCTTTAGTTCATGCGCTTTGACAAGAGCAATTATGCTGATTTTGGAAGATTTAACATATCCATGCGCGATTTCAAGGCAAGATATTTGTATATATATAGAAATTCGTTACCTTTGCGCGAAATTTTCAAAAAACACCGAATATCAAACTAAAAACCTATAAATTATCATGTATTGGACACTTGAACTCGCGTCTAAGTTGGAAGATGCACCATGGCCCGCAACCAAAGAAGAGCTTATAGACTACGCCATGCGCTCAGGCGCACCGATGGAGGTCATCGAAAACCTTCAGGAAATGGAGGATGAAGGAGACACCTACGAATGCATCGAAGACATCTGGCCCGACTATCCCTCCAAAGAAGACTTCTTCTTCAACGAAGAGGAGTACTAAGTCAAGGGTCGGTTTTTAATATCAGGACAACAGTTGGATAAACATCTATAATTCGTTTATCCAACTGTTTTTTGTCCATTGGACATAACTGCTCGGTGATAAAGGCGGCTCTTTCCATGACGGTGGAATTTAAAGCACTCGTCCTAATCATGATAATTTCTGAGTAAAGCTGAGAGATGGCATCCTGAATGAAGTTTTTTAACCTTTAACCTATCTTGCGGACTATTTAGACGCAAAACCTCCATAGCAATTCATTGATTCCCGATATTTAAACCGCTAATTTATTGTCGTTTGGGGAGAATTGTTTATTTTTGCGATATGAGTGACTTTAAAATCAAAATATCCGACATTTTCAGATACATTCTCTTAGGCTGTATTGAGGCGATGCTATGCGCCATAATCATTTTACCGACAATAAACTCAAATGAGCTTAGCTCAACCCAGATAAGCAGCTGGTGGGAGGAACTCAACAAACTGTCATTCGACCCCACCATACTTACCCTTGTGCTGGCTTTGAGCGCGTTCTATATTTTGGGATACATAACCCAATTAATCATACAGCTCTTTTTCAGGGGCAACTATCTGGGAACAGGCATAGGTGAAGTGGCATGTTTTATCAAGGATTATCCTGATTGGTTCACCAATAGCGATAAGTATCCCTACCCAGATTGGATTTACTACTCAAATGCGCCGGACAGAGCCGTGGAGATGTTTCTCGAAATTCTCGACTCCGAACCGGATGGCGATGGCAAACAGAGATTTTCAATAGCCAATCAGTTGTTTCAAGGTCTCTCTTTTGCCTTGCTCATCTTCACTGTGTTCGTCCTGCATTACCCGATTCTTGACAAGATATTCATATCACTGGCCCTAATTCTGATTTTCTCTATCATAGGTAAGTATTCCACACGCAATCCCGGACTTGTGGTCATCAGCAGGGCGCTGGCTTATTTAGTGCCTTTAGCTGCGGGCCTGCTGATCTGCAACGGTGACGAAATAGAGAACTTCGACAATACTGTGTTAGGCATCACGGTCGGCGCCGCGATGTGTATTTCCAACATTGTGGCCACGCGGCTGGCACGTCGACAAATCCGCCGTTTAGACCTTGTAGCCAACAGCGTCGGCGATGATGATGACGACGAGGCTAACAGGAGTATCTTCTCCAAGACATTGCGCAAGATCGGCCTACCCAAAGTTTATGTCCTCACCCGTGTGGACATGACCACGGCTGAATATCTGAGAGAGCAGATAACATCTGTCAGCAATCAGATTTACCCAAACATCAAGCAAATCCTTCTGATTGATTCCCAAAACATGTCTGAATTCCAGATGGATAGAATCAAAGAGATGATCAGGCATTTCCAGGATGAACATGGAATGCAGATTCAATACAGCCGATCAATCGGCACCGGAGCTGCCGCCTTATCATACGAAATCAGACAATTGTTTGTCAACAGTGCCAAAAATCAAGACATTTCGATATGTCTGGACAGCGACGATAGATTTGCCGACAACAAGGTCGTGTCGCGCATCGTGGCAAAAATGACTATGACGCAAAGTAACGTCTGTATCATCGGATTTGAAATATTCGGCGACATAGGCCTAAATTTCGCCAAGAATTACCATAACGACCTGGTAAAGAAAATTTCCAAAAACGTAAACTTATGGATGAAACTGAAGGTTGGCAAACGGCGTTCGGTACTCCCCGAACGAATGTATAGCTTATCGGCTGCCGAGCTTATCGACGCCAATGAGGCTCATCATGTAAGCACCCTGGGGTGGACCAAGTGTTATACAAAAACAATAGCTGCAATCTACCAGGAACAACTTCAGAAACAATCAAGAGATAAAAATCCTGGCCTTGATTTCGTAAAAAACACGAAATATGAGGACTTTCCCGACATCACGGCCCTATTACTCACCAAAAGTAAAATCTGCGCGGTGTCCGACACCTCAATCCTGTTCCGCAAAAGAGGTGGCTCGGCCACAACCAATATGACAAAGAGTAATTATGAGAACATCACATATTTCCTCCTGCTAACGCGGCAGATAGCGGAAAAGATAAACAAAGACAATCAGCCCGACAAGAAGCAGGAGAATACTCCCGACCCAAAAGATAAGAAGGACTTGACTGACAAACCGAAAGAGGCTTCATCAAACTCGCGCCATACAATAATGCATGCCATCAAACGTACTGCATACAATAATCCACGTCTATTCAGGATGTTACGCAAACGCCGTCTCTCAAAAGACGAAATTAATGAACTATTAAAAGAAATCACCCGCAGGAGGCAAAACCATAATCTCAGAAACAAGCCTAAACTCACAGATGGAGCCGTGGACTTAATTCTTGACCGCTTTATTCCATATAAATTCGTGCAGTATCTCAACGGTCTTTATAAGAAGACATACGGTTCAGAAGATTCCGAAATCAGTAATTATTCCTGCGACGCCTTCTACACCAATTTTCAGGATGCAGTCTATCCTAATGAGGAGCAGAGACTCCAGGACGGCATCAAAGAAATCCTGAAGGACAATTTGGTATATGGAATTTTTGACGATGTTCCAAAGGGCGTGATGGACCATTGCCGTAAATATGAGTCAGGCGAGCTGTCTGATCTGGATTTTCACGAGATAGCCGAGGGGTATAAAATCAAGCCATCATCACAACCTGAGGGTTGATTCCTGAAAGCTAAAGAAATTCCTCGCTTATCACCCTTGCGAAATGCTCTCGCTCAAGGGCATGGATCTTACGCTCCACATCGGCAGCAGTGTCTGCAGATGACACCGGCACGCTGGCCTGAAACACGATTCTGCCCTCATCACACACCTCGCTAACCAAATGGATAGTGATACCGGACACAGTCTCTCCCGCAGCCACCACAGCCTCATGCACATGTCGGCCATACATCCCCTTTCCGCCATATTTAGGCAGCAAAGAGGGATGTATATTCACCACCTTGTTCTTGTAGCGGTCAAGGATGAATGTTGGCACCATAAGCAGAAAACCGGCAAGCACCACCACGTCGATTGAATATTCGTCAAGCAGTCCGAGCATAGTGCAGGCATCATTAATCTCTGCCCTCGTCATGACATGCACCGGCACGTCAAGCCGCCGTGCACGTTCCACCACACCGGCATCAGGTCTGTTACACACCACAAGCGCCACTTCACCGCCACACTGATTCTCACGCATATAACGGATGATGTTCTCAGCATTCGAGCCTGCCCCCGAAGCGAATATAGCAATCTTTTTCATCGTGCATTTTGTTTTCATTGCGTGAAGTTAGCAAATTTCTCTGAAAACAAAAAATCAGCACTCATGACACAGATCGACACCAAACGAGTCTACACCGATCCTCATGGCAATGACGGCTACAGAGTGTTTATCGACCGTCTCTGGCCGCGCGGTGAATCAAAAGAAAAATTCCATTACGACTTATGGGCAAAAGAGATAGCCCCATCCGACGCTTTGCGACACTGGTTTCACGAAAACCCCGACGGACGTTGGGAGGAATTCGCCTCACGCTACATGGATGAACTCAACAGTTCCCCACAGGCCCTTGCACTTGCCCAAAGCCTTACAGCCTATCCGCTTGTGACCCTACTGTATGCTTCGCGGGACACCATCCATAATAATGCGGTAGTGCTCGCCCGATATCTCGACGAGCACATCAACGCCACACAGCCGAAAAACACATAGTAGATTATTTTTAAAAATTAACATAAATTCATCCTCTAATATTTGGCAAATCCAAATTAATAGTTTAACTTTGCAATGGATTTAAAATTGTAATCATTACAACTTTGTAATAAAGGAGAAAGTAACGACCGATGAAAACTTACCATTATTCCACTCAGGAAATCGTTGACACCCTCTCGGGCCACGGAGTCAAACCGTCGGCGCAGAGACTTGCCATCCTCCGTTTCCTTATGGAAAACAGGATTCATCCCACAGTCGACGAAATCTACCAGGCACTTTTGGCTGAGCACCCTACTCTGTCACGCACCACCGTCTATAACACCCTGAAGCTTTTCACTGCCGCAGGAATCATCCGCTGCATAGACCTCGGCGGAACAGGCGGAGCGAGATGGGACTATTCACAGCATGACCACGCACATTTCCTCTGCACATCATGCGGCAAGATAACCGACATCGAATTGTCGGAGGGAAACCCGGTCATGTCGCTCCCCTCTGCCGACTACCACATTCTCGGCATGGAAATAAATCTCAAGGGGCTCTGCCCGGCTTGTCACTCAGCCCAGACCCCGCACCAGGCATAAGAAATTAAAACATATTTTCGTATAATTATCACTTAATCAATTCTCAATTATGAAAAAGAAATTCATCTGCACCGTATGCGGTTATGTACACGAAGGCGATCACGCACCTGAAAAATGCCCTCTCTGCGGCGCACCCGCAAGCAAGTTCAAAGAACTCACCGAAGGTGAAGCCCTCGAATTTGTAACCGAGCACGAAATCGGCGTTGCCAAAGGCTGCGACGAGGAGATGATCAACGACCTCACAGCTCACTTCAACGGCGAATGCAGCGAAGTAGGCATGTATCTTGCAATGTCACGTCAGGCCGACCGCGAAGGCTACCCTGAAATCGCAGAAGCATTCAAGCGTTACGCTTTCGAAGAAGCAGAACACGCTTCTAAGTTCGCTGAACTTCTCGGCGAATGCGTATGGGACACCAAGACCAACCTCGAAAAGCGCATGGCTGCCGAAGCTGGAGCAAATGCCGACAAGATGCGCATCGCTCGTCGTGCCAAGGAACTCAACCTTGACGCCATCCACGACACAGTTCATGAAATGGCTAAGGACGAAGCTCGTCACGGTCAGGGCTTCCAGGGTCTCTACAACCGTTACTTCAAGAAGTAATCGCATCTCCCTGTAGACAGATAATCACATAATAAGTGGCTGATGGATATTTAAGTCCGTCAGCCACTTTTTTTACATCTTCATTTTGTATTCTTTCGGGAAATACACTAATTTTGTAAATCAGGAGTCATAAATCCCACAACACCAATGAATATTCTAAACACCTTTCTCCTTCTTGCCGGCATAGCGTCCGCACCAACAGCTGTTTCAGACATGGATACAAATGTGCAGGAAACCTCTTTCATTCCTGCAAACCATCCCGATATCCTATATATGGGACGCATACATTGGGGCGATTCACTCTCGCCGGAGTTTACTTATCCCGGCACCACCGCCATGCTCAACTTCGACAGCGAAGCCCTCTGGATGCATGCGGCTCCCGGCAGCGGACAATTCATGGTGGAGATTGACGATATCACGCCCTTCAAAATCAACTTTACCCCCGGAGACTCGATTATCCGGCTGGCCAACGCTCTCGGCAAAGGTCCTCACACCGCCCGAATCACCTATGCTATCGAAGGCTATGACCACCACCCTGCCTTCCGAGGCTTCTCAGTCCTTGCCGGCGACAGTTTACTCGCCGCTCCACAGCGTCCAGACCTCAAAATAGAATTCATTGGCAACTCCATCACCTGTGGTTACGGAACAGAAGCCACCGATCCAGAAACACATTTCAGCTATGAGACAGAAAACCACTGTCTCAGCTACGCCCATCTCACAGGCCGGGCTTTGAATGCCGACGTGAACGTTGTGTCGCGTTCAGGCATAGGGATGTACCGCAACTACAACGGACCGCGTGAAGGAAGCGACGACACACTCCCCGACGAGTATGACCGCACCATGCTCTACGTGCCCGACCACACTTGGGATTTCTCACGTTTCCAACCCGACATCGTGTGCATCAACCTCGGCACCAATGACACGTCGGTTGACAACTATGACATCACCCTCTACGAGAGCCGTTACCGGACATTCCTCTCCCATCTCCGTGACGTATATCCCGATGCAAAAATAGTGCTTCTCACAGGCTCAATGATGCGTGGCAAACCGCTTGATGATGTCAAAGGTGCACTTGACCGCATAGCAGCTGACAACGAAAACGTCTACCGGTTCGACATGTCGCCACAGACAGGCGAGCTGGGATATGGAGCCGACTATCATCCCTCAAAGTTACAGTCCGAGAAAATGGCCAGGGAACTCACCGGCTTTCTCAAAGGATTAATCCAGTAAAATAAAACCAATCCATAAATTCTACAACTTGGAAGAATTTCAGAAGCTCCTTAAGGAGCGCATATTAGTGCTTGACGGTGCCATGGGCACAATGATTCAGAGCTACAGGCTCACTGAAAAGGATTTTCGCGGAGATTTGTTCAGCCATTGGTCATCCGACCTGCGCGGCAACAATGACCTGCTCAACCTCACCCGGCCGGATGTGATAGCCGAAATCGCCCGAAAATATCTGAATGCCGGGGCCGACATCATCACCACCAACACCTTCAACGGCAATGCCATCTCTATGGAGGATTACGGCATGGAGGATATGGTGGCTGAAATAAACCGTGCCGGGGCGAAAATAGCCCGGAGCGAGGCCGACTCATTTATGCAACTCCACCCTGACCGCAAAATATGGGTGGCCGGTTCGATGGGTCCCACCAACAAGACCGCATCAATGAGCCCTGATGTCAATGATCCGGGATTCAGGGCAGTCACCTACGATGACCTCTTCACCGCTTATGCCACACAGATACGCGCCTTGATGGAAGGTGGTGTTGACCTCCTCCTCTTTGAGACCATCTTTGATTCATTGAATCTCAAAGCCGGTCTTGATGCTGCCATGTCAGTCATGGAGCAAGAGAATGTGAAAATCCCTTTGATGCTCTCGCTCACCCTCTCCGGACACAGCGGTCGTACATTTTCCGGACAGACACTCAAAGCTTTTCTTGCTTCCGTGGAGCACGCGCCCATCACGACTATAGGCCTCAACTGCTCGTTCGGGGCTGAGGACATGAAGGTCTATCTTGCGGAACTTGCCAAAGCCGCACCCTATCCCATCAGTTGCCATCCCAATGCCGGACTCCCTAACGCCATGGGAGAATATGACGAGACACCCGAAAAGATGGGACGCCACATAGCCGATTTTGTCGAAGAAGGCCTCGTGAACATCGTCGGAGGTTGTTGCGGCACCACACCTGACCACATAGCTCGTTACCCCGACATAGTGAGAGGGAAACGACCGCACAGGCCGACGCAATCTCACGCCGGTCTTTGGCTTTCAGGACTTGAACTTGTGGAAGTGAAACCCGAGAACAGGTTTATCAACGTTGGTGAGCGCTGCAATGTGGCAGGTTCACGTAAATTCCTCAGGCTTATCAAAGAGAAAAACTATGACGAGGCCCTGGCGATAGCGCGTAAACAAGTGGAGGATGGCGCAGGAATCATCGACATCAACATGGACGACGGAATGCTTGACGCGGTGGAAGAGGTGACCACATTCCTCAACCTCATGGCCGCCGAGCCTGACATAGCATGTGTCCCGGTCATGATCGACTCCTCGAAATGGGAGGTAATCGAAGCCGGGCTTAAGTGTGTGCAGGGCAAATCCATTGTCAACTCGATATCCCTCAAGGAAGGTGAAGAGAAATTTCTCGAACATGCGCGGCGCATACGTCGCCTCGGAGCCGCAACTGTAGTGATGGCTTTTGACGAGGAAGGGCAAGCCGACACTTTTGAACGGAAGACCGCAATATGCGGACGAGCTTACAGACTGCTCACCGAAAAAGCCGGATTCGACCCGGAGAACATTATATTTGACCCCAACATCCTCGCCATAGCCACAGGCATCGAGGAGCACAACCGCTACGGCCTCGACTTCATCCGTGCCGTGAAGTGGATAAAAACCAACCTGCCGGGCGCAAAGGTAAGCGGCGGAGTAAGCAATCTTTCATTCTCATTCCGTGGCAACAACTATCTGCGTGAAGCCATGCATTCAGTGTTTCTCTATCACGCGATAAGCTCCGGTATGGATATGGCCATACTCAATCCCGCCACCTCGGTAACCTACGAAGAGATTGATCCCTCGCTCCGTTCACTCATTGAAGATGTCATCCTCTATCGCCGCCCTGAAGCTGCCGAAGAGCTCATCGCCTATGCCCAGCATGAAGCCGAAAAAAAATCGGCCGGCACCGACCAAAACCATGACGGACATGTCAAGACAGAGAGCTGGCGCACACTGCCGGTCGACGATAGGTTGACACATGCTTTGGTCAAAGGCATAGCCGACCATCTGGACGAGGATATCGCCGAAGCCTTGGCCATCTATTCTGACCCGGTGAGCATAATCGACGGCCCTCTCATGAAAGGCATGAACAAGGTTGGCACCCTCTTCGGCGAAGGCAAGATGTTTCTTCCTCAGGTGGTTAAGACAGCCCGTACCATGAAAAAGGCAGTGACCATCCTCCAACCCCACATCGAAGCAAAAAGAGCATCGGCATCGGCGAAGAAAGCCGGCAAGGTCGTGTTTGCCACAGTCAAGGGGGATGTGCATGACATTGGTAAAAACATTGTGTCGATTGTCCTTGCATGCAACAATTATGAAGTTATCGACCTCGGAGTCATGGTACCGGCCGAAGAGATAGTCCGCACAGCCATCCGCGAGAAACCGGACCTCGTGTGTCTCTCAGGGCTTATCACACCGTCGCTCGACGAGATGGTGCATGTGACAGACGAAATGGAACGCGCCGGACTCGACATTCCCATCATGGTAGGTGGAGCCACAACTTCGCGCCTGCACACAGCCATCAAGATTGCGCCCCATTACTCATCGCCTGTCATACATGTGCCCGACGCATCACAAAACCCGCTGATAGCAGCCAGACTTCTGAATTCCGACACTCGTGACGAATTCATAAAACGGCTCAATGAGGAGTACACCGCCCTGCGCGCACGTGAATCGGGGCGTACACACACATTCATACCGCTCGAAGAAGCCAGGCGGCATGCCATGCCACTGCCCGACGGATACTGCGGGGCAACTGCCCCTTCATTCATCGGACGCCGCCTTATCAACATCTCGGTTTCCGACGTCGTCCCCTACATAAACTGGAGGGCCTTTTTCACCGCATGGAAACTGTCGGGAGAATATGCCTCACTCAGTCATCTTCATGACTGTCCGTCATGCCGGAGAACATGGATAGACTCCTTCCAGGCCTCCGAACAGCCCAAGGCACAACAAGCACTTGAACTGTATGATGATGCCCTGTCAATGTTATCCGGACTGACCGCAGCCGATAATAATACGCATCACCTCGTAAAGGCAGCCGTCACATTTGTCAAAGCGTCAAAAGATGGTGATAATCTGATAATAGGCGATGTCACCATACCGACCCTACGGCAGCAGTCGGCCAATGCTGACGGCATTTGCAAATCGCTTGTTGACTTTGTATCACCCACCGGCGATTATCTCGGAGCTTTCGTCATCACTGTCGATGCCGAGGATAGAATCAGCGCTTTCGAAAGAGAAGGTGACTCTTACCGTGCCCTTCTCTTACAGACATTGACTCACCGCCTCACAGAAGCCGCCTCAGAATATCTCCATGCCATCGTGCGTCGTGACCTCTGGGGATACTCTCCCGACGAGAATCTCTCGGTGGAGGAAATGTATCAGGCCCGCTATCAAGGAATACGACCGGCCGTAGGCTATCCGTCACTTCCCGACCAGAAAATCAACCATACTCTCGACCGGCTGTTAGGAATGTCGGAACTCGGCGTGACTCTAACCGAGAATGGGGCCATGCATCCGTCATCAACCGTCAGCGGCCTATACTTCGCGGCACCGCATGCACGCTATTTCATGATTGGCGAGATTGACGACGAGCAACTATCCGACTATGCCGTCCGTCGTGGAATCAGCGTGGATGAGGCCAGAGTCCTGCTGAACAGAAACACCTCCAGGATATAATAAATTGCAAAAGCTATGTTGGTAAAAACTTACGGCGCAGCCGTGCAAGGCATCGACGCCATCGTCGTGACCATAGAAACAGTGTCGGAACCCGGCGTATCGTTTTCACTCGTCGGAATGGCCGACACTGCGGTTAAAGAGAGCTATCAGCGCGTTCTGTCGGCAATGACCCAATCCGGTTTTTCCTGGCCTCGGCGACGCACCATCATCAACCTCTCCCCGGCCGATGTCCGCAAAGAGGGAGCCGCCTATGACCTCCCTATCGCCGTAAGCATACTTGCCGCAAGCGGACAAATCACATGTAGCCAGCCTTTGGAAGGGTACATGATAATGGGCGAACTGTCGCTCGACGGTTCTATACTCCCCATACGCGGAGCACTACCCATGGCCATACGCGCCCGGGAACTTGGCTTCAAAGGCATGATTGTCCCGAAAGCCAACGTCTCGGAGGCAGCAGTGGTCAACAACCTCGATGTCTACGGTGTGGAGTCATTGCGCGAAGTGGTTGAATTCCTCACCGGAAAAACCAGTCTCGACCCCACTGTCATCAACACCAGGGAGGAATTCTCGCGGGCCGCTGAGATTTTCGATTGTGACTTTTCAGAAGTTAAAGGACAGGAGCCTGTGAAACGAGCCTTTGAAGTGGCATGTGCAGGTGGGCATAACATTCTCCTCGTCGGCCCTCCCGGAGCCGGTAAATCAATGATGGCCAAACGTATCCCCACCATACTACCGCCTCTCACACTGGCCGAAGCACTCGAAACGACAAAAATCCACTCCGTGGCCGGAAAACTCAAACGAGGTTCACGTCTCATGACATGCCGGCCATTCCGTTCACCACACCACACCATTTCGCCTGTAGCGCTCGTGGGCGGTGGCACCAATCCGGTGCCTGGAGAAATCTCCCTGGCTCATAACGGAGTCCTCTTCCTCGATGAATTTCCTGAATTCTCACGTCAGGTACTTGAAGTGATGCGTCAGCCGCTCGAGGACCGGCACATCAACATCTCACGTGCCAAATATGCTATAGATTACCCTGCCGGATTCATGCTCGTGGCCAGCATGAACCCTTGTCCATGCGGTTACTACAACCATCCCACAAAGGAATGCATCTGCCCTCCCGGGGCTGTAAGAAAATACCTCAACCGCATCAGCGGACCGCTGCTTGACCGTATAGACCTGCAGGTTGAAATCTACCCTGTGCCTTTCGACGAGCTCTCGTCAGCACGTCCGGGCGAAAAGAGCGACGACATCAAACGCCGCGTGGTGAAAGCCCGCGAAATCCAGGCCGCACGGTTTGCCGCCGAGCGCAATGTTCATTGCAACGCGCAGATGAATTCACGCCTTCTATCCACTTACGCCTCTGTCGACACCGAGGGGCTTGAGATGTTACGCGAAGCCATGAACCGTCTCGACATGAGCGCCCGAGCCTATGACCGCATCCTCAAAGTGGCCCGCACCATAGCCGACCTTGAAAACGGCCTTAACCCAAATCTTACGCCCACAGAAGCCGCAGCGCTTCCCATCAGGCTCCATCATCTCCGCGAGGCTCTCTCCTACCGTAGCCTCGACCGTGGAAACTGGGGGCAGACGGTAGCGAAACTGCCATTTGAAAAATAAGCATCCTCAAAAACAGTGATGATAAACCACTCTGAATAAATTTACATGTACAAAGCTGACACAGACAAGCGTATCCCGCCAATGAAAGGCTGGCTGGCATTATCGCCGGTGATGGTGTTCCTGCTCCTATATGTGGCAGTCTCGGTCATCATCGACGACTTCTATAAAATGCCTATAGCCGTAGCCCTTACGGTGGCCTCGATGTGGGCCGTCACAATATATCGCGGCAGGCCGTTGATCGACAGGATAGAGGTGTTCTCACGCGCTGCAGGACACTTCAACATACTCTACATGATATGGGTGTTCATCCTTGCCGGAGCCTTTGCCACTCTGGCACGCGAAATCGGAGCGATAGACGCCACAGTTAATTTTGCACTTCAGATTTTTCCTCCCGAATGGGTTGTGCCAACACTTTTCTTTGCGGCATGCTTCATATCAATCTCTATAGGCACATCGGTAGGTACTGTGGTGGCACTCACTCCGTTGGCCGTACAGATGGCCGAAATGGCTGCCGCACCGGTGCCGTTCTATGTGGCAGTGGTGCTCGGCGGAGCTTTTTTCGGCGATAATCTTTCATTCATTTCCGACACCACTATCGCAGCCACACGTTCGCAGGGATGTAACATGAATGACAAGTTCCGCGCCAATTTATGGATAGCTCTTCCAGCTGCCATCGTCACTCTAATCGGCTACATAATCATGAGCCATGACGCGCCCGACGCCATAATGACCGCCGATTCTGATCCGTGGCTTATCCTCCCCTACATCATAGTGATAGTCACAGCTGTGGCAGGAATAAATGTCACCATCGTGCTCTCGCTCGGCATCCTGAGCGCATTGATTCTTGGTGTCACAAGAGGGTTGCTGCTCATTGACCTTGCAGGATTCATGGGCGCCGGCATCGACTCCATGGGCAACCTGATAATCATCACTCTCCTTGCCGCAGGCATGCTCGGTCTGATCAAAGCCGCAGGCGGTATCCAGTTTCTTCTCCAAGGGTTGACAGCCCACATATCAGGCAAACGTGGGGCCCAGGCCATACTGGCCATACTTGTCAGCCTCGTCAACCTCTGCACAGCCAACAACACAGTGGCCATCATCACGGTTGGTGGCATATCGCGTGAAATCTCCGAGCGATACGGCATCGACCCACGCAAATCAGCCTCCCTGCTTGACTCTGCGTCATGTGTGGTGCAATGCCTCATACCCTACGGCGCACAGACCCTGTTGGCCACCTCACTCGCAGGTATATCCCCGGCCTCGCCTTTCCCCTATCTCTACTATCCCTGGGCACTGGCCGTCATGATAATCCTCTCCATTATCTTCCTCTTCCCCCGACGCCTTAATTAACACATCTTCAAAAATCTATCCACCAGATGTCACGCAATCTGCTCAGCCGTTATATATGGATTATCGACACCATCCGACGCTATGGCGCGATAACACGCGAAAAACTGAACGAACTTTGGATAGCCTCACCCTACTCCGAGGGTAATCCACTCCCCCGCCGTACATTCTACAATTACCGGACGGCGATTGAGGAACTTTTCAACATCAACATCGAGTGCAACAGCGCCACCTACGAATATTACATCGACTCGAGTGACTCGCACAATGAAAGCGTCACTGACTGGCTGCTCAACTCGGCCGCGATGAGCAACGTGCTTGCCAACGTGTCGGACGTATCTGACCGCATCTTCCTCGAGGATGTTCCCTCGGCGCGACTCTACCTTTCGCAGGTCATATCGGCTCTGCGCGAAAGCCATACGCTCCGTTTCACCTACCGTCCATACACTCGCTTGAACCCATCACGCGACGTCATTATCGAGCCATATTTCCTCAAAATATTCCGCCAACGTTGGTATGTCACTGGACGCAATGTCCGCGACGATGCCATCAAGACTTATGCGCTTGACCGCATGGAGGATGTGATCATTGAGGACGAGTCGTTCGAGATGGCTCCCGACTTCAATGCCGACAGCTATGTCCGCGACACATTCGGCATTGTCTTTTCGCAAGGCGAACCCAAGGAGGTAGTGATACGTGCCGATGCGCGTCAAGCCAAATACTTCAGGGCTCTCCCGCTCCATCATTCACAGCACGAGGTCATCCATGACGAGTATTCACTCTTCTACTACCGACTGCGCCTCACACCTGATTTCCTCCAGGAGCTTCTGTCACACGGTCCCTCCATCCAGGTGGTAAATCCCCCTGAGCTCCGCGCCATGATGGTCACCTCGCTCCAGGAAACACTTGAAAAATACAAGTCCAATCCAAGCTGATGACACACGAAGATTAAGCAATAATTAACCTCTTCTTTTTGGGGGTTGGCGGAAAATAAATTAAATTTGCACTTTGGTAGATTCCGCTTAAGAAAACGAGTCATTGCCTTAAGCGGCTAAAGAATCAATTTATTAACCATTACCGCCATGACTATCAACGAAATACAGGACGATATTATTGCTGAATTCTCCGAAGTGGACGATTGGATGGACCGCTATGGAATGATTATCGACCTCGGCAATAATCTCCCGGAAATAAAAGAAGAATATAAAACGCCCGAACATCTCATCGAAGGGTGCCAAAGCCGTGTTTGGCTCAACGCCGAACTCACCCCTGAAGGGACAATCCATTACACAGCCGATTCGGACGCCATAATTGTAAAAGGCATCATATCACTGCTCATCCAGGTGCTTGATAATCAGACTCCCGACGATATCCTTAAATCTGACCTCCATTTCATTGATGCCATCGGACTTTCAGAACACCTCTCGCCCACTCGTTCCAACGGACTCCTCGCTATGGTGAAGCAGATGCGTCTGTACGCACTTGCTTTCCAGGCTCAGCAAAAACAGGCGTAAAAGGGTTTCCCTCCGACACGCCTTCCCTCGCCTCCTCAGCCCTCCTTCCCAAACCAATCGAAACCATCACATCTCTCAGCATCATAATGCACATCCGAAACTTATTTCCGGGCCTGATGACATGTATAGCTCTATACTCTCAAGCAGCAGTGCTCTCTGTCGCACCCGGGGAACTCGGCAATACAGTAACCATCTCACCCTCTGAGACAACACTCACTCTGCAGGGCGAGATAAACGCGTCCGACCTCCACTACATAGCCACCAACCTCAAGTCGCTCCACACACTCGACCTATCCAAGGCGGAAATCGGCGAACATAACGGAGCGAGGCTCGCGGCAAACATACACTACCATCCCGCTCAGACACTCCCGGCTTACGCTCTTTCTGGCTTGTCGGTTACGAACCTCATCCTCCCCGCCACCATCACAGCCATCGGCGACGGAGCCCTCATGAGCGCATCCATAACCTCGATTACCATACCGGCCTCGGTACACACCATCGGCAAAGGTGCATTTGCCGATTGCCGGTCACTCGCATCAGTAACCGTCCCGGCAACTGTGACATCTGTAGGATCACACATATTCGACGGATGCACTGCGTTGAAAGATGTAACCTGGTCAGCCGACCACATTCCGGCCTCGGCATTTGCTGAATGCAGCAATTTATCCAATGTCACACTTGGCGAAAACGTCAATGAAATAGGCGACTATGCCTTTGCCGGATGCACTTCCCTCTCCACGCTTGTATTCCCCTCCAGGCTCACGTCAATCGGAAGCCATGCTTTCACCAAAAGCGGCCTCACACGCGTGGATCTGACATCATCCGACGCGCTTGACACACTCGGATCCTATGCATTCGCATTATGCCCATCCCTGAGTTCAGTATCGCTTCCTGACAAGCTCAAGACCATAGGGGAAGGTGCATTTTTCGACGATACCTACCTAACCGACCTGAGCCTTGCCGCCTCACTCACATCACTCCCGGATGTAGCTCTGAAGGGCGCAACCTCCATCACCGACGCGACAGGCCTGCTTCCGGAAGGGATATCCACAATAGGCACCCTCGCCATGGCAGGTATGGACAACGCACAGGCCATCAGCCTTCCCTCAAGCCTTACCCATATCGGTGACAACGCATTTGAAGGATGGTATTCGCTTTCAAGCGTGGATGCCGGCGCACTCCAGGAAATCCCCACTCTCGGAAAAGATGTGTGGTTCGGAGTCAGCCAGCAGGACGCCACGCTCCTCGTAGCCGAAGGGATGGAGAAACAGTATGCGGCTACTCCCCAATGGAAAGAGTTCCGCATAGGACGTTCGGCCATACTTGATGTAATCACCGACGGATCGATTGCAGGCTCGCCACACATCACAGTGACTACCATCGACAATAATCTTCATGTAACGTCCACCGCCCCTATGGCTTCGGCGAGATTATATGATCTCGAAGGCAATCTACTTGCCGTCAACCGTGATATAAACGCCGTTGAGACTGACATCGACATGGCATATCGCCATGCTACAATATTCATTCTGCATGTCACGCTTTGCGACGGCAATTCGGCGGCTGTCAAACTTGCCATGACACATTAATATCCACTTTTTCACCGCATAACCATACTGTTTTCTCACAATTATCGTTTACCCATGGGAAAAAACAAGTTAAAGAAATTCGCTGAGATGGAGACCCTGTCATGTGTCCATCAATATCCATTCGCCACACTTAAAGAACTGGGTGGATGCCCTTTAAGAGGCCATTGGGGAGAAAAAGTGTTCGGCAACGACAATCCAATAGTGCTCGAACTCGGTTGTGGCAAAGGTGAGTATGCCGTAGGAATGGGCCGACTCTATCCCGACAAAAATTTCATAGGCATCGACATAAAGGGAGCCCGTATGTGGACAGGCGCTAAAGAAGCTGAAACAGAGGGTCTGAATAATGTGGCTTTTCTGCGTACATCCATACATCTCCTGCCATCGTTCTTCGCACCCGGGGAAATAGCTGAAATATGGATAACTTTCCCTGATCCACAGATGAAGAAGGTCAACAAGCGCCTCACCGGGACCCACTTCATGTCAATATATTCGGAGGTACTGCGGCCTGACGGAATGATTCATCTCAAGACTGACAGCCCATTTCTCTATGCCTACACCTCGGAGATGTTGCGACACAACGGATTAAGTCCGGAAATGGCAACTGACGACCTCTATGCGTCAGAGCTCAATGCGGTGGTCCCCCCCATCAAGACATTTTATGAACAGCAATGGCTGTCACGCGGCCTTACCAGCAAATATATAGCCTGGAAACTCCCTGGCGGAATAGCCTCCTCGCTATCCGAGCCGGAAGTAGACATAGAGCCTGATACATACCGTTCATTCGGCCGTGGCACCCTCCAAGGATTCTAAATGACAGCTCCAAGTTGAACCAACCACCAATTCCGGTTGTTAGACATTTATCCTCACTCCAACCATTTTCAATCTATTTTTAAGCTATTTAGTATATTTTTCAACTATTTAGGATTAGCACCATGCAACTTTATCCCGCACTCATCACTGATGCGCTCCAGACAGTCCGCTATCCGGGCAATGGAAAAAACCTCGTAGAAGCGCAGATGGTGGAAGACGATATCCGCATCGATGGAGACTCAGTAAGTTTTTCCCTCATATTTGACAAGCCCACCGATCCTTTTATCAAATCGATGGTCAAAGCAGCAGAGACAGCCATCCACACATATATTTCTCCTGATGTAAAAGTGACAGTGAATGTCGCTTCACGCCAACCAGCCGCACCCAAAAGCACGGCAATCCTCCCGGGCGTGAAAAACATCGTAGGTGTGGCCTCGGGCAAAGGTGGTGTCGGCAAATCGACCGTAGCCGCCAACCTCGCGGTAGCCTTGGCTCGTGAGGGATACAAGGTGGGTCTGCTCGACGCCGACATATTCGGTCCGTCAGTACCCAAGATGTTCGGTATTGAGGATGAACAGCTCTATATCCACGAGGTGGATGGTCGTCAGCTCATACTGCCGGTGGAACGCTACGGTGTGAAACTCCTCTCCATCGGATTTGTGGTTGACCGCGACAAAGCAGTGTTATGGCGCGGCAGCATGGCCTCCAATGCACTTAAACAGCTCATCACCGATGCTGACTGGGGAGAACTGGACTACTTTCTCATTGATATGCCTCCGGGCACAAGCGACATACACCTTACCCTGGTGCAGACTCTCGGCCTAACCGGAGTAGTAATCGTGACCACACCTCAGGAGGTGGCTCTTGCAGATGCCCGAAAGGGAATAGCAATGTTCATGGAGGACAAAGTGAATGTACCTATACTTGGCTTGGTGGAGAACATGGCATACTTCACCCCGGCCGAACATCCCGACGAACGTTACTACATCTTCGGCAAGGAAGGCGGCCTGAAACTCGCCGACAAACTCGGCATCAATATCCTGGCTCAGATACCGCTGGTGGCATCCATTGCCGACAGCGGAGACAACGGAGCCCCGATTGCGCTCACCGATTCCATTACAGGACACGCATTCGCGCATTTGGCACATGAAGTGGTTGATGCTGTCAACCGCCGTAACAACGACCTGCCTCCAACCGAGAAAGTACATCTCAACCATTAGTCCAATAGTCATAACCGGATATAACATGAAAAAATTCATTGCCATCCTAAGTATAGTGGCAGGGATGTCGGGCTGCATGGCTACCTATGCCGAGATACCCCAAAACTACTATACACGCCTTAACGGCAAATCGGGAGCTGAGCTTAAGCAGGCCGCTTTTGAGATTATCAATCCGCATAATCTCATCTCTTCCTACCAAAACCTCCCTCAGTACTTCCAGAAGACAGACGTCTACCCGATGTCGCGCGAATGGTGGGACATGTATTCCAACGTCCAGCGCTACATACCGAGTTTCTCAGGCCTTAACCGTGAACACTCTCTGCCCAAGAGCTGGTGGGGCGGCTCCACCGATGTGCCGGCCTATATTGACCTTAACCACCTTTACCCCGCGGACGGCCCGGCCAACCAGGCCAAGAGCAACTATCCCCTCGGCGAGGTGTCACGCACATCAAATATCAAATTCCAGAACGGCGTGAGCACGGTGGGATATCCGGTGTCAGGACAAGGCGGCGGAGCACAATATGTCTACGAACCGGCCGACGAATATAAAGGTGACTTCGCGCGCACCTACTTCTATATGGCAACCTGCTATCAGAACCTCACATGGAAATACACATGGATGCTTCAGCAGAACGACTATCCCACCCTTTCCACATGGGCTGTGAACCTGCTTTTAAAGTGGCACCGTGAAGACCCAGTGAGCCAGAAGGAAACCGACCGCAACGATGTGGTGTACGGTTTCCAGAACAATCGTAACCCTTTCATCGACTTCCCCGATCTCGCGGAGTACATCTGGGGCAACAAGGTGGGCGAGACATTCAACATAGGTAATCTGCCCTCACCGGGTAAAGATCCGGTGCTCATCACACCTACCCCCGACATCACTTTGGATTTCGGCCAGGTGGCCACCGGTAATCCCATCACAGCGCTTCTTTATTTCAAAGGCGAAAACCTCACCAAATCTCTCTCGCTCCTGATCGACCGTAATTACTCAGAGTCAAGCGGCATGTTCACTATACCTGGACGTACCATCACAGCCCAGAATGTGAACAATGGTTACTATCTCCAGGTCACCTACACACCGACATCTTTAGGGGAGCACTCAGGACGCATCCTTATTTACGACGGCGGCCTTGAGGGAACAGGCACATACGCTTATCTGCGCGGCGAATGCCTTGAAGTGCCTACACTCTCCACGCTCACAGCTTATCCGGCATCCGACATCACGTCTGACACCTACACCGCCACATGGTCAGAGGCTCCCGAGGTGATTGACTATTACGTTGTGACACGCACTCGCTACATCGGTGGCAATCAGCAAGTCGAGGAGATAGAATGTGACGAGAACCTGCTCGAAGTATCTGACTTCGACAGCAGCGACAGCGAGTCATACATGGTGCAAAGCAGCCGTCTCGGTTACCGTTCAGACCCCTCAAATGTTGTCTTCGTATCACACTCTGGCATCAATGACATCCGCGACAACCAGCCTCTCACGGCTGCCTCCTATCCCGGTATAATCCGTCTGTCGTGCAGCAGCGATCACACCAACGGACGAGTATATGACGCGTCAGGACGCCTTGTAATGCTCATCACAACCATTACCGACGGATTAGAGCTGACACTCCCTGCAGGCACATATCTGCTCACCACAGCGGAGCATCCGTCACCAATCAAACTCATAGCACGCTAAGCCATTCGCATAAGCCGAATTCGGTATAACTGAACAGCACCCCAAGAGTTTATTTTTAACTTTTGGGGTGCTGCTTATAGCAAGCTTTTCATCGAACCTACTTACAAAGGCAAAATCATTTCGAACTGTTTTCCTGCAGGTTGCAAATTACTATTGTTCATAAAAGCCTTCATCGGCTGACATGAAGGGACCACATTCAACACCTTGATAATATCCGAGTGTGTTCGTTTCAACATCTCTGCCAACAAGCGTGAAGCTATTTTTTGTCTTCGGAACGGCCTATTTACCGCTATTTGGCTTAAATCTCCGGTAAGCGGATCGAAGACACAATAACCGGCAAGTTCATCTGCAGCAAATGCCCCTAAACAAACCAGATCGGCCCCGGCCCTTACGATAGAATCCCAACTGTTCTGCCAGGATGGACAAAAATCGGAAAAGCCAGATGCATGTGTGATACTTGCCACTTCAACAGGAGATATCTCAATCGGTAAATCCAGCTCATTTGATTTTACACAGTTTATATCGTTTCTCTTCTGACGGAAGCAATCGAATTCACGTGTTATCGTAAAGCCCAATTTTTGGTATACGGAGATTGCTTTTGCGTTGTTTTGCAGAACTTCCAGAAGATATTGCTCAATGCCGGCTTCCTTCAGATAGGGGATTGAATACTCGAAAATTTCTTTGGCAATACCTTTTCCGCGATATTCTTTCGCAGTTCCCGTTCCAGTATCGTAAGCTGTGTAAAGGCCGTTGAATGTACCTGTTCCATTGAAAGTAAATGCCACTATCTCATCAGCATCAAATGCGGCAAATGAGAGCTCAGGATCGTATCCTCGTCTTTTTAGCATTGACCGGACTTCATCTTTTTCAAAGTGTATTTCATAATCAAGAAACGCCTTTTCAAAACCGCGGAACAGTGTATCGAAGTCGGTATGCGCCAAATTTCTTATTTCCATTTTATCATGACTGATTCAACCCACACAAGTATATTTTTATCATAATGCAAAGATAATAAAATTATCATTGTTTTCATAAGCGGAATATCGCTTATACCGCGTTGATTTGTGCGTTCTCCGCAGTGGCTTTTCGTTCTATCCGTCATATAGAAAAAACAAAGAGTGACGAATGCTTTATCAGCTAATTCGCCACTCTTTGTTAAGTTTTCAAATCCGTTATAGACTTATTTCTTATGGTGCAGTATTTACTTCACACCTTTAGAGAGGAATTCGATAAATTGGGATTTTTCCATATATCCTACAGCCGAATTCACAGAACCGTCGGGAAGAATCATAGTGACCTGCGGAATCGACTGCACCTCAAACTGCTGGGCAGTGGTAGGACAATCATCAACATCCACAGAAATGAAAATGGCCTTACCTTGATATTCCTGTGCTACCTCGTGGAATATAGGGGCGAACCTACGGCAGGGACCACACCATGTCGCGTTGAAATCGATGACCTTCGGGAGAGTCTTGTCAGGAGTAATTTCGCCATCGGTAGCGATTATTACAGCACTTTCGGCAGTCTGCTGCCCTGCAGTGGCTTCCTGCTTGGGAGTCGGATCAGAAGTCGGAGTAGCATTGTTGGCAGTCTCCTTGTTGCCGCATGCGGTCATAGCTATGACCATTGATGCGGTGATTGCTAAAGTTTTCAGTTTCATACGCTTTATGATTTTAATGCTCTTTAAACCAAACACCCCACAGTCCTCTCGGGTTCACGGGGGGATGTGGGGATGATTGGATTATGAGTAATGAAAATTTGCTTATTAAGCCGGAACCTCAATATTAGAGTGCGCTTGCGAGGGCTGCATTTGTCTTGTGGACAGCCTCGGCGCTCTTCTTGAAGAGTTCCTTTTCCTGATCGTTGAGGTCGAATTCAACGATTTTCTCAATACCGTTCTTGCCGATGATAGCGGGAACACCGATGCAGAGATCCTTCTCACCATATTCGCCGTCAAGGAGAGCAGAGCAGCTGATGAGCTTCTTCTCGTTGTGGAGAACAGCCTTAACCATCTGAGCTCCTGCCGCACCGGGAGCATACCAGGCAGAGGTGCCGAGAAGCTTGGTGAGTGTTGCACCACCTACCATAGTGTCGGCAGCAACCTTCTCAAGCTGTTCGGCTGAGAGATAGTTGGTAGCAGGCACACCGCGATAAGCAGCAAAACGCACCAGAGGAATCATAGTGGTGTCACCGTGGCCACCGATTACGATGCCTTCAACTTCAGTTGCATTTGCACCAAGAGCGTTGCTGAGGAAGTATTTGAAACGTGCGCTGTCAAGAGCACCACCCATACCGATGATACGGTTTTTGGGAAGACCGCTCACCTTGTGGATAAGGTAAGTCATGGTGTCCATGGGGTTAGAGATGCAGATGATGATAGCGTTGGGAGAATATTTGAGAAGCTGGTCGGTAACTGACTTAACGATGCCTGCATTCACACCGATGAGTTCCTCACGAGTCATACCGGGCTTGCGGGGAATACCTGAAGTGATGACAACGACGTCGCTGTCCTTAGTGGCTTCGTAGTCGTTGGTTACGCCTGTAAGACGAGTGTTGATGTTGAGGATGTTGGCAGTCTGCATGATATCCATAGCCTTGCCTTCTGACACACCTTCCTTGATGTCGAGAAGAACTACTTCGTCAGCAATACCCTGCTTTACGATTACATCCGCACAAGTTGCGCCTACGTTACCGGCGCCTACAACTGTTACCTTTGACATAGTTATTTCTGTTTTTAGTATTTAGAATTGATTGTGATATTTTTTCGTAATGAATTGACACTGTGCCTATTGGGAGTATCCGTTGATACGTGGTCGCTACTTGGCGGTAAGACACTCCGGCCTGATGGCCAATAACAATGCAAATGTAGTGAAAAGTTTTGAACTAATCACTGACATTTAAAGAAAAATTTCATTAATCCGTCCCCTTTTGTCGAAAGCCATCGAAATCCGGCTCCGATTATGAAATGATATGTAGTGCATAAAAACCAATAATTGTTAATGCGAGTGTGCAATTTGCGATGAAATGTTAAATCACGAACAGTTTTTAAGAGTTTTGAACATGTTTTGGTGAAAATTGTGGCTACCTTTGCATTTCATTGAGGAACTGTACTCTTACCCAAGAGCAGTATCGAAATTATTCATTAATCAGAAGACACTTGTAATGTCAAACGTTTTAACTAATCTGGCCACCCGACAGGCCCGCAAATTTGGCACCAAAGCAGCATTGGCGGGACAGGACGAGGCCGGCAACTGGCACGACATATCATGGAATCAGTATGCCGAGGATGTCGACATTGCCGCCCGCGCACTTGAGACTCTCGGCGTGAAGCCGGGCGATAATGTGGCCACCTTCTCGGCAAATCGCCCCGAGAATCTTGTTACTGATTTCGCCTGCTACCTCAACCGTGCGGTCTCGGTGTCAATTTACGCCACAAGCTCGCTCGAACAGGTGATATATATAGCCAACGACACCAAATGCGAACTGATGTTCGTAGGCAACACAACCCAATACCACATAGCCCGCGAGGCGCAGGCTGTATGCCGTTCGCTCAAGCAAATCATCGTGATCAAAAGTATCACGCTTGACGACGATGACAAAACCTCTATGCTTTGGAGCGACTTCATGCGCCTTGGCTCATCTGCTTCACAGAAGTGTGCCGATGAAGTGAGCCGCCGCGCCGCAGAGTCGACTCCCGAGGACATCGCTACCCTGGTCTACACCTCAGGCACCACAGGCGAGCCCAAAGGTGCCATCCTCACCCATGCCAACTATAACGCGGCTATGGAAAGCCACCATCTGCGCATCACTAATGTCACCCCCGACGACGTTTCAATGGCATTTCTGCCTCTGAGCCATATTTTCGAGAAAGGGTGGACATATTTCTGCCTTACTGTGGGCATAAAAGTGGCTGTCAACCGCGATCCACGCGAAATACAGACTACCATACACCAGATCAGCCCCACATGCATGTGTGCCGTGCCGCGTTTCTGGGAGAAAGTCTACACCGCCGTGCAGGAGAAGATCCAGGGTATGAGCGCATTCCAGCGCTTCATGGTACGCCAGGCACTCAAAGTGGGGCGCAGAAGAAACATTAATTACGAACGTCTGGGACTTAAGGCCCCATGGTGGCTCGAGACACGCTATCAATTCTTTGACAAGAAAATCTATAGCCTGCTGCGCCACGCGATAGGTATTGACAACGGCAAGATGTTCCCAACAGCAGGAGCGCCGGTGTCATCAGCCATCGTGGAGTTTTTCCATTCGTGCGGCATCAACATAATGGTGGGATACGGCCTGTCAGAAACCACTGCCACAGTGGCATGCTACCCTTATCCCGGTTACGAGATTGGCTCCGTAGGAACTCCGATACCATTTGTCAACGTGAAAATCGGGGCTGAGAACGAGGTGCTTGTGAAGAGTCCCATGGTGATGCGCGGCTACTACAACAAGCCGGAAGCCACCGAAGCCGCTTTCACCGAGGATGGATGGTTCCGCACAGGCGATGCAGGTTATCTCGACTCGAAAGGCAATCTCTTTCTCACCGACCGCCTCAAGGATCTGTTCAAGACCTCTAACGGCAAATATATTGCACCCCAGGCCATCGAGACACGCCTCGGCGAGGACAAGTATATCGAGCAGGTGGCAGTGATAGGCGACCAGCGTAAATATGTCACAGCCCTTATCGTACCTGCATTTGAAGCCCTGAAGGATTTCGCGGCCAAGAACCGTATCTCCTACCGCTCAATCGAGGAGCTCCTTCACGACAACCGTGTGGTGAAGATGCTGGAGGAACGCATCGAGAAGCTCCAACGCGGCCTGGCATCATTCGAAAAAATAAAAAAATTCACCCTGCTCGCCCATGAATTCACCATGGAGAGCGGCGAACTCACCAACACACTGAAAATACGTCGTCCTGTCATCAACCGCAACTATGCCAAGGAGATCGACGCGATGTATGTGTGAACAGAACAGTAAGTAAACCGTTAACTCAAACAAGTATAATTTAAGCAAATGAAAGTAGCAATCGTAGGCGTAAGTGGCGCCGTCGGACAAGAATTTCTCCGAGTACTTGACGAACAGAATTTCCCTATTGATGAACTTGTGCTTTTCGGTTCAAGCCGCAGCGCAGGCAAAGTCTACACATTCCGTGGCAAAGACTATGAAGTAAAGGAACTCCGCGATAACGATGACTTCAAGGGTGTTGACTTTGCTTTCGTGTCGGCCGGAGCAGGAGTGTCGCGCCAGTATGCCGATACTATCACCCGCCACGGAGCCATCATGATCGACAACTCAAGCGCATTCCGTATGGATGCCGATGTGCCCCTCGTGGTGCCCGAAGTGAACGGCGAAGACGCTTTTGATGCTCCCCGCGGCATCATAGCTAACCCCAACTGCACCACCATCATCATGGTTGTGGCCCTCAAACCGCTGAACGACATCTCTCCCATCAAGCGTGTGCACGTTGCCACTTATCAGGCAGCAAGCGGTGCGGGAGCAGTGGCCATGGAAGAGCTCGTGAAGCAGTATGCCGAAATAGCCGAAGGCAAGGAACCGACCGTTGAAAAATTCTCCTACCAGCTGGCCTACAATCTCATCCCCCACATCGATGTATTCACCGACAACGACTACACCAAGGAGGAGATGAAAATGTATCATGAGACAAAGAAAATCATGCACGCTCCCTATATGGATGTCAGCGCCAGCTGTATCCGCGTGCCTGTGCTCCGCGCACATAGCGAAGCTGTGTGGATCGAAACTGAACGTCCCATCTCTGTCGAGGAGGCCCGCAAGGCTTTTGAAAACGCCGAAGGTCTCGTGGTGGTAGACGAACCTGCCTCAAAGAAATATCCCATGCCTCTCGACGCAGCAGGAACCGACCCAGTTTACGCAGGACGTCTGCGCAAGGATCTCACCAACCCCAACGGCCTTACATTCTGGCTTGTAGGTGATCAAATTAAGAAGGGTGCCGCTCTCAATGCCGTGCAGATAGCTCAGTATATGCTGGCTCATCCGAGAAACTAAGCGAGTATCATCTCCCGACAACACACGCACCCCTGAAGCTGACACAGTCAACTTCAGGGGTATGGTGTGTTTTCACAGTAGCGTAAATACAGTAAGGACTATTTTTTCTCGATCAGAAGCGTGGAACTCTGCCATGTCATAGCAGCATCGAGCACCTTGACCAGTTCCGGCCACAAAGCCGCCGGCAGACGTGGCGAATTATAACGTTTGGTCACCTCCAGACTCACTGTCGCGGCATCAGGAGCAGATGCTGTCACTATGAATGCGCCGGCCTCGTTTTCAACCGATGTCTCAAGGGCATGCAGTGAGCGTTGGTTGACAGCATATCCTTCAGGGACGGCAAAATTTATTTTGGTAACATATTCACGCGGAGTGCGGAGATATACATCATCGGTGCGCTCACGGTCAGAAGGCAGCAACTCCACTTGACCACTTAGGAGCTTACCGGCCGACAGGATGATATTTTTTCCGGCTCTTTTGACAAGATTATCCATCGTGTAGGCTACCTCGTAGGTATATTCGGGTGCCGCCGGATCAATTCCGATACTTGTCACACGGCCTGAAATGAACTCCAAGGGGGCATATCCATGATAGGATGCTATCTCATCCTTGAAATCATCCTTCTGCTGCAGGCGGCCGTCGGCATACCGCTCTTCGCGATCGGCGGCTTCCTTCTTACCCTCTTTCGGCTCAATGCTGAATCCATAGCGGTTCAGATAGGCTTTATAGCCCTCATTGATATCCTCCTCACTCATCACCCCCTGTGCATTGAGCTTAGTAGCACCGAGATATGATTCCCTGCGGTCAATCCTCACCGCCGAGCCGTCGACCGAGGCAGAAAGTGAGGTGACATTACGGTTGTCGGCCGGAGTGCTCATAGGAATGGTAATGTAGACCGAATCAGCCGCCTTGTCCTTCTTGCGCTCCTTATCACTGCGTTTCAGCTGGGCCTTGCGCCCTTGATAGCCCGGATGTATCTCCGTAGGAGCAAGTATGGCACGTGGCGCGAAATAATAGCGTGGATTCTCTTTCCCAACTTGGGTGAACCAGTATGCATCCGCGTAGTTTATGAGCTGGTCAAGTGGCTCCATGTTGTCAAATGTAGATAGGCCGAGTTCATGGTCCTTCAGCTTGCGGTTGTTCTGGTAAAGCTGAAATTGCGCCGAAAAATCCTCGGGATTCAGCCCTTTGTTACCTGACACATAGATGTAGCAAAGCAGATTATAAAGCCAGTCGGCCACATCTACCTCAGTCATCACTCCTGACTTGATGTTTTCCTTGATTTGCTTTGCTATCTTGCCTCCGTTCTTTATTGATGACTTTATCAGGTTGTCGCCACATAATGGATTGCTCCAATACCATCCCCAACGGTCCTCTTTTATGGTCCTGACATCCGGATTGGCCTGTAGACCATCCTTACGGGCACTCGGCGGGGTGTATTCGTCGCTCCTTCGGTTGAAGATGTGCATCTTCACCATGGGTGACTGCTGCGAGGCATTATACCACAGGCGGGGCTCCTTGGAGGTGATATCGGTCACCTCCATATCAAGCACATAGTTTTTGTCGTCGTCACGAGTCACCTTGAAGTCGGGAGCGCCGTTAAGAGTACGGTACTGAGTGGTGAGATTGTCATCAACCACGGCATGCAGCTGATAGTTGATGATTGGCACTTCGTCTTTCAGAAAAAACTCCAGCGGATCAAGATGGACATTCTGCAAACGTGATTCGGTGTAGAAGAACACATCGACATCATCGCCGATTTCAAGGCCGGGCACCGCAAGTTTACGGCTCTTTTTTTCACCCTTTTTACCCTCTTCCACCTCTATGAAGTCCGACGTGTCGATATCCACTATACGTCCGTCGGGCTTGACCAGGCGCACACCCATCACGTGGCGGTGTTTTTCATGAGCATTCCAATATTTTTTCTTCTTGTCAGTGTCGAAATCAAACTCCGAATACTTCTCAAGAGCAGCCTTGTCATTTATGTGTATGAGCATGCGCGTAAGCTGCCCACCCTCAACACGCGCTTTACGCGTGAACCTCAGTGTGCCGGCCATACGTCCGAACCCGGTCTTTTTCTTCGCATCAAGCTCCTGGTAAAGAGCTTTGATGACCGCCGATTCATTTTTATAGGCATCCGGCACCTCCTTGAGGGCAAAAGCCGGAATATCCATGGAGTAGACATCGGCCCTGACGGTGTCGGCAAATTGACGATACTTGGCCAAGTCATCGGCCCAAACTGTCAGCACAGCCAGCAACATGACTGTCAGAAAAATCGCTTTTTTCATCGTGAAGTAGTTTTTATGTGGAAAGGTCCTATATGTTAAATCAAGGGAGGTGGATTTCAATCTGCCTGTTACAAGCTTCGTTCCAGGCAGCCAAAGCCTTGTTCCAATCTGCTATCTCCCCAAGTGGAAGATGCGTTGATGCGATCTCGGCTCTCTTTGTCATGCTCACCGTATCACCCTGCCGGGAGAACCGGCATGTGAACACTCCCTGCGGAGTGCTGACGCTGAAATCGTCGGGGAGCTCAACGCGGCATCCACCGGGGAGGAGCACCACACAGCTGCGCTCGGTCACACCCTCGACCGGAAGCTTATAGTCACTGCGTCGGTCAGCCATATCGATGCGCGTCGCGAAAGGGTGTGCACCTGTGTTGAGGTCAAGATAGAGCGCGTCGCCACCATCCACTACTGCGGCACGGTTGAGAATCGGAGCTTCAATTGTCACCTGCCCGGGGATTGATGTATCATAGACAAGGCTGTCGACCTGTACCGCTGCATTATGCGTAGGCAGGAGTGATTTAGCCAACAGTTCATTAAGGTGTTGGCCTGGGACATCGGAATAACGGTTTGCAAAGCGTTCGGCCATATCCTCGGTGCACACCCTCTCGGCCACACCGGCCAACCCCTCGGCGGTGAGCACATAACTGTAGTGCATACGGTCGGCGGACTCCAGGGGTGAAACCACAGGAATCTGCACCATCTCATATCCTCCGGGCTTAAAGAGCATAGCATCCTTGCCGCGTATCCACCAAGGTATATGTCCGGCGGATATCTGCTCCTGAGTAGGGTCGAGATAACGAGTCTCACCACCATGCCCCACGATGCAAATCATGTGGTTAGTCGCCGCAAGTGACGGATATTCACTTATGCCAAACGGAATGTCGCGTGTGCCAACGGCTGCTATGCAAGCCTCAACACCGGCACGGTTGAGAAGCGTGGCGAGAAGCAAGGCCATCCCTTTGCAGTCGCCGTAACGCTTGCGAATCACTTCCGCAGGGGTGTCGGGACGATAGGCCGACTCACCCGCTTCGAAAGCCACATAACGCACTGACTGCTGCACATATCGGTAAATCCTCTCTATCTTCTTGGCTTCATCCGTCTCACCGTCCAGGATACCGACCAGCAACTCTGCCACTCCGGGAATCACGGTGTCAACATCGAGCATAGGCAGATGATAACGGTAAAGCGAATCAGTGTCAGGGAAATATCCTTGCACCAGAATCTGTGGCAGCACCGAAAGGGCCGACGGTCTATTGACGTCATCGGGAATCTCAGGAAGTGAGGTTATGGTGTAGGTAATTACCCTGGAGCCATCTGCTCCCGTCCGCTCGTCACGCACCACACCCTCGGCAGGAAAATTCCTGTCGATGAGCCGGATATCAGGAAATGAGGAGGGTATATGGAACACCACCTTCTTCTCTCTCACCGGATAATCATCCTGCAGATACACACCTGTGAAATGGGCCGCGTCAGAGAATGTGCGCTTGAAATTCACCTTGGACTTCTTGTCCTTGGCCTCCAGACGAAGATTGAAGAAACAGACCTTGCTGTCGTCATGAAACACAGTCGGCGAATTCACATTGCGATACTGGGGCTTACCTCCCGAAGCCTTGTCGAGGAGCACCACGTTGTTATGAAACACATGAGGCTGGATATCCTCGGCGCGACGTGTGGCCAGATACTCGGTAGTTATGGAATTCTTCACCTCGGGGCCACTCTTGGTATCGGCAAACCGATACTCCTCCACCGCTGACAAAATCACCACATTATCCTTCAGCGCCTCCGCACGGGCCATAAGGACACTCATGGCCATAGAGGCCGCAACCAAAATCAGGGGAAAAATACGAATCATAGCAAAATCAATCTGAGAGAGTACGTAAAAGAGGTATGGCAAAGATATATCACACAAAAAAGAAAAAGCGTGACAAAAATCACGCTTTCAAATTATAACGGCAAAAAACACCTCTTTTTTTACTATTTTTCCTTCATCCGAGTTCTCATCCGGGCGAATGTCTCGCGTGTGATGCCGAGATAAGCGGCTATGGCACGCATCGGAATATCAGTGGTTGAAGCAAGCTCCGGATTGCGCTGAAGCAGTTCACGATACCGCTCTTCGGGTGATTGGCAGCGATATGCAGTGGCCCTCATCAAGAATCCATAGGCAACCGCTTTGGCAAACTCCACATGGAAGCCCGCAGGAAGCTCCTCGTCCATATACCGCACCATATCTTTGATGGGCAAAACTGACAATTCGGTAGTGCAGAGAGCCGTGACATCAAACGCTGAGCAGCGCGACGGATAGAGCGATACATAGGCCCCTGCAATCTCACCCTTGAAAGCGAGCGACAGAGTCTGCATGTCACCCTTGCTGTCGGGACAATTAAAGGCCACCGCCCCCGACGTCACAACCCCAATATCATTGGCCGGCTTACCGAACTCGCAGAAATTGCTGTTGCGCTTAAGCACAACAGGCTTACCTCGTGATAATATGTAATCACGCAATGGATTTATGTCAAAGATGTCGTAGAGTTTCAGGTCAGCCATAACAAAGTTGTAAGAGCGTGCCGATAAGTCATGACACGCTCTTACAAAAGTAATAAATATTTTCATTTATAGCCAAACCGGGTGCCGGAAATAAAATCCGTGGCCGGGCAGCACTATTTACGACGCACAGTCGTCTGATGCTTGCGAAGACGTTTGGCCGTCTGCTTTTCAAGCTCATACATCCTCAGGATCTGTCGCTGCGACAGAAACTTGCAATAGGTCGAATAATACTTCTTACGGATGTCGAGCACCCTCTGCTGCTGTTCGAAATCACCGGTAATGATTTTAGAGATCTCCGAATCCGACATGAGCGAGGTATTCTTCTTGGCATTCTTATCCCCCCTGGCAGCCCAAAGCTCCTTCTGGTTGGCAAGGAATGTGCTTATAAACTTAGCACGTGTCGGCTCATCAAGGCCGAGCTGCTGGGCTATGAGAGTGGCCTGGCGCTCGGCAAGTTGCTCACGCGAAGGCTTTTCCTTAGTCTGGTGTTTATCCTTTCCGGTCTTTGTTTTAGTCCGTTGTTTTTTCTTATCTTTGGTCACCGTAGTTGTCGGGGTCTTGGGCTGCGAAGTGGTCTGGCCATACAATTCAGCAGGGGATACCATCACCAGCATACTCAACAGGGTGAATACGGCAAAAAACTTTTTCATGAGTCAAGAGTAAATGGGATAAATGTTAATATTCCGAGCCATACAGCTCATCGTCGTCCTGATAGAGAGCGAGCAGATAAGCCTGGTCATCATCATTCAGTGAGTCAAACGACTGCTGCACGTCAAGATAGGTGGTGGGAGTGTGATAGAGACGCGATTCAACCGCCATTATCAGCACTACGGCAGCTGCAGCCCCTATGAGCACACGTGTGAGCTTAAGCAGCGGATGTACCTTGCTCTTCGCCTCAGGCATCTCGAGCACCGTAGGGCTGGCGAGTTCCTGCTGCATTCGCTTCATCAGGGCCTGGCGGTTCTCCTCGAAGAAGTTGTCAGGCACACCGTAAGGCATCCGGCGTCCGATAGTGTGTAAGTCAGTCATTTTCATAATTGTGAATCAGTCATGAGAGGTTATGAACTGTATGATTTTCTCTTTGGCGAAATGATAGTTGGCTTTAGCCGCCGACACTGACGAGCCTGTTATCCGTGCTATCTCATCGTATGGAAGATCGTCATAATAACGAAGGTTGAAAGCGAGCTGCTGCTTGGCCGGGAGGGCCAGAATAGCCTTCTGCAGCTTCACCGCTTCAAGGTCACTGTAATCAACATACACCTCGTCGGGCATAAGCATGGCGCCTGTGGTCATGCTCTCCATCGACACCTCCTCGCCACGGTTGCGGCTGAGGATGCGCAACGCCTCATTGGAGGCTATACGGTAGACCCACGCATTGAATGTCGCGGCATCCTGGCAGGATGACAGATGCTTGAAAATGCGGATAAACGTCTCCTGCATGGCATCCTGGGCATCGGCGTGATTCACCACCATACGGCGGATGTGCCAGTAGACAGGCTCCTGATAACGGTCAATCAGCATGCTGAACCCGCGTTCGGGGTCAGCATGTAACGCAGCGAATATTTCGGTAGGAGCCGTTGACATTACGCGGTGTTGTTGATTGTGATATTTAGACCCCGGAAAGGGCTGAAAGTTAAAACGTATCCATAAAAAAATTCTGTCCCGGCAGCCGCAACGGCGGTTTACCGGAACAGAATTTAGATTATAATGTGGACCGTTCGATAGAACGAGCGATTACCAGATTACCACACGTTCAGCCTCGGGGCGGAACATGGGATCCTTTTCAGTGATGCCGAAGGCTTCAAAGAAAGGAGCGATGTTGCGGATGGTCACATTAACACGGTTGCGGCCGAGTGAGTGAACATCACCGGTGGTAAGCGACTGGATCTCCTCGTCGCGGATATTACCGGCCCAAAGGTTGGCATAGTTCATGTAGAACACCTGCATGGGATCAAAACCGTCAATCTTGGCTTCGGGCGACTTGACATCGACACCCTTCTGCTTCTGGGCTTCGAGGAATGCGGTCATAGCGATGCGCAGACCACCCTGGTCGGCGATATTCTCGCCAAGTGTGTACTGGCCGTTGGCGTGAACGCCGGGGAGCACCTCTACCTCGTCAAACTGAGCGATGAGGCCTTTGGTCTTCTCAGTGAATTTGGCAGCATCCTCGGGAGTCCACCAGTCAACCATGTTGCCGGCAGCATCAAAGTTACGGCCCTGGTCATCAAATCCATGAGTCATCTCGTGGCCAATCACCACACCGATGCCGCCATAGTTCTCGGCGTCGCTCGAAGCGGGGTCAAAGAATGGAGCCTGGAGGATGGCTGCGGGGAATACGATTTCGTTGGCCATAGGATTGTAGTAAGCATTTACGGTCTGAGGAGTCATGCCCCATTCAGTGCGGTCAACAGGCTTGCCCCACTTCGAATAAGTCTCCTTCTGATGCCACATGCTCACGTTGTGCATGTTTTCGTAGTAGCTGAGGGCCGGGTCGATTTCCATCGAAGAGTAATCCTTCCACTTGTCGGGATAACCGATTTTTACGGTGAAAGCAGCAAGTTTTTCAAGAGCGCGGGTCTTTGTGGTGTCGCTCATCCAGTCAAGGTTACGGATGTGCTGGCCGAGAGCTGTACGCAGATTTTCCACGAGGCCTACCATATAATCCTTCGAGGACTGGGGGAAATACTTCTCTACATAGAGCTGACCCACAGCTTCGCCGAGAGCACCTTCGGTGGCACCGAGAGCACGCTTCCAGAGAGGACGCATCTCCTGCACACCGCTCATGACCTTACTGAATTCAAACGATGCGTTTGTGAAATCATCGCTCAGACGGCCGGCAGCCTGTGAAACATATTTCCAGAGATAGTAGTCCTTGATTTCACGGTCGGTAAGTGAACCGAGGAGCTTGTTGGCCTGGTCGACAGACTTAAGCTCAGTCACAATCACCGATTCAGGTGAAGGAATACCCATTGTCTCGATGAAGAAACGGTCCCAGTTGATGTTGGGATAAAGTTCTTTGAGCTGGGCAAAAGAGCGGGGATTGTACATGCGGGGGATGTCACGGCTCTCTTCGCGGGTGAAGGCAGAGTCAGCAAGAGCGGTCTCGATCTTCATCACGTTGGCCACGATGCGAGCAGCATCGGCCTCAGAGTAGCCGGCATTCTGCATCTGGGTAGCTATGAGGGTCTTGTAAGCCTCACGCACGGCAGTGTTGCGCTCATCGTCAAGGAGATAATAGTCACGGTCGCCGAGGCCCATACCGCCGCCTGACACATACATGGCGTAGACATTGGAATTGGCCAGGTCCTCCATGGGGCCTGCACCGAAGAACGGACTTGCATAGTTGCCGTGCATCCAAAGGAAGAGGTCCTCCATCCCTTCGTGGGGAGTGGTCTCGATCTTCTTGAGGTCGGCGAGGATAGGCTTGGCACCCTCGGCATTGCGGCGGGTGGTGTCCATGGCCTGTGAGTAGATGGTCCATACCTTGTGGGCCACAGTACCCTTCTCGGGATTGCTGTCGCCAAGATTAAGTATCAGACCCTTTACGCGGTTCTCTGAAGAGTCATTGAGAATATTGAACTGGCCGTAACGGGCATATTCTGCGGTCAGAGGATGAGCATCCATCCACCCCTTGTTCACGTGGGTGTAAAAGTCAGTCCCCGGGGCTGTAGAATTGTCAATATAGGCAGGATTGAGGCTGTGGAGATGCTCGGCCTTGTCATTGGCCGACGCACCGGCAGCAGTACCTAATGCGATAGTCATAGCTAAAGCTAAATTAATTGACTTCATGGTTAAAATTATTGATAATTAGTAGGGTTGTATCATTTTGATTCGAGAGAGTCGAGAATTCCGCGCAGCTCCTCCTCAGTTGCCGTAAGGCGTGAGCGGCAAGCCTTCAACAACTCGGTGGCACGTCTGGTGTAGGCAGCCAGATGGTCAATGTCGCAATTGTCGGCCTGCATCATGCGCAGTATGTTTTCAAGCTCTGCCACACTTTCCGCATAGCTGAGGTCCGCCACCGGGCGGAATTTCGGTTCCTTATCGTCCATAGGTCAAGGAGAGATTAATAAATTGGTTACCAGGGGAATGATTATTTCTTTGGAGCCTGGGGATGACTGTCGATAGTGCCTGAAATCTTGGAGAATATCTCATCCACATGTCCCGAACCGGGGATGGCATGGTATTTTCCTTCCTGCTGATAATAGTCGCGCAGGGGTGAAGTGGTGGAATGGTACACCTTGAGGCGGTTGTTGATGGTATCGAGATTATCATCGGCACGGCCTGACACCTGTCCGCGCTTAAGCAGACGCTCTATCAGCTCCTCGTCCTCCACTTCAAGTCCGATTACCGAATGCACCTCTTCGCCACGCTGCTCGAGCATCTTCTTCAAAGCTTCGGCCTGCGGGATGGTGCGGGGGAAACCATCGAAAATGAATCCGTTGGCCTGAGGGCGCAGACGGTCCACCTCGGCGGCGAGGATATCAACCATCAGATCATCAGGAATAAGCTGGCCCTTGGATATATAGCTGTCGGCCACACGGCCAAGTTCGGTTCCGGCGGCTATCTGCGCACGCAGCACTTCGCCGGTAGAAATGTGGGTAAGCCCGTAGTGGGCAATCAATTTTTCGCTCTGGGTGCCCTTGCCGCTGCCCGGCGCACCGAAAATAACAAGATTAAACATTTGTCAATTACCTATCTGAAACGTGTTGTTCAACGATTTCGACGGCAGGTGGCCGCATGGCCCGCAATCAGGCCTCGGCTTCCTCGTCGAGGATATAAATGTCATTGAGATTACGCGCAAAACCGTCTATATCAAGTCCGTAGCCTATGATAAACTTTTTGGGAATCTCAAAACCCACATAATCGGGATTGACTTCATTGATAAGAGCTTCGGGCTTGAACAAAAGTGTGGCTATGCGCAGTGAAGCGGGATTGTGGAGGCGCAGGTCGGACAGAAGCTTGACCATAGTGTTGCCTGTGTCGATGATATCCTCTATGAGGATCACATCACGGCCTTCGAGTGACTCGGTGAGGCCCATCACCTCCTTGACTTTACCGGTGGAACCGGTGCCTTCATAACTTTTCAGACGTATGAACGAAATCTCCGCATCAAGAGGAGTGGAACGGAAAAGGTCGACCGCGAAAGGCGCGGCACCGTTGAGCACACAGATGAACAACGGATATTTTCCTTCATAGTCCTTTGCAATCTGTTCGCCTATTTCGCGTACTCGAGCCTGAATTTGATTACTCTCGATGTAGGGACGGAATGTCAGTCCTTGGTATGATTTACGATTCATGGTTAATGGCTGAAAAATTTGGTTGCAAAGTTATAAAATAATCCTGACATATCCACAACCACTGAGCGATTTATACGAATTTACACCTGTAAGGATGCCCATAGAGCGCTATCGGGGACAGCATTGACAGCTACACATAAATCGTAGTTAAAATATATTTCAAAAACAACACAAAGGTTAACATCGGTTAAAAATTTGGGGGGGTAATTTTTGGTTGTACATTTGTGGGCGCATTGTGCAATTTTTAGGAATTTTATCTGATCCGCCATGATTGATAGCTTGGGACTGAAATAATGATGCGCACACCTCACTTGGCTAATATTTAGTTTTTTACCTTAATATTTTTCTAACCAATTAATTTCACCTATTTATGAAGAAAATCTTTACTCTTCTTGCAGTTGCCGCCATGGCACTCACCGCATCAGCTCAGACCTGGTACATCCCCTACACTATGGTACAAGACCCGGCTAATCCCGATAAAGAAATTGCCGAGACTGATTTTGTAATTGCTGATGGTGTCACTGTTGCTGAAGATACCGATTGTCCAATGACTTTTGGCAACGACGGAGCATGGAAGAATGACAAACGTGACCAATTCAAGCCCGCAGATGACCCTGCATACGCAAATTACAAGCGTTATGCCGTTGGCAACGGAAACCCTAAATGCGATGGCTCAGGATATAAGAACGACGCAAATACCGCAATGCCCACCACTGGCACATATTATACTTTCGCCCCCAAAGCAGACGGTTCATTAAGCGTAGCTTGCAAACCTGGCAGTGGCAAACTCATCCGTATCGTAACAAGTGAAGGCACTTTTGCACCTTTCACCGGCGTGGAATCTGAAAGCGGCACCGCACTTGCTGCCAACACCAGTGTCACCAACGGACTTGTAGGTACAAACACATATTCAATCCTCAAATTCGACGTAAAATCCAACGTTAAGTATGCCCTTCTCGTTGACGGTTCTAAACTCTCCCTCTGGGGCTACTACTTTACCGCTGACGGCTCATCAGCCATCACCGACATCACTGTTGACGAAAACGCTCCTGTTGAATACTTCAACCTCCAGGGTATCCGCGTTGACAACCCCGAAA
>OFFL01000056.1_pt1 | contig 119240 bp, 118 predicted proteins | sample 1521391 | NCBI WGS metagenome assembly OFFL01 (sample SAMEA3504082, study PRJEB24116) | mouse gut metagenome | biome: mouse gut; feature: mouse-associated habitat; material: faeces | place: Denmark | collected 2011
GTGCGGACCTTTTCCATTTCTTTTTCTAAATCGCAGCAGTCCCGGGAAATGCCCAAATTTACGTTAATCTTTGTTTTCAAGCCCAGACCGATCCCCTCCGGGCTTAGGCTGGTGTGCCGTTTATTGGCAGGGATGACTATAGTTCCTTCTGCAATGCGCTGCCGCAATAATTCTACATCAATATCCTCTTTTGCTGCCACAATCTCCATTTCTGAAGTTATGATTCCTTTGCGGGCAGCATCCATTTGTGTCGTATAAGTCACGGTTTTTCCTCCCAATTTCACTAGTACAGTTCTTCTAAACGCAGCAACTTTTGATTGACCACGTTATTTACCAGCAGTTTCAGCACAGCCAACGCATTCGCTATCAAACACGGAAAAATCTTTCAGCAAACTCCCTCATTCAATGATCATGATGCCTTCTGCACTGCCTTTGATGCCGGCAGCATTGCCCTCATCGGTATCCAGATGCACACTGGGGATTTCTTCATTTTTCCCAGGTTTGCAAATTCGCACACAGACGTCTTCATATACTACACTTCGTTCCTGCGATTCAATGCGAATTTTCACGGAATCCGCATCGGTAAGCCCATATTTCGCAGCCAGACTAGGACCGATATGTAAATGCCGTTTGGCAACAATAACACCTTCTGCAAGCTCCAATCTGCCTGCTGGTCCTACCAAAACGATTCCGGCACTATTGGCCACATCGCCAGATAAACGAACTGGTGCAGCAACCCCTAATGCATAACTGTCTGTCATAGAAATCTCTACCTGCGTTTCTTTCCGTAAAGGCAGCAAGATGCCTACATTGCTGATTTCTTTTTTGGGGCCAACCAGGGTCAAACGCTCATTGGCTAATGCACCCACTGCAATTTTTTTCTTTTCCGTGAGAACATAATCTTTTCCAAACAAGATATCGACACTTTCTCTGTTCAGATGAACATGGCGCGCCGAAATATCAATTCTAACCTCACCTTTCATAGATTGCCTCCTATACAATTATAACACTGTTTCGCCCGGAAGATATTTTTTTGCTTCCTCTTCTCCATCCAATACCCGAATAATTCCTTGGGCCAGAGCTTCCATTTCCATACTGCCAGGATATAAAAGAATTGGCGCTAAAAATGACACATACTCTTTAATCCATCCTGTAAATAGCACCGAAAAAGCAATTCCGCCTGTAAGCACAATAGCATCTACTTTTCCTTTCGCTACAGCCACCAGAGAGCCAATATCCTTGGCAATCTGATAAGCCATTGCATGGTATACCAGCTCAGCTTTCTTGTCGCCTTGCTTGATGCGCGCCTCTATTTCTCTACAGTCATTGGTTTCCAAATAACCAATTAAGCCTGCTTTTCCTGTCAGCATCGCATTGATTTCTTTTTTGTCGTAGTCGCCGCTCATGCACAGTTTTACAAGCTTTTTCAAAGGCAATCTTCCAGAGCGATCCGGTGTGAAGGTGCCTTCATCCGTCGCAAATCCATCTACAATTCTGCCATTTTGATGTAAACTGGTACTGATTCCACCGCCCAAATGACATAAAACCAGCGTCATATCTTCATATTTTTTTCCGTGATCTTTGGCCACTTGACGGGCAACAGCTCTTGTATTAAGTGTATGCACAGAGCCAACGCGTTCAATGGCAGGGGTACCGGAAATTCGAGCAATATCCCAAATTTCATCTGTGGCAACCACATCATACAGATACGCAGGAATCCCATATTGCTTTGACCAGTCATTAGCTATAATAGATGCGCTGGCTAACCCAACATGATTCCCCAGAAGGGCGTCCTCTGCCAGACGATCATCTACCAGATAAGCGCCGGCGCAGTATCTTCCCGGAGCGCCCATTCCCCGTACGGCAATGGCATTAAAGGATTCAAAGACAAAATTCTTCTCTGCCAACACCTTTTCAATGATTCGTTTCCGCATTTTAAATTGTCCGTCAATACCAGGATTGGCATTCAATTCCTCAAGCGTATGCGAAATTGATATGCTGGCAATTTCATCTTCGTTCTCAAATACTGATATTTGGGAAGATGTGGAGCCCAGATTCAACACCAAAAGCCTTCTCTTTTTATTCTGCATAGCCAATTTCCCCTTATTTATTTCCTAAATCAGCCGTACCTGCATCATAATTTGCACCTAAGATAAATGCCTTTTGATTCATCGCACGGAATTTCTCTTTCTTCCCCAGCTTTTCCTCTACAATCTTTTCTGCTGCCTCTTTGCTTACCAAATCATAATGGGCTGCAATAAACCCTAGCATAATGACATTCAGCGTTTTATCGGACCCTGCTTCTAAAGCCAATTCGTTTGCAGGAATATTCACCTGCGTGATATCCTCCCGCTCCGTTTTCAACGGAATTAAAGAGTCATTGCAAATCAACAGTCCACCAGGTTTTACCTGTGGTTCAAAGCGTCGGAAAGACTCTATGTTCATCGCTACAACCATATCTAACCTTTCCCGCGTCGGAGACCCAATCTGTCTATCACTTACAATTACAGTACAGTTTGAAGTGCCTCCACGCATTTCCCCACCATAAGCAGGAGAAAACGTAACATATTTTTCTTCTTCATTGGCCGCGTATGCCAGCAGCTTTCCTAAAGTCTGAACACCCTGACCGCCAAAACCTGCAAATAAAATACTTTTTTCCACTACAAACTACCTCCCATCCGGTGTCTTAAATTCGCCCAACGGAAATACTGGCAGTACATTTTTAACCATATAGTCTGGTGCATCCCAAGGCTCTACATGGAAATTCGTTGGACACATTGCTAATACTTCAATAAAAGAATATTTATTTTCTTCTAACTGCAAACGGAATGCTTTTTCTAAAACCTTTTTCGTCTGTCTGATATGAACTGGATCATGCAGAGACACTCTGGCCACATACCCTGCAGCATCCACCATCGCAATGATTTCAGCCAACTTTGTAGGATAGCCAGTTTTTAAGGGATCTCTTCCTGCAGGTCCCGATGTGGTGGTACGTTGACCAATCAAGGTCGTGCAGGAGGACTGTCCACCGGTCATCCCATAAATCTGATTATTCACCATAATCTGCGTAAAAGCTTCCCCACGGCTGGCAGCATGGAATGTTTCTGCTAAACCAATCCCTGCCGCGTCTCCGTCACCCTGATAAGAATATACCAATTTATCCTTCTGCATATGTTTAATTCCTGTAGCGACAGCAGCCGCACGCCCATGAGGACTTTGCACTAAATCCCAATTTACATAATGGGTAACATTCAAAGCACAGCCAATGCATAATGCTGTAATTGTTTTATCAGCCCATCCATTTTCCACCAGAACGTCAGCGATAATTTTATTCAACAATGAATGGCCGCAACCTGGACAAAATTTATTTTCTCCTACTAACAATGGATTTTTTTCATATACGGCTTTCATATTATACCTCCTTTGCAATTTCTCTCAATTTTGCTTCGATATCTTCCGTTGTAAACACATTGGTCCAGCAGCAATCCAATCGGTGAGAAGGTAATTTCCCCATAAGTGCCGCATCCACATCGTCAACCATCTGCATGGGAATTGCCACTTCTGCCGTAAGCACTGCCTTTACACCCCGTTCAGCAAAATTGCGAATCTGTGCTGTTGGGAATGGATACAGCGTAATAGGACGGAATAAACCTACCTTTATCCCTTCGCTGCGCAAATTATCAATGGCACCCCGGGCAATTCTTGCACTCATCCCGCAGGCAACTAACACAACCTCAGCATCTTCCATGCAGTATTCCTCATACCGCACCTCTTTTTCTTTCCAAGTCTCATACATTGCTTCAAATTCGCGATAGCCCTGCAGATTGCGTAAATCCATTCTGTTAATCGTATTAATCCGTTTAGCAACACCGGTTGTATTTCCCTGTGCCGCACCCTCTCTCACCGGAAGCCCTTCCAGCATCGGCGGCAACTCAACCGGCTCCATAACCTGCGCAACCATTGCATCAGTCAGAATATATACCAGGCAGCTATATTTCTCTGCAAAAGCAAATGCGTCATAAACCAAGTCTGCAGCTTCCTGCACATCACCAGGAGAAAGCACATATGCATGCAATCCGCCATGTCCCATGCTTTTTGTCGCATAATGATAATCTGTCTGAGACGACTTAATCCCTCCAGCGCCGGCGCCGGTACGCTGAATGTTGATTACCACACTGGGAAATTTTCCCGCTACAAGATTGCTCAGCGTTTCCATCATCAAAGATACTGCCATCCCTGCAGTAGCAGTCATAGCGCGACCACCTGCTGCAGATGCACCCATTACCATGTTGATGGCTCCAATTTCACTTTCTGCCTGGATAAATTCCCGATCTACCTCATACATACGGGTAGACATATATTCCAATAAGGTTGTCTGCGGCGTAATAGGATAACTTGCAAAGAAATTGCAGCCTGCACGAATCGCTGCCTCTGCCATTGCCACATTTCCTGATAAAAGTTCTTTTTTTGCCATAGTCAATTCTTCTCCTCTCTGTATACTTGAATTACGGAATCAGGACACATCAAAGCACATAAACCGCATCCTGTACACAATTCCGGCTTTTGCTGTTCAGCCGGATGATATCCCTTTGACGTCCGCTCTTCACTAAACTGCAATAATTTTTGCGGACATACCTTTATGCATAATCCACAGGATTTGCACAATTCTGCATCAATTTTTACAATCCCCATAGCTTCTCCTTCTTTCTTTTCATTTTCCTAGTCAAAATTTTCTTTCTAATTGAGATATGCATCCCAAGCGCGTCCTCTGCAATTTCGGCAAATGGAATCCGGCGCTGCAATGAGCCACTTGAAGCGCCGGATACTTTTTTCACAATGACGCTTAATTTTTAGTTTTCTTCACGAATTTTCTTTACAAATTCTTTCAGACGGCGCATTCCTTCTTCACACTGCTCCAAAGAGGTCGCATAGGAAATCCGAATATGATTGCGTCCCAATTCACCAAATTCAACACCTGGTACTGTCGCAACTCCGTATTCCTCTAAAAAGCGTTCTGCAAAGGTCTGCCCATCCATGCCCAAGCAACTTACATTTGGAAATACATAGAAGGCTGCCTGTGGCTTATTGCAGGGAATTTCCAATTCTTTAAAGGTATTGTAGATTACCATTCTTCTCTTGTCGAATTCTTGCAGCATATGGGCGATCTCATCACTTTCCTGCTGTAATGCTGCTAGAGCTGCATCTTGCGCAAAACTGGTAGCACAAAGTACCATTTTCTGATGACAGCGAATCAAAATACGGGCCAATTCTTTGTCAGTTGCGATATACCCAATCCGGAAACCGCACATGGAATAACTCTTAGAGAAAGAATGAATGGTAATGGTTCTTTCTTTCATCCCTGGCAGGCTCGCAATGGAAATATGCTTGTTGCCATCATACGTCACCCGTTCATACGCCTCATCAGAAACAACAAGTAAATCATGTTTGATACAGATTTCACTCAATTTTTCTAAATTTTCCCGGCTCATCATGGTGCCTGTAGGGTTGGCCGGCGTACAGAGAATCAACATTTTTGTTTTTTCTGTAATGCGTGCTTCCAGTTCATCCAGATTAAATTTCCAGTTATTTTCTTCTTCTAACGGAACATATACCGGCACAGCGTTAGCCAGCTTGATGATACTGGCATAAGGCTCATAACCAGGGTCGGAAATCAATACCTCATCTCCCGCATCAATCAGCGACAGTACGGCAACAGACATAGCTTCTTCTCCGCCCACTGTCACAATTACTTCATTAGCAGGATTTACATGAATATTATTTTCCTTTTCCAATTTAGCTGCAATCGCTTTGCGCAAATCTAAATTGCCGAAATTAGAAGTATATCTGGTATTCCCTTCCTGCAAGGATTTGCAGGCGGCATCACGAATATACTTAGGCGTCACAAAATCAGGCTGCCCAATCTCAAAATGTACTACATTCTTTCCTTCTCTCTCCATTGCCTCTGCTTTTTCACGGACACGACGAATTCCAGCAAACGCAATTTTTTTCATTTTCTCTGGTTCATAATCTCTCATTTTAAACTCCTTCCTTTCCCTTATCGCACATAAAATACATATATTTATTTAACTTTGCTAAAACTGCCCTACTTTTAGTGATTACGCCTTTAATTGGTTTTCTTTCTCAACGGCGTTCCATCCTTATGCCACATAGCGAACCCTGTACATCCATACAGCAACGTGAAGATTGGCACGATAAAGCCCAAGAATGAAAATGGAATATATGCAGCTGATACACCTAATACTGTCATAATATAAATACAAGCGCTGCTCCATGGCACCAACGGTGCAAAGATATCCGATGTATCTGCCAATGTACGGGAAAGTACTTTGGGATGAACATCCATTTCATCGTATAGTTCTCTAAAGGTCACGCCACCCATGATAACACCCAACTGCTGGTTTCCAGACATGAATAAAATCAAATAGCTGTATACCATTGTACTGATGACTAAAGAACGAACACCCTTGATCATTTTCTTTAAGACTTTTTCCATAAATACTTCAATCACGCCGCTGGACATCAAGCTTCCGCCCATAACAGCTGCAAGAATAATAATAAAGAAGGTACTGGTCATAGAGGTCAAGCCGCCGCGGCTTAAAATGGTGTCTACCATGGCAACGCCTGTATCAGAATGATAACCGGAAAAGCACGCACCCATAACCTGCTTGAAGCTAACCGGCTGCATAATCATTGCAAAGAATACCGAAAATAACGCGCAACCACCAAGACCTAAAATCGCCGGAACTTTTTTCGCAGAAACAACCAGCATCAAGATTGCCGGAATAATGGCAATAATACTGATATTAAATGTTGCATCCAAGGTATCCAACATAATCGCCACATTGCTCATATCTGTGACATCACCGGCATAATGGAAACCGAGCACTGTGTATAAAATAAGCGTTATCACCGAAGCCGGCACTGTCGTGTACATCATTGACCCGATATGGTCAAATAAGTTTGCACCAGTCATTGCAGCAGCGATATTGGTGCTGTCAGACATTGGCGACATTTTATCACCGAAATAGGCGCCGGAAACGGCAGCACCCCCTGCCACTACATACGCCGGAATACCCATACTCATGCCTACGCCGACAAGAGCCAGACCCATAGTGGCAATTGAGCCAAAGCTGGTTCCGGAAAAGACAGACATTACAATACATAGCAAGAAAGTCAGCGGTAAAATAATTGATGGGGTACATACTTTTAAACCATAATACATCAATGACGGAACGGTGCCGCCAATCAGCCATGCCCCAACCATAATCCCTACATTCATTAAAATCAAAATAGGAATCAGGCTATCACTAATCATTTTCATAAATGTTTTCTGAATGGTTTCCCAAGGAACACGATAGAACAGTGCTGCAGCAATCGCTACAATTGTTCCCAAAAACAATGACATCGGAGCCCCAATCCCCAGGCGCAGACCTCCTAAAATGGCAATACAGACAGCAAGTAAGGTGATACAAGCTCCTAAAGCAGAGGGGGTTTTTTGTTTGCTAACATTAGTATCCATAGCAGTTTCTCCTTTTTCTATTATTGAAGAGCTAATCAAAAAAATTTTTCTGTTTTTGCTTGCATGCATGCGTTGCAACATTTTCATCAATACAAAATTTATAAATATTTTATAATTATTGTATTGAACTTATAAAAATATTATACATCGATTATCATTATCTGTCAATAATTTTTCTATAATTTTGTAGCATTTTTATAAGAATTTTATAATCCAGATGTGTTCTTGCCCAATCTTTCTCTACATCAAAAAAATTATATGCAATTCTCTTGCAGACTTTTTTTCATCATGTTAATATAATTAATTATAAAAATTAGTATTTAGGAGAACATCATGAGTGAAGCTATTACGAACCAAACCACCCTGCACTGTGTACTAAATTTTGCAAAAGGGCTTATTAAACTACTAGGCTCCGAAACAGAAGTCGTAGTACATGACTTAATTCAAAAAAAGATTGTTTATATCGAAAACGGATATATTACCAACCGTACCATAGATTCTCCGGAAGACCACGCCCTGATTGAGACTATCATTAGCTTGGCAGACAAGGACGGACACTTGATCGGATTTAACGGTACCTCCGCTTCCGGTAAAAAACTGCGTACTTCTCATTTCGTTTTTTATGATACAGAGCACCACCCTATCGTACTGCTCTGTATCAACCAGGATATCACCAGTGTACATAACCTGCGGGAGCAGTTAAATCGTTTTCTGGATACCCGTCTCCTTGAAAACGAGGTCCCCGTCCAAGAAGAAGAAAATTATATTCAGGCTATTACAAAGCGTACAATTTTTCAGGAACTGGAACAGGTAAAGCCAAGCAGATTGGAATATAAAGAAACCAAGCTCCGCGTCCTCACAGCACTGGAGCAAAAAGGCATCTTTGACGTCAAGGACGCTGTCTCCTTAGTCTGCGAGCAGTTATCCATCTCCCAGGCAACCTTATACAATTATTTGCGCGAAATCAGAAACGACCAATGATTTCAAAAAAGGACTGTCTGCTGATAAGTATACCCTACACTGATTTTTCAGTTTTCGGATACTTATCAAGCAGACAGTCCTTCTCTTAGAAACGCTTTCATTATTTTATATTCCGTATTCCTTTTCCCCTTATCTTAAAAGACTAAAAAACAAAGAGATTTTGTAATCCAATAGGCGCTACATAGGCAAGCCCCATCGTCAAACCTTGCCAAAAATAATCCATTCCAGTCACTTCCACTAAAAAATACTGAAAAGCCCGTAACAACAGCCTTAAAGAAAAGCCATGGTGAGCGACAGCTTTTCCGATTTTTGCAAATCATTTTTTCGAAAAAATCAACACCGGTATGTATAATGAATTTATCGTATCACAATTATAGCAAAAAATCGCTGAAGATGCACGACCTTCAGCGATTTTTTGGAGTTATTTTTACTGCCTTTCTCATTTCCTGACTTATATCTATTTCAGATAAACACGATATCCCAAATTACATAACACCCTGCTGATACATAGCTCTGGCAACTTTACGGAAACCAGCCAGGTTTGCACCAGCCATCAGGTTGTAACCCAGACCATATTCTTCAGCTGCGGAAGCCGCATTGTCATGAATGTCTTTCATAATGTCAAACAATCTCTTGTCTACTTCTTCAGCTGTCCAGGACAGTCTCTGGGAGTTCTGGCTCATTTCCAGAGCGGATACTGCAACACCACCAGCGTTCACAGCTTTAGATGGAGCCATTACTACGCCGTTTTTCTGCAGATATGCAATTGCATCGTTGGTGCAAGGCATGTTGGATACTTCTACAACGTATTTGATACCCTGTTTTACGATTGCTTCTGCATCTTCCAGTTTGATTTCGTTCTGTGTAGCGCATGGCATATATACATCTACATTTGGAACTTTGCCCCATGGTTTTTCACCTGGGAAGAATTTTGCAGATGGGAATTTGTCAGCGTATACAGATACTTTGTTTGCACCGGAAGCTCTCATATCTAACATATAATCAATTTTTTCGCCGGAAACGCCTTCTTCATCATAGATATATCCATCTGGACCGGAAATGGTAACAATTTTGCCGCCCATTTCTGTTACTTTGGTAGCTACGCCCCAGGCAACGTTACCAAAACCTGTGATGGAAACATTTTTCCCTTCGAAGGAAGTACCTTCATGGTTCAGCAAGTGCTGTGCAAAGTAAGCTGCACCGAAACCTGTTGCTTCTGGACGAATCAGAGAACCGCCATAGGACAGGTCTTTACCGGTTAATACGCCATTTTCAAATGCGCCTTTAATACGTTTGTACTGACCGAACAGATAGCCGATTTCTCTGCCGCCTACGCCCATGTCGCCTGCTGGAACGTCAACGTCTGGACCGATATGACGATATAATTCGGTCATGAATGCCTGGCAGAAACGCATGATTTCTCCATCGGATTTGCCGGATGGGTCAAAGTCAGAACCACCTTTGCCGCCGCCGATTGGCAGACCGGTTAAGGAGTTTTTGAAGATCTGTTCGAAGCCCAGGAATTTGATGATACCGCTGTATACGTTTGGCTGGAAACGCAGACCGCCTTTGTATGGCCCAATTGCACTGTTAAACTGTACACGGAAACCACGGTTTACCTGTACTTTACCTGCATCGTCAACCCATGCTACACGGAAAAAAATCTGTCTTTCTGGTTCTACTAATCTGCCCAGAATGTCTGCTTCTTCATATTCTGGATGCTGTGCCATTGCTGGTTCCAAGGAACGCAAAACTTCTTCTACTGTCTGAATGAATTCTGGTTCTCCCTGATTTCTTTTTTTAACGTCTTCGATTACTTTTTCAATATAAGCGCTGCTCATTGAAATAAGCCCTCCTTAAAAATAAATATTATTATATGAAAAATCTTTTGTGGCTGTTGCCAGCCCCGATTTTTATCGGCTACATAATGTTCTTGCTTTATTCACTCCGCGGTTTCACTGCTTCCAAACGATAAATAGGAAGTCCCGCGGCATGAAATTTCATTTCATATTCTGTCGCTACATTTTCTGCTGGCAGCTTTCGGTACATGTCCAATTGAATATGCTGCAACTGCCACTGACAATCACTAAACTCATTCAAGCTGAATTCAAACAATCCCTGATTGTCCGTTTTGAAATGAAGCTGTCCATCTTGCTGCAAAATCACAGCATATTGCTGTAAAAAAGAACGATGAGTCAATCGCCGTTTAGCGTGTCTTGTCTTGGGCCAAGGGTCAGAAAAATTTAAATAAATGCGCTCTATCTCTCCTGGCGCAAACAATTCTTCTAAAAGCGCAGCATTAATCCAGACCAAACGCAGATTGTCCGGAATACCACCTGTACGATTCATCCGTTTTACTGCATCTAACATTACTTCTTCAATCACTTCTACACCAATAAAATTCACATTAGGATTTTGTTTGGCCATTGTGCTAATAAAACGGCCTTTTCCCATGCCAATTTCTATCTGCAACGATTTCTTGTTTCCAAAAACCTGCTGCCAGTTTCCTTTATATCGCTGTGGTTCCAGCACAACAGAGTCATATTGTAACAATGCTTCTCTTGTGCCAGGCTGTTTACGTACTCGCGCCATTTCTTTGCTCCCATTAAAACATACTTTTAGACTGCATTTTGAGGATTGTATTCTGTATTCTTGGTATTCCCATTATATATCGGCCATATCCAAAAAACAACCATTTTCCCAAAAAGACTTTATTTATTTTCCCATTTACGTTAAAATAAGGGTAACATAAAGCAGAAAGGGGAAATACGATGAAAGGACATCTGGAAATATTTGAACATCGTCTAAAAAATATGGTCACCAAACTGCCCGGCATCGAGCAATTGGATCTTGATAAAGAATTTTTACAATTCGAACAGGATCTGGGTGACAGCATTCCATTTTATGATGTAAAGAGCGGCTGTACCTTAGCGGATTACTATGCATCCACCTTTACACAGTTTGTTAAAGCTAAACTGAGATAATCATAAATTACAATTATAGATTATATTTTTATCTCCAAAAAAGCAATAAGCCACTGCACAAAATTACTTGTGCAATGGCTTATTTTTTTGTTCATATTGTACAATAAATATTTAATCACTTATTTTCAAAATATTTTTACATATGCTTCCATCTAAATAGTTCTATTTACGTTTTCTCTAACTCTCCCTTTGTCACCTTTTCTTTATGTATAAAATCTAACTTTGTTTCGGAGACTACAATCCCAGAAAAAATAATGGCAAAGCCCAAACATAATCGAGGCGTCAGAGCCTCTGCACCCAATATGACGGAGAATATTACACCAAACACAGATTCCAAGCTAAGAATCAGTGCTCCGGCTGATGGTGCCGTATACTTCAAGCCATAGGTTTGTAGTCCCAATGCTCCTGCTGTAGCAAATACACACAAATAAAGCAAGCTAAACCAAGTGTATGTAGGCACAGCTCCCAAATCAGGAAAAGGTTCAAAGAGAAGGCATGCGGCTCCGCTCCACACAGCAGCGAAGAAAAACTGTACAATTGTCAAAAGCATAACATCTGCATTTTGAGTATAGCGGGCTGAAACGATGATGTGCAGCGCATAAAAAATTCCGCACAAAATCGTAAGGAGATCACCGCGTCCCATGGTGAGATTTGCATCCAACGATACCAGGCCAATGCCTGCAACACACAGAACGGCTGCAGAAATATTGTAGCGATCTGGTCTTCTCCCCGCAATCATCCAATAGAAAAACGGCACCATCACGCAATACCCTGCTGTTAAAAAAGCATTTTTACCTGGCGTAGTCTCTGCTAAGCCAAAGGTTTGCAGAGAATAGGCAATAATAAGCGCCGTACCCATTACGAATCCTGCTTTCAGATAGTAGAAATTAAGTTGTTTCAGACTTTTTTGGAAAATTACAGCCAAAAGCAAACATGCTCCGGCAAAACGGAAAGCCAACAAAAAAAAGGTACCCATATCATCCAACGCATCTTTCATGATAATAAAAGAACTGCCCCAGATAATCGTAGCCAGCAATAAAGCTAGTTTAGCTATCATAGTTGTTCGTTGCAAAAGATCCACTCCTTTACTAAAAATTGTGTCAATGCAGCACTTACTATTATATGCACAGATTATTACTTTGACAAGCGAATTGTCTAAATAATTCCTTTCTGTATTTACACCTCCTGCATGTCCAACTCATAGTATATACAAGGCCACAGGAAAGGAGGCTAAATTATGCGAAATGACCAATTGGGTATGATTTCTGTTCCTTGGCAGGAATACACTACGCTTTATACACCAGTAGAAGCTTTACGCTTTGGAACGGTATTTCCTTGCTTGAATCAGCCATATACACCCATACCATGTCCTCAACAAGCAATGAATATGCAGCCCACCCATACAATGCAAGGGATGCAGAACATGCAAAAAAGCGTTAAGCGATAAATAATAAAAGGAGTGTCTGCAATGAAAAAAATGAACGCTTGCCCTGCTTCTGCAGCAAACAACAGACAGGCAGCTATGCTGGAACTGCAGCAACTTAGTTTTTCACTGGTTGACCTCAACCTGTTTCTGGATACCCATCCAGACAACCAACAGGCAGTCAACGATTATAATCAGTTATTTCAACAATATTGGGAAGCAAAGGCCAATTATGAAATGCAATACGGCCCTATGAATAATTTCGGTCACTGTCCGGCTTCCTACCCATGGAACTGGATCAATGAGCCATGGCCATGGGAAAGAGGGGGTGCTGTCTAATGTGGATTTATGAAAAGAAGTTGCAATTTCCTGTTGATGTAAGATGCGCAGATTTACGGCTGGCAAAAGCATTGATCAGTCAATACGGCGGACCGGCAGGAGAATTGTCAGCCTGTCTGCAATATTTAAATCAACGTTTCACGATGCCTACCGGTCAGACAAAAGCATTATTGACCGACATTGGCACTGAAGAGATCGGACATTTAGAAATGATTGGTACCATGGTATATCAAATCATGGAAAATGCTTCGCTGTGCGAATTGAAAGAAGCCGGCCTGGACGGTTACTATACACTGCATGATCATGGTCTGTTTTATAGCGACCCCAACGGTTACAACTGGACCAGTGATTATATTTCAGGCATGGGAGACCCCATTACCGACCTCACCTCCAACATCGCAGCAGAACAGCGAGCTAAACAAACTTACGAATATCTGATGGACTTGGCCTGCAACGATGAGAGTGTATTAGCCCCGCTGCGGTTCTTACGGGCACGGGAAATCGTCCATTATCAACGCTTTGGTGAAGCTCTGGAAACTGTAAAAGAATATTACAACCAGAAAAAATGCTTCTGCTAATTGAGCTTTCTTATGATGGCAATAACGAATAGTCGCGTCTGAACGCAAGCATTTTATAAATGTAGGCGTTCTCGCGAACCATGCTCGTTGTACACAGCAAAAGGACCGCCCCTTTCTAGACAAACTAGAAAGGGGCGGCTGCATATCCGTATGTGTTTTTTCCTCCTGCTGCACTATATTTATTTTTAGCCAACTGTACGGTAGCATAATTCCCCATCTGCAATTGCAGCCCGACCGTTGGTCCACTCAATGACCTGCGCTTTAAAATTTGGGACATCTTCCTCCTCCACCCACACATGCAGATGTACTACATCTTCGTATACAACATCTCGGATGCCATATTGTTTCAGTTTCAATTGGTTTTGCAGTGAGCCTAAAAGCGTATAGTCCACGGAAATAATCACTGTTTGATATAATACTCGTGTAATAATTTTTGCACTTTCTAAGGCGACTTTCGCACCTTTGGTATAGGCGCGCACCAAACCTCCTGTACCCAATTTTATCCCGCCGAAATAACGCGTGACTACAATGGCAACATTACGTACATTTTCTTTTTTTAGAACCTCCAACACCGGCACACCTGCTGTACCCGACGGTTCGCCGTCGTCATTGCAGCGCTGCACTTCATTATGCTCTCCCAGTACATACGCTGGCACGTTGTGTGTGGCATCCCGATGTTTTTTCTTAATTTCCTGAATAAAAGCCAATGCCGCTTCTTCATTTTCTACAGGTCTCGCGTAGCCGATAAAAGTTGATTTTTCAATCACAACCTCATCCTGCCCCAATTGCTCCACTGTGCGATACGTTTTTAACATATATTCCTCCGTTTTCCCAGCTTTATTTATCGAAATCAGAAATCGCTTTCATTTATAAAATTTCATTTTATATTTTAGCACATTGCCCCGCCTCTCCTCAATGCTTCTTTTTCAGGTATTTTTGTGCATAACTGCATTGATAAATCTGTGGATAATGTGGATAACTTTGTGTATAACCTATAAATCGGGATTTTTCCTGTGCATAGTTAGTGGATTTCTTTCCGTGGTCTGTGCATAAACAATAAAATGAATTTTTTTCTCTCTTTTCCTGCATATCGCACTATCCTATTTCTATTTTTTTTGCAAAATCTGAAAAAGATGTTTGTCAAATGGTTAATTTTACAGTACAATATAATTATTATAAAAATATTTAGACTATTGGAGTGATGATGTATGAATAACTTACCTCAGATTAATGCTGAGCAGTTTAATCAAATTACACAAGAGAATAAAGAAACTTGTATTGTTGTATTCTCAAAAGAAACTTGCTCTGTTTGCAAACAATTGGCCCCCGTTGCAGAAAAGATGGCTGCCTTGTTTGAAGGTCAGGTCCATTTCTATAGTATGGATGTAAAAACAGCAGATGGCTTGGCTACATTCAAATCGCTACAATTAATGGGCGTACCCCAGTCGGTATTCTTCCTGAATGGAGAAATGAAACAATCTCTTCCTGGCGCGTTAAGTGAGTCCATCTTCAAAAAAGAAATCAATGATATGATTAATCCGAAAAAAGGATTGTTAGGAAAATTGAAAGGCTTGTTTAAATAAGAAATGTCCACCATACGAAGAAACCGTCGGCGAGGATACTGGCTGACTTGTCAGTGCATTACAAGAAAAAATAATACGTTCGAAAAAGAAACGCAGCGACGCAATCTATAACGATTACGTTGCTGCGCTTTTTTGACGTTTATTTTCTGTTGTCATCACACCGCAAATATGAAGTGAGAGAAAAAATAACAACCTGACACAAAAACCCTAACAGAAATCTTCCTTCCGCAAAGGAAATTTCTATTAGGGTTTCATGTTTCTTGTGAAATTTTGGGGCTCATATTAAAAGAAAATACAGTACGGAAATCAATAACAAGCCCGGCAAACCTAATATCGCCACCAACAGGACCGTCACCGGATTAATGGGCAAATGTATGCCCCAGTACTCGCCAACAATACTGATAAAGCACAAAATCACCACTGATAATACTGAATTTAACAACAGCTTCAGCATCATCTGCACTGGCGCAGTGGCCAGACGGGCTATGAGAAAGATCAAAGCCACAGCAAAAAAAACAAACAATACAGTCTCCATCTGGATATGCGTCATAACAGATCCCCCCGGCATTTTATTCTGTTTTATCCTATGCGGCAGGACTGCATGTTATGTCAGCGAACTGGAATATTTTCACAAGTCAAGGATTCGCATTTTGCCAAGCGCAACAAATATTCGTAACGTCTTTCCGCTGCCATCACCTGATAAATTACTGCATCAATCAACGCCGGATCGCTTACCTCATTATACACACTCTGTGCATTGTGCCATTGATTCCGCGCTTCCTCCAATTCCAACGCCAAGTCCACATTGACCACCTCCAGAAATGCAAACAAGCAACAAATTTTTTCAACTTTGTTTTCATAGTATGCACTTATGAAGCAAAAAATAATCACTTTTTCATTTTGATTCCACACTCGATATAAAAAAACAGACAAACTTCTATATGCAATCAGAAATTTGCCCGTTTTTTGCAGTTTATTCATTTTGTTCTGTAGATTCTGCTGGTGCATGGGACAACAGTATTTTTTTAATGGATTTTTCCAATTTTATGCGGGGAATCCACACTTGATGCCCGCAATTGGTACAGCGGATACGAAAATCCATCCCCACACGCATAATCTCCCACTGATTGCCGCCGCAGGGATGATTTTTGCGAGTCTGCACAATATCACCTACATACAATTTCATTGGCATACTTGTCAACTCCCTTCTTTTATTTATTTCACCAACTGAATTTTAGGATAAGATATTTCCACATTTGCTGCTTCTAACGCTGTTTTTATTTCTTTGCGCAGTTCCCGCTCAATGGGTAATTGCTTCCAATTCCACGCTGTAAAGGTAGCCCTCACTGTTACAGCAGAATCTGCCAGTGCAATGGCGCCCACCACGTTGGGCTGTTCCTCCAAATCGTCCTGATATTGCTGCGCCACTTTATCACAGGCTTGTTGCATAACAGCAATGGCATGCTCCAAATTTTCCTCATAAGCAATCCCGACATCTACAAAACCTCTCTGAGCAGCTCGACTGTAATTAATTACCTTGCCAATACTGCCGTTAGCAATAATCATCAGATGCCCATCCACCGTCTGCACTTTAGTCGTTTTCATACCGATCTCTTTCACTTGGCCCTGCACAGTGTCAATCTGGACATACTCACCTACAGCATACTGATCCTCCAGTACAATGAAAATCCCGCTCATCAAATCCTGTACAATACTCTGCGCGCCAAAGGCTACCGCCAGACTGACTACCCCTGCACCGGCAATGATGGTCGTCACTGAAAATCCTATCATATCCAAGCAGGTGATAATGCCTATAAAATATAGCACATAGCTGACAATACTCTTGAAAAGTTTTGATAATGTATGTAACCTCTTTTCCTCCAATGCCACCGCGTCATTTTTGCTCAACGTCATTGTAAGGCGATTGCGAAACAGCTTATCAATCAAATGACAGGCAATCTGCCGAATCAAAAGCACCAGTATGATCACGATCATAATTTTTACGGCAATTCCTGCATAACTCCACAGCGCCTCTTTGGAAAAGAGTCCAAATAAATACTTCGTCACCTCTGGATCAGGTTGTAAGTCCATATTCTCCATAACTTGTTCTACTTCGTCCATTGTCTTGTGTACTCCTTCGTCTGCTCCATAAATAGGTAATTGTTTCATTGCTATCATCTAAAGTAGATAAAATTTCTTCCATAATTTCTTTCACCAAACCATCCGGCTCACAATAAAAAGCCTCTCTGAGTGCTGGGCACGCCTGGATATGTTTGCCCTTGCCGATAGCCTCTGCTGCCAAAAGACGAATCTGCCAATTTTCATCGGTCAAAAGCTGGGACAGAATAGGCACTACTGAACTATCTTCCATTTGCCCAAGGGCCTCTACCGTCATTTTCTTCAATAAATAATTTTCTGTATGCAACAAATCAGTCAGCACCGGTATGACACTGCTATCGCCAAACGAGCCCAACAATTGCACCATCACCATTTTTCCCTGTACATCAGCTTGTGGAAGCTTCTGCAAAATGATGGGAACCAATTTAGGTCCCAATGCCTGTAATACATCATAAATGCGGGAAGCCAGAAAATTTTCCGGCTTGTTTAAGGCATCCAGCATCGGCTCTATTACCAGCACCGGGTCCTGTTTCTTCAGTGCGCCGGCAGCTGCCAGACGCAAGCTTTCATTATTGCGGCGCATTTCCTGCATCAGAAATTCCACCACATTTGGATCATGGATATAGCCCAACGCTTCCAGCGCCTGGCCTTTTTGCCGTACAGACAAATCCCCATAATCAGCAATCAATTTGAACCAGTAATCCTGAAATGTGGCCTTCGCCAAATCTCGCTGCGCAAAGCTGTCCAATTCATCCCAATATCGCCAGAACATTTCCTCTCTGTCTGCCTGACTCATCAATTCAAGCGCAAAACGATACTCTGGCAGCTGATCGCGGCGCAAAATCCATTGACTGGCCACCTGCGCAATATCGGTTTGATTTTGCAGCATTTGCTGCCGTTGATACTTTTTACTTCTAAATGGAATCATATTCCTACCCCCGCTCGTATAATCCTAACGGCAGGTCTGCGATTAAAAACAGTCTGTTTTTTCACACTGGCTGCACCACTGAGGAAATCCAGCACGTCTCCTTAGAATTTCCCCATAACCGCTTTTCCATTCAGATAATCAAACTTACTTCCTTGTCGTGAATTGCGTGCTAAAAACTCTGCATCAATAGCATCCTTTATCTTCCACCAGCTTGTATCCCAGTTACAGAACAGCAGACTATCATCCTGTGGACCTTTCCCAACCAGCCTTTGGATAACAATCTCAGGGGAGAGATATTCTAAAAATGTAACAACCCGCTCCACATATTCCTTAAGCGAAATCATAACAAACTCGCCCGCCTCATAACGGCGGCCAAGCTCTGTGCCTCTGACCACATATAACGAATGCAGCTTCACAAAATCTACGCCCAATGCAGAAATAATTTTGGCAGTCTCTATCACATCCAGTTCTGTATCACCGGGAAGATTGAGAATGACATGAGCAGTCGTGCTCAGTCCATAGCGCTTGATCCGCAGCACAGCATCAATATATTCTGCCAACGTATGTCCCCTGTTGATGTCAACCAAATTATGGTAATTTACCGTCTGTAATCCTAATTCAATATCAATATCCAAATTCCTGCTGGCTTTTACTTCCGCCAAAAATTCTAAATAGGCATCATTTATGCAATCAGGCCGCGTAGAAATGGCAAGTCCCACCAACTCTTCATCATCAATGGCAGCCAGCACCGTTTCCTGAAATTGTGCCAAAGGCATATAGGTATTGGTATAGGTTTGCAAATAACTGATAAATTTGTGCGCATGAAAACGTCGTTCATAAAAGGCTTTATTCTCCGCCCATTGCTCACGAATCGTCATCGTGTCCGGCAAGCACTGAAAACCAGAGCCCGATGATTCACAAAAAATACAGCCTCCGACGCCCACCGTCCCGTTACGATTGGGACAAGTGCCGCCAGGAATATTTAAAGGCACTTTATATACGCGTTCTCCGTAGCGTGCCTCCAACCACGGCGCATAATCACGATAATCGGGCATATCAAACTCCCCCCGTTACATCAGGATTTAAAAATTGACTACAAAAATGCAGTACTTGAGATTGGGCAAACAGTGACCCTTCCATAAGACCTAACACGCTGATCCCCTTATACAAAATCAACATTGTCACAAAAGCAAGTACCAACGATACCAGCATACCGCCCACTCTGTCCATAAAACCTACCACTGGCACTAAATGCACCACACCGGCCAGCACATGGCTCACAAAAAATAATATCAGACAACACAGCGCCCACAGCACAATAAACACGATCCCTTTTAAGACAGAGGTTGCCACTGTAGTCGCAATCACATCCGCCATAGTCGCATATACACCTGCGCCCACTGCGTTTACCTGTTCCTGCACCGCCGTGAGAATGCTCTGTTTGATGGAATCAGGCAATATGGATTGGTCCAGATAGGTATACAATTGTCCCATTCCTTGAAAGCTGGCCGTAATCGCCGAAAAATTATCAGGCATGGGGAGCATTTTTCGTATGCTAGCCCCCAGCACTTCTGCTGTGCCGAATTGTTCATTTAGCCAGCCCGTCACAGGAGAAGCCAGCAGATAGCTGACCACCAACGCAATCACGTTGCCGAATAATCCAATTAAGCTTTTTAAAAATCCCTTGCGGAACCCTGTCACCGCTGCGAATAAAAAAAGTGCAGCCAGAATCCAATCCAGCATTCGCTCCATCCCTCTTTTCCATAAATCCCATTCAGTTTGTATTTTAACCAATAACAGATTCAGAAAATTATAAAAATCTACCTCTACACCATTTGCCGCAGTGTCTTTTTCATCTCATCAGAAATCCGTCTGGACTCGACGCATTTCTGCACAGTTTTTTTCCACGTTTCCGCATCTAAATGATGTCGCTGTAAATAGCTCCACGTCGCTTCCGGCTGTTTTGCCAGTGCAGTAGCCAATGTCCATGCTACTGCCATTTTCACATAATAACCTTCATGGCACAGTTCATCCAAAAGAGACAATACCTGTGCGATATAAACCTCGTTCAAAAAATAATCCATCATCATCACAACAGCAAAACGAATTTGATACTCCTTGCCGCTATGCAAATAAGGCTGTAAAAAATCCCACACAAGCTGTTGATTTTTAGCTGCAAACTTCAAACCACTACAAAAGCTATCACACACAGACCAACTATTAATACGGGGCACGAAAGCTGCAACATATTGCAGCCGTTCTTTCGGCTCCACCTTTATTGCACCGATCACCATACCCTGCAGCATGAGTTCCTCAAAATAATACGGCTCCCCAACCAAATATTGCTGCCAGTTACCTTGGGCAACCTCTTTTGCTATTTGCCGTAGCTGCGGCAACCGCACTCCCAATACATGCTCTACACCGGGCAGTAAATTGGCTGAGAACTTTTTATAATCGTTCTCCGCCAAGCGTTCAATTTCCTGGCGGATTTCCAAAAAATCATCCACACCTCAGCCCTCCTTATAACATTCCCGTAGCATTACAATCTCCTGTCCGTAGCCTTCCAACGTATCATGAGGCGTTTCCAAGATAAAAAATAAATTCTTCAACCGCGGATGATTGATGAGCGCACAAATAGCGGAAAGCCCCAATGTTCCTTTTCCGATAGGCGCGTGCCGGTCCTTATGACTGCCCATGAGATTCATACTGTCATTCAAGTGGACGGCTTTCAGCTTGTCCAGACCTAAAACATCGTCAAATTCATCCAATACTGCGTCTAAATCTGTTACAATATCATAACCGGCGTCATATATATGACAGGTATCCAAACATACACCCACCTTTTCTGGCAAATGTACTCCATCTATGACACGACGCAATTCCTCAAAGCGGCTACCAATTTCACTGCCTTTGCCCGCCATCGTCTCCAGCAAAATTGTCGTGTGCTGTTCTGGTTTCATCACTGTATTGAGCTGCTGTGTAATCTGTGCAATGCCTACGTCAATGCCCTGCCCCACATGACTGCCCGGATGAAAATTATAGAAATTCCCTGGCAAATACTCCATGCGCCGCAAATCGTCCGCCATCATTTCACAACTAAACTGCCGCACGCTCTCATCAGCAGAGCAAGCATTCATCGTATATGGCGCATGGGCCAGTATATAGGTAAACTGATGAGCTTGCGCCAATTCCAAAAAAGCTGCCACATCACTTTCTTTTATTTCTTTTGCTTTTCCGCCCCGTGGGTTGCGGGTAAAAAACTGAAACGTATCTGCATTGATTTTCAGCGCATCTTTCCCCATGGCCAGATACCCTTTCGTGGCAGACAAATGACATCCAATATGCAGCATGTATATAACCTCCATTCACTTACAAAATGCAACTATCAGAAATATTTCAATGCTCCTAGTGTATCATGAAACAGAATCGCCTGCCAATAGAAAGATAGCAAATATCTCGGTTCGTGGAAAAAATAATTGCTATGACTACTTTCGCATGCTATAATAAAAAGAGATTTCGGCGTTTAGCTTGAAGGAGGGAAAACTATCATGGCACACATTAAAACAATCAGCGCTCAGAATTTGCAGAGTACTGTAAAAAAAGGTGGATGCGGTGAATGCCAGACATCCTGCCAGTCTGCTTGCAAAACATCCTGCACAGTTGGTAACCAGGTTTGCAAAAATAACTAAGTTTCCACAATAACCACCGCTGGCAGCGGTGGTTATTTTTCTATACCCTCAGATAATTATCTGAAAATACTATCCCAAAGGAGTAATTTGTATGAATTTTATGGACCTTGCCAATATCCGTCAAAGTGACCGCACATTTACCACACAGAAAGTCGAACGTGCAGAATTGCTAAAATGTCTGCAGGCAGCACAAACAGCCCCCTCTGCGCGCAATTTACAGCCTTGGAAATTCATTATCCTGGACGACCCCGAGCTGGTACAGCAGGCAGCTGCAATTATCGCAGAAAATAAACTGGGAATCAACAAATTTGCGCAGACTGCACCAGTACTGGTTGCAGTCGTAGAAGAACCAAACAGTGCTGCGCCTGACACACCAAACAAATGGGCACAGTTTGATTTGGGCAGTGCAACAGAACATTTCTGCCTTCAGGCTGCAGAGCTGGGTTTAGGCACTTGTATCATGGGCGCTTTTCATGAAGAGAAGATGAAGAACTTACTGCATGTCCCACAAGATCGCCGCATTTTTGTGATGCTCGCCGTAGGATATCCTGCAGAAGAGACACGCACCAAAACCCGTAAAGAATTGAATGCAATCCATTGTTTTAACCAGTATGAGGCTTGAGGAATCATTATGACACCTAAATACAACACGATTTTATTTGACGCGGACGGCACACTGTTGGACTTTTCCAAAGCTGAAGAAGCCGCCTTACAGAAAACCTTTGCTGATCACCAGTTCCCATTGGACCAAACTATACGCTCTCGGTACCAGCAAATCAATAATCAGCTCTGGTCAGATTTTGAACAGGGCCTGATTGAGAAGCAACAGATTTTACGGCAGCGTTTTACTTTGCTTTTTTCGGAGTTCCATATCGCCTACGATGGCTTTGCTTTTAACCAGGAATACCTGACTAACGTAGGTAATGGCTTTTTCACCATAGACGGTGCAGAACAAATCTGTCAATTGCTGGCGCCCCATTGTCGGCTGTATTTTGCTACCAACGGGAATGTCAATACTCAACGGAATCGAATTGCCGGATCAGGATTACAACAATATTTCTCAGGCACATTTGTATCCGAAGCCGCAGGACAACCCAAGCCATCACCAATATTTTTTGAGTATTGCTTCTCCCAAATTGCCGACTTCGATAAAACCAAAACCATCATCGTCGGGGATTCGCTGTTTTCCGATATCCAAGGTGGCCATAACGCTGGTATTTCCACCTGCTGGTACAATCCGCAGAATAAACCATGCAGTTCTGAGATTATACCTGATTACGAAATCCACACACTGAATGAGCTTGAACAAATTATTTTTTGATCAGGCCACAAACATTCATTGCCCTATTTTATTTTGAAAGCGAGGAATTTTATGATCGCCCATTTGCATGTACGATTCAATCTGTTAAACGCAGCACATCCCGTACAGCGGGATGTGCTTGTGCCCGACTATACAACGTTGGCTGCTGTCAATTCTATCATCAATGTCTGTTTCGGCTGGCCTGATACAGACCCATACGAGTTTGTATCCACCCAGCCGCCCTTACGCTATACAACACAGGAAGTGCCTGACGGTTCTGGTGCAAAAACGGCCATCTCCACTTATGAAGTACTGTTGTCTACGCCCTTGCAAAAATGCAGCGCGCTTGTGTTTCATCACCACTGCAATCCAGCAGACGCAGTGCAAATCACCTTGCTGAACACGCCTGCTCTGTTGCCTACTGCCACTTTCAAGCTGGACGGATGGCAGGGAGAAAACCTTCCCTGTCAAGCAGGCGGCAAACCATTTGACAAGAAAAAGGTCGCAGAAACCTTACAGAACCTGCATGATCTCCTCTACTTTCCAAATGAGCAACTTTTATGGGATGCTGACGAATCTTATGATTTGCTACCGTTTATCGAAGATGACGATGAAAGTGAGTTGTTACTTTCCGACCCTGAGTTTATAAAAGAGTTTTTTCCCGAGTTTGCTGATTTATCGCAAGAAGAAGCGAAAGCAATCCTGAATGATTTACTGAAGGACGCCCGCGCCCATCTCCAGCAAATCTACACATTGAAAGAATGTTTCAAAACGTTAAATAAAGAAATGCTGCTGGACCTCATGCGGTTTCATCAATTTCATGGCTATAGTAAACTGCGGCGTCATGAACTGGAACAACGTCTGGAGCAGGAATTGTTGCAACGAGATTTTTTCCTTCAACAATTGAACGAACTGACCCTTCCAGAACTTGATCTCCTGCACACACTCAGTCAAGTCAATATACCCGTTTCTACATTGGATTCCCCGGTACAGGCAGATTATTTATTAAACTCTGGATTCTGTTATCTCATGGAAATTGAATCAGATTCCCTGCTCACTATGCCGAGAGAATTGCGTCAGTTGTATCAACAATGCGAAGAGAAAATTAATTTCTATCAAGTAGAGATTTTGGATGCAGTGCATATATGTGCTGTGTTAGCTGTTTATTTATACGGTGCATTTCCTGTCGAGAAGCTTCTGCGTCGAATTAACCAGCTTTTACATGAACCGCTCACCCTGACAGAATGCACGGATATATTATATTCTCTAAGCGCAAAACGCAATCAATATGTTTTTATGGAAGATTGGGTGATATCCAATGTCTTTTTTGATGTCGATTCCCCTTACAATTTCACAGAACTGGGAGCACTCAAAGAAATACAGCGTAAATCCACTGATTTTTTCTGGCCTACCCAAAAAGATTTTGCGTCTTTTGCCTCCCAGCAAACACTTGTGAACTATGAATTATATGATAAATTTTTCCGAAAGTTTAGTTCTTATCTAAATGATCCCACGGTTATTGACCGCTTAACCTTTTCCTTGGATTTTCTGCTTCGTTCTGGAAGTGACCTTGATCCCATCACCGACTATACATTGAGTATATTCTTTGCGCCGCTTACACCGGAATTGTCAAAACAATTTAAAAAAGCGATACGGACAATCTGGGAGCACACGCCCATTTGGTATTATCAAGGATATACGCCGCAGGATATGAAAAAGAAACAGACAAAGCAGCACAAATCATCTACACCCCAAAAACAAACGGGTAAAGTGGTTTCCCTGCAGAACCATCGCAAGAAAAAGAAAAAACGTTGATACGTACTGCATATTTTAGACAAAAATATCATCGTATCGTTTTTGCTCACAGAAAACACAAAACCGGCTTGGAATAAAAATTCCAGCCGGTTTTTTACATATTCTACACACTTAATTTTCTATGTGCTTCACAAAATTACAAAAAATAAAAGTCATGCACTTGTTTCCGAATTGGACTTTCCGAACGTTACCCAGGCAGTTAGCTCGAACCAGGCACTCCCACGGCACACGCAAGTGCTTACTTATTGCTGCTTCCTTCCGGACCTGACAAGGTTCATAAGTTCGCGTTGCGCAGGACCCAGCCGTCAACACCACTTACCTGGGGCAGACTTCACAAAGCCAACCCTCGAACAAGCATCAACCCTGCTATAGCGGATTGCAGGTTACAGGGCACCGCTACCTCCCCATCTAGCATGACTATCGTTTATTTTAGCATGCTATCCCCTTATAAGTCAAGTGTCAAGCACGTTTTTGAGATATAAATTATATAAACTAAAACATAAAACAAATAATGTTTAAAATCAAAGCCAAGGCACTAAATAGAACAATTGTAGGAGCTGTATATTTATACGTGTCCGTAGCTTTAATCCAATTCACATTAGAAAATAACAGCATACCCGCTGGTGAACCTGCTGGTAAAATAAATGCAATGGTACAACAAATCGTTACCAAATAAACGATTTGTTCTGGAGGTATCCCCCAATTAGCACCGAACGGTATGGTCACTGTCATCATGATCATAGCTACTACCATGTTAATTGTAAAGTTTGTTACAAATACAGTAATAATAACTGTAATGATGAAAAAAGTAATCAGCGAAATATTAGAAAATACAGGCGTCAAAATTTGGGCTAAAAAGGCACTAATGCCTGTAGCTGGCAATGCTAACAGGCTTACGAAAGCCATAATACTCATTGTCATAATAATCATATTCCAGTTAACGCCTTTAACAGCTAATTCAGCGAAATTAAAAACAGGTTTGCTATCTATTCTGATAAAAGAGATTATAATAAAAATTAAAATTAATTTATTTTGCAAACCCATTGCATTAAAGAATTGTGTTAAAACGAGCGAATCTGGTAAAATACTTGGAATAAGCAAAAAGACAATTAAGGCAACCACTGAAAGTAACGCTACTTTACGCTGAGGTGTTAATGTTAAATCATCGTCCTTAAAAAAGTCCATCTTTAAATTTTTCATTCTGCTTACGTCCAAACGGAATACCCAACGACATAATGCTAAAAAACATAACATTGCACAAAGATTAAATGGCAATGAATAACTTAAATAATGTAACATATTAACGGCCGTTCCCGAAGTATTTGCGTAGCTATTTAAGATAACTAACGCATTACCAGCCCATGGAAGTGCTGATAAACTCAAAGCCCCCATAGCAATAACACCAAACAGAGTAATTGTCGTAAATTTGTCATATGGTTTATACCCTAGGATATTAAATATTTCATACATAATTCCCCAAGTAATAAAAACGCCTGCAAAAATATTCACAAAAGTACATAGAAGCCAAGCCACCGCAAATAACATAAATAGTAACCGCCACGGATGCCCATTTAAAAATTTTCGCGTCAACAACCAAGCCGCCACAAAATTACTGGCTCCAGTTTCTTCCAGAAATGCAACAAGAATAAATATCAATATCGTAAATAATACAATATCACTGCCCCAACTAACAGCCATCAGCCCTGACAGATCCACAATTCCTGTGAAAGGAATCAAGAAAAATGCCAAAAGGCTCGGCCATACTTCAGAAGTAACGGTCCACCCATAAATAGCGCCGGCCAAAATACCAAGCATTTTAACCCCTTCTGATGTTAAACCATATGCAGGCGGAATAATCCACCCCAAAAAAGCAAGGGCTAGAAAAATTGTTAGCTGTATATATCTTTTATTCGTTTCTTTTACAACAGCATCTTTTTCGACATAAAACTCTCCCCTTCTCAAATTCAATAATTAAATAACATTCTTTCAAATATAAATTTTGTTTCCCATAACTTTTTCTATTTTTCACCTTCTATTGTTAAACAAAAACCAGCTACATCTCCATAACCCTCTGTTCCTTCCACATTGACCATGCGACGGAATTCCTTGCTTTTGGCCCCAGGCAAACGGTAATCCACGTTATCTATTGGCGCAATAGCCACCTCTTTTGGCGCTTCTGCCTGTGGCACATAATCGTAGGGATAGCGGTAAGCCCGATACACCATGTTAGTTTTGATACCTTTTTCCCCAAAATAAGGGCTGATATACTCCCACACAATCTCATGCTCTGTTGTCACCTCCAATAATCTGCCATCGGAACCTTCCGTGATCAATGTGTTACCGTTAGGTAGCCGCTGAGCACTGCTGATATAACAACTGTAAAAATGATCCGCAATAAAAGGCTGCATATAGCCTAAATCCATGGGCCGACATTGCCATACAATTTCCATCTTTACCGGATCAATTTCAATCACACGAGAATAATCACGATGCGCGTTATTATTGCCCGTCAGTGCTGAAGGATTCGGTGCCCCGTAACCAGCATTGCCGCCATTGTCAAAAATTAAAATATTTCCTTCACCTGGCAATCCTCTAGGAATCATATGCGCATGGTGCTGCCCAATAATTTGTCCAATTTCCTTTGCTTTTCCTATTGTATAGTCTGGCCCTAATTTCCACACCAGTTTTCCAGTTTTTTTATCAATAATCGCAATTATATTGGTTGCTCTGCCGTCCCAGATGATATTATCTGGATGGAACCGTTCATCGCCTGCATCATACCATTTATTAGGGCCTAATACACTCATACTGTTTATATGCATCCAGTCACCTTCGCCATTACCTACAATATTAGGATTACGAGCCAAAACATTTTTAGCTGTCTCATCAAAACCCAATTCGTCAAAATGCTCATGCACACACCAATCCCAAAGAATATTCCCTTCCCAATCCACTTCAATCATGCGGTCACTAATCAGTTTATGCAAAGAAATCTCTGGCATAGTTACATCGGTGTGTGTCAAAATCAACGTGTTCCCGCTATCTGATTTACATTCCATACCCGGCACATAGTAGCCCACCGGATTTCCTTCCCGCTGAAAATCATGGTGCTGACGGGCCATCCATTCACCCTCATAGCCCGGGTCCTCCACATATTCATTCTGCTTAAATTGCCAGGTGACATTGCCATCCCAGTCCACCTGCACCAAATCTTTCTGGTCCTGCCAACCATACGTGCCGTTGCGCTCGCCGAGGGAACCAAACACCTGCCCTCCGGGAAGCAGCTTATTTGGCATTCCTTGCAGCCCTCTCCAGTGATTGACCACGCCGCCGTTCATATCAATCAGTGTGGCGCCGTGCTCGTTAGCCTGAAACAGTGTGTAGCCGTTAAAGCATTTTTCTGGTTTGTAAATGATGGTCCCCATAGGATGTACTGATGGTTTTCCCATAATAAATCTCCTCCTCTTTGTTGCATATCTTATTATGTGTTTTCTTACCTGTAACCAAGTATATCAATATTTCTTATAAAGAGGATATCCATAAAAAAAGATACCCTATCAGCAGTTCTGATAAGATATCATTTTTGTAATATCTATGTAGTTACAGCATAATATCTGTAAAAATTTCGCGAAGAATTGCTATTGTATTCTGTTCCAGCAAGGTCAGCTTCCGCTTCGCCGGATAGAGTAGATAATCAATGCCCTTGCTGAAATTCTCACTGCCTTCAATGGGAATCAGTTTAATCAGCCCTTGATCACAGTACAAGTCGTGCATAGCAAAAGTTTCTGGCATCAAAGCGATAGCTCTTCCACTGCTCACCAAACGTTTTAGATTTTCTCTATCCGTCATAACTAATGGCTCATTACTGGCTTGAATCTTTCTATTAGTTGCTGCCCAGTAACTGGGCGAATATGCTACAAATTGCTCCTGTCGCAGTTCCTGCAGCGTAACGCTTTCATTCTCAGCAAAACGATTATCTTGACTGACAAAGGCCATCATAGAATGACTACCAAAAGTCTCATATTGTAATCCCGCATTTTTCAATACTTCCGGTGTTTGCTCTGGCAGTAGTTCCCACAAAGTAACCCCAATATTAGCCATTCCCTGCGAAAGCTCTTCTACAATTTTTTCTGGTGTACGCACTTGCAGATTCAATTCTGCTTTAGGAAATTGTTTCTTATATTCCACCATAATATCCGAATACAAAAAACCGTAAGCCTGGGTGATCAGCACGGTCACCTCGCCGTATAGATCCTGATTTTGTTTCCCGTAATTCAAAATCTGATTGGTGCATTCCATAATCTGTTTGGCTAATTGCAAGATATCTGTTCCTTCCGGCGTTGGCACAACACCAGTAGGCGTGCGTTCAAATAGACGCACGCCTATCTCATCCTCCAAGTGATTCAACGCACCACTCAATGCAGGTTGACTCATATATAACGCTTTAGCCGCCTTTGACACCGATTGTTGTTTTTCTATTTCAATAATCTGCTGCAAATTCTCTAACCGCACTGCTACCATCCCCCTGTCTAACCTTACGATAACGCCCCTTTTAATATATTTTCTATACAGTATAACAATTTAGACGTTATTTGTCTAACTATTTTGTTTCTACCCGAGTTCATTTCTGCGCATAATATAAAACCCTAATAGAATTGCGGCATATGCCAGCAAATCCTATTAGGGTCTCATCTGGTTAGAAAAATTCATGCAACATTACAGTTTTTCCCGTTCTGCTTCCTCCTGCAGTTCTGTAATCCGTTGCAGCCGTTCGCCAATATTTTGGCATTCTGCAGCATAAACACTGTCCGGATTTTCCTTTTCCAAAAAATATACTGATTTGCCAATTTGGATATACAGATTATTTATTTCTTTTTCTTCCGCAGCGATGTCTAATTTTAATTTACCAATCTCAGCCAAATCTTTTGCTTTATCAACCGCCAAGTCTGCCGCCGTGCTTAATTTTTTGCCAAAATCATCTAAGAAAGCCATACCAATCCCTCCTCTGAAATATATCTTTATCATAACATAAATATGCTACAAATACAAAGAAATCCACACAATCATTTACAACCACCAAATTTTTTCCCAGTATTTTTTAAGCAAACTTGCACGAATAGTTGATAAAGGGGGACCAAATACAGCCACACACTGTACAGTACCGCACCAGAATCTATATGGAGAACGGAGAGCGGTACGGCACAGGCAACAGACCAGGGCACCAAACCAGCTATGGTAACAATTGAATTACTCAAATCAGCAGCCAAATCCTCCCGCGTCAAATTATGGGTCGTATAAATATCGGCTGTGAGCTGAGTGGATAGCGTGATGCCAATACTCTGATTGCAGAAAACACCGCTCAGAAAGAAAGATAGCATAACCACAGATGGAAAAAATCCCCACCGCTCAATCATAGGTGTTAGATAGCTCTGAATCGGGACAAGCATATCAGTGCCCTGAAAAATGCTGACACATCCATTAGACAATAGGATAATCCCCATAACATTCAGCATAGAAACAATACCGCCACCAGAAAAAATAGTTTTTAAAGCTGGAACGGTCGCTTCATAGCCCAGAACACAAGCTTGCAAGGCAGCCAGCACTGTCTGCTGCTGCATACCCACTGCCAGCAAAAATGCAACGCCACCGCTGGCCATGATGACATACACAATACGCACATGAAACCACGGCAGCAACAATAATAGCAACGCTGGAAGAACCACCGGCCAGCCCATATAAAAACCATTTTTCAAAGCGACTAAAACATCGGCATCAATATTATGAATAGGATACTGCCAGGACAACACAGCAAAAATGCCTGCAGTAAGAAGAAAAGGCATAATTCCTTCACGAAAGGCTCTTTTGAGAAATTGATTATGTTCAACTCCGGTAACTGCCGAGATCAGCAAAGCTGCCGAGGATGTCGGAGCACATCGTTCCCCAACATAGGCTCCAGATAGTATAGCCCCTGCTGTTATCCATAAATCCACATTACCGCTGCGAGCCAGCGTAATCAACATTACACCAACAGTGCCTACCGTGCCAAAGCTAGAGCCCAACGCATAGGACAAGCCTGCCGATAATAAAAAGGCGATTAGCAAAAACCAGTGCGGCGTAATCAACTGAATACCATAATATACAAAGAACGCAATTGTGCCGCTGGCACGCCATAATGCCGTTAAACAACCGATAAAAAATAACACCTGACAAACAATAAGCGTCGTTCTTCGACTGCGATATATCATTTTACACAATGCCCTGGCCGAAAAGCCCCGATGTATCCCCACGCAAAAAAATGCCGTCAGTCCAAAAAATAATGCCACGCACAGCGGAATGCCAGCAGAAATACAGCCTGCAATTGCAGCAGTAAATACAAAAAAAGCCAATAGCAAATCCATTGAAACCACCTTCTACTACAATATCCAATTCAATAAAAAATCTGCTCATTTCCTACAGGCAGCGATTACTCTGATAAAATACGCAAACAACACTTTCCCACAATAACGCATTGTTTGGTTTATTATATTGCAATCTTCCCATGTATTCCATCAACAGATTGAATTTTCTTTCACAATGATATTACATATTCTCATCACATACAAGCTGTACGCCATACTTGGATGCAATTTTTTTCTCGTTTTCGCAGGCTTCGCTCTCCGGTAAATGAATTTCCAATTGATTTTCTGCCGTTTCTTCTTCGTTGCAAACAACCTGAATACCATATTTGGAGGCAACTTCTCTGGTATGTTCGCATTCCTCCTTCTGATGTTCATTTTCTATATATCCGCTTAAGTCCAAACCTTTCATGTCCGTTCTATCCTCCTTTCCCGCTGCCGTGCAATGTAATGTCCTACAAAATATTTCGCAACAAATTTGCCAAATAGAGTTCTACCCGCACCTCCATTTCAGAAAGATCACAATCCAACAGTTCACTGATCTTTTTAATTTTGTACACAATAGTGTTGCGGTGCACAAACAATTTATCCGCCGTTTCATTGATATTGCAATTGCAGTCTAAATAGGTGTTTAAGAATTTTAGATAATCGGTTCTGTTATTTTTATCATATTGCTCCAGCCTTCCTAAAATATTCTGATAATAGTTCCTCTTGGCCTCATTATCAGAAATTGCCAATAACAGCTGATAAACGCCTAATTCATTATAACGTATCAGTATATTTTTCCAATCCATCTTCTCGCTCAAATCTACCGTCTGCCTAGCCTGCAAATAGGTTTGAGACAACTTATCCAAACCAGGTAAATTAAGACTGACACCTGTGAAAAATGTATATTCTTTCATCCGCAACTGCACAATGATTTTTAAAATAATGTCAGAAATATTTTGGTCACCATAATTAGAAAAAACCAATACAAATATATCTTCCATCGTTAATACAAAAGATTTGTCACCAGCTGAAAGCAATTGTTGCTCAATAGATTTTACGATCCATTGTATTTCTGAAGCACTCAGCGTGTCCATCTGGGTAATTTTTATAATAGCAGTCGTATAAGGCTCTTTTTTCCTAAACCCATACTGCAGAAAAGTAGGCATATACAATTCCGTTTTTTGTGGAAAAGAGATTGCATTTTTCATGGCTGAAAATAACTGTTTATTTGCCTTCTCTGATTCTAAGATTTGCAGACAAAATAGCTTGATTACATTGGATATATTTATGCCTTGCGGCGCCTTGATCAGTGGAAAGCCCTTTTCATTACAAAACTGTACCACACTACAAGGAAATTCTTTGAGACAGTAGCCCAAAGGAACTACCAAACCACTGCAATGTCTAGAAATCAATTGCTCTATAAATTGCCAGAACGCAGTTCCTTCGTGCAAGTAACGCCCTGAAGAAAAAATTAATTCTTTTTCATTGATGTAGCGCAGCTCTTCCTCATCTTCCACAAAATGAAACCACTCAGTAATATTATCCAAGCCGTCTTCTCCAGCCACTGTTTCCATTTTGTAGTCACTGACAATATCTAAAAATTTCCCCACTGTAATACCCATGGTGTCATCCTCCTCTTTCCATACAGTCACATCGGCAGTGCTTCACCAAAAGCAGGAAAATTCCTGAGCGAAATACACTCCCAGGAATTCTCTTTCTTACACAACATACAGCAATTTCGCTCTTTATTTATTCAAATATCGAATACCTTTACCCGTCACAGCCCAAACCATAGCAAAAACGATACACAAATAACATGGAATACACCAAATTGCATATTGGCTAACAGAAACACCCAATATATCCATATAATAAATCCCCGACGCACCCCATGGCACAAATGGAATTAACATGGTGCCACAATCCTCTAGCGTACGAGACAAATTGACACCGTGCAGCCCCATATCCTTATACATATCCCCCATCAAGAAGCCAATCATGATAATCGGAACAGAAGCAACCCCTGTTGCAAAAGTTAAGAGTACGCCACAAATGATAGTAATTCCAACCAGCTTCCAGCGACAATCTACCTTGTTGGCCAAGCTATGTAGAATCACTTCCAAGCAGCCAATCTTCGCCACAATCCCAGCAAAAGCATAAGCACAGAAATAGTATTTACAATAGTCATCATAGAGGAAATACCGCCACGAGTCAGCAATTTTACTACATTTTCTGCTGCAATAGCATCAACGGCACCAGCAGCTGTTACCATATTCACCTTAAAACCGCCTACACAAGCCGACACTCCATTGGCAAAAGAGAAGCCATGGAAACCCATACCCAAAACAATTGCCACTACAGAGGACAGTAGCATAATTGGCACTGTAGGCATTCTCCGCATAGCGCCTACGATAACGATAATCGGCGGCAACAATAATAATAGATTAAAATTGTAAATAGCGGACAGATTAGCAGACAACTGCGCAATGCTTACAGAATTTTCTGCACTAACAGTTAACCCTTGTCCTACAATGAACCAGATGACCAAGCCCACCAAAGAAGCTGGAATGGTAGTCCAGAACATATGTCGAATATGATCAAATAAATCAACTTTACAAATCATAGGAGCTAAGTTTGTGGTGTCAGACAAAGGAGACATTTTGTCTCCAAACACACCACCAGCAATGACTGCACCAGCTGCCATACCTAGTGGAACTCCCATTTCACCGGCAATACCCATCAATGCGAGCCCTGCAGTTGCAATAGAACCCCAGGCTGTACCGGTGGCCGTAGATACAATAGCGGTAATGGCCCACGCGGTAACAAGGAATATCTGAGGACTAATGAGCTTCAACCCCAAATAAATCATGTAGGGAACTGTTCCAGAATAAATCCAAGTACCAATGACAATCCCTACTGCAATCAAAATGTAAATAACCGGCAGACTAGCAGTAAAGTTTTCTGTTACGCCCTGCTCCATCTCCTGATATGTATAGCCCAGACGTAATCCAATCATTGCTGCATAAAATGCACATAACAACAATAATGGCTGAATATCCAGTTTAAAAATTCCTTTGCCAACCCCGATTATCAAAGCCATAACAATAAAGCAGGAAACTGCTTCAAACAATGATGGTTTTCTTTTTTCTTTTTCCATATTAACAATCTCCAATCCTTCTACCTCATAAAAAGGGGGAAGGAAAACCCGAACCCCAAATAATAAACACCTTATTATTTATGAACCCATACTTTTCCTTCGCAGAAACGTATTGCTCCTTATTCTATTTGCAGATATATTGTCAACAATTATACTGCTTTCACTATCTGCTCCAAAGACATCCCGCCAAAGCCCAGTTTGTCCAGAGTTAAACCGTTCTGGTAGAAATCCTCCTGCAGTAGAGAACAACCTAATACAATCACGGCATCAATATTCGGTGTCGGTACATGAGCTACCTTCCCTAGGTCAGACCATAATACCAGACCATTGGAAATATCTTCGGTAAAATAACGTCCTGTTACACTTGTTGGTCCTTTTATTTTGGTGAACACCTCACTGGTATTAAACAATGTTTGTAAATCTTCTTTATCATTGGAGAAGTAACCTCTACGGTATCGACTTTGTACCGCATCCTCTAAATCAAACCCAAACACCTTCCCAACTTCCATTCGTTCATGTTCAATCGCATGCAATACATTGACCGTATGCTTGGTAATTCCTTCCCGATATAGCCAGAATTCACCATTTGAATAGTCAATACGGCCAGCGTTTAACATACATGGACCTGGATGCACTTCTGGATTTCCATTTTCTAGCGTAGTATGCCATACGTTATTCGCAGGAACTAGGCATTTATAGATTTGTTTGCAAACCTCTAGCAACTCAGAAGTATTCTCTTTCGGATAAGCTGCAAAGAATAATTTTTTCACACGCAGAGTCAATTCTACACGGGCTTCATCAGCAAATCCTCTTGTACCATAAGATAAGGAATTTACCTCACACAGCTTAAACCTTTTGTTAATACCCATATCTTTAGCTTTATTGGCAAAACGTACACACCCCATGGCGGCTGCACCATTGAAAAAGATCACCTGTTCTTCATCCACCACTGGCGCTAAAACTTCAGTAAAAGCTTCGATTGCAAATCCAGGAATGGTCAACATTACAATCTGTGCATCTTTCACAGCTGCCTGAATATCAGTTGTGATTAAATCTAACGGCAAAAATATTTCTTTAAATGGAATTTCGTTCGGTTCCTGTAACAAAATACCGCCTTTTTCCTGCATCACAGCCAAGTTCTTTTCAAACTGTGGTAATTCATATAAACTAATTTCAAATCCCTGTTCTTTCAAGTCGGCTGCAGCTGTCATGCCACCATTGCCAGCACCTAAAATTGCTATTTTTTTAACCATCATGATATAGTCCTCCCCAAATAAACTTTCTACATTTGCAGATGAAAAATGTATAAAAATACACTAAGTTTTGGCCAAAAACTAGCTTTACAGGAAATAAGTTGTTTTAATTATTTAAAAACATTTATATTTATCTTTCCCTTATCTTTATCATAACCGTTTTTACAAATCTGCGGTAGTGGCAAAACAGACAAAGATTGTTGGCAAATCATACAAAGATCACAATGCTAAAGCACAAGCTTTATTCATAAATTTACATCTTTTTATTCTTTATATGAAAGACATTTATCCTCTATTTATGGATTATTTTTGGTTTTTTTTGCATACTTCTTTAAAGCTATTTCTATAGTTCCTTGATTTTATGTATATTTATTCATTTTTGTACATAAACGTCATAAGTATTTTTAGGCTCCCGAGACAGTCTACACGATATGCAGCGCAAAACAAAAGAGCCGCCTGCGCAAAATGTACATCTTACATTTCTCGCAAACAGCTCTTTCTATTCTGCTAAAATATTATGCTATTAGGCTTCCTCATCACATACAACTGTGTAACCAACTTTGGAAGCTACTTTTTTCACGCTCTCGCACTGCTCACTTGCCGGCAGAACCAAATCAGCATCCTCTAATTCTTGTTCTTTTTCATCGCAAACAACAGTATAGCCGTATTTGGAGGCTACTTTTTTCACATTCTGGCAAGTTTCTTTGTCTAATCCCATACCATTCATCTTAAATTCCCTCCTTAAAAAATAGCACTTGTATATCTTCTCTTCTACTTTTTTTATTATAGCACATTTAATACTCAACGAAAACATAAATTTTACTATAGGCTTATTCAAGATACTTATGGAAAAATTGGATTTCGCTCATATTCTGTTATATCTTCGTTAAGAAATTCTCACATAAGTTATATTTTCAATTCTTGCCTCTGCCAACTTTTCAAAAATCCAATGAAATTTTTTATTTTTTTGCTTGACTTGTCCATACAAACATGATAGAATATCTCTTGCTGAAAGCACATGGAGAGATGTCCGAGTGGTCGAAGGAGCACGCCTGGAAAGCGTGTATACGGGCAACTGTATCAAGGGTTCAAATCCCTTTCTCTCCGCCAGAAAAAACCGCTTAACCAATAAGGTTAAGCGGTTTTTTGTTGTGTCAGTGTTGCATTTACAATTTGATAAAATTGGGAATATCTCTAACCATTTGATAACAGACTAATGAAATTTATCGCATTTATCTGCTCTTTTTCATAATTCTAGTTTCCACATTTATACAAAATATTCATTTTCCCTGCGTACAGATTTCAATGCGCCAAGCATCTGCTCCTCATAAGCTCGATTTCCGTATACCACCAGCGTAACGGCCTTTTTGCCACTCCCATTTAGTTCTCCCAGTTTTTCCGCTGCAACAGCCGGAATCCTGCCTCCAAACACAGGCATTGCAATCACAGCCACTTCCGCGTCTGGCTATTCTATCGCCTTGCCTCGTATCCCCCAATCTATCGTCTTTACGTTCTAGGTAATTCCTCTGCACAGGAGCATCCCTGCTTTTTTTGTCCCCCCAGTAGGACTAAAATAATATAATACTGCGTTGTTTAACATCGTTTCCCCTCCTGATAACTATGTTGCCATTTTTATTATACAAAATGAGCATCTTTTGTTAGAAAGAACATCAAAAAATTGTGTTGCCCGGCATTTTGCCGGACAGCACAATTTTTTCTATGGTTTCATTTAACCGCCTAATGAGGCGTGCATCATATTGCACACCACTTCTGCGGAGGCCTTTCAGCTTATTGTACTATAAATTCTACAAAACGTTGCAGCATCACTGCCGCCTGTGCGCGGGTAGTAGTGCCTGACGGATTCAGCGTTTTGTCCGACAAACCGTTAATAATGCTTGCATCAACTGCCCAGGTCATTGCCTCTTTTGCCCAGTCAGACACTGTATCCTCATCTGCAAATTGCTGTAAACTTCCGTGATTCTCCAGATTACTATTCTCACTTTTTGCAAATCGATACAGCATTGCCACAAACTGCTCTCTGGTCACACTGTCTTCCGGACCGAATGTTTCATTTCCATAACCACCTACAACGCCAACATTGGCCGCCCACGCCACGCTCTGCGCATACCATGCGTCCTTTGCTACATCATGGAATGGATTGTCCAATGCTTCTGCATCTGGCTCTGCCAAACGATACAGCACCGTAGCCGCCATTGCTCTGCTAAAGACTACGTCCGGCGCAAATGCAGTGTCGCTCACACCGGAAAATAATTTACGTCCAGTTACAAAATCCACCGCGGAATTGTACCAGGCGCCGTCAGCCACATCACTGTAATTGTTGGCATAATCAACTAATTTCACTGTTGCATTTGTATCCAATAATAATTTTGTCTGGCCATTTTCGGTGACCGCTTTCTTCACCACTTTTTCCGTGCCATCCGGATAGACAATCACAACCAGCTGCCCCGCTTTCCCCGCAGGAAACGTTACCAGCTGAGATTCCTTCTGCTCCCCAGTCGGCAGTGTAATGGTGTAGGTGCCCTTCTCCTCATTTTGCACAATTTGAAGCGCCTCCACCTTATTATTCACAGCAGTATTGGTTGTTCCTCCGCCGGCTGTGGCACCTGTAGAATCTTCAAAGGGCCAATCCCAGTTAGGGTCATCTGCGCTGGCGTCTTTGGTATAGAATACCTGCACCTTGTCCCCATTGTGCAAGGGGCACGCACCCATATAGACATCCTGAAGAACGCCGTTTACCCGATACATCCAGCCGGAACGTTTACCAAAATCCAGTTCGCTGAGCGTTTCTCCATCAGGCGCAGTAATAGAAACCACATAGGTTCCTTTCTGCCGTTCCCAGGTATAGCCTTGCTCCGTCAAAGCTTGTTCAAATAAATCATATACCGTAAGATTTTCTTCTAAATCAGAAAATGTAGTAAGAATCCACGTTTCCCCGTCTAAACCGGTCAGCGCAAAGGCAACCTTCAATTTTTCTTCCACAGGCACTGCGCTCTCTGGATCTCTGGTACCCCGCACAATCATTGTATTGCTTGCAGCCTTGGCCATGCGTGCCTGCCGCTGCGCTACTGTATCGGTGGTCACTTCCTGATAATACAAATCTGCCAGCTGCGCATATTGGGGATACTGTTCGGGATGCTCCCGATACAGTTGCCCATACCGCCCTAATGTTTCACTGGACAAATAGCTGGTGATGGTGACAGCCTTTGCCTCTTTTTGGCGGTCCACCAACAAATTTTCGTGGCTGATGACATTAGCATTGCTGGATTTGAACAGTCTCCACAATTCCCATTCTTCCCAGCCTTCAATAGGCGTGGGAACAATGCCGTAGCCTACACATTCTTTGCTGTCCCGCACCCATACCAACTGACCTTCCCGCTCATAAACCTCCTGAAAAGGAATGAGGTCGGTACGCACATTATCCTTTGTGGCGTTCTCGCCCTTTATGCCTTCAAAATAATTTGCCTTTACTTTTTCCATCAATGCCAGTTCTGCATCAATTTCCGTCTGTGTCAGTGCCTTGATTCGAATGGAAAATTCTTTTGATGCAGTAATATTTGTGTTTTTATCCCGCATGGTTACCGTAACAACTGCCTCAGCGTCACGCTCTCCCACACTAGGACGGTATACCTCTACACGGGCGGCATTGTTTACATCCGGCGCTTTCAGCACAGCCTCATTGCTGCTGGTAATACGGACGGGATACATTTTCCCATCCACACCAAAATCTCTTGTCGTGGGAAATTGGATATCGTTGTCAACTGTGTAAATGTCATTCTCTGCAACTAAGGTTTCCCCTGTCACTGCATCGGTAAGCCCTTTGGCCGCAAAGCCCTGTTCCAGCTTCTCCTGCAATTCCCGTTGAATCCGCTCCTGCTCCGTTCCATCTAACGCCGGTACATTTATGGTGAATACCTTGGTCATAGCGATAGGCTGTTCCTGCCCAGTCACATCGTTGGTAAACTGGAATGTAAAGGTAGCAGTTAACATCACGGTTTTGTCTGTATCGCCCTGCTTTACCTTGGCTACGTATGGCGCAAACAATGTATCCGCTGTGCCCTGGTTTTCCTCACTGATGGCAATCACTGCATCGTCTGAGCTGTTCCAGGAAATCAGCGTCCATTTTTTATCGTCCACAATTTTAGGCAGCGCAAAATTCTTTGTTGCCGGCACTGTGGTATCAATATCCACCTTGTCCAAAATTTCAGCAGTCATTGCCGCTTTTACTTTGTTCACGTCCCAATAAAGAATCACCGGAACATTTTCATAATCCAACGTTTCCGCACCCTTGGACAACGTAAAGGTTACATTGTATCTGCCCATTTTTACAGCTGGTGTCGTGTTGGGGTCGGCATAGAAATAGGTGATAGTGCCATCTTCTCCAATGCCTGCGCCGCCATAAACTTCCTCGACCTGTTTCACAGAAACCTGTACATCGGCACAACCCTTCGCTGACAGCGCAGCTTTCAGCATCTCATTTACATTTTCATCTTTTCCCCAAACAGGATACAATTTGTAATCAGCACCCAATGCTGTCACAGCATCCTGTAAAGATTGCCCTGGCTGTACTGGTTCCTGCCCCAACGCTTCATCGGACCACAATGTAACTGTCACATTGCAATTGATAAACGCACCTTGATAGGTAAAACGCGCTGCCAGAGAAACCTCTTTTGTGCCTTCCTGCGGACGGACAAGCAACGCCTGCAATTCCTCGTCGCTGTAGGCAGTAAAATTGATTCCTTCCAGCTTACCCCAGACAATGCCAGCAGTAACGCCATCCACTGTATGACTTTTAGGCAGCGTCACATCATCCTCTTTTACATCTCTCAGCGCAGTAAAAAATTCTTCATCGTTTGCTACTGGATAAAGCACACCGTAGTTTGCGCTGCGCACTGTCGCCTGCTGATCGCTATAGTCGTGAATCACCTTGCCGTTGCAGCTGATTTCTACACCCAGCTTGTCCCATTCGTCAAATTCATCAGAAATGAAACAGGTATCTTCCGCAGTTCCGTTAGTAATAGGCGTTTCACCGCAGTACCACCGATATTTTAATTCCAGACTGGGATATTCCGCCCCGTCAAAGACACCACCACCCTGCACATTCAACACGGCTTTCACCGTCTGTCCCACGGCAATATTGCCTGGGTAAGCATCTTTTACATTTTCAATCTTCACTGTCGTAAAATAAGGAATCACTGTAATTTTATATTGATCCGTGTATATTTTTCCCTGATACACAGCGGTCACAGTGACTGTCGCCATCCCACCTTGGTTGGCAGTCACGGTATAGGCAGTCTGGTCATTTTCTGCTATCTGACCATCAGCAGCTTTTGGATTATCAATGTCCCAATAAAGTTCTGGTATTTCCTCATCCATATTGCTGCATTCCGCTTTCAGCGTGAGCATTGTGAGATGGTTATCCCCCGTTTGTGCCCAAAGGGTGCTGCCCTGCGAAGAAACAATGGAAATGGCAGATTCTGTTGTACTTGGCACAGGCGGCAGATTCCCACCGACAGCCTGCCAGCTCAGAACAGGCCAGCCCCCATTGATGTTATTGTCATCCGCAGTAAAAGCGCTGCCCAATTTAGGCAGCAATGCGTCGGCATCACCTAATGCGCCGCAGCTTTCTGCAGTTCCTCCACCGGCTCCAGAAATAGAGCCATCACTGTAACAAGAAGTCAATTTTGCAGAACTAGCTACAAAGCCACAAATGTCACCAACCCTTCCGTTCCCCGAAATGTCACCTATATTATAACAACACTCTGCGGCACAATTATTTTGGAAATTTCCAACGATTCCGCCAGAATAGGTCGTGCCATTGATTGCGCCGGTGTTATAGCAGCTTTCAATGGTCGTATATTTTGCATAGCCGACAATGCCGCCAGCTGTCCCGCCTGTGATGCTGCCGGTATTGACACAGCCGGAAATTTGCGTAGTTTGTGCGACAGTAGTTCCTGTTATCCCGCCTGCATAGCCGCCGCTTTTCGTTGTGGTCACAGTGCCGCGGAAGCTGCAATTTTCAATGGTCCCCTGCTGCACCTTCCCCACAATGCCGCCGACATAATTATTGCTGGAGGCCACACTGCCCTCCACATTCAGGTTTTTCACAGTGGCGCCGTTGATTATACCGAACAAGCCCTGATTTGCGGTGGCTGCGTTAATTGACAGTCCTTTTATCGTGTGCCCGTCCCCGTCAAAGGTGCCCGCATAGGCCTCTGTCGCATAACCGCTTGCAGGATTGAATGGCATCCATTCCTCGTTTTCCAAATTAATGTCCGCCGTCAGTCTGGCGCACAAGCTGCTGGAAACCTCTGCATTGACCTTATCACGAAATGTTTTCAAATCCTCCACATCGGCAAGCAGATAGGGATCCTCCGCCGTCCCGCTGCCCGCTAATCCATTTTCCTCGGCCCATGCCGCGCCGGGCAATAATCCCAAGGTCATCGCCAAAATCAGCAACACGCAGATTGCTTTCAGCTGCCTTTGGTTTCTCCACATTCTTTCCATCAAAAAATCCTCCTTTGTATTCCCGCAAATTTTGAATATTCGCGCAGCTGCTCAAAAAAAACAGCCACAACAGATTGCAAATCTGCTATGGCCGACTTTTTCCACAGATAAAATTGAGCACGCTGACGCAAGCCTTATAAGCATTATAGGTCTTCCGGCTTATTATGGTATAGACAATGTTTGTCCTGCGTTTGCTGCTCCGCCTTCTCAGAATTGCTTCCAATGACCGGCTCACGCCACGAGCGCAAACTCCCATACATACGGCAACGGGTATTGCTTCGGATTCTCACCGAATTCTCTCATCCCCATCTCTGCTGCGGCACAGACATGAGGTCATAATGCTGTTTGCAACAAAAATTATAAGCCAGAGCATTCACCTTGTCAATACGCACACAACTTGAGTTTCCGTATTTTTTCTGAAACCCCTGTATTCATGCGGGTTTCGAGGCATAATCGTCTAACATTTCACAAAGCGTCTAAAATGCTGACATTTCAAGGCGTTGCTATCTGAGTGCCTTTGATTTTTATGGAAACTCAAGGCACACAAATCGAGGGACACTATATGCGCCCCTCAATAATTTTTTATGTTTCAATTTTTCTTTTCTGATTTCTTTGGCCCTGCCATCTTTTTCTTTGGAAGTTCATTTTTTTGTTTGTCTGCTTGATGAGGATATGTTTTATTTTTCTGCTGCTCTCTTTTATAAGTTTCCTTTTTGTTTTGTTCTTTTGGACTCTGTCCTTTTTTATTTTTTCCTTTTTCAGTCTGCTTTTTTGTTTCTTCCCGATCTGCCTTTTTCTTTTTGCGGTCGGGGTCCTTATAAAATTCCTTCACTGCGCCGGAGAGAATTTTCCCTTTTACCAAATGAACCGGCGCAATCTCAATGCCAAACTCCCGCTGATAAATACGCAGCGCCGCCAATTCCCGCGGATTGACAATGCTATAGCACTGTCCCTGCCGTTCACCGCGGGCGGTTCGCCCTACCCGGTGAATATATTCATTGGGCTCAGCGGGAAAATCCATATTAATCACATGGGTAATATCGGGAATGTCCAAGCCGCGGGCTGCCAAATCTGACGATACCAGCACTTTAATCTTCCCTTTGCGGAATTCTTCCATAGCCTTTTGCCGTTCTTCTTTGGATACAATCCCATGCAAACTGTAGGTATGAATTTTGTGATAATTGAGTTTATCCACCAAAAAGTCCAGTTCAGGTCCGTCATTCATAAAAATAAGAATACGCTGCGCTTCCTCATCCAATGCGTGCAGCAGCTTGCGCAGCTGTACAAACTTTTCACGCTGCTCGCTGATGAGATAAAAATGCTGGATGTGAGGATTCATTTTTGCCTGTTCTGCAATCCTCACAACGGCGGCATCCTGCATAGTCTGCTGCAAAAGCTCCATGGCGTGATTGCTGATGGTGGCAGAAAAAGCCGCCAGCTGACGATCCCGCAGCATGCTCTTGAGAATATCCTGCATGGTTTGTTGGTTGGTATTGTCCAAAAGATTATCCGCTTCATCAATAATCACAGTACGGATTGTCTGACAATTAATTTTGCGTTTTTTGATTAAATCCAAAATACGTCCCGGTGTCCCTACCAAAAGCTGCGGTTTCTCTTTCAGCTTGGCAATTTGATTGTTAATGTTGGCTTCCCCGATAATACTCTGACAGCTGATCTGCATCTGCCCATCCCGAATCAACTGCTGCGCCTGCCGATAAAGCTGCATCACCAGCTCATGGGTCGGCGCCAGAATCAACACTTGTACCTGCTTTGCATTTTCATCTATTTTTAATAATGCCGGGCACAAATACGCCAGTGTTTTTCCGCTGCCGGTATAGGACTGTCCAATGACATCGCGTCCCTCTAATAAAAGAGGAATCACCTGTTGCTGAATCGCTGTGGGCTCTATAATATTTTGTTTGGCTAATGCGTCTGTCATAGCCTGATGCTGCAATATTTCCTGAAAGGACATGAAAACGCCTCCCTCTGTTCACTTCATTTACGATTACTTCCTCTTGACATTATGGCTATTATAGCATGAATCCATAAAACTGTCACAGAAAAAACTTTTCGCCACAGACAATTCTAGCTGTGAAATGGTTGACCTGCGGCCTTTTGTGGGATAAAATAAAAGATAATGATAATTATCGCAGAAAGGCATTGGAGGTGGCAGGAATGTTTACCGGAAGAAAAATAGTTTTACAAAAGCCAGCCAAAGAGGATGCATATTACTTCCAGAAGTGGTTTATGAATAAGGAGTTTCGGCACTGGTATGACAGTTACATGAGCGTTTCTTTGGATATGATTGAAGATCAGATCTGCCAAACAAAAGACGTAACAGACCCCAGCGCAGAACGGGTAGATTTCGTAGTTAAAAATAAACGTACCGGTGAACCTATTGGTATTGCGTCAATTAAAGATATCGACCGGCAAAACGGCCATGCGGAAATTGCGTTGGGCATTGGCGATGAACAAAATCGTCTGGCTGGTTTCGGGGTAGATTTAATGATTGTATTGGCTGATGTTGTATTCTACCATTTTGGCTTTGAAAAATGCTATTCAAAGGTAAATGACAACAATCGTCTGGGCCTGAAATCTGCATTAAGTTTTGGCTTCACTGCAGAAGGCAAGTTGCGCAAACATACCTTTATTGATGGACAGTACATTGATCAATGGATTCTGGGTATGACACGGGAGGAATACGAAGCTTTGACTATCGTATCCAAATGGAAAGCCCGGGCATAAAAAAGTCTTTACAATGGATATCGTTTATGCTATAATGGCCAAATAATTAAATAAGCAAGTCTTTATTATCAAGAGCGGCGGAGGGACTGGCCCTGTGAAGCCCGGCAACAGCCAGCATAGCTGGAAATGTGCTAAATCCTGCAGACAATCTGTCTGGTAGATAATGGAGTGCATAACGATTTGTAATCTAAAAGCCATTTTCTATCTAACAGAAAATGGCTTTTTGTTATTCAATATTATACTAGGAGGAATTACAATGGATTTGAAAAATTGCAAAGCAGGAACTGTTTGTATTCAAGGCGGCTGGGAGCCTAAGAAAGGGGAAGCGCGCGTACTTCCTATTTATCAAAGCACTACATTTCTCTATGAAACCAGCGAGCAAATGGGCCGTCTTTTCGATTTGGAAGACAACGGCTATTTCTATACCCGTTTACAAAACCCTACTGCCGATGCGGTAGCTGCTAAAATTGCAGCCTTAGAAGGCGGCGTTGCTGCGATGCTTACCTCGTCAGGACAGGCTGCTAACTTTTTCGCTGTACTGAATATTTGCGGTGCAGGAGATCATCTAATTTGCTCCAGTGCTGTCTATGGCGGAACCTTCAATCTTTTTGGTGTTACCATGAAAAAACTGGGCATCGACTGCACGTTTGTCGACCCTGATGACACCTTTGAGAATCTGGCAAAAGCATTCCGTCCAAACACAAAATGCATTGTGGCAGAAACTATCGCCAATCCAGCACTCACCGTACTGGATATCGAAAAATTTGCCAACTTGGCACACAGCCACGGAGTTCCTCTTATCATTGATAACACCTTTGCCACTCCTATCAATTGCCGGCCTATTGAATGGGGTGCCGATATTGTGACCCATTCCACCACCAAATATATGGACGGACATGCAACATCGGTGGGCGGCTGCATTGTGGACAGCGGCAACTTTGACTGGGAAAAATATCATGATAAATTCACCGGTCTTACCGAACCAGACGAATCCTATCATGGAATTGTTTATACACAGAAATTCGGTAAGCTGGCATATATCACCAAAGCAACATCACAGCTGATGCGTGATTTGGGCTCAACCCCTTCTCCACAGAATGCATTCCTGCTGAACTTAGGTCTGGAAACGCTGCATTTGCGTGTTCCCCGCCATTGTGAAAATGCACTGAAGGTTGCGCAGTATTTGCAAAATCATAACAAAGTAGCGTGGGTGAATTATGCAGATCTGCCAGACAACAAATATCATTCACTGGCGCAGAAATATATGCCAAACGGAACCTGCGGTGTATTGTGCTTTGGCTTAAAAGGCGGCCGTGACGTATCTGTTTCCTTTATGGATAAGCTGAAACTGGCTGCTATTGTAACGCATGTAGCGGACGCACGCACCTGCGTACTGCATCCGGCCAGCCACACCCATCGTCAAATGACTGAGGAGCAGCTGAAAGAAGCTGGCGTAGCACCAGACCTCATTCGTTTCTCTGTAGGGATTGAAGATGCCGATGATATTATCGCGGATTTGGAACAGGCCTTGGCACAGATTTAACAAGATTATCAATTACTTTTTACGTGAAAGGGGTTTTTCACTATGCCCGTGATTATACCGGCAGCGCTTCCTGCCACTGAAACGTTGACCAATGAACAAATTTTCGTGATGCATGAACAACGTGCCAGAACACAGGATATCCGCCCATTAAAGCTGGCGATTGTCAATCTGATGCCTACCAAAATCGTGACGGAAACACAACTTTTACGGCTAATCAGCAACACTGCACTGCAAACGGAAGTTGATTTAATCCGCATGGTCAGCCATGTGAGCAAAAATGTGTCTGAAGAACACTTGCAAACCTTTTACAAAGATTTTGATGAAATTAAACATACAAAATATGACGGCATGATTGTTACTGGCGCACCAGTTGAACAAATGTCCTTTCAGGAAGTCAATTACTGGGATGAATTAAAACAAATTTTTGATTTTGCCGACCAAAATGTCTTTTCCACCATGTTTATTTGCTGGGGCGCACAGGCTGCGTTGTACCATTATTACGGCGTGCCTAAATACGCCCTACCGGAAAAAATGTTTGGCGTCTTCGAGCATGAGGTTCTCTGCAAACGCCCTATCGTGCGCGGTTTTGACGATGTATTTTATGCCCCCCACTCCCGCCACACAGAATTTCGTGCCGGAGATATCGCTAAAGTAGACGAGTTGGAAATCATCGCACAGTCACGGGAAGCTGGCGTATATTTGGCCGCCAGTAAAGACGGGCATCGGGTATTTGTATCCGGTCATTGTGAATATGATCCTTTAACATTAGATTCTGAATATCGGCGGGATCTCGATCGTGGAGCTGCAATCGCGCCGCCTAAAAACTATTATCCAAACAATGACCCATCCTGTGCGCCTGTCGTGCGTTGGCGCAGTCACGGCAATTTATTATTTGCCAATTGGCTCAATTATTATGTATATCAGGAAACACCATATGATTATTTATCAGAAATGGAAAAGGAATAGAAGGCAATGACTGTGGAACAAATACTTATTTTTGACGGCGCAATGGGAACCATGCTGCAACAGCGTGGCTTAGCGCCAGGACAAAGTCCAGAGGAACTAAACCTTACCATGCCTGATGTGGTAGAGAGTGTACATCGGGATTATTTACAGGCCGGTGCGGATATTGTGATTACCAATACCTTCGGCGGCAGTCGATTAAAACTTCAGGAATATCACCTAGAAAAACAGGTAAAGGAAATTAACCGTCGGGCTATAGAAATCGCCAGAGCTGCCTGTGTAAAAGCCGGGCATGGACAGGTAGCTGCTTCTTTGGGACCTACCGGACATTTTGTGTCGCCAGTGGGAGACACATCTTTTGATGAAATGTATGCAATCTATCGAGAACAGGCAGACGCTATTGCAACTGCACAGCCAGACTATTTTTTGCTGGAAACTTTCAGCGATTTGGGTGAAATACGAGCTGCACTATTGGCTTGTCTGGACGCCGGGGAACGTAAAATCCCCGTCATATGCAGCATGACCTACACCAACGGACGCACCTTAACTGGTGTCAGTCCCGCAGTAGCTGCCGTTACTCTGGAGGCAATGGGGGCGGCGGTAATCGGCTGCAACTGCTCTGGCGGTCCTGATGAATTGCAGCAGGTAGTGGCGGAGCTTGCGCGGTATACAGAGCTGCCTTTGGTGGTGCAGCCCAATGCCGGCTTGCCTTTGCTGGTGGATGGCAAGGTGCAGTATCCATTGAAGGCAAAGGAATTTGCGGAAGCCATGCAGCGGTTCTTGCCCTATGAAGTGGCCTTTATGGGCGGCTGCTGCGGTACGACGCCGCAGCATATTGCTTGCTTGAAAGAGTCGGTACAGAACCATGTATTGCAGCGCCGTCAGGTGGAACCGTTAGGCCGGTTGTCCTGTCGGGAGTTTATTGTAGAGATTGGCGGCAATACGCTGCCTAAGATGATTGGCGAGCGCATTAACCCCACGGCCCGTAAAAAATTGGCCCAGGGCCTGCGGGACGGCGATTTGGCCATGATAGAAAAAGAAGCAGAACAGCAGGTCGAAGCCGGCGCGCATGTGTTAGATGTCAATGTGGGTACCCACGGCATCGACGAAGCTCAGGTGATGGCCGATGTCCTGACGCTTTTACAACAAAGCGCCAGTATTCCGCTATGTTTGGACTCCACCAATCCTCAAGTATTAGAACGAGGCTTGAAGCAATATCAAGGGAAGGCATTAATCAATTCGGTCAATGGGGAACAAGCCAGCTTGGATAACATTCTGCCATTAGCCAAGCGCTATGGCGCCGCGGTGGTGGGATTAACCCTAGACGAAAACGGCATCCCACCGAAAGCGGAAGGTCGGTTGGAAATTGCCAAGCGTATTGTAGCTGCCTGTGAGCATTACGGCATAAAGCGACAGGATATTTATCTGGATAGTTTGGTGTTCACAGTAGGTACCGATATAAATGGTCCGCGAGAAACACTGCGCACTATGAGCCTGATTCGCCAAGAACTGCCTGGCGTTAATCTGCTGCTTGGTGTCAGCAATGTATCTCATGGTTTGCCAAATCGGCCCAAAATCAACAGCGCTTTTCTTGCAATGGCCATTGGCAATGGATTGGACTTGTCTATCATCAATCCATTGGATGAGATGATGAAAAACGCCTGGCAGAGCGCAGCATTATTAATCGGCCGCGATAAGAATGCCGAAAATTATTTACAACTAAATAGCGAACAGACCTCCATGGCATCTTCAGCTGTGACTGATGAAGCGCCAAGCCTGGAACTGGTGACCCGTATGGTCGTAAAAGGCAGTTCCAATATTGGAAAAGTAGTGCAGGCGCTGCTGGATGACGGCATAGAGGCTATGACAATCATCAACGATGGCCTGATTGCTGGATTAAATGAAGTGGGGGAAAAGTACGAAAAAGGCATTTTTTTCTTGCCGCAGCTAATGCACAGTGCCGAAGTATCCCAGCAGGCTTTCGAATTGCTGGAAAGTCATCTGCAAAACGGAGATGACTTTCAAAAGGCCACGCTGGTAATTGGCACCGTGAAGGGCGATATTCACGACATTGGCAAAAATATGGTGGCTGTCATGGTAAAAAATCATGGCTATCGCGTTGTGGATTTAGGGAAAAATGTACCAGCAGAGAAATTTATAGAAGCCGTGTTGGAATATAAAGCTGAATTTCTGGGACTTAGTGCGTTGATGACGACCACTATGCAGGAGATTCCCGGCGTGATTTCCTTGCTGCGGCAGCAATCCCCACAGACCAAAGTAATTATTGGCGGCGCAGTCATCACCGAAGAATTTGCTGAAGAAGTCGGCGCCGATGGCTTTGGACGCGATGCAGTACAGACTGTAAAATTGATGGATGAATTTTTGAAAGAAGGTGCGTCATGCTCCAAGAAAAATTAGCGCGAAAAGAATTTGTAGTGACCATGGAGGTTGACCCGCCAAGGGGCGCAGACCCCTGGCCAGTTTTCACGGCCATTCATGATTTAGCCGACCAGCTGACAGCGGTGAATATTGCTGACAGCCCTACTGCAAAGCTACGGATGAGCCCCATTGCCTTGGCGTCCTTGGTACAGGATAGACTACGTTTGGAAACAATTTTTCATTTAACCTGCCGGGACCGCAATTTATTAGGCTTGCAGGCTGAATTGCTAGGGGCGTATGCTTTAGGTGTACGCAATATCCTGACCCTGACAGGCGACGACCCCAAACTTGGTGACCATCCAGAAGCCAGCGGAATTTTTGATGTGGATTCCAAGGGCCTGGCTCAGATGGCTGCCAGATTAAACCAAGGGCAGGATTATTATGGAAGAGCATTGGATAACGCCACCGATTTTTTTATCGGCGCGGTAGCCAATCCCGGCACGGAGGACGTGAGCAGAGAAGCAGCCCGCGTGCAGGAAAAAATCGCCCATGGCGTACAGTTTTTCCAGACCCAGCCCGTATATAGTCTGGAACAAGTAGAGCGTTTTTCCATTGCCGCTAATACAGACGTGCCCTTTATTTATGGCATTATGCCATTAAAGAGTGTAAAACAAGCCCAATACCTCAATGCGCACGTGCCGGGTGTTCATGTCCCTGGTGAAATGATGTACATTTTGGAAAAAGACGGCGCAGCAGGCGGTATGGAATATTTATGTAATTTAGTGCAGCAATTGAGGCCCCATGTGGCCGGAATTCATATTTTCCCTATGCGACAATATCACCTGGCTGAGCAATTAATCGAGGTGTTGTAGGTGGGAATTGTACATCATTTACAGCAATTTCATCTTGCCTTTGACGCACAAGCCTTTATTGCCAGTCATCATGATTGCCCGGATGAACCAGAATTGCTGCAGGAATTGTGGCAGTTGGTGGCGCCAGCAATTTTTTGGCGGGAAGAACCAATCCGCAGCAACGATGGTGATCAGCTGGTCCTAGGAAACGATGAGCTGTGTATTGCCAGCTGTTATGTTTGCAAAGGTCTGCAGCAATGTAAACGAGCCACTATCATGGCATTGACCATTGGTCCCGCTTTGCCGGGAGAAGCCCGCAGAGCTGCTGAATCGGGCCAGCTTTATCGCAGCACGATTGCTGATTATCTAGGTTCTCACGCAGTGGAGCAGCTAGCTGAATCCTTTTGTCAGTATTTGCAGCAGCAAGCCTTATCCCGTGGATTATATGCCACGCTGCGCTATAGTCCAGGCTATGGAGATTGGGCTCTAACTGGACAGGCAGATGTCTTTGCTTTTTTAAATCAGTGTCAAGGAAAAATTCAACTTAGCGACAACTTTTTGATGAACCCGGTAAAAAGTATCACCGCTATCATTGGCTGGTCCAGCCAGTGGCAAAAACCCGAATATCCACGTGGTGAACACAACAGTTTCTGCAATGGCGGCCACAACTGTGCAGCTTGTGTGACCTGGGCCTGTCGCAAAGGGCAAAAATAAAACATAATTTTTAAAGTATCAACGTCGAATCTGGTTGCCATGTAATATAACCGATCCGGCGTTATTTTTATCCATTCACCGCCGAAAATATCTTATGTAGCGAACATGATATCCTTTTCGTGAAATCTACTTCAAAAACAATTCACCATATCTTTTGCTGCTCTCTATAAAAAACAGCAGAAACTGTTCCAATCAGGGAGTGATACAGTTCTGCTGTCCTGTGCATATTCGTTTTCGTCCTTATATAGTTACATTTTTCCAATCAGCCGCCCCGCGTGATATCCTGTTTCTGATACCAGAGTAACGCCTCGTAAAAATCCTCTGGTTGGAAATCAGGCCACAACCGATCTACCACAAAAAAATCGGCATATACAGTCTGTACCGGTAAAAAACCGGACAATCGGCGCATACCGCCCCAGCGAATCACCAGATCAATCCGTGAAATATCATGAGAGTGCAGCCCGGCACAAATGCGGGAACGCTCCCTTCCAGGCGATAACAAATCCGCCATATCCCATTCCCAGCCGTAATTCACCAGAAAATTCACCCGAATGCCTCCGCCATGCAAGTCGGTTCGCGTTGTATACTGCCGAATAGATTGGGGAAAACTTGGTCCATCAACATTGCCGACCACCAACAACGATACAGGCTCCTCCGCAATCATCGCCACCGCTCTGGCACAAGCGTCGGAAAATGCTTTCACCTGTTCTGGCGGCCGTCCGCAATTATCAGTAGTATAGCCATAATAAGTGATCTCCTGCACACCGACCTTCCTGGCCAAATGCAACACATCCAGCCCCGGTGACAAGCCATAGACATAACCATCCTGCTTCGCCATGCCAGCCTGTTTCGCCCATCGTCGATTTCCATCGGGAATAATCCCGATATGCATTGGTATTCTGATACGATCACGCCCTTTCATCATTAGTCTGCGAAAAAACATGAAAAATATACCTGTTGCAAAAGAAATACGATATCAGATTTGACGGACCTTAAATCCAAAAGTATTTCTAAATTTTTGTACACATAGAACGAGAGCATCACAAAAACACAGCCTTCACAATCCTCTAAAATCGCTACAATCCCGCTCTACAAAAATTCCATTTACGCAATCTCTTACACATACTTACCATATTTTTACTTGTAATAACACGCACAACCCTCAAATCCCCCATCAACAGCAACTTAACAAACAATTATCCATGTTTTTTTCCTTCCGAACAACATAAATTCTGCTTCATATTACCTTATCCTTCACAAAGTTTATAATACCTTCCCTCCATAAATTGCTATCAATTAAAATCATTCTCACTATTGATTAAACAGAGGAAAAAGTAAATAATAAATATATCAAACTAATTCTTCTGATAATTTTTCCAAACAAAGAAAGGAGCATACACACAGCCCAAATTTCAATTTTCTCAGTTACACCGTAACCCCTAAGGCACCCAAAAATTATAATCTCATGCACGACCGCCGTAACAACATAATTGTCTTTAAAAAAATGAAGAGGTGAACGAAAATGTACAAAATTGTAGAAAAAAGGAAACTTAATGACAACGTTGTACTGGTAAAAGTAGATGCACCATTTATTTCCAGGAAAGTACTCCCAGGCCAATTTGTTATTTTTCGTATTGACGAACAGGGAGAAAGAGTCCCTGTAACAGTCGCAGACTACGACCGGGAAAAAGGAACTATCACTCTAATTGTACAAACTGTTGGACGTTCTACCATTATGCTGGGTGAAATGAAAGAAGGCGAATCCCTCCAGGATGTGGTGGGTCCTTTAGGCATTCCAACTGAATTGGATAACCCTCAGCGAGTTTGTGTAATTGGCGGCGGCGTTGGCTGTGCCATCGCCTATCCACAAGCTAAAGCATTGTATACAGCAGGCGTGCAAGTAGATGTCATTGCTGGCTTCCGCTCTAAAGACATTGTGATTCTCGAAGAAGAAATGAAAGCTGTCTCCCAGCATTATTATGTAATGACCGATGATGGCTCCTATGGCGAGAAAGGCTTAGTAACGCAAAAATTGCAGCAGTTACTGGATGAAGGTGTTCAATATGACACTGTAATTGCAATTGGTCCCATTCCTATGATGAAATTTGTTTCCTTAACTACAAAACCGGCAAATATCAAAACAATTGTTAGCTTGAACCCTATTATGATTGATGGTACGGGGATGTGTGGTGGTTGTCGGGTAACTGTAGGCGGTGAAACCAAATTTGCCTGTGTGGATGGCCCGGATTTTGATGGGCATCTAGTAGATTTTGATGAACTCATGCGGAGAAATGCTGTCAATAAAACACAGGAAACGCATGACCGTGAACATTGTAGACTGAGAGGTGCAAACAATGGCTAATATGTCCCCCATAAAAAATCCAATGCCAGAACAGGATCCTAATGTGAGAGCAAGAAATTTTGAAGAAGTTACATTAGGGTATACAGAAGAAATGGCAATCGACGAAGCAAAACGCTGCTTGAACTGTAAAACAATGCCCTGTGTAGCCGGATGTCCAGTAAATGTACAAATCCCTCGTTTTATTCAATTGATTTCCGACGGAAAATTTGCTGATGCCTGTGCTGTAATTAAAGAAACCAGTTCTCTGCCCGCTGTCTGCGGTCGTGTATGTACTCAAGAAACACAATGCGAAAGTAAATGTACCCGCGGCATAAAAGGGGAACCGGTCGCAATTGGTCGGCTTGAACGCTTTGTAGCCGACTGGGATATGAAGCATGGCAACCATCAAATCGAAAAGCCTGTTTCCAACGGTATCAAAGTCGCCATAATCGGAGCTGGTCCTGCTGGTCTCACTTGCGCCGGGGATTTAGCTAAACTTGGCTACGAAGTTACTGTATTTGAGGCATTTCACAAAGCCGGCGGTGTATTAGTTTATGGAATTCCCGAATTTCGCCTGCCTAAAGTTATCGTACAAAAGGAAGTAGAAAATTTAGAAAAACTGGGCGTAAAGATTATGACAAACATGGTAATTGGCAAAGTTCTTTCCATCGACGAATTATTTCAAGAATACAATTTCCAAGCTGTGTTTATTGGTTCTGGCGCTGGGCTGCCAATGTTCATGGGGATTGAAGGAGAGGGCTTATCCGGTGTTTATTCCGCTAATGAATTCTTAACCCGGATCAACCTAATGAAAGCTTATCGAGATGACTACGACACCCCTATTCGTAAAGGGAAATCTGTCGCCGTTGTCGGCGGCGGCAACGTAGCTATGGATGCTGCCCGAAGCGCTATGCGTCTCGGCGCAGAACACGTATATATTATCTATCGCCGCTCAGAAGAAGAACTTCCGGCACGTCGTGAAGAAGTCCATCATGCAAAAGAAGAAGGCATTGAGTTTATGCTATTGAGCAATCCGGTAAAGATTCATGGAGACGAAAATGGGAATGTCAACTCTATCGAATGCATAAAAATGGAGTTAGGCGAGCCCGATGCTTCTGGACGTCGCAGACCAATTCCTGTCGAAGGTTCCAATTTTCAAGTACCTGTAGATACTGTAATTATGTCTTTGGGAACCTCTCCCAATCCTTTGCTGCGCAGTACCACAGACGGATTGGAGGCAAACAATCGCGGCTGCTTAATCACAAACGCCGGTATGGCTACCAGCAAAGAAGGCGTTTATGCCGGCGGTGACGCTGTTACCGGTGCAGCCACTGTCATTTTGGCTATGGGCGCAGGTAAAACAGCAGCGCAGTCTATTCATGAGTACCTACAAAGTAAATTTCACGCTTAAAACTTAACAACAAAGTGTGATACAAAAAACCGAAGTTTACGCTTTTGTGACTTCGGTTTTGTTATATTATTTTACTTTTTCGAGAATCTTGCCAAACACTTATTCATAGCTAACCGCTACAATTATAATCATTTTTTCTTTATATTCTGGACTGAAAAACATCAGAAAAACTTTTCATAAGCATTTACTATTCAAAAAACAAATATTTAGCGTCTCTACATAGTTTAAAAGCTTGCTTGACTATTGTAACACTGTGTTTTAAAATAGAAAGAGTACAAATGCTTTGTCAAATTTTAACGAAAATAGACAAAAATAATGAGAATCTATGTACAAAAAGGATGTGAGTTAGATGGATCTTGGGCCCAGCCGAGCGAAAAACTGCAAACAATTGAATCATTCTGACTCACTGTTTTTGTGCCATTAGATTGGGAAAATGGTGAGTCACAGGAGGGAATTTACTGTGAAAACCATTTATAAAACGTCAGAAGAAAACGGCCGTCTGGAGGAAATTACCAACTACTGTGACGGCAACTGGGTATGCCTGATCAGCCCCACTGCAGAAGAAGTGAAGGATGTCAGCCAGCACTTTGAAATTGAACTGCAAGATATGATCTCGGCATTAGACGAAGATGAACGAGCTCGTGTAGACGCCGATGACGACTACACCTTAATTATTATCGACGTACCATATCGAGAAGTAGAAAATGGTCAGGACGGATACGGCACTGTGCCAATGGCCATTATTTTAGGCGACAAAAAACAAAAATATATCATTACAATTTGTTTGCGGGAGATGCCTTTATTGGAAGACTTCCGTAGCGGCAAAATCAAAAAATTCTACACATACAAAAAAACACGTTTTATCATTCAGCTTCTATATCGCAATGCTACTTATTATTTGCAATATTTGCGCATGTTGGAGCGCTCCAGCGGAAAAATTGAGCAAGAATTACATAAGTCCACACGAAATGAAGAATTGTTCCAATTGCTTAGTTTAGATAAGTCGTTGGTATATTTGAGCAATTCTCTGCGCGCTAACGAACTCGTATTGGAGCGATTGATGCGTTTGGAAAGTGTAAAAAAATATCCAGAGGACGAGGAATTGCTGGAAGATGCCATCGTCGAAAACAAACAGGCAATCGAAATGGCAAACGTATATAGCAGCATTTTAGATGTAACCATGGAAGCATATAGCTCTGTCATATCCAACAACCTAAACTCCGTGATGAAAGTACTGACCTCCATCACCATTATCATGACCATACCTACCATGATTTTCAGCTTTTTTGGTATGAATGTACCTTTGCCATGGCAAAATACTGCAACTGGCGCATTGGTGATCTGCATATTATCGCTCGTATCCGTTGGAATTGCCGCCATTGTGATGCGACTAAAAAGATTATTTTGACTATTTGCATCTGATTCGACAATACAAACAATAAAAGAGCCGTTAACATTCCCAAGGTACAATCCAATGACCACGGGGACGTAACGGCTTTTTTCATTTTCAGGCCAGCTGTTGAAACAGCAACGTCGCCAATGTTTCCGTTGCTGCGCCGGAAATAGTCAATAAGCTGGAAGAAACCAGCTGCAGAGTCGTCGGTCGCTGCACTGCAAGAATTGTCTGTGCCGTTACAGTGTGCGGTGTGTCAGTGGCTGTTTTTGCCACTGGCCGCACCGTACCGGCAACATTTTGTTTATTTTGCTGTAACATAAAAATTGTATTCACCGCTACGGAAGCCGGAATGTTAATAATGTAGGACACCAAATATACACCTGGTTTTACAATCTGAAAGAAATTTCCATCAGAACAAAACCGTCCCTCTGTCTCAGCAGATGTTTCTGACAGGATTACTCCCCCAAAAGGCACACGATTGTTCAGCAGATTGGTCTGGTAATACAGCGCGTAGGCTGTTGGCTCCGGTTCCGACTGGCGGGGTTGCAAGCTATGCGGCTTACCGCATTGTTTTTCATTCATGACAACTTCCCCCTGTAAAATAAAATAGTGAGCCAATAACAGCATATGTGCAGCCGAAGCGTTTGGTGAAAAACATTGCACAGAAATGACATTTTTAGAAATAAAGTTTTTCCAAAAATCTACGGATGATTTGACGCTTTATCGCAGAAGGATTATAATGAAACACAATATGAAAAAATTTGGGAGGAAAGACTATGAAAAATATCTGGCGTAATCCGTATTTATGCACACTATTACTTGCGCTGTTACTAGTAGGAATGCTATGCACCGGTTGTATCAGCGCCCTCAATTCAGACCACGGGCAATCGACAGACAACATGCTTGCCGAGGACGGTTGGTATACCGCACCGCAGGATGTGGCCGATTATCTGCATATCTATGCACATTTGCCGGATAACTTCATCACAAAAAATGGGGTGGGACAGTCAATCAGGCAATTTAGATGAAGTAGCGCCGGGTATGAGCATCGGCGGCGATATCTTCGGCAATCGGGAAAAGCTGCTGCCGGAAGAAAAAGGTCGCAAATACTACGAGTGTGACGTCAATTATGAAGGCGGTTACCGCAACGGCGAGCGCATTATTTACTCCAACGATGGCCTGATCTATTACACCGATGACCATTACAAGAGCTTTGAGCAATTATATTAAACCTTTTTGAAGGAGCTGAAAAATATGGAATTACAATTAAATGGCAAAGAATTAACTGATCAACAGCTGCTTCATGAAACGATTGCCCATCAATTACAGTTACCTGACTACTACGGGGAAAATCTGGACGCTCTATGGGATATTTTGAGCAGTTGGAATGAACCACTGGCAATAATAATAGAGAAACCCACACGATTTGTAGAACAATTAGGCGGCTATGGAGAATCGGTATTGCAATTATTGCAGGATGCCGAAGAGGAAAATGCTATGATCTCTGTAGAATATAGAGAATAACGTCACAAATCTCAGGCGATTTTATAAAGAAAGCAGAGGAAAATATTATGTTAACCAATCAACTTCTTTCCCCCCAACAGGTGGCAGAAATTTATCAAACTTATATGCAGCAGGACTTCCCTCCAGCGGAAATAAAACCGCTGCCCGTGTTGCATGATTTGATGCAGCGCGGTCTGTATCACCCTTACGGCTGGTTTGATTCGCAGGGACAGATGGTCGCCTACAGCTTTTTTGTATCAGCACCGGAGACTCCAATATTGCTGTTAGACTATTTTGCAGTATGCAGCACTTATCGCAGTCAGGGCTATGGCGGACAATGCCTGGCACAGATGAAACAGTTATGTCAAGCTGCAACCGGTATTCTGGCAGAAGTAGAAGACCCTGCAAAAAGTAGTTCAGCGGAAGAAGCGCAAATCCGCACACGGCGAGTAGCTTTTTATCAGCGCAATGGACTGCGGGAAACCACAATACGCTCTGTGTTGTTTGGCGTACCCTATACGATTCATTACTATCCCCTGTCTACCGACTATACAGACGAACAATTGGAGCAAGCACTGAAAGCTATTTATCATACACTGTTTCCCCAATCCATTTTAGACGCCCATGCAAAAATCTGGCGCCCAGAAAGTGGGGCGCAATAAAACTTGGAAAAAAATTTTTTACAGCGCGGTCCTATTATTATTCTTCTAGCGCTGTTTTGCACCGTCTTATGGGGTACCGCATATCCCGCGGTAAAAATCGGCTATGAATTATTCGCCATTGACAGTGCCAACGATTTCGGCAAGCTCCTGTTTGCCGGATTGCGCTTCACGCTGGCAGGACTTATGACGCTGGCGGTCAGCGTCATACTGCAAAAAAAACTGGTCATCCCCCAGCGGCAGCATTGGCGCGGCATCGCCCTTTTAGGATTGGTCCAAACTACTGGACAATATATTTTCTTTTATCTGGGATTGTCTAATACAACCGGCGTAAAAGGTTCTATTTTGTATGCCCTTGCCACCTTTTTTGTAGTAATCTTCGCCCATTTTCTTTTTCCTGACGATAAAATGAATCTGCAAAAAATTCTCGGCTGCTGTATCGGTTTCGTGGGTGTATTGCTTATCACTTTTGATGGCACAGGCCTAGGCGGTGGATTCGCCTTTACTGGCGAAGGCTTTATTATGCTTTCCACGCTGTCTTCCGCATTAGGCGCTCTGATCAGCCGTGGTGTTGCCCAAGGACAAGACCCCGTCGTTGTCACAGGTTATCAACTCACTGGCGGCGGTCTGATTTTAATTTTCATTGGACTGATTGGTCACGGACATTTTGACAGCATCACAGCGCCAGGCATTCTGCTTTTGCTGTATATGGCCTTTTTATCGGCTGCCGCCTTTACTGTGTGGACCATGCTGCTTAAATACAATCCCGCCAGCAAAATTGCCGTATACAACTTTTTGATTCCCATATTCGGCACCACATTCTCTGTCATGTTCTTAAATGAATCTATCTTTAATCCGCGCAGCCTGCTGGCACTGATTTTGGCCTGTGCCGGTATTTATATTGTCAATAAAGAATTCAAACGGCAATAATTATTCCCTTTACCACTATAAAAGAATGCTATAGAGAATATCCAACTTTCTTTGCTATAATGAGAGAAAGCTAGAAACCATTACAACAGCTTAATTTAATGAGCAAAAAGAAGCAACCTTCCAGCGGGTTTGCTTCTTTTTGTATATACGTGCGGGTATACAAAAAGAAGATGCGCGCTAAATGGCAGTATCCCATAAGGAAACTTTGAAAAACTTATGACTTACGGCCAGATAAAAGGAATTTTTCAGCGTTCTAATAGAACGTACAACCATCATTATAGGTGATACTCTCAAGGGTTTAATGTCACCAACAAGCATTTAGGCAGGAATCCGTTTTCGGTATTCCTGCCTAAATGCTTGTTGGTTTGTTTTATTCCCTATTTACAATACACTTATAAGCTATGCCCCACTGTTCCATAGCATCCATAATCGGTCGCATAGATTCGCCTAATTCACTCAATGCATATTCTACTCTGGGCGGTACTTCAGGATAGACTGTGCGAGTAATAATACCGTCTTCTTCCATAGAGCGCAAACTGTCGGTCAACACCTTTTGGCTGATTCCCCTTAAATCTTTTCGTAATTCATTAAAACGCCATGGGCGAGCAAGCAAATTTCTCATAATCAAAAGTTTCCACTTGCTTCCGATCAACTGCACAGTTGTTGCAACAGGACAAGCAGGCATTTCTTCTTTCGTCAACATTACAATACCTCCCAAATTCGCAATAGTTCATATTTTAATATTATACTGCAATTATAATATTACATACTTATAACATCAAGCAGGATTTACGAAAACTTCAAAAATTTTTTATCCCGTATCCTCCAAAATAGCGCAAAGGTTACCTAAAAGTAACCATGTTATAAAAAAGTGCGTACTTGTAGCATGAAAAAACAGCTACTACAATGATATCAGAAACGAGAGACGGAGGTATTTATTATGGATCAGGCTAATTTTGTCGTGGATACCGAAAAATGTATGGGCTGCGGAAAATGCGAAAAGGTTTGCCCTGGGGGTATTCTTTCTCTGAATCAAACAAAAAAGGCTGAGATTGCAAATTTCAAGGAATTTGGGTGGAACGGTTGTTGGAAATGCGAGCATTGTCTTGCTGTCTGTCCAACGGGTGCCATTTCCATTTTCGGACATAAACCGGACAATAGCCTGCCTATTATTGATTGTGAAATCACAGCGATGACAATGAGTTCCCTGATTGCCAACAGACATTCCTGTCGCAGATATAAAGATAAAAATGTCGATACCGCCATTATAAATGATATGCTGGAGCGTTTGGCAAACGCCCCAAACGGCGGCAACAAGCAGCAGGTGGAACTTACATTGATTGATGATAATGCGCAGATGAATCACTTCCGTCAGCTTGCCTACACCCGAATGGAAGAACTGGCGGCACAAGGTATCTATCCAAAAGGATTCGACAAAGAGGCGTATGATGATATGAAGCGGTGGGAAAAGACGGTTCGCCCTGATATGCTTTTTTGCGGAGCGCCGCATATTTTAATTCCCCCACGCACCATTAGAACACGGCGAACCAATACAAGATGTGGTGATTGCCGGAACATATTTTGAATTGCTTTGTGCTTCCCGTGGACTTGGAAGTGTCATACTTACATTTCCTCTTAGCGTGTTGGAGCGAATGCCGGACATCAAGGCAATGCTGAACATTCCGAATCATCATTACGTTGGTATGATGATCGGCTTCGGTTATCCTGAAATAAAGTATGCAAGAGGCATACAAAGAGAAATGAAACAAAGTCGTATCCATCGGCTGAACTTTGAGGAGGAATAAAAATGAACGCACAAAATTGTTTACAAATTTTACGAGATGTAAAGGATGTGGCATTTGCAACCGTGGATGAAAAAGGATTGCCGCAGATCCGAATTATTGACGTTATGCTTGTGGAAAATGAAAAAATGTATTTCTGCACGGCACGGGGAAAAGATTTTTACACACAGTTAATGCATGACAATCATATTGCCATAACTGCTGTGAATAAAGATTTTCAAATGGTTAGATTGTCGGGCACTGCCGAAAAATTGATGGAACAGAAAGTTTGGATAGACCGCATTTTTAAAGAGAATCCGAGTATGAATAGTGTTTATCCCAATGAAAGCCGTTATATATTGGAACCGTTCTGCATTGCAAATGCAAACATAGAATTTTTTGATTTAGGCAAAGAGCCAATTAACCGTGAAAATTTTGCGATTGGAGAGCATAAAGAACAGAAAAAAGGGTTTGAAATTTCTGCTTCCTGCATAGGATGCGGTAAATGCAGAAAACTCTGTCCTCAACAATGTATAAGGACAGGAAAACCATTTGAAATCAATCAAAATCATTGCCTTCATTGCGGTTTGTGCTTTGAAAGCTGCCCTGTAAAAGCAATTACAATAAGGAGCGTGTAAGGAATGTTAAAAGATATGTGGTTTATTTTTATGAACGGGAAAGATTTTTTCTTGGAACTATTGCTGGAGCATTTGGAAATATCGTTGGTTTCCATTTTGATTGCTGTACTGTTCGGAGGACTTGTGGGAATTCTGATCAGTGAGTTTCCAAAAACCGCAAAGCCCACCTTAGGCGTTATCAATTTTTTATATACGATACCGTCCATTTCTATGCTCGGTTTTTTAATTCCTTTTTCGGGTGTAGGCAATGCAACTGCGATCATTGCGTTGACTGTCTATGCATTGCTGCCCATGGTGCGAAATACGCACACAGGAATTGCCAATGTAGACTCCTTAATTTTGGAAGCGGCAAAAGGTATGGGAAGTACAAAAACACAGATTTTGTTTAAAATCAAGCTTCCGCTTGCCATGCCTGTGATTATGTCGGGTATTCGCAATATGGTGACGATGACGATTGCCCTTGCAGGTATTGCTTCGTTTATCGGTGCAGGCGGTTTGGGGGGTGCGATTTACCGTGGTATTACGACAAATAATGCAGCAATGACAATGGTCGGCAGTTTATTGATTGCCCTGCTTGCTCTTGTAATGGACTTTGTACTTGGCTTCATTGAAAAACAAATCAGCCAACACAGCATGAAAGCCAAAAAAAACAACAAAGTAATCACTGTTATCGCTGCTGTCGTCTGTTTGAGCATTGCAGGAAGTGTCTTAATAAACACACAGCAGAAAGACACCATACATATTGCTACAAAACCGATGACAGAACAATATATTCTCGGTGAAATGCTGGACATTCTGATCGAGCAGGACACAGATTTGAACGTGGAACTGACACAAGGCGTTGGAGGCGGCACATCAAATATCCAGCCAGCAATGGCAAGTGGAGAATTTGACCTATATCCTGAGTACACAGGCACAGGTTGGAATATGGTACTCAAGCATGATAGTTTATACACCGAAGATTTATTTGGTGAATTGGAAAATGAATATCGCGAAGGACTCCATATGAATTGGGGTGGAATGTATGGCTTCAATAATACTTACGGTTTAGTTGTTCGCCGTGAAATTGCGGAAAAATATAACCTGAAAACCTATTCCGACTTAAAATCTGCAGCAAATAGTCTCACCTTTGGTGCAGAATACGATTTTTTCGAGCGCGAAGACGGCTACGATGCTCTTTGCGAAACCTACGGATTGACTTTTGGCAAAACGATGGATTTAGACATCGGACTTAAATATCAGGCTATCAATCAGAAAAAAATTGATGTGATGGTGATTTTTACAACGGACGGGCAGTTATCTGCTTCTGACGTGGTTGTTCTTGAAGATGACAAAAATTTTTATCCTTCTTATGTTTGCGGAAATGTAATCCGTACAGAAGTGCTTGAGAAATATCCTGAGCTGGAAACCGTATTTGAAAAGCTGAATGGGCTGATTACCAACAGCGATATGGCGTCAATGAACTATTCCGTTGAAACGGAAAATAAAGAGCCAAGAGATGTAGCAGAAGATTTCCTGCGCAGTCACAATCTTTTACAGTGAGGTAAACTAAAATGAACACAGCGATTGAATTTAAGAATATTAAAAAAACATATGACGAAAAAATAATTATGGAAGGATTTAACCTCTCCATAGAAAAAGGCGAATTTGTAACAATTATTGGCTCATCAGGCTGCGGAAAAACGACTGCCCTGAAAATGATAAACGGTTTGATTCAGCCGACTTCAGGAAATATATTCGTTGACGGTGAAAATATTCGCAATAAAAATCAAACGGAGCTTCGCAGAAATATCGGCTATGCTATTCAGGGCAGCATACTGTTTCCGCATATGACGGTAGAGCAAAATATCTCCTATGTTCCAAACTTATTAAATAAGCGGGATAAAGAAAAAACAAAAAACGCCGTATCTAAATGGATGAAAATCGTCGGGCTTTCGGAAGATTTGAAGCACCGCTATCCGTCCGAACTTTCAGGAGGTCAGCAGCAGAGGGTTGGCATTGCCCGTGCTTTGGCGGCTTCACCGGATATTTTGCTTATGGATGAACCCTTTGGTGCAGTGGATGAAATTACACGGGGACAGCTTCAGACAGAATTGAAACGGATTCACAGTCAGACAGGCATTACCGTGCTGTTTGTTACCCACGATATTTCAGAAGCACTGAAACTCGGGACAAAGGTACTCGTTATGAACAGCGGCAAAATCGAACAGTTTGCAAAGCCAGAAGAACTACTCCACCACCCTGCCACAGAATTTGTAAAAGAGCTTGTAAAAAGGGAACGTCGTACCTGTTATCTGCCCGAAGAACAGTTGTCCTCCTGTCTATTCAGTGGCGCTGCCGATGAAAGGAATAACCATGATACAAAATGAGAGCTGACGACATTTAATCAAGGCGTTGCAGCAAGAAAAGAAACAATATAAAAAATTATGGCAGTACACAGCAAAAGCGGCAGCTGTGTTATTCAAAAAAATAGTGAACCCAGGGTGATATTCAATGTTTTCAAAGATTTGGACCACAGAATCTACAAAAAGCTGCTCCAAACAAATTGGTCAGTTAAAAGAAGTGCTTTCCTATGCCGATACGATTGTAATCGGTGCGGGCGCAGGGCTTTCCGCCTCCGCAGGCTTCGTCTATACGGGAGAACGCTTCAATAAATATTTTTCGGATTTTGAGGCAAAGTACGGCTTTCACGATATGTATTCCGGTGGATTTTATCCTTATTCTACGCCAGAAGAACATTGGGCATATTGGAGCAGATATATCTATGTGAACCGTTATATGGACGCTCCCAAGCCTGTATATCAGGAACTTTTAGAGCTTGTAAAGGAAAAGGACTATTTCGTGATAACGACAAATGTAGACCACCAGTTTCAAAAGGCAGGCTTTGATAAAAAGAGACTGTTCTATACACAGGGCGATTACGGTTTGTTTCAATGCTCCGTGCCTTGCAGTATAGACACCTACGAAAATGAAGATATAATTCGCCGCATGATGAACGAACAAAAAGATATGAAAATTCCCACTGAGCTGATTCCCAAATGCCCCAAGTGCGGAAAACCGCTAACAATGAATCTGCGATCCGACGATAAATTTGTGGAGGATGGAGGTTGGATAAAAGCGGCGGAACGATATGAAAATTTTCTGCGTACAAGAAAAAACCAAAAAGTCTTACTTTTAGAGTTGGGTGTAGGCTACAACACCCCTGTAATTATCAAATATCCGTTTTGGCAGATGACTGCCAAAAATTCAAAAGCCACCTATGCTTGTATCAACAGCGGCGAAGCTATCTGCCCAAAAGAAATAGAGAAACAGTCAATCTGCATTGACGGAGATATTGGGGAAATCTTAAAAAACTTGAGGTAATGCCATACACGATATACGCAATCCATAACACGGCTGCATGAAATGCAGCGTGGGGATGTCAGAGCTGATATATATTATTCTCGACCATCTATGAGATAAGTGATAGGAATATTTATAGAACTAGGACAAATTTTACCTATTCGCTTCAAAAGCTCCGTGATGGAAGCTATAGAATGAAAAATGGCGAAAAAACCGGCGTGACCTTCGCCACACCGGTTTTTTCTGGAAATTTTATTTTCTTCTTTTTATGATAGTGCTCCATCTCAATGAGCATCTTTTTTGGCAAATACAGATTGCCAGATGCTGTTTACACGCCTAATAACATTTTTGCCAGCGGATACCCAATAAAAATATACAGAACCAATGTTACAATACACATCGGCAGACCAATCTGCAAAATTTCCGAAGTGGAATAAATATCTTTCCGGCCATGCATCATACTGCCGTGAGGAGATGCTGCAGGTGTCAGCATTGCCACGAATACCATCAGGATAACACCCATAGCCACCGGCATCGGGTTGATGCCAATCTGATTAGAGAATGTCAATACAACTGGCATCAGTACCACAGCCATAGCTGCGTTGTTGGCAAAGTTTGTAATAATCAATGCTACGGTAAACATAATCGCCACAAATACCATTTCCGGCTGACCGCCCAAAATTGGATTCAGTGCCTGCACCAGGAAATCGGATACGCCTGTTGCTGCGTTGGATAAGGAGTTTGCTCCGTATACAGCAGCAGCGATCATGAAGTAAATACCCCAGTTCATTTGATTGTAGGCAACGTTTTTGAAATCCAGCAACGGCTTGCCATCCACTTTTATAATCAAGAATAATACAACCCAAAATATAGTAACACCTAAAGGTCCTAACATATTCAAGAAATCTGATACCGGATTGTCTTTTACAAAGCTTGGCAATAGCAACATAACCAGATAGCAAGGAATCATGTACAAAAATGCTTTTTGCTGCTTATTCATTGGAGGCAGCGGCATCTGCTTTTCAATCATTTCCGGATCAACTGCTCTTAACTTAGATACGTCAACACGAACGACAAATTTCAATGCCAACAGATAAACTACCATTACTAAAAACGTCATAATTGCATTGACCAGCATATACGGTCCCATCGGGATTGTCATTGGATTACCCATTGCTGCGGTCATACCACTGAAAGCACTGTATGGCACCAACTGCGCGCCCATAAATGGGAAGAAGGGTTGCATCAAAGTAGATACCAAAAACATCCCTACAAAGAAATATTTCCAAATCTTATCACAACGTTCTATATGCATTGTTGACATCAATCCCAGTGCAATAGGCCACAGAATAATCAATTCTGCAATTGGACTTACCAAAGCAGATAATACTGCACAACATAGATAAAAAATAGAAATGAACACATAAGGACGTCCTTTAAATAGTTTCTTTGTCAAAAGCCATTTGGCAATATATTGCGTGTCGCCTACTTCCCCTACAGCGCCGAATAATACCATGGCAAACAACGTCAGCAATACGGTATTCACACCCATTGCGTTCAACCATACTCCGTTGAAACCGCCTTCTCCGCCGTAACCGGATATTCCAAATAAGAACAGCCCTAATAAACTTGGCCACATGACATCAACCATGGACCATAAATACACCATGCCCAAAAAGGCACCTACGCACCGCATCCCAATCGGAGTGATTGGTTCAATGGGGGGAATAAGCCAGAATATTACAACTATAGCCAGCCCAATGAATGTGTGCAAGTAATACAAATCTTTTTTCTTCTTGTTCGGATTACAATTAATTGCGTTGTCTTGCTGATTTGACATAATCAACACTCCTTTTGCTTAAAATTTTTGAAATCATTACCTATCCATTCCAGCCCGTTCCGTTTTCATCAGATCTCCTACAGAATATCCGCTAATTTAATTAAGGATAATTTCTAATAATCTATACATTTTTGGACATCCACAATAGCATATCCATTAAATGTATTTAGTAGATATTTAGGAAAAAGCTCTTAGATATCTACTTTTTTTGCGCATCCTATAAGATATAACTAACAAAGCACCTTCTTGAAATGGATTGCATAAGCGATTTCTATTTACTTTTATTATAGCTTGACAGTTGTTTCTGCGGAATAAGAAGGTCTTTATATGGGGCTATTGAGTAAAGCTATAGGCATAAAAATTCCCTTAATATTGCCCTTTTCCTTCCCCTGAACAAAAAGGAACCCCCCAAAAATTTTTCATTCAAAATCTGTACAACATAAATCATACACTAAAATCCTCTAAATGTATTTTATGATATAGCTTCTTCTTATATCCCTTTCCTATATAAAAAACACGACTTAGACAAAAGAAATATTTATGGATATTATAAGAGTATAAAAGCTGCAGCTGAACTTTTCCAAACTAAAAATAAAAATAGATACGGAGGAGAGTTCTATGTCTCAAATAAAATTAGATAAAAAAATGTTTTTCACCTGGCTTGGCATTATTGGCATACCATTGCTTGTCGCTTTAATCCCTGTAGGAGAAACTTTTACTCTGGAAGTAAAATCATTTTTTGTTATTACATTATTCGGCATCATGTGTATGGTAACTGGACCCTTTGATTCTGCAATCGGCTGCCTGTTCATGATGTGCGGATACTGCTTAGTAGGACTTGCGCCGTTTACCACTGTATTCTCTTCTTTTGCCGGCACTGTTCCTTGGACTGTATACGGTTGCTTGTTACTGTTAAATATTGTACAAAACAGAACGATGTTGATTGAACGAATTGCTTGCAAATGCATGATTATTACCGGAGGTACTTATAACGGCATCATTTTCGGCATGATTATTTTAGGAATTGCAATCAATCTGATTGTCCCCGGTGTGTTTACCGGCTTGGCTATTGCTGCAATCGCCTTTGGCATCTGTAAAGCTTTAGATTTAGGCATTTCCAAAGCATCATCCGGCATTATGTTGGCAGCTGTTATCGGTTTTATTGATGCTTGGCGTTTCGTTTATTGTCCGCCGGATATGGGTGTATTGTTAGGTATTGCCAGTGCAGTTGCACCGACAGATATGGACTATTTAACATATTTCACTTATAACGTTCCTTGGGTGATTTTCCCTTTCCTTATGGGCTTTATCATTACAAAAATTTGTAAGCCCGAAAAAACAATTGACGGTAAAGCTTATTTCATCCAGCGTCAATCTGAGTTAGGCAGTTTCACCTTAGACGAAAAGAAAACACTTATTGTTTTGCTTGTTTTCATGCTCTATCTGTTCACCTATCGTTGGCATAAACTAGACATGGTCTATGGTTTTGTACTGGCGCCGTTGCTATTGTATTTGCCCATTTTCAATGTAGCTACCAAAGAGGACTTGATGACTGTAAACTTTCCAATGGTCGTTTTTGTCGCTGGCTGCTTAAGTATTGGTTCTGTAGCGACATATATCGGAATCCCGCAACTAATTTCCGATATTGCTGTGCCGCTTTTAGAAGGCCGTACCAATACATTTTATCTAGGCTTTGTATATTGGTTCACTGTATTATTCAACTTGGTTATGACTCCAATGGCCATGATGACTGCTTTCAGCGTACCTCTTACACAAATTGCGCTGGATATGGGGATGACTACCGCATTTCCCACCTTATTCACGATGAATGCCGGTGCGTATAATTTATTTTTACCTTATGAAGCTGTGTTGGTGGCCGGAATGTATCAGGGCTTCGGCAATACAAAATTAGGTCTATTTGTAAAAATATTTGTCATTAAAATGATTCTGACATTCTTATGGATTGTCTTTATCATGGTTCCATATTATGGATTTGTACACATTATATAAAAGATTGAGGAGGAATTTTTATCATGAATTGTTGTGTTTACACTCCGCAGGAAGAACATTTGAAACGTCTGCAGGAAGGAAATCAAGATATCAGAAAAGGCAGGGAACGTATTTATCGTATTATCGACCGTTACAACGGCACCAAACCTGCTATCGATGTAGAGCGGGGACTTTATTTTACCCAGTCTATGAAACAGACAGAGGGTGAAATGCTGGTGCTGCGCTGGGCAAAAGCCTTAAAGCACATTGCTGAAAATATTACCATCTACATTGATGACGATACGCTGATTGTCGGTCGCGGCGGCAAGCCAGGCCGTTATGGTCTGGTCTATCCTGAACTGGACGGAAATATCATGGATATTACCATTAAGGATGTAGGTGACAGAAAAGAATCTTCTTTCTCCATTTCAGAAGAAGACGGGCGTATTATTTTAGAAGAAATCTGCCCTTATTGGAAAGATAAATCTTTTTGGGAAGACTTAGTAAAGGCTCTACCAGAAGAAACCTTACGGCTGACCTATGACCCCCAAAATCCCGTACAATCCAGACACATCCTGGACGAGTTAACCACTTATCGTTCTTCCATCAACTGGGTGCCCGATTATGAAAAAGCATTAAAAAGAGGTTTCAAATCGTTGAAGGAAGAAGCACAGAATAAATTAGATGCACTAGATTCGTTCAATGTAAAAGATACCATGGAAAAGAAACCCTTTCTGGAAGCTATGATTTTGGTTTGCGATGCCATTGTACTATGGGCCAGACGGCATGGCGATAAAGCCACGGAGCTTGCCCAAACCGAAAAAGATCCTGTGAGAAAACAGGAATTGTTAGAAATTGCGGAGCGCTGCTACTGGGTTCCTGAAAATCCTGCGAGAAATTTCCGAGAAGCTGTACAGAGCCAATGGTTTGTACAAATGTTTTCCCGCCTGGAGCAGAAAACCGGCGCCATTGTATCCAACGGCCGCATGGACCAATACCTCTATCCTTACTATAAGGCTGATAAGGAAGCTGGCATCTTGACTGATCAACAGGCTATGGAAACATTAGAATGTTTGTGGGTCATGATGGCGCAATTTACCGATTTATGTTTCAGTCCCAACGGTGCCAGTCAACAGGAAGGCTGGGCTCATTGGGAAGCAGTTACCATCGGCGGACAAACCAGAAATGGCAATGATGCAACCAATGAATTAAGCTATCTGTTCTTGCGCTCTAAACGAGAATTGCCGCTAAATTATCCTGACTTGGCTGCTCGTATTCATACCCGCTCCCCACAAAGATTTTTGCGGGAAGTGGCATTGACCATCAAAGATGGTGCAGGTTATCCCAAATTGTTCAATGATGAAGAAATTGTACTGAATTTGGTAGGACAAGGGGCACCGTTGGCTGATGCATTAGACTATTCCGCATCGGGCTGTGCCGAAGTTCGTATGCCCAACCGCGATACTTTTACCTGCGGACATCCCTATCTCAACCTGGTATCTTGTGTAGAAATGGCTCTTTATAACGGCCAAACCTTTATGACCGGAGAGGAACAGATAGGCTTAAAAACAGGAGATCCTTGTAGTTTTTCCACTTGGGAAGAATTTTGGAATGCCTACGAAGTACAGTTGACCAATTTGCTGAAGCATGCTTTTGTGCAGGAATATAATATTATGAAACTACGACCGTTACATTTTGCCTGTCCGTTAAACTCAGTGTTGCATGACTTGTGTATGGAATCCTGTATTGACCTGCATCAAAACAGGATTCCCGGCGGAATTGATATTGGTTTTATTGATGTCATCGGATACGCGACAGCAGCGGACTCTCTGGCAGCAATTAAAAAATTGGTTTTCGAAGATAAAACCTTAACCATGAAGCAAGTAATTGACGCTTTGCGGAGCAATTTTGAGGGGAAAGAGGTCATTCGCCAGATGATGCTGCATGCACCCAAATACGGAAATAATGACCCATATGTAGACAACATCGCACAAGATATTACGCGGGTATATCTTGAATATGCCAAACAGCACTCTCACGAACTGGGCATTCACGTAGACCCACGTATGGTACCTGTTACAGGGCATGTATCCTTAGGTAAGAGCACTGGAGCAACACCAAACGGCCGAATAGCAGGTTTCCCGCTCTCTGACGGCGCTTCCGCTTCTCACGGCAGTGATACCAATGGGCCAACAGCAGTATTATTGTCCAATGCTGCATCTAAGCTTTTTGACTACCGTGAAAGAGGCTCTCGCTTGATCAATATTAAGTTTACACCGTCCAGTATTGCAGGAGAGGATGGAATTGAAAAACTGATTTCTTATATCCGCGCCTGGTGCGACTTGAAACTGTGGTTTATTCAGTTTAACGTCATTAACAAAGAAACCTTGCTGGCTGCAAAAGAAACACCAGAAAATTATAAAGGTTTAATTGTTCGCGTAGCTGGTTACAGTGCATATTTTGTAGAATTGTCTTCTGATTTGCAGAATGACATTATTGAACGCACTCAGCAGGCCGTTATCTAATCGGCAGTCTTATGTGAAGATTACAAAAACGGATCTTATGAAACTATAAGGTCCGTTTTAATAAAGCAAAGCTTCAAAAAATTTTTAGAACAGGAGAAAAAACAATGCAAATAATTGATTTCAGATTTCGCCCGCATACCAAAAAAACTTTGGAAACGCTAAGCAACAGTCCTATTTTTCGCAAGGGACTACTGGAAAGTGGCAGGGATTTAGATGCATTTGTCGCCTCGGCTAAAACGATGGATGCCATTGCCGATGAATTAAAAGCGGCAAATTTTATGCGCGCTGTGATTGTGGGCCGTGATGCAGAAACCACCTATCAGTTCAAACCCAACCATGAAGAAATTATTCCTTTTTTACAAAAATATCCGGACTTGTTTGTCGGTTTCGCCGGAGTGGACCCGCATAAAGGCATGGATGCAGTTTATCAACTCGAGGATTTAGTGAAAAACCATGGTTTCTGTGGTGCGGCTATTGACCCTATGTATGCCCAGATTCGCAGCAATCATGAACGGTATTACCCCATCTATGCCAAATGCTGTGAGCTGGATATTCCAGTTATTATCACTACCGGATTGAGTCCATCCTCGCCGGGTGTTACCATGGATTCCGCAGCGCCCATCTACATTGATGCAGTAGCCAGAGATTTTCCAATGCTCAAAATTATTTTAAGTCACGGCGGATATCCTTGGGTTGGAGAAACCATTGGTCTGGCAATCCGCAACACCAATGTATATTTAGAATTATCAGAGTGTGAAATCCAACCGCTGAGCAACGCCTATATAGAAGCAGCCAATGGACCTTTGCAGGAGAAAATTCTTTTTGCCAGCGCACATCCCTTTTTCCATTACAGCGATGGTATTGCATTATATCAAAAGTTGCCGTTCCAGGAAAACGTGCGGGAAAATATTTTCTGGAAGAATGCTGCCAAACTGCTCAAATTACTGTAATCTTTTTTATGAAGGAGCTGGAATATCATGAAGCAAATTGCATTTTTCGGTTTGGGCACCATGGGAATGCCCATTGCCCAATATGCATATCAATTGTATCAGGCAGCAACACCATTTGACTACGAAGATTGCAGCGCTATCGCCAAAGTAGACCGATTGCCAGATTAAAAGAGCGCAGAAAAAGCGGGGAAGGTTCTTAGCCAGAACATTCCCCGCTTTTTCTATGCGCTTTAGTTTATTTGCAATTCCTGCAAGAAAACCTGTTTTGTTAAACGAATCACATTTTTGTAGCATTCTGATTTCAAATTTTTCTTGCGATACAGCAGGTAATAATTCAATGGCTGCTGGTAATCAGCAATCTCCATCGGTTTAATTTTTCCATCCCGCACATAAGAATTTTTGGAAAGCATGCGTCCAGGCATGGTGGCTACCGCTTTGTTTTCAACAACAACTTGCAAAATATTTTCCAAATTGCTTAAATGAAACAACGTCCCATAATGAAAATACTGTTTGAATAACGGTGCTGCAATGGGATCATCTTTTTCAGGATACATCGCCAGATTTAAGTAAGAAAGATCCGACAATGTGAGATACTCTTGCTGGGCTAATGGATTTTTCGTGCTCATTAATATTTGGCAGGTATCCTCTAACAGTAAATCTATTTTCCATTGATTATCCTTAACCTTTTGACGAAAAGCTGTTTCATCCTTCGGCAGTACAGATATAATCCCTATGAATCGTCATTATCTTCCAGATAAGACGGAATCGCTTGATTTTTTACCTCATATAGGTAAATACGTTCAACCCTTTATAATAACTGTCTACTTCTAAGACAAGCGGTGTAATAATGGCATGGTAAGCAGCAGGATTGGCCACAATGTGAATCGTTTCATGTGCATGTTTTTCTTTTTCTGCCAATAAAGGCCACTGCGAAGTAATAGAAAAAATTTGTTCGCAATCGGAACGTAACCGCTCTCCATTCGCGGTTAAAGCTACGCCGCTGTGAGAGCGAATTAGCAGTTGAAAACCCAGTTCCTTTTCTAACGCATTTAACGCAGATGTTAAAGCTGGTTGGGTCATAAACAAATTTCGAGCCGCTTCATTGATGGATTTGGTACGTGCTACCTCACAAAAATATTTTAAATGCTCTATCCGCATATGAATTCCCTTTCTTTTCATTTATAGTTAGAAAGAACATTTTCATTATACCTTATTTTCTGGTAATGCAGCAATAATTTTTATTAAGGATTTGCAATCGAGTCCAAAAAATAACGGCATGTGGAATTGTTATGTTGCTTTCACCTAAAAAGGCATCCCATCCACATGCCGTAAAAAATATTTATTTTTTAATAACTTCCATACCGCCCATGTATGGACGCAATACTTCCGGCACAACGACACTGCCGTCCGGCTGCTGATAGTTTTCCAAAATAGCTGCTACAGTACGACCAACAGCTAAGCCAGAGCCGTTTAACGTGTGTACGAAGCGTACTTTGCCTTCTTCATCGCGGAAACGAATGTTGGCCCGTCTGGCCTGGAAATCTACAAAGTTACTGCAGGAAGAAATTTCTTTGTAGGCATTGTAGCTGGGCAGCCATACTTCTATATCGTAAGTTTTGCAGGAAGAGAACCCGATATCACCGGTAGGAAGCGTGATAACGCGATAAGGCAGTTTCAATGCCTGCAAAGCTTCTTCTGCATCATGTGTCAGAGATTCCAGTTCTTCGAAGGAATGGTCCGGATGGGCAAATTTCACCATCTCGACCTTGTGGAACTGATGCTGCCGAATAATACCGCGAGTATCACGGCCAGCAGAACCTGCTTCAGCACGGAAACACGGACTGAATGCGCAATGTTTAATAGGCAGATCCTTCACATTTAAAATTTCATCACGGTAGTAATTGGTAACTGGGACTTCTGCTGTCGGAATTAAATAATAATCTAAGCCTTCCAACTTAAACATATCCTCTGCAAATTTAGGCAGCTGACCGGTACCAATCATGCTGGCTCTATTTGCCATATAAGGCGGAATTAATTCCTCATAGCCATGCTTTTGTGTATGCAAATCCAGGAAGAAGCTTATCACAGCCCGTTCCAGACGTGCGCCAAGCCCTCTGTAGAAGGTAAAACGCGCGCCAGTTACTTTCGCAGCCCGTTCAAAATCCAAAATACCCAGATTGGTGCCGATATCCCAATGTGCCAATGGCTCATAATCAAATTTTGCCGGTTCGCCCCAGGTGCGTTCTACACGGTAATTTTCTTCGCCGCCCTCCGGTAAAGATTCATGGGGAATGTTAGGAATGCTCAGGATAATTTCTTCCATTTTCGCATCCACTTCAGCCACCTGCTGGTCAAGCGCCTTGATATCCTCACCGACTTTACCCATTTTGGCAACTAGTTCATCGGCATTTTCACCACTTTTTTTCATCTTACCAATTTCCTTAGAAACGGTATTCCTCATATTCTTCAACTGTTCAACCTCGGTCAACAGTGCTCTGCGTTTCTCATCCAGCGCTAAAAACGGCGCCAAATCCAAATCCATGCCCCTCTTTTTCATACCAGCCACAACCGCATCTGGATTGGAACGAACAAACTTAATATCTAACATAATTCGCGACTCTCCTTTTCAAATTCACTTATCTATAATTTAACGGCAAAAAGGAGGCAATGTCAAGCGCCATGTACTATTTTCTGTCAAAAATCCTTACTATTTTTCAACGCAGCCACCATTTCCAACCAATAATGATACAAATACGGTTGAGCGGTCAGCTCTGCTACGTATCCGCAAGCCAAGTCATTCCCCTGACGCACCACCACCGGTTCCCTTTTTCCATTTCGGCACACAATGCCCAGATTTGGTGCCAACGCGGTAAATCGTACCTCCGGCAAAAAAACTGCCGTGAATCGTTCCTGCGTAAAGCTGGGCATTTCTAATATCGCCGTGGCAACACTTCGCCCAGGCCTACTTACAATATTGCAATCCATTACAGGGAGAATCCCTCCCCGCCCCATAGCAGCTGCGCCTCCTGCAATACCCAGTAAAGAAATTTGTGAACGATATTTTAAGAAAGATGGCGCCATCCTTTTTAGGCTGTGTAAATAGTCGCTGCTTTTCCAGCCAGTGAGCAATAACCCGTCAATCTGCCGCATCTGTGCGCTATCCTGAATCCGTACTGTTTCAATCTGCTGCTGACGAAATACGATTTCATCGCGCTGCAGTAAAAAATCAGGTCCAATCAAACCGATTTTTAACATACGATCCCTCTCCTTCTATAGAAATCACAAACATTGTCGGGAAATAAAAAACAGATTGTATTTATAGTATGCCTGCCGAACGCCGCCCGTGTCAGCATATATGGACTAAAAATTTCTTTTATTTTCCCATTTTATCCCAGTATGGAACGTAAAAGAAAAACGTCAAGTCCTAATCTTGAAGAACGTAGGAAAAAGATTCTGCTTGCACTGTACAAATCACTGCGGTATAGTATATTTATTATATCTGAAAGAGGGAGCGCCTGTGTATTTTCCAGAAAATATGGAGCAATTAGAACAAATCAAAACAGAGTGTATACAAATGGTCAATAAGCGGGCGTTGCTTTCCGGCGCTGCCGCTGCAGTCCCTTTGCCTGGCGTTGATCTTTCTGCTGATATTACTATTATGGTTGAACTGCTAAGCCAAATCAATAAACGTTTTGGCTTGTCGGAAGAGCAACTGAACCAACTGGATATGGAGCGAAAAAAAGTGCTTTTGGTTATCATTTCCTCGGTAGGCAATGAGTTGGCTGGCCGCACTGTATCTGCTACTGTCGTGCGCAGCTTATTGAAACGCGCCGGCAACCGCATCGCAGCAAAGCAGCTCAGTCGATTTGTGCCTATAGCGGGACAAGCTCTTTCTGCGGGAATCAGTTTTGCGGCAATGCGTTATCTGGGAAGAAATCACGTAGAGCAATGCTATCAAATCGCACTGCGCTATATGCGTCAGATTGACCGCCGTTTTACTGGTGACGTAATTGATATTTAATACTATATTGTTTCAGCATACAGCTTTCTATGTTTTTCGTCGAAGCTGTATTTTTGTATATCCTTTCCTTTGATAGGATAAACTTTGGAAAGAATATTCTTTTTATAGGAGGCGCATGTTTATGAAGCTTACCTTTTGCGGCGCAGCCCGCGCTGTCACTGGCAGCTGCATCCACGTACAGCTGCCCCGATATCAACTGCTGGTGGACTGCGGATTACAACAAGGTCCGGATCTGATTGACAATTATACCTTTCCCTTTTCAGCAAAGGAAATTGACGCGGTGCTGCTTACCCATTGTCACGCAGACCATTGCGGTCGTCTGCCCTTTTTAATACAGCAAGGTTTTACCGGCCCTATCTGGATGACAAAACCTACCGCACAGCTTCTTAAAATCATGTTGCAGGAGCAGCTTCTCCGGCAACAGCACGCTTCACATCGTCACTCTGGAAAACAACACAAGCTGCCGTGTATCACCCAACATGATGTAGACGCTACATTGCAGCAAATTCGGATTTGCCGCTACAAGCAGTGGCAAACCCTTCAAAAAGATGTCCAATTTTGTTTCTATGACGCCGGACATATTCTCGGCTCGGCATCAATCGTTCTGCAATATTGTGAACAAAAGCAAGTGCGGCAGTTACTATTCAGCGGTGATCTGGGCAATCAGCATATGCCTATAGTGGAGGACCCGCAGCAAACAGCCTCTGCCCAAACTGTAATCATGGAAAGCACCCACGGAGACCATTGCTATTTTTCTCAGCAGGATTATCTCCAGCCTCTGGCCAATCTTTTGCAGCAAACTTTCCAAAAGAAGGGCACTGTACTCATTCCCGCCGCTGCGATTGGCCGCACGCAAGAGCTGTTATATTGCCTGCACATCATCAAACAAAAAGAGCTAGTGCCTGCTCTGCCTGATTTTCCTGTATATGTGGACAGTACTTTGGCATATGAGGCCTGTCAAATTTACAACGATAACACACTGGACGAATTTTTAGATGAAGAAGCGCGCCAATTAAAAAATCAATGCGGCGCTCTGCTGGATTTTCCCGCACTGCACTTTTGTACTACGCAGCAGCAATCCCGACAGCTCTGGCAAAATCAACAGCCTAAGGTGCTTATTGCCCCCGACAGCATGGCTGGTTCCGGTCCGATATGTTCCTATTTGCGGCAATATCTTCCCAAGCCGCAAACAACCGTCGTGCTTTTGGGCATACCTCGCCGCAATACGATTGCCCATTTGCTGCTGGAACACACCAAACAACTTACATTGCAGGAACAGCATATTCCTGTGCGGGCTCACATCGCCTCACTTCCTGTACGGCCCATTCATGCCGACCAACCGGCACTGCTCCACTGGCTGCAGCAACTGCCCGCCAAACCCTGCCGCGTACTATTAAATCATGGTGACGCAGACACATCGCTCTTTTTATCTGCGTTATTACAGCAATACGGCTATCCTGCCCAAGTACCCCGCTATGGGGAAACTATTTCCATATAAAAAGTGTCTGTAAACAGGATTCTGCTACCCTATTTACAGACACTTCTTTTTTATTTATCAATCCATTTTTTCTTCTTTGCACTGACAATGTCCCTTGCAATCATAGAGAATTGTCAATGTCCGCAGCAACAAATTGCGCAATCGTACCTGTTCTTCCTCAGTTAAATCCTGTACGACCTTCTTTTCCAATTTATCTATGGCCATTTTTACTTCATGAACAATCTTCTCCGCTTTTGGTGTGAGCAAAATATACTTTGAACGTCCATCGCCTTGATTTGTTTCTCTTTTAATAAAGCCTTTCGCCTCCATACGCTGCATCAAACCTGTTACTGTAGGATTGCTGAGGCGATAGTAATATTCCAATTCCCGCTGGTTCACCGGATGATCTACCTCCGAAAGATAAATCAAAATATTCGCTTGCGCCGGTGTTAAATCATAGCGTTCCGCTTCTCGCTGCATTGCAGTCTCAAAGGCAAGAGAAATTTGCTTAAACAATACTCCAAAATGATATACCTCATCCATCATGTTTTTCACCATCTACTTTAGACAATACTGCTTCTTATTTTCCTGCTGCACCGCGCATGGTTCGGCTATAACTTGCCTCATTATTCAGCGCATATTCCAATACTTCTTTTTCTTCATCACTCATTGGATGCTTACTCTCTCCGTTTATAATTCGTTTGCAATAACAGCGGGCATCATCTCTGTTATGGATATTTGTAAAAATATAACCGTTTCCTAAATCATCCAGCACTGCCATAGAGAAACTCAGTTCTCCATAGGTAAAGTCAAAAGCATTATAATGCATAATCGCTATATGGTTCAAATTAGTTTGCTGCCGTTTCCGCAATTCTTTTATATCTGCTTCCGCCTGCTCTAATAGATTTTGATTTTCATTGTGGCTTGCCACTAGAAATTCTACAATTTCACTGAGATTTTCTCCATTCACACCTACTGTTAACGCAGTATATTTTTTCTTTAAATTTTTGATTTCTTTCTGCACCTGCACCAATCGTACTAAAAAAATGAGCGCAATACATGCCATGATTGCTGTAAAAATAATTGCATATTGATTCAGCATCGCTAAAACTTCCATGTTTTTCCCTCCTGCCACGCGCTGTGATATCAGTATCACATAGTTTGTCCTATTTATTATAATGCAAAATGTCTCGCAGGGCAAACCGCTTTTGCAAAAAATATTCCTCCTACAAGAAAATCTTAATAAAAATCATACATCTTTCCTGCGGAAGTATGCTATACTGTAACAAATGCTTTTTTATGCTGATTGGAGGAACAAAAATCATTATGAAACACAAAAAACTTCTCATAATATTCTGCATAGTTGCACTATTATGGTCCACTGCGGTGCCTGCACTGGCCAACTCTGCCACCGACCCCATCGGAGCGGCTACCACTATTTTTCAACTTTATCTCACAGAAGGCGCGCAGGGAGAACTTCGTCTGAATACCAACGTAGCAGGAAAAAGCCCTGACGCAGAAAATTATATGGACACTGCGTTGAATCTGTCCACACGGCTTATGCCCTTTAGTTTGGACGCCAGCATGCAATATTACGCAAATACCAATCCTACTACGTTTTTTGTAAAATTTCGCGGCAGGGAATACAACGATTTGAATAGCCAAGTGCAAAATAAAGCAAAAGAAATCGTGGCAGATGCCCAGATGTATACTACGGATTACGAAAAGCTTCGTTATATTAACAATTACATTATTGACAACTGCGAGTATGTATCTGCTGCAGTCAAAAATCCTGAACAGTATCATACCGCATTTACCATCTATGGTTGTCTGGGAGAAGGCAAGGCCGTATGCGAGGGCTATGCCAACACTGTGCAACTGCTGTGTGAAATGATGCAGATCCCCTGCATCAAAGTAACTGGCACAGCCTACGGCGGTAATCATATCTGGAATGCCGTTTATCTGAACGATAAATGGTGGATGTTGGATGTTACCTTTAATGACCCTGTAGGATTGCAGGACTCCAGTGATCGTTGGTCTTATTTTTTGCTGGATTTAGATACCTTTCAGCAAAAAGGAACTCACACCTATGACAAAACCCATTATGAACACAGCAAAGAAATTTATACCGGACGCACCACCGGACAGAAGTCCGTGTCGTTGCCCTTTGCCAATCTTTCCATGCAAAATTCTGTTTCCGGCGATATCCCAGACCCACGTTATTTGGCTGATATCGGCGCTGTAACTGCTACACCTGAGCAACCAGACAAACAGCAGCCAGCTGACCATCAATCAACAGATACGACTGCTGCGGAAAAAGCCACCGAAGCAAAGGCACAGGCATTAAAAGAACAAGGATTGTTTATGGGCGACGAAAATGGGTTCCGTCTAAAGGATTCTATCACCCGCATTGAAATGGGCGTAATGGTCATGCGCATGAATGGCGGCCTGACTGCCATCAAAGAAAACAGCTCCTACTATGAGTCGGCTTGCCCGTTTACTGACGTCCCACAATGGGCCCGCTCCTCTATCGGATATCTGTACGACAAAAAGTTGGCCGCTGGACAAACCGCCACCACCTTTGGCACCGGCGCCGTAACAAAACAGGACTACGCTGTCATGATGCTCCGCGTGCTGCAAATTGAACACAGCTATCAGGATGCATTGGCCATCGCCGTAACGCACGGCATTTTGACAGAAGCACAGGCCTCCAGTGGCACTGCTGCGACCCGCGGCGATATTGTGGACATGACCTATGCAACACTGCAGCTCATGAACGAACAGCAACAGCAATCTGCAGCAAAAGAAAAAGACGCGGCATAAACTTTCAATAAAAAAATAGAGCAGAGGAAAGCAACTTTTATTTAGCTTTCTCTGCTCTATTTTTTATATCATATTCTAATTTTTCGTTTTACTAAAAATTCAGCAACTGTATTTCTGATATTTACTGCATTATAACGCCATGGCAGTTATTCTTTTACATAACAGTTACCTGCGCAATTTCCCTCACCGATATTACTTTCCGCCATATTTTTTGCAGCTGGCTACAACTACACCAGTGAGTGCCAACAAAGCTAACGCATTAGGGATTACCATCATACCATTAAAGAAATCAGACAATTCCCACACTAAATCTACCTTCAAGGTAGAACCCACTACGATAAACACCAGCACAATGCAGGAATATATTTTCACAGCAAAATCGCCAAAGAGATATTTTACATTCACTGCACCGAAAAATTGCCAGCTTAAAATCGTGGAGAAAGCGAAGAACAGCAAACAAATCGCCACAAAAATATCGCCGAACCCTCCGAATACTGTAGAAAACGCTGCCTGGGTAAGCGCAATACCGCCTTTTCCTGTAGCTAATGCATCCGTTGACAACACTGCAAATACTGTCATATTCAGAACAATAAAGGTATCAATAAATACACTAATCATAGCCATCAAACCCTGTTCATGAGGACTTTTGGCTGTTGCGCGTGCATGGGCATGCGGTGTGGAACCCATACCGGCTTCATTAGAAAATAATCCTCGCGCTACACCGTAGCGAATAGCCTGCTGTACCGTGATCCCCAATGCGCCGCCGCCCATAGCGGATGGGTCAAAAGCACAGACCACGATCATCTGCAGTACACGGGGTAAATGGGTAATATTCAAAATAATCAGTATCAAACCACCCAAAATGTATAAAGCTGCCATAAAAGGCACAACCTTTTCTACAAAAGCCCCCAAGCGCTTCGTACCGCCGATAAAAATAAACGCTGCAAGTACCGCCAATGCTCCGCCAATAATCACTGGTGGGAAATCTATGCCACGGCTGCTGAATACTTCTGCAAACGCACTGCCGATGGAATTAGACTGTACCATATTGCCCATAAAACCCAATGCCAAAATAATGAAAATGGCAAACAGCACCGCCAGAACCTTACCCAAAGTACCTTTAAATGCCTGGCGAATATAATACACCGGTCCGCCGGTCACTTCGCCATCAGGCAATGTAGTTTTGTAGGTTTGCGCTAAAGTGGCTTCAGCATAAATCGTCGCCATACCAAAAAACGCACTCATCCACATCCAAAAGATTGCGCCAGGTCCCCCGGAAATCAATGCCGTCGCTGCCCCGGTCAAATTACCGGTCCCCACCTGCGCGGCAATGGCTGTCGTCAAGGATTGAAACGGCGTCATTTCTCCTTCTTTACGCACGCCACCATTAAATTTCATATGCCCGAAGACTAATCTGCAGGCTTCTCCAAATTTTCTCACCTGAATAAACTTCAGGCGAAATGTGTACCAGATTCCCGTACCGCATAACAACAGCAGCAATACCGGCCCCCATAACACACTGTTGGCTTGTTGCACCAATTCTAACATTTTTCTTTTCCCCTCTCCTCTGCTTTTTGCAGAATAAAAAATAAAGAGCTGATAAATTATCAGCTCTCCGAAGAGTAGAACATCGCATTTAGCAGATCTCTGCCATCCGATTTTTCTATGCCCTGTCCTTTTGCCTGAGAGATTCATAAACAGTTTCCTATTTATGGTACACCTTCGGCGCTCCTAGATAGAGACTCTCCAGAGATAGTTGTCACTCAACAGTCTATTGACGACAACGTTATATACAGTAGCACAGAATAATACAAAATGCAATATTATTTTGAAAAATTTTATCATAATCCACTTTTGCTGCTTAACTATAAAGAATAAGTGCGTTTCAGAAATGCTATAAAAACACCTGTCAAAGAATCTTTGCGCCATGAGAAAGCCATTGTAAAAGGCTGTTTGCTTTCTTTTAGGCCTCCTCTCTTGTATAATAGTTCAAGTAGAATGAATATTTGAATGAGATAATGTCCACAAAAAGGGGAATGTGCTATGAACATAGGAAATCAAATCGCAACGATTCGCAAAGAGCAGCAGTTAACACAGGAAAAGTTCGGCGAACTGTTTCATGTTACTCGGCAAACAGTTTCAAATTGGGAAAACGAAAAAAGTTATCCAGATTTACAAACACTTATTGATATAAGCAATCGGTTTGACATTTCTCTTGATACGTTATTAAAGGAGGATTCCAAAATGGTGACAGCAATTGATAGAGAAAGAGCATTGGGTACAATGAAACGCGAAAAATCTATCATAGATTTTTTTACCGGTGCAGGAACTGGACTTGTCGCATCCTGCCTATTTTCGCCATATTCAGCAAAACGGAATGTAATCATTATCATCGGGCTTGTAATGATTGGTATTGGTTGGTATAAAAAAGTAAAGTACGATAAAACAGTATTCAAATATATGACGGAGAATGAAACCAGCCAAAATTAAGATAAACGTCAACAATTTTAAGAAAGGTTTAATCCCACAGCGCCAGCATATACAAATAGGCAACCGCCTGTCATGGGCAGTTGCCTATTATCTTGTAATCAGCGGCTGAACTTATCTGCTGCTAAATCTCTTTAATTTCTATCTCACTTTTATATTTCTGTACGCGTCCTCATTACTGTTTTACAAACACGCTGGCAGGTTGTTTGCATACTGGGCAAACAAAATCATCCGGCAGCGGTCCCTGATGTACATACCCACATACAGAACATTTCCACTGTTCTCCTGTGCTTGCAGCTGCTGCTTTCTTTGGTTTTACATCACTGTGATAATATGCATAGCTCATTGGCTCTTCCTGAGAGAGTACTTGCGCATCGGTCAGCTCACACAGAAACAATGTGTGGGTCCCACAATCCATTTTGTTCACAACTTTAGCTGATAATACTGCACTAGTGTGTTTTGCCAGATATGGTACTCCCGCTCCGTCTGTCACAAAATCCTGCCCGCTAGTGTGGAACTTGTCCGCTGTGCGGCTGCTCTGAAAGCCGAAATTGGCAATCAAATCCATATTGGCAGTCTTAGACAAAACCGATACGGTTAATTTTCCGCTCTTTTGAATCAATTCATTGGTGTAATTGTCCTTATTCAACCCTACGGCAATCTGCGCCGGGCTGCCAGTGATCTGCACTACTGTATTTGCCGTGCAACCTGCTGTCTTGCCGTCCAGTTCTGTACCGATTACATATAATCCATACCCCAATTTGAAAAGTGCTGCTGTGTCCATATTCTTTTCCTCCTACATAAATTAATTCCTACTAGAACTTACCCAATTAAAGCATTTCAAAAACATACCGTACAGGAAACTCCTCAGCATATTTTTTTAATTGTCGAACCCAAGAGTCCAGCTGCGCCAGTTCCATCGTAATTGCAACGCGCGTTTCATGCTGTTCTTCTTTCGGATAGCGAAAATCCAAATGTAAATGAAATTCTAATATGATGGTGTGGTTGGTGCGTTCTGTCATGCACACATACAAGCTGGGATCCTCAAAATCAAAAAACCGATTCTGTGCCACATCTTCCCCAATAGCCTGCAGCCAGTCAATAAAACGATTTAATTCATTAGACAGAATTGCCGGAGCTTTTGCCTGCCACTGCATCTGTGGCGTCTGTACTTTCAGAGAGATCATCAGCCAGTTTGCCTCAAAATAATTCTGTGCTGCATCAGGATTTTGATATCCCTCTACCAACAGCTCTATCTGGTTTTCTCCTGCCTGTCCAATATACATCACACAACACTCCCACGATACAAATTTCCAACACATACTATTATTGCCTTAATAAACACGATTGTCAATGGGTTTCTCGCGTATCACCACTTTTTTCGGCAACATTGTCACCTGATGATTTCCACGACAACAAAAACATCGTTGCTAAAATCAAAAAGGAGCCAATCCAATCCATATAATTGAAAACCAAATTTAAACCAATCACCGAGAAAAAGGCGGAAGCCAACGGCTCAATGCAGGCAAACAGGCTGGCATAGGTTGCGCCGATCATCGTTACACTAACCAGATAAATAAAAAATGAACCAAATGTAGCAAACAAAACAATAAATCCAACCATCAACCATGCCTGCCAATCCATGCTACCTGTAAAATCCCATACAGGGTGATAAAAATTTATTGCGATACCGCCGAAAAGCATACCCCAGCCCACAATCACCGGAGAACCCCAGCGCAGCTGCAAATTGCCGGGATACATTGTATAAAAGGCCATCGCTACCGCTGAAGTCAATCCCCAGATCAAAGCCTCTACCGTAATATTCAGCGTATGAGGATCTCCATGGGTCACCAGCAGAAAAATTCCCACCACAGCCATTATAATCGCGGCTATTTCCTTTTTCTTCGGCAGCGTTTTGCTGGCCAATGCTGTATAGATGACAATGAGTACCGGGAATAAATACTGCAAAATCGTCGCGGTGGGTGCATTGGATTTAGCAATCGAGACAAAATAAGTGAGCTGTACCGCCATCAGTCCGAAAATTGCAAAAATAATCAGCCGCATAGTATCTTTGCGATCCTGAAAAATGGCCAGCGTATCCTTTTTGCTGCGGGTAAAACAGATCAGCAGCATCAAGCTACCGGATACCAAAAGCCGCGTCGTAGTCAGCCATTCAGCGCTCAATCCTCTTTGCTGAAACAAAAACTGACCAAACACGCCAGAGAGCCCCCACAAAACACCAGGAATCAGCGCAAACAGTGCACCTATGATAAATTTTTTTCTTTCCATTTCTTTCACCTCTACTTATGATAGGGTTCTCCCTTCATGATGCGATAGCTGCGATATAATTGTTCCACCAAAATTAAACGCATGAGCTGATGGGGAAAGGTCAACTTGGAAAAGGACAACAACAAATCCGCTTGCTGCAAAATGCTCTTGTCCAATCCCAGTGAGCCGCCGATCACCATGGTGATATGGCTTTTCCCCGAAATCCCCAACTGCTCAATTCTTTCCGCCAGCTGCTCGGAGGTAAGCATTGTCCCTTCAATGGCTAAGGCAATAAGATAGGTATCCTCCTTGATATATTTATGGATGCGCTGCGCTTCTTTGGCCTTAATCTGCAATTCTTCCATTTCTGACGCACTATCAGGCGTTTGCTCGTCCGCTACCTCTATGATCTCCACTGTGGCATAACGCTGTAGTCTCTTCAAATATTCCGCAATGCCGTCCTTCAAATATTTTTCTTTCAGTTTACCCACTGTAATAATTCGAAATTTCAAATGATATCACTCCATTAAAACCTCTGCGTTTGCACAAAAGGCACAATCTACCTTTATACAACCTTTTTCTTAATTTCCATATAAAAAGACGCAGCGTTTTATTGTATCATAAAAAGCCGCGCCTGCATGATTAAAATAACAATTCCGCACAAGCAGCGATTGTAGCTCCCAATGCAATGCAATATCGGGCTGCGCGAAAATTATTTTTGCGGAAAAAAATCGGCGCAATCCCTAAAGCCAATACCAAAAAGCCTGCCACTTGACCTACAATTCTGCTGCCTGCGCCATACAACTGCAATAATGCCGCCAGCACCAAATAAACCTGACACAGCAATAAAATGCTCTGCCGCTCTAAATACACGCCGCCATTGCGCAATGCAACCATTACACAAAGCAAACTGCACAATACAATCCCCAGCACCATTGCCAGCCCCAGTATAGGATGCTCTGCAAAAGCACCTGTGGTGATCACGGTTACAGCAAATACCTGATTCATTTTCATACTCCTTAAATCTCCCAACGTCCCTCAAAGGCACGCGCCAACGTCACTTCATCGGCATACTGAATATCGCCGCCCACCGGCAGTCCCTGTGCAATACGCGTTACCTTAATCCCCAAGGGTTTCAGCAGGTTAGCCAGATACATGGCCGTGGCCTCGCCCTCAATACTGGTGTTGGTCGCAATGATCACTTCTTCCGTAGGCTGACTCTGCAACCGGAGCAGCAGCTCTTTCACCTTCAGCTGCTCCGGTCCAATCCCATCCATAGGTGAGATTGCACCATGCAATACGTGATACAGGCCCCGAAACTCATTGGCACGTTCCAGCGCCAAGACATCTCTGGCATCCTCCACTACGCAAATAACGGAAGTATCTCTATTTGGGTTCCGGCAAATCGAACAATATTCTTGATCGGTTAAATTATAACAGGTCTTGCAATAATGAATTTTTTCTTTGGCATCTATGATGGCCTTTGCCAACAAACGCGCTTCTTTATCTGGCTGTTTCAAAATATGAAAAGCCAAACGCTGCGCCGATTTGCGGCCAATACCTGGCAGCTTGGCCAGTTGGTCCACCAGATTGCCCAATGCATCAGAATACTCGCTGTTCATTAAAACAGACCGCCCATACCGCCTGGCATTTTAATGCCTGCTGTAAGCTTACCCATCTCTGTGTTCACCATATCCTGTGCCTTGCGCAGCGCTTCATTTACCGCTGCCATTACCAAATCCTGCACCATTTCCGGATCATCCGGGTCCAATACTTCCGGCTTAATCTCTACAGAAAGGACTTCATTGGCTCCGTTTACCACGACTTTCACTACTCCGCCGCCGGCTGTTGCTTCTACGGGAGTCTGTGCCAATTCCTCCTGCATTTTGGCCATTTTCGCCTGCATTTGCTGCATCTGTTTCATCATTTTTTGCATATTTGCACCCATTGTAAAATTCCTCCTGAAAATAAAAATTTATATAAAGTCTTTTCAAACATCACAAACATTCCATTCTTTCCAAAGCAATCCGAGCGTCAAAATCGTTGTGCTGCATTAGATAATTTCAATGGGAACATCCGCGCCAAAAAGCTTTCTAGCTTCATCTTCCAGCGTCAGCTCCTGCTTGATATGTCCTGCCTCATTTTCCAGCTCCACAAGCACCTGTGCCGGTGTACCAGTCAATTCACTTATTGCCTGACTGATAATACGCAAATTTTCTTCACGCCCTGCGTTGTCACAATGAAATTTATATTGCTGCCCAAATCGTAAAATCAACGTGCCATTTTCAAATGCCGCAGGTTTCGCCGCACTCAAAAAGGCATGCAATTTCACGCTTTTTGCTTTCACCTTCGCCATCACTTCGGACCATTGCTGCAACAATTCTTCGCTGGCAATCAGCGGATGCACCTGCACAGCAGCCTGCTCCTCAGATGGACGTTCCTGCTTTTTGCTCTTTTCTGTTTTTCTTGGAGTCTGCGGGGCTACGGCCGGTTCCATTCCCTGCAGCATCAAATCCACAAATGCAGATTCCACTAAAATCTGTGGTTGATTGGAATATCGCAACTCCTTTTCCGTCCCTGTCAGACAATGAATCATGCGTCCCAGAAATTCCAACGGAAGCGCGCTGGCCTGCTCCTTTGCTTTTTCAATATGCTCCTGAGACAATTCTATCAGCTCCACTTTAGGCGCTACCTTCAAAAGCAACAGTTGACGGCAATACTGAATACAATCGCGCAGAATTTGCTTGATATCTTTTCCCTGTTGTAAAAAATCATTCAACGACAAAAAAAGCTGTTCATAATCCTGCTGCATCACGGTATCCACCAACGCCGCCGTAGCTTCCTCGCTCACAGTGCCCAGCACCATTTCCACATGTTCCAGCTCAATTCGCTGTCCGGCAAAGGCAATACATTGGTCCAACACACTGATGGCGTCCCGCATACCGCCCGCCGCTTTGCGGGCAATAGCGCTCAGCGCCTCTTCCGAGATTTCCACGCCTTCTTCCTGCACAATATCTTCCAGATGGCTGCTGATCTCGGCTGTGTTAATTTTGCGGAAATCAAAACGCTGACAACGAGATAAAATGGTCAGCGGAATCTTCTGCGGCTCGGTGGTTGCCAGAATAAACAATACATGCGCCGGTGGTTCCTCCAATGTCTTTAACAGTGCATTAAAGGCCTCGTTGGTAAGCATATGTACTTCGTCGATAATATATACCTTACGTTTTCCCTGTGATGGCGCAAATCGCACCTTGTCCCGCAAATCGCGGATTTCATCAATACCGCGGTTGCTCGCCGCATCAATCTCCAACACATCCAGGAAATTTTCTTCATTAATTGCCTTACAGTTGGCGCACTGGTTGCACGGCTCGCCGTCCTGCAAATCTAAGCAGTTCACTGCTTTCGCCAAAATTTTGGCCGAGCTTGTTTTCCCGGTGCCTCTCGGTCCGCAAAACAGATACGCATGCGCTAAGCGTTCTGCGAGAATTGCATTTTTCAGCGTTGTGCTGATATGGTCCTGCCCCCGCACCTCTGCAAAAGTTTGGGGCCGAAACACACGATACAGAGCACGATAACTCATATCTGCACCTCTTTCCTCGTGAAGTTTAATCGTAACAAATATTATACCATGCAACTGGTCCCTGAAACAAGAGTGCAGACTGCCCAATACAAAAAATTATGCTGAACGCCTGCGCAATGTCGGACAGCCCATCCCCTCCTTGATGCAAAAGCAGCAGACGGAAGTAGGCTAACATAGCCCAGAAAAAATTTGCATGATTTCTTGATGAATCTCTTCTATGGTGCGAATTTCATAGTCGGCCACACAGTTGATCACATGCCATGCCTGATGCTGCGCAATCGCTGTAGCATTTTCGTAGGCCTGATAAAGATAGCCTTGGTCCTCTTCATGAATGTCATGAGTTAAACCTTGCTTTAAAGTGTTGCGTTGCTGCCGCAGGCGTAGACTGTAAGCTGGCGGCATATCTAAAAAAATGACGCAATCAGGACGGGGCAAACCAAAAATATCATATTCTAAATGGGACAGCCATTGAATATAACGCTCTTTTTCAGCGACATCCTCAATTTTTCCTGCCTGATGCACAAAATTGGACGTGACATATCTGTCGGCAATGATAATACCGCCATCCTCATAAAAAGAATGCCAATCTGTACGAAAAGAGGCAAATCGGTCCACCGCAAAAAAGACTGAAGTCGCATAGGCATTCACCGCCTGCGGATCAGTGCCGAATTCTCCGTTGAGATACATTTTAATCAGACTGGACGATGGGCTGTCATAATTGGGAAAGCTGATTTTGCGCACAGTTTTCCCTTCATTTTGCAGCGCCTGATACAGCAAATCGGTTTGTGTTGCTTTACCGCTACCGTCCACGCCCTCAATGACAAATAATTTCCCTTTCATAACAAAAACTCCCTTCTTTACTCTGCTATCACACTTACTATTTCTTCGTCACTTCCACCGCTGGCTTTCCAAAGTTCAACAATCTCCTGCGTAACCTGTTCCCCTGGCACCAGCAGAGGAATCCCCGGCGGATAGCGCAGGATAAACTGTCCGGCAACAGCACCGGCAGCATCTTTCCAGGCAATGTTCTTCTTTTTCCTATAAAAAGCATCCTCTAAAGGATAAATCTGTTGTGGAATCGTACGACAATAAAAGCTGGGGAACGATACGCTAGATTTTCTTTGGGCTAAACTGTATTGCTCCATGTCCTGCAAGGCGAAAAACAACCGCTCCGTCCATTGAGGCGTTGTCTGCAAAGGCAAGATGAACAAAATCCCGTTGTTATCGTGCATTTCACTGTAGATGGCATGCTGCTGCCGCAAGTAAGTATCCATCTCTGCCCCACAAAGACGCTCCGATAAAATGTACAGCTTAAAGGGGTCCTGCCGCCACTCTGGCTGCCACAACACATGCAATGTCATAAACGTAGCTTCAATACGGCTGTGCAGAGCAAAAATTTCCCGCAACGACTGCGCAATCTGCTGCTGGGCCTGTTGCCCCATATAGATACTGCCAGCTTCTAAAGAAGCCATGAGCAGATAGGAGGGCGACGTAGTTTGCAGCAGACTGAGGAAGGACTCCGGCGATGGTCCATTGTAAGTTGCACTCACCAAAAGAGCGCTGCCCTGGGTGAGTACTGGTAATGTTTTGTGCCAGCTCTGTACAACCAAATCTGCGCCTGCATCCAACAAAGACAGAGGCAATGCCTGATGAAAGTGCAGATGGGAGCCGTGAGCTTCATCTGCAATTATAGTGATATCATGGGCTTTAGCAAGCTGCACACAGGACACATTATCGGCAGTAATCCCCTGATAGGTAGGGTTTACCAAAATGAGCCTCTTGCAATTGGGATATTGAGTTATGTAGCACTGCAGCGTATCCACAGAGACACCCAAGGGCAAACCAGTGGCTTCATCTAATTCCAACGGCAAATAAATAGGCTGCGCATGTGCCAATAATAGACTATGATACACGGACCGGTGTACATGACGGGGAACAAACACCTGCTGCTGACTGCAACTGGCCATAATCGCCGCCTGTAATCCCGCTGTGGTTCCGTTGACTAAATAAAAACAGCGCGCCGCGCCGAAAATGTCTGCGGCCTGTTGTTGACTTTGAGCGATGCAATCGCTGGAAAAATGTAGATTGTCCAGTCCATCCAATTCGGTATAATCGTAAGAGGCAAACCGGTCGCCCCATGCTTCTCTGAGAGGCAACGGCAAAAACACGCCGTTTTTGTGTCCCGGCGTATGACAGGACAGAGGATTTTGCGCGTGTAACGCCTGCATACGCTGCCACAAGTATGGTATATAAGATGTCGTCACTGCTGATTACTCCAATCTATGCTGAGAAAAACGTTGCCTGCATCAGACAAAAAGGTTATTCACTCATTTTTTCTGCAGCTTTATTTTAACTTATTTCACTTATCTTTAAGGGTATAACACTGGCTTTGGTTTGTAAATATGTTTTCAAAATGTTTCACGTGAAACATTTGCAATTTTTGGTGCCAGTTATTTTTTGAAGAAGCCGATTTGAAATGTTTTTCATTGCTGTAACAATGAAAGAATAGAAACACACAAACAGATAAGTTATTGACATATATCACAAAAGTGTTATAATAAGTGCATAAACGATATATGTCAGAAATATAAGGAGGTGCACCATACATTGCCAAGACCCAGAAAATGGCGCAAAGTGTGTTGTCTGCCGAACAATAATCAATTTGGCCCGCTGGGCACCTGCGTAGATTCGGAGTCTATGATTCAAATGACGGTGGACGAATATGAAACCATCCGTCTGATTGATTTGGAAGGGATGAACCAGGAAGAATGTGCCAACCATATGAATATTGCACGCACTACTGTGCAGGGAATCTATGTGGAAGCGCGGCATAAGTTGGCGTTAGCACTGGTGGAAGGTCGTGTCCTGTACATTGAAGGCGGCGACTATCATTTATGCGATGGACAAAACGGATGCTGCCATAAAACGGGCTGTCAGAAGGAAAGAATGCGACAGTTAGCACAGCAGCAAGCAGAACGAGAAGGTAGAACAAACTGAACAAAAACAAGCAAATAAGAGGAGCGAGTATATTATGAAAATTGCAATTCCAGTAGAAGATAACCAAACAGAAATTTGTCCATCCTTTGGACGTACCAGTATGTTCTTGATTTATGATACCGAAACAAAAGAAAAAAAATATCTGGACAACAGCGGTATCGCAATGCAGGGCGGCGCGGGCATTAAAGCGGCGCAGGTAATCGTAGACGAAAAAGCGGAAGTGCTGTTGGCTCCCCGTTGCGGTGAGAATGCCGCCAAAGTACTGCAGGCTGCCGGCATAAAACTATATCAGAGTGAAGGACTGTCGGTTGACGACAATCTGCAGGCTTTCCAACAGGGCGCTTTGCAGGAATTAACAGATATTCATCCCGGATTTCACGGACACGGAGGCAATTAAAATGAAAATTGCAGTGCTCAGCGGAAAAGGCGGCACCGGAAAAACGTTGGTTTCAGTCAATCTGGCAGCGGTGGCAGAGCATGCCGCTTATTATGACTGCGATGTGGAAGAACCCAACGGCCATCTTTTCCTCAAACCGCAGGATATCAAAGAAGCAACAGTATTTATCAAGTCTCCTGAAGTGGATGCAGACCGCTGCAACGGCTGCCGTCAATGCATTGACTTCTGCAAATTCAATGCCATCGCCGCAATCGGAGATAAGGCTGTCGTTTTTCCCGACGTCTGTCATCCTTGCGGCGGCTGTATATTGGTATGCCCGCAGCAAGCTGTCAAGGAAACCAAACGCCCCATCGGAAAAATTATCTACGGCAATGCAGGTAATGTACAGGTAATCAGCGGTATGCTGAATATGGGAGAAGAGTCAGGCGTCCCTATCATCCGAACAATGCTGCAGGACATGAGAAACAATACCACGTCACTGCAGATTATTGACTGTCCACCAGGCAGCGCCTGCGTGGTTATGGAGAGCATTCTGGACGCAGACTTTTGCGTTTTGGTGGCAGAGCCTACCGTATTTGGTGTACACAACTTAAATATGGTATATGAATTGGTTCAGATTTTTCATAAACCTTTCGGCGTGGTACTAAATAAATGTCTGGACAGTGAAAACCCGGCAGAACAGTTTTGCATTGCCCATGATATCCCGATATTGGGACGGATTCCTTTCGATGGGGAACTGGGGCATCTAAACGCCAATGCACAGATTATCAGTAAGGTAAATGAAAAATATGGTCAACTGTTCCGTGAAATTTTAGAGCAGATTAAGGAGGCGGCGGACAATGAAGCATCTGTTAATCCTGAGCGGTAAAGGAGGCACCGGAAAGACGACGGTAGCTAGCGCATTTATCAAGCTGGCAGAGGCACAAGCCTTTGCCGATTGCGATGTAGATGCGCCCAATCTGCACTTGGTCACACAATGCGACGTACCGCCGGAAAAAGAAGATTATTATGGATTACCCAAGGCGCGCATCAATCCCCAGGCCTGCGTAAAATGCGGCAGTTGCCTGTATCATTGCCAATTTCACGCCATTGAAAAAGCGGACGGACAGTATACTGTGAATCCCTTCGCCTGCGAAGGATGCGGCGTATGCGGCTATGTGTGTCCGGCCAACGCAATCCAAATGGATGAACAATTGGCCGGTGAAATGCAGCTTTATCAAAATGACAGCAATGTGTTTTCCACTGCCCAGCTGAAAATGGGCAGCGGCAATTCTGGTATGCTGGTTACACAGGTGAAAAAGCGCATGCGCCGCGCGGCAAAAGATGCGCCTTTCGCCATTATTGACGGTTCGCCGGGGATTGGCTGTCCGGTAATCGCCTCGCTGTCTGGTGTGGATATGGCGCTGATTGTTGCAGAGCCGTCCGTATCTGGCATCAGCGATCTGGAGCGGATTGTTCACACCGCAGAAATTTTTCAGGTATTGACCGTAGTATGCGTGAATAAATTCGATACCAACGTAGAAAATACAGATAAGATTGAAGATTTTTGTTATCGGCGGGATATTCCTTTTGTGGGGCGCATTCCATTTGATTTGGAGGCGGTACAGGCCATCAACAGCGGTCAGACTATTGTAGATCGTGACTGCGCTGCTGGTGAAGCTGTGAAGAAAATCTACGACAACACAATGGAAATCTTTCACGCTATCACAAAATAATCGAGCTACAATAAAGAATGGTACAATAAAGGAGCGAACGAGTTATGTCAGAAAGTTGTAATCATAATTGCGGAAGCTGTGGAGATTCTTCCTGCGGAGAACATCAGGAAGGCCCCAGCTACGAACCCCTCAATGAATTCAGCAGTGTAAAAAAAGTGATTGGCGTAGTCAGCGGAAAAGGCGGCGTAGGCAAATCGCTGGTCACCTCATTATCTGCTATCGCTATGGCGCGCAAGGGCTACAAAACTGCAATCTTAGACGCAGATATCACCGGACCGTCTATCCCTAAAATTTTTGGCATCCACAGCCAGGCTACCGGCACCGAACAGGGTATGATTCCCAAAGCCACTCTGGCCAACGGCATTAAGTTAATGTCCACCAATTTGTTGCTGGAGCATGACACAGACCCTCTGGTATGGCGCGGACCGGTAATCGCCAATGCAGTCACACAGTTTTGGCACGATGTGCTCTGGGGCGAAGTAGACTATATGTTTATCGACATGCCGCCAGGCACAGGAGATGTACCTCTCACAGTATTTCAATCTCTGCCGGTAGACGGCATTCTGATCGTCACCTCACCGCAGGAGCTGGTGTCCATGATTGTGACCAAAGCCGTAAAAATGGCAGAAATGATGAATATCCCCGTATTGGGATTGGTAGAAAATATGTCCTATTTCCATTGTCCGGATAATGGAAAGGACTATCAGATTTTTGGCGACAGCCATATCGACGAAATCGCCCAGACCTATCATCTGGACGTATTAGCGAAGCTGCCCATTGACCCGGCCATTGCCGCCCATTGTGACAGCGGCGAACTGGAACAGCTGGAGTTTGACTGGATGGATGGCGTCGTGAACAAATTGGAACAGTTGCTGTAAAAAATAAATCAATTTACACAAAAAGAATGGGAGTGCATGAAAATGAAAAGAATTGCAGTCGCTTGTGAAGGAGAACAGGTAGCCCAACACTTTGGGCATTGTGCTAATTTTATGTTTTTTGACACAGAAGGAGAAGCAATTATAAAATCAGAATCCGTAGCAAATCCCGGGCACAAACCGGGCTTTCTGCCCAATTTCCTGGCAGACAACGGCGCGGTTGTCGTATTGGCCGGCGGTATGGGCGGCGGAGCTGTAGATATTTTTCAGCAGCGCAATGTAGAAGTTGTGACTGGCGCCAGTGGAGATGCGCAGACAGCAGTATTGGCTTATCTGCGGGGCGAACTTAAATCAAACGGTGCTGTTTGTCACGAACATCAACATCATGACGAATGCGGCGAACACTAAGGGAAAATTTTATAAAGATATGAGAAAGGACTGTAACAAAACGTATCACAAACGTTTTGGGACAGTCCTTTTTGTAGTTCTGTAACAATTATTCAAATAAATTTCCGCGGATGATGGTCTGATCCCGTCTTGGACCTACGGCCACAATCTTCACCGGTACGCCGGTCAATTCTTCAATGCGCGCTACATAACGCTTTGCATTTTCCGGCAGTGCGTCAAAGGTGGTGCAGCCGGAGGTATCAGTTTTCCAACCAGGCAGCTCTTCATAAACCGGCTTACATTCTGCCAATTTTTTCAGGCTGGTTGGGAAGTGTACCACTTTTTCACCATTGCATTCATAATGTGTGCAGATTTTTACTGTTTCCAATGTATCCAGTACATCCAGCTTCATGAGTGCAAATTCATTGATGCCGCTCAAACGAATTGCATAGTTGAGCATCACCATATCAATCCAACCGCAACGGCGGGTACGACCGGTAACAGTACCAAATTCGTGACCGATTCTCTGCAATGCAGCGCCGGTCTCATCAAATAATTCTGTAGGGAATGGACCCTCCCCAACACGAGTTGTATAAGCTTTGATAATACCCAAAACATTTTTAATATTGGTCGGCCCAATGCCAGCACCTACGCAAGCATAGCTGGCAATCGGATTGGAACTGGTTACATAAGGATACGTACCGTGGTCGATATCTAACAGTGTGCCCTGCGCACCTTCAAATACTACATTGTCGCCTTTTTGCAGCGCTTCTGACACTAAAACCGAAGTGTCCGCTACATACTGACGCAACTGGTCTGCATAATCGCAGTATTGATTATAAACATCTTCAAATTGGAACGGTTCGCCGCCGTACAATTTAACAATGAGGTCATTTTTGGCAGCCAATACTGTTTTCAGCCGTTCGGCAAATACCTCTTTGTCCATAAGATCGGCAATGCGAATCCCCACGCGAGCATATTTATCCATATAGCAGGGACCAATACCATTTTTGGTCGTCCCGATTTTTTTGTCGCCTTTGGCAGCTTCCTCATAGGTATCAATGGCAATATGATAAGGCATGATCACATGTGCCCGTTCACTCACACGCAGTTTGCTGGTATCTACGCCTTTGCTTTGCAGATAAGCGATTTCTCCCAGCATGACCTTCGGGTCTACTACGACGCCGTTTCCGATCACACAGGTTTTTCCCGGATAGAGAATTCCGGAGGGAATCAAACGCAATTTGAATTCTTCATCGCCTACCACAACGGTATGACCGGCATTATTGCCACCCTGATACCGCACAATCGTAGATGCCTGCTCTGCTAAATAGTCCGTAACTTTCCCTTTTCCTTCATCGCCCCATTGAGCGCCCAATAATACTAATCCTGCCATAGTGATTGACAACCCCTTCAAATATATTGTGTGCTGCAACATAGAATGGTGTTTGCACACTGCAGTTTTACACGCAAAAAATTACGCAAAATAGGGTAAAACTATATTGCGTAACGGGATACTTTGGCTATACATATTCCCTTACAATGTTATCAGGAAACAGCGCGAAAGTCAATTATTTTGTTTGTGAAAGTATCAGACTGCTGATTGTATTGCTTAATGCGACAAACTCCGCAACGCTCAACGTTTCACCGCGGCGCGTACCGTCGATACCACACTGAGCTAACGCACTTTGCAGAAGTTCCCCATCCAGTTTTAGCGTTTTCAGCGCATTGTTCAGCGTTTTGCGCCGCTGACCGAAAGCGGCTTTTACCAAACGATGAAATAATACCTCATCATCGGCAATAAGCGGTTTTTCCTGCCATGGTTGAATATCTACCACCGCAGAATCTACATCAGGCTTAGGAATGAACATCTGACGGGGCACAACAAATGCGTTGCGCACACTACCGTAATAATGAAGAGAAACTGTGATGGCACCATACTCTTTTTTACCCGGCAGCGCAGTAAAACGTTCCGCCACTTCTTTCTGAACCATAATAACAATGCGGTCAATAGAAAATCCCTGCTCGAGAAAATGCATCACCAGCGGCGTCGTGATATAATAAGGCAAATTCGCTATCACTTTGCAGCGATGCGGTGTACCCAGCTTTTCCTCAACTAACTTATCTATATCAATCTGCAGCGCATCCCCCTGTACCAGATAAAAATTATCAAAACCCTCCATTGCCTCTTCAATAATGGGCAGCAACTCTGTGTCAATCTCAATGGCAATCACTGCCTTGGCCTGTTTTGCCAACGCCTTGGTCAGCGTAGCCGCACCGGGACCAACTTCGATAATCACATCATCGGGGCCCACCTCTCCCGCATCCACAATCTTTTGCAAAAGATTTCCATCGGTGATAAAGTTTTGACCAAATTTTTTCTTGAATTTGAAATTGTGTTTTTGCAATGTATCTCTTAAATTCATAACAGCGCCTCGACTTCCTCACGGGGGATTTGATAACTGTTCAATTTTTTTACCAGTTGTTTCGCGTTGCAATGCCCAATAGACAAGGCATCGCACAGTGCAGCGCGGCGAATGGCACTGTCAGGCAGACCGGCTAAACCCCATTGAACTAAATCATTTAAATCATAAAGGATTTCATATTGCTGCTGCTCCGCCTTTGCCGCGCGCAGAGCACGCAAGATCGCCTCCGGAGACGCATACTCCACGCCCAACTTTCCCGTTTTGGGGCAGCGGCCCTCTTCTTTTGTGATATATGCATGTTTGCAGTTGGGCACATGCTCCTTCAAAATACGGCGAATCTTTCCGCCAGGAAAGTCTGGATCCGTAAAGACAATCACACCACGACGCTCTGCAAGTTTTTTAATTTCTTCTATTTTCGCCACAGTAAGCCCTAAACCAGTGGTAATCAAAATATCCGCTTCCACCGCTTTGCGCAAAGCACTTACATCATCCTTACCTTCCACTACAATGACTTCTTTAATTTTTGGTTTCACAGTTTCCTTCATGAATCACTGCATACCCTTTCTATGTGTATTTTTAATCGTAAATTTCATATGATAGTTTATTATAACCTATTCTGGCATGTTGGCAAAGAAAAAAATGACTGCTTCAGAGAAAATATGCTATAATAAGAAAATATGACTTTATAGGCAGCATAACAGCTGATGGCAAAAAGGGGGCTTGGTCATGTTAGATTTTTTCATAGAACATCACTTGTTAATTTTTGAATCCTACTGGCTAACTGCTTTAATCACACTGGTGATTGCCACTACCATCTCTTTGGAAAAACGAGATCCAGCGAAAACGTTATGTTGGCTCTTGGTTTTATTTCTGGTGCCCGTACTGGGCATTGTATTTTATTTACTATTTGGAGAAAATCTTCGCGGCAAACGTTGGAGTAAAAATCGGAAAAACGTGCAGGAATTCTTGGAATCCGATGAAGCAAAAGAAATATTCCATCCGGAAAATCTGGAAACACTGAACAAGCTGTCCGAGGAAAATATTTATTTTGACGTGTTGGATAAAAGCATTATGCATCTTGTCATGCGTTCCGGCACAGTGCCGATTACGATTCACAATAAAATTGATATTTACACCGACGGTCGGGATAAATTCGCACAAATGATGGAAGATATCCGCAACGCAAAAGACCACATTCATTTGGAATACTTTATTATAAAAGACGGCGAATTGGCTCGTCCGCTGCGGGAATTACTTATTGAAAAAGCGCAGCAGGGCGTGGAAGTGCGCATCCATTATGACGATATCGGCTCTTGGCGATTGTATCTGAATCCAATGTTTATGCACGGTCTGCGCGCTGCCGGCGTGGAAGCCAAGACTTATGTACAGGCGCGTTTTCCCTATTTGCACCGCAAATTGAACTACCGCAATCACCGCAAAATTTGTATCATTGACGGAAAAATCGGTTATATCGGCGGTTTGAATATCGGAGATGAATACGTCCACGGCAGCAAAAAATTCGGCTATTGGCGGGATACCCACCTGCGCATTGAAGGACCTGCTGTATATGCGCTGCAAACAGTGTTCATCACGGACTGGCTGACATTAAGCGGTAAAAGATTAATCAATGCCCGTTATTTTCCTGTGGTGGACACCACATTGGGCACAAGTATTGTACAGATTGCTGTTTCCGGTGCTGATTCTGAAAATCAAACTATCTATGAAGCCTATTTTTACGCGATCGCGCAGGCGCGTGAAACAATCTACATTGAGACACCTTATTTTGTGCCCGATGAAGCGCTTCTGACTGCATTAAAAACAGCATCTCTTTCCGGCGTGGACATTAAAATTATTTTCCCCAGCGTTGCAGACCATTTTATGGTGTATCATGCGTCCCAGTCTTATCTGGAGCAAATCATGAACGTAGGGGCCGAGGTCTACTTTTACGATAAACAGCCGGGACCTTCCTTTATTCACTCTAAGCTTGTTTTGGTAGACCATGAGGTAGCATCGGCAGGCACAGCCAATATGGATATTCGTAGTTTTATGATTAATTCTGAAATCAACGCCTTTATCTACGACAACAAGACAATCAATCAATTATATCAAATCTTTGAACAGGATTTACAGGACTCACGCCGTGCCACGCCCGAGGAATTTTGCAACAAAAAATTGGGGCAGCGTATCGTGGAATCCTTCTGCCGGTTATTCTCACCGTTGCTGTAATATAGCATCCCCTTCTTAACGATTACCATAGAAACTCAAGGCAATAGGGGATTGAACGCTGGTTGTCTTTGTGCTATACTTTACGCCAAACTAGAATTTGTGAGGGAAAAATATGCTTAGAATAAGACCATATAAAGCTTCGGATGCAGATACGATATTATCATGGTGTCAGGATGAAAAAACATTTTATCAATGGAGTGCAGGTATACTCGGCAATTATCCTATAACAAAAAATGAATTTTGCGCTGTGGAATCTCTAATGCCATTTACTGCATTTGACGAAACAGGAATTGTTGGCTTTTTTACACTAAGAAATCCTGGTGAATCACTGGATGAATTACGCTTTGGATTTGTTATTATAAATCCTCACAAAAGAGGAAAAGGCTATGGAAAAATTATGCTCCAGTTAGGTTTAAAATTTGTATTTGAGATATATGGCGCAAAAAAGGCATCGCTGGGTGTTTTTGAGAATAACCTTCCTGCGTATTACTGTTATAAAGCAGTCGGTTTTCGTGATGTAGTTCTTGATACAACAGAAAAATATTGTATTCTGGGTGAAGAATGGAACTGTAAAGAATTGATTTATGAAAATCGACAAACGCTCTCTTGATTGGCAATGTGGTAATGTTGCCGAAATAGTTGGTATTTGCTGTCATAGTTCATCCCCAACAAAGTTAAAGGCAAGGTGAACCGCAGCGGTTGACCTTGCCTTTTTTATACGATGTAACCCACTAAACGCCTGCAAAGAAACTATTTGAGGAATCGGACGATAAACTGGAAGTTAATAATTAAGTTCCTTGCCGCAATAAGGACAATACTCCCCTCTGCTTCTATCAAGGTATCTGCCGCAATACGGGCATCTATAGCAAGCGACACGAAAAACAATATCCCCAATTAATAATGTAATTCCTATGATTTCCAAAAATTTTATTTCAGAAAATGCGCCGATTGCCCCCAAAGCTGCTCCAACAGCAAGAATGAGTATACAATATAGATCTACCTGTTTAGGCGACATTTTTTTCATAATCAGTCCTCCCCCAATTTATATTTGCCGATAAGAACATTATAATGCAGCACTCACTGAAAAACAATTGCTTCTTAATGGATGTTGCATTATGAAAAATCTCCTATTTAAATATCTCCAGTCTTTTTCACATCAATTTCATTGATGATTAGTTCACTCACATTCGGTTTTCTTTTTATCATTATGTTTTAGAAAAGACTTTTGCGCGCCCTGTATGATGGTGTCATTGGGCTTGATTGCGCCAAGCAGCAAAGGAGAATTCTTGTCATGGTATTTGTAGTTTTCAAATGCTTTCTGCGGGTTTTTATTTGCATAGCAGTATTTACAGCCATTCATACAGGTATCGTAAGCCCCTATATCCCGATTCTCAATACATTGGCACCCCTCCCGTGCACCTTTATGCTTTAAGTTTTTGAAAACAATCCCGTTGGCATTGCCCAAAATATCAAGGGTTATACAGCCGGAAGGATAGATATGATAGCGAGAAAAATCTCCGTTTTTTCCGCAGGTCTGAATGTGCATGCCATATTTTTGAGCGATGGCGCCCAATCCCTGTGCCAGTGTGTCCATGTCCTGTTCGCACAAGGGAATAATCTCTGGCATATTACATTGCACTTTTTTGTACATTTCTACAAAGTTGAAAACACAGCGGTCAATATAAGGGGCTAATACTTTGGTCATACGTTCAAAAGTTTCCAGATGCCGCTCAATAGTATATTCTTTTGTCAACAAAATAGGGTCGTATCTCCAGGCGACACGCTGCTTTCCTACCATTTCCGATAATTTTATCAAAGTTTTCATGCTTTCCTCTATGCTCGGAACGCCCGGCTCAATATCCTTTCCGTAAGCGGTAATCGTATAATGAAAATAGGTATGGAACCGGTCTGTAATCTTGTGCAGGCGCGTCAGAATAGGTTTGTAATTCTTTGAGCAAAAAACGACGCAGTCCACCATGTCTGGATTCAATTCATAACGCATTACTTTGTTTGGAAATAACGGATTGCGTGATAGTACATAGCCTTCTGAAAAGCGGTTCAAAAGCCATTCCGTATAATACTGAACGGTGTCTGTCCGAGCCCCTGTGTTGATGATCATTTTTCTACCTCCATTCTACTGTTTCCCGACATTTCATCATGCGCTTTCCTACTTGATTTTATCACATACAATTTTTACAATAAAGCTACTCACTATGTAGGAACATTTTTATTTTCTGCATAAAATGAAAAATGACATACAATGAACAAATCTCTCACATAGCATTTTTTGCACCATTTACCGAACATAAGTTATAATTACGACATTATTTCCTTATAAACACAATCTTTTTTCTACTGTTTTTTACAGCAGAATCGCATCCAAGTCATCGGGCACATAAATTCCACCAGAAAAATATTGCCGCGCTTCTGCGGTATAAGCTTCTTTGCGCAATGGCAATTGATGATCCTCGGTGTGATGCAAAATAAGATTCTGCGCGCCCAACTGCGCCGCGCAGCAAGCAGCATCTTTTACAGTGCTGTGCTGAATGCGATGAGGATGAAACTGCTCCTCCTGACTCTCCAGACACAACGCTTCGTGCATCAAATAATGCGCGTCTGCTGCATAGGGCGCACATTCCTCCCGATAAGGCTCATCCCCTAAATATACCAGAGATTTTCCGTTTTGCAGCGTCACTTTTACCCCATACTGCATCGTTTTCTTGCTGTGAGTGTCAAAAAATACAGTATGTCTTCCTAAAATATCAAAAGCCAGACCATCGTGCAAATCGTGAAAAATAATTTTCTCACCAAACAACAGCAATAAACGCGGCGGCAGCATAAACCGGCACATTTGTAGCAGTCCTTCGGCAATATCCTTGTGGCAGTACAAATGCAGCTCACCCTGATATGAGCCCCGCTCCATACTATGCCCAATAAAACGAATCATCCATACTGCACCCATCACATGGTCCGTATGACAATGAGACAAAAAGATATGATGTATCTGCTCTACACCAATTCCGGCACGTTCCAAATTGGTAAGCACACCGCTGCCGCCCCCGGTATCTATCATAAAATACTCCTGCCCGCAGGATAATGCAAAACATGTTGTATAACATTTTGTAGCCACGGCATATCCTGTGCCCAATGCTGTAAGCTGTTCCAAAAAAATTCCTCCCAACCGCAAATTTTTATAAAGCAATCTTCAAGATACGATACCCGTTCTGCTTCTCGCAAATCGTTTTACTTCACACCACGACAGGGAACCGATGAGCGCATTAGTAGAAGCCATCCTAGAATACTAACGATGCCTGTCAGACAGATCATAATTCCCAGACCAGCCACAATATTGCCCCACATCGCAGCACACATCATCCCTATGCTTCCCAGAACGGTTGCCACACCATTAATCAGCGAAGACGCCGAACCTGTATCTCCACTTTGCTGGTCCAACATAATGTTGGTGCCAAAGGGACGAGTAATGGTGCCTGCTAAAGAGAAAGGGGCAAAACCCAGCCAGAACAGAAATGGCGCATTACCGCCCAACACTACAATAAAAATACCGCAAACGGCATACAGAGCAAAACAAGTCAAGGCAAACTTTTTCTTGTCAAACCCAGTCATAAAACGCACATACAGCATCGGCCCAATCATAGACAGCGCCGCATTGGCTGCAAAGAAATAACTGTACAGTTGTTCAGACAACCCGAACACATCTACATAAATATAAGAAGACATCGCGATATATCCCATAAAAGCCAAATTGTACAAAGAGAAAATAATACAGGGAACCAAGAAGCCAATATTTTTGCCCACTGCAACCAGTCTGCCCAGAGAGCCTAAAACCGTTCCTTCATAGCGTTCTTCATCAGACAATGTTTCCTGATATAAAAAGGCCAATAATAAACAAAGTAATCCCACTACTGTTAATACAATAAAGGAACCCCGCCAGTCAGTAAACTGCAGCAAAATGGCCCCCAAAACCGGTGCAATCATTGGTGCCAACCCAGCAACAGACTGTACGATAGCTAAAATCGTTTCCCGCTGCTTGCCAGAAAAACAGTCTTTAATCAATGCCATGGAAACCGCAGTGATAGCGCCCGCGCCAATACCCTGCACAATGCGAGCGGCAATCAACATATATACATTAAGTGAGGCAGCACACGCTGCGCTGGCAAATACATAAAAGATTGTGCCGATGAGCAGAATTTTTTTTCGGCCGTATTTATCACTCATAGGACCCCAAAACAGTGTCCCTACTGCATAGAAAAAAAAGAAGCTAACTAACGTTAAATTGGTCAGAGCGCTAGATACATGAAAATATGTACTCATCGTTGGCAACGCTGGTAAATACAAATCGGTGGAAAGAGGAATAAACATATTCATCAGTGTGATAAATAAAACCAGTCCCTTCATTCCCAAAAATTTCTGTTTTGCAATATTTTGTTTTGTGTCCATTAAAAATAACACTCCTTTCCAAAATTTTTAGTATTTCGTAATGTTTCATTTTTACAATTTATTTTAACATGTTTTTCTGCAAAATACCGCATATTGTGAAAATAAAAACGGGCTGCCGCAAAAAATCCATACGACAGCCGTCATTCTATTGTAGCTACTAGGCAGTAGCCTTAAACTTTTTCATTATAGTGGAGAAAATTCTCCATCATCTTCGGTTACACAAGCATCCATTTTGGTGTTAAACCCAAATGCTTCTTCTACTACTGTTTCATTGGCAATCATACCTTCAGCAGCGCCAGGGACACGGAATGTTTTATTGTTCAGCTGAACAACTGGCACTTCTTCTGGAATAGGCAACTGTGGTACATAACTGTACGGATAACGGTATGCACGATATACAAAAGGAGCTGGATTGTCAAATGGCGCATAATATTCCCAAACAATTTCTTTGTCTGCTGTTACTTCAAACATACGGCAGCAGCAGCCTTCAGTAATCAGGGTATTGCCATTCGGCAAGCGTTGTGCAGAACTAATCAGCTGGCTGTAGAATTTGGTATTCGATACCAGATTCATCATACCCTCACCGCCAATCAGATGTCCAGTGTATTCCCAAACAACTTTCAAAGTGACAGGGTCAATTTCAATCACTCTGGAATAATCACGTTTGTCTGTTTTGCTGCCGTCTTTACTCATACGGTCCGGCAATCCATAACCAGCCCAACCACCGTTATCAAACATTAAAATATTACCTTCGCCTGGCAGCCCTTTCGGAATCATATGGCAATGATGTTGGCCGATAATCTGACCGATGGCGCGCAATTCTTTGCTTACGGTGAAGTCTGGTCCAATTTTCCAAACAATTTTCCCTGTTTCTTTACTGATGATTGCCATGATGTTTGCTTCACGCGCATCCCAGATAATATTATCTGGATGGAAGCGTTCATCTCCGTCATCATACCAACGGTTTGGACCCAATACGCTCATGGAGTTGATGTGCATCCAGTCAGCCTGACCACCGCCGTTAGGATGGTTGTTAGGATTGCGGAACAGAACATTTTTCGCTGCTTCAGAAAACCCTAATTCGCTGAAATGCTGGCTTACATGCCATTCCCAAACAATATTGCCTTCCCAGTCCACTTCTACAAATACATCATCCAACAAACGCTTGTCTGAAATACGTTTGTTGTAAATATCTTCATGACAGAGAATCAACGTGTTGCCGCTGTCTGTTTTGCACTCCATGCCCGGTACATAATACCCAACAGGATTGCCCTCACGCTGATAGTCATGATGCTGACGAGCCATCCATTGTTCTTCATGCCCTTCATCTTTTATCAATTCTTTTTTGTTGAATTTCCATACAACCTTGCCATCCCAGTCAATCTGCACCACATCAGTCTGGTCCTGATAAGCAAATTTAGAGTCGCGGGCACCTAAAGAGCCCATTACATAACCACCAGGCAGCAATTTGTTGGGGAAGCCCTGCAAATCACGCCATGTCTTTACGACATTGCCGTTCATATCAATCAAAACAGCTCCGATGCCGTTGATTGGCATTAACGTATAACCGCTCCATGCCTTTTCTGGATTATAAATTGTTGTTCCCATAGGATATACGCTTGGTGTTCCCATTTGTCATTCCTCCTAAAAAATTAAGAATATTTTTGTCATTGCCTATTGAGATTTGCCGTTCTGCGGCGGCTTTGCAAACGGAAAATTTAACAAGTCACGGTAACATTGATAAATTTTCGTAGAGCAAGGCGGCTTGCAAGTTTGCGCAGCGTGGCGTACTCAAGGTACGCGAGCAAACAAATTTGCAAACAACGCCGCTATACGGAAATTTAGCATGTTACAACAACGCCGGTTTCGTAGATTTTATAGCTGTCTTCCCCAACCTGCACCAGCACTTTCACCTGATACTTGCCAGATAAACCGGTTTTATTGATGAAAGTATCTACTTCACGGCTATCTGCCTTCTGGAAAGTACCTACGCACATTGCTTGGAAGTGTTGCGGAACAGTGTTGATCTCATAGCGTGTGATTTCGCCTGCTTCATTCACCAGCAACACCTGATCAATGGTATTTTCTTCGAAGAAACCGTTAACCAAGATACGGTCGTCTTCTTCCACGATTTTTGCTTTGAATTCTGCCGGCAGCAATTCGCCTGTTTCTTCTGCTCTTACTTTCATTTTAGTCGCTTTGGTTTCAATCAAACCACCCAGTACAACGCCTTTGCCCAGCTCAATGGTTTCTCCTGCATAGTACAATGGCAGTTTTTCTGCACGATAGAGATTAGCCGGTACGTGCAGCTCCAGCTTCAACTCATTATCCACCAATTCAGTAGTGATAGAGTTAAAAGTATAGGTATGTTCTTTGCTCTTTACAGGGTCCATGGCATCCATAACTGCAAAACCATCACATGTCTTGCCATCTTCATAGCCAATACCGCCGGAGTGTACCATGTAATGTCCCTCATTATAATATTCTACATTGCAGATATATGGGGAGAAGAATTCGGCACCCCGTTCTTTCCCGTACTGCCAAATTTGTTCAATCTCCATTTTTTCAGTGTTGATTCTATACCGTACGCCGCGGGAGAAGTTTTCATGGTTTGGAATCCGTTTTTCTGGATTTTTGGAACGGAAATGTCCGTTGTCAAACAGCATAATATCTCCGTCAGGCAATACCACACAAGCATGCTGTTCATACTGCCAGTCGAATTTCTTCAAATCTCCTACCGGTTTGAAGAAATATTTCTGCATATCTTCCGGCCACATTTCCGGATCCCCTAAAATCCAATTCAGTTTGCATTTTCCGTTTTCATCCAGTTCATAATCCAAATTAATCACTGCATCCTGATGACGGCCGGATAAGGTAATGGTATTGGTTTTTTTATCATACCAAACAGCGTTGTTATGGAACCAGTCATGAGCGTCCTGACTGCCGGAACCTGCTGTCGGATACTGTGGCAATACATCTTTGTAATCCCATTTGCGCAGTACTTCACCGGTGTTTTTATCTAACAGTACGCACACATCCTCTACTGTACCGGAATACATGTCAAAGGTAAGCATCAAAATGTTGCCGTCCTCCATCACAAACTGGTCATGATGGTAGCCACCGATTGGGCTCTGATATTCTTTAAATACTTTGCCACTGAAGGCCATTTCATAAATCCCTGTGGTAAAGTATGGCATTTTTACCAAACGCTCTGTACCAATCAGGATATGACCATTGGGCATCCGTTTCAAATCAAAGGCAAAGTTTACGCTGGCATACCAACGCAAATCCCCTCTATAGTCAAAGCCAACAGGCATGGAACGCATTGCGGCAGTCAGGAAAATCAGATTGTCCCCCAAATATTCTTTGGTGGTTTCCATCTTCGTAGCCAGCGGCACGTCTGCCATCAACGGCTCGGTCTGAATTTTAACAGTGCTTTTTTCGCCATTAGCCAAAACGATTTCTACTGTGTTTTCATAATCTGCATATAAACCGTAAATCGGCAGAATATGTTTTTTGGTTGCTGGGAAGGTGTGGCTGATATTACCAGCTGTTTCTTTTCCCAAAACAGTGACAGTTGCTTCACTAGCTGCTGGTGTCTCAAATAAAATCACTGCAGTCAGCGGACAAAATTCATAAGGATTCAATTTTACCAAAGGGTTGGTTAATGTGTAATGTCCTGCTTCAAATTCAGCTAAAAAAGCCTGCTCTGCTGCATACTGCCGTTCTACAATGTGAGGCAGTTTTTCATACGTGATTGTTTCCATAAAAATCGCTCCTTTGTAAAAATTATACTGAACTATTATTAACAGACAAGGCAAAAGAAATATTTATCTTTAGAGTTAGAGCTTATAAATATTTCTATTTCTAAGTATAATTATATCCATCCTTTGGCTTTTGCCAATTTCCAAATCCTTATACCCCCCATTGTTGCCGTCAATATATCCTCTGCTACACCCTTCTGCAATTATATTTTGGCAATTGTAATTTTTTCATTTCACCGATATAATATATTTATACTGGTGACAATACTTGTCTGCTCTCTACGCTATTTTCTTTATGAAAGTACAGTTGTAAAAAGGAGGTATGCAAACCTTATGCGTTTGGAACATTTTCAGTATATCGTAGAAATTGCTCGCTGTAAGTCTATGTCTAAGGCATCAAAAAAACTATATATCACCCAACCATCACTTAGTACAGCAATTCAAAATCTCGAAGATGAATTGGGGTTTCAAATTTTTAAACGCTCTGCTTCTGGTGTCGCACTCACCGATAAGGGTGAATCCTTGTTGAAAATTGCCGAAACCATCGTCGGTCAATTGGATTTGGTGAAGGAATTGTCCAACCCTGAAAACGACACCACTGCCAACCTCAATCTGGCCGCAGTACCGGTGTTTTGTAATGCGCTGATGATTAATCTGATTCAGGCACTAAAGCGAGAGCACCCTTATATCAATGCCAATATCATGGAGCTGCGCCCATGCAAAATCTTGCCGGCACTAATTTCTGGCACCGCTGATTTGGCCATCGGCACCTACTCCCCCAGCACAAAAGAGCAAACCTTTCAGGAAGCTACCAAAAATAATTTAGTTATTGAACCAATTTTCGATGACCAAATGTATTGTTTTCTTCCCCGCAACCATCCTTTAGCCCATAAACGTTTTATCTCGATGGATGATTTAGAAGACAGTACGCCAGCATTTTTTAACGATCATGTCTATATGGAAAGCTACGAATGCCACCATCCGTTGGACCATGAATATACAAAAAACTATTACAGTTTTACGGACCGGGCCAGCATTAAAAAAGCGATTTCAAAAGGATTGGCTTATGCCATTTTGCCGCATTTGATGGCTTATGATGATATTTATGTAAACTCTGGCATGATTATTCCCGTTCCCTTAGCCGATGCCGATGTTTCCCTCACCACCTATATTGCCTATTCAGCTCGCAACAACTTACCAAAAGCTGCCACTATCACCATTGAGCTGATTCGCAAACTGTATAAAGAAATCGCACGGACTTTGCAAGAAACAGAAATGAAAATTGACCGCGAACATCAACGCATGAAAAATAATCAGTATTTGCTTTATTAAGAAAATTTTTCATTTGGGAGGTTTTTCGCAATGCAATGCCCATATTGTAAGGAAGAAATGCAACCAGGCTATATTGACAGCGATCATATCATTTGCTGGATACCAGAAAGCGAACGCAGTCAAGCAGATGCTCAGATGTGGAAAAGCTCCAAAACGTCCAATAGCGTTGTGCTCGGAAATTATCACTTATTTCGCAAAGCAACTGTCATAGCCTATTACTGTAGAAACTGCAATAAAGTTATCATAGATGTTCCAGAAATATAACTTTATTATTATACAGAAGAAGGGCAAAGCCCTAAAAACAGCTTTGCCCTCAATACTAGCTTACACACTTTATACAAACTTTGACGCAATCTTAGATTTCCATCTGCAACTATGGTCCAAACTCAAAGAAATTGGAATATGCCTCTGCATTTCCATATAAAAACTTCAAAACAACTTTTTTGAAATGGCTTACATCTGGTTCAGATATATAGTCATAATAGTCATATGGATAAATAACACTATGAAGATCATAACTTTCCCAAAATCCATAATACTCCCGAAAGTGCTGAGGAGATTTTTCACCTTTGATATCAATACTTTCTCCACCATCAAACACAAATGGAGCAGAAATACCTGATGTTTTCTCATGTGCTCCAAAAAAATAAAAGTACTCGTACCTTAATTCATCATTAGCATAATTTATAATGATACAGCGTTCATTGTCATCCCCTGTCAAAGCACATTTCAAAGAGACTACTTGCTCCGCCCACCCATTCTCAGATATATATTGTGTCATTGCATGTTGTGCAACATCTGATTTCAATTCTGATATATAGCATTGCGTTGCTATCAATGCCACTATAAAAATGTAGGATAAAACAAATATCCCCATTACGAATCGTACAGAAAAAAATTTCCCCATAAAAGACTTCATAGATAATCTCCAATCATCTAAATTAAGTTTGTATATCAAAATAAGCAACCTCGTCATTGCATGTTATAATAGACTTGGAATTTCAAATTACAAGTATTTTAAATTGTAAAAAGTCTTTTATATCTCATTCCGCCTGAAATCTTTTAGCTATATAGAGATTTTGCAGAAAATACAGTTTTATATATGTAAAAAGCTGCCGCATCCCGAGAGAATGCGGCAGCTAGTATATAACGCTTGTGACTATTTGTCAAAAGTATTATATTAATTCTCTGTCAAAACTGATTAAAATATGCTGTAACGCCTTGATAGATGCCTTCAGCCATTTTTTGTTGATATTCCTCTGTAGCCAGCAGCTTGAGGTCATTAGGGTTATCCAGATAACCGCATTCCACCAATACCGCCGGATGATTGTTCATGCGCAGCACATAGAGGTTTTTCTTCTTTGTAACCGATTTCTGATTGGTACGCACTTTCAAACCGTCACAAATTTTTTCCGCCAAATCATCAGCTAAATACTGCTGACTATAAATTTTCCCATCATAGGTATATGTTTCAGCACCTGTTGCCGTTGTCACACCGTTCCCGGCCTTATTCCCGTGAATGCTGATGAAAATATCAGGTTCCAATTGATTGTTCATTTCAATACGTTCTGTCATAAATACCTTTTGATTGCTGGGAATCTCTTCTCTGGTCATCACCACTGTGGCACCGGCCTGTTCTAACAAGCTTCTCAGCCGAACTGCCACTGCATAACCCACTTCGGCATCATTGATTGGCGCACCGTCCACACAGCCGCCCGGGTCAGAACCGCCATGTCCCGGATCCAGCACAATCGTGCGTCCCGCTAAACCAGAACCGGTATGATAGCAATTCAGCGTCAGCCAATCGCCTTCCTGCACAATATCTGCATAACTGCCCATGGCGTAGTTGATTGTCACTCGCACTCGATTGTCGCCTGCTTCAGCCAATGTCACGGCAAAGCCGTTGCCCTGTGCGTTGGTCTGACCGCCCAGTGTCACATTGTCCAACAACAGCTGCAATTGTGTTCCGCTCACTTTTTCAAGAGAATATACATTGCCTTCCCCGTGCTTGAGAGAAATCACCGTCTTTTTGCCATCCTGCAAAACAGGTTTCAGTTCCAGGGAAGTCCGCACTCCGGTGGAAACGGTGCTGGCGGTGCTGCTGGGCTTTGTAGTGGAGGTCAGCCAGGAAGCAATCCACACCTTGGCGCCATCTTCCATCTCTACCTGATACCAGGCTTTGCCCTCTGTGTCGTTGCTGCTGCGCAGCACAATGAAGCTATCTCCTTTGCGAACCTGACCAACCTGCTTATAGCTAGTGCCCGCACCGCTGCGCAGATTAACCACATCACCTGTCACATAAACCGTTTTTCCCACATTATTGCCAACCTGGCTTGTAGTTGAACTATCCGCTGCCGAACTCCCTGTGTCTGCTGTGACCAGCCAAGAGGCAATCCATGCTTTGCCGTTTGTTGTCTGCACCTGATACCACAGCTGACCGCTGGTGTCCTTGCCGCTGTTCAGCACTGTCAACCTGTCGCCTTTCCCAGCCTGCCCTACCGTTTTATAGCTTGTCCCTGCACCGCTGCGCAAATTGACCGCATCACCTGTCACGACAACGATATCTGTTGTTTCCGCAGCGCTGATTCCTGTCATACCTGTATTGCCGGAGCTGCCAAAAGAACTATCCAGCTCCGGTGCAGATGACACCGATGTAATATTCAGCCCTTTGGTGCTGTCAAAGGTATAACTCCAACCAAACTCCTCCACCGCAAAGCGCCATGTTAATGGAAAATATGTAATATCCCGAAAGACCAGCAACGGATATTCCTCTTTTTTATTGTCAATGGCTTTCCCGTTCACAGTAATAGCGAAGCTGGGGTATCCCGCTGTGTAGGCAGTTCCGTTTGGCACTTCGCTTTTAGCGGAATCACTCTGTCCAGTCACCTGTGTGGAAGAAACACCCACCTTATCAATCACAAGACCATTTTCGGCAGTCCAATTGCTGTTTAATCCCAAAAGCTGCGCGTTATCATAGGTCATCGCAAAATAGGTAATATCGTGATACACCAGCATGGGATAGGGATTATACTGCTGCTCCATCGTCGTTCCATTGAATACGACGGGAAAAGCAGGCAATGTCACATTGACCTGCTCCTGTGCCATGGCCATACTGCCTGTACCTGCCCACAATATGGCTGCGCTTAATGTGCTAAAAATAAAAGCCCGTATTCTTTTTCTGTTCACATTCTTCTCCTTGTCCATCTTTCAGCGTAAAACAAAACGAAAAAGTTTTTTTGATGTGCATCCCGCCTGTCAAAAAAACTTTTTCGTTTTTCGCTTCAATTTTCTTAGAACTACAATCGCATTATAATGTTTTTCCTTCAAATTCTACACGTTTTTTCAAATCCGTCATCAACTTGCTGAACTCTTCGCAGTTTAAGGACTGCGCGCCGTCACATTTCGCTTTGCAGGGATTGTTGTGTACCTCAATCAGCAACCCGTCTGCCCCTGCCGCAATGGCTGCCTTCGCCATGGTCGGCACCATCCATGCCTGACCGGTGGCATGACTGGGGTCTACTACTACAGGCAGATGGGAATATTTTTTGAGCAAGGGAATCGCGGACAAATCTAAGGTATTTCTGGTGTAGGTTTCATAGGTGCGAATGCCCCGTTCACAGAGAATAATATTTTCATTCCCGCCGGACATGATATACTCTGCACTCATCAATAACTCTTCGATGGTATTGGCCAAGCCCCGCTTCAACAAAATTGTTTTGTTGCAATGCCCCAACTCTTTCAGCAATTCAAAATTCTGCATATTGCGCGCACCAATCTGAATCACATCCACATCTGCAAATAAATCCAGATGGGACAAGCTCATCAATTCAGAAACAATGGGCAGCCCTGTCTCTTTTTTGGCTTTCAACAGAAGCTCCAGACCTTCCGCCCGCATACCCTGGAAAGAGTAAGGTGATGTTCTGGGCTTAAATGCCCCACCCCGCAACATTTTTGCACCAGCTGCTTTTACAGCGCGCGCCACTTCTATAATTTGTTCTTCAGATTCCACCGAACATGGTCCGGCAATGGTCTGAAAATAACCGCCGCCCAATTTGAGATTTTCAATTTCAATCACAGTGTCATCAGGGTGAAACTTGCGGTTTGCTTTTTTATATGGCTCAGAAACTCGTTTTACATCTTCTACTAACTCATTGGAGCGAATCAACCCCATATCCACACTACTGGTATCGCCGACTAAACCTAAAATGGTCGTCATAGAACCGAAAATAGGATTTACCTGCACATTGGCATTGGTTTCAATCCAATGGGTAATTTCTGTCACTTGCTCTTTATTTGCGCCTTGCTTCAAAATAATAATCAACTATACCACTCCTCTCGCTGTTGATAGCTATTTTAACCCATTTCTTTGAGGTGTGCAAGGGAATCGCAGCACAATGTTTACTATGAAAACCATGTTTTCTGTTTTTGCTGGCGGCGCCTGGGCTTCTTTGTATTTTACGTGAAACATTTTTCTTTTCACTATATCAAATAAAAAGATAACTTTTCCGCAACCTTAGAAAATTGTGCAATTTTTTGTCTCTGACTGATAGCAAAACGGAAAAACTCCAAAACATAAAAAACACCCCATTTCTCTGCAGCCGGCTCAACCGTTCTACTAAGAAATCAGGGTGTTTCCTGTTCAATCTATTTTTTCAATTAATCCTATCATCCTACTTCAATAAATTCGGTAAGAACATAGAAATTTGCGGAATGTAGATAATCAGTAATAAAAAATCAAATTTACAGTATACCAATTATTCTCCAGTATGGAAGTAAAATTATAAAACAATAAATTAAATGGATTACCATCCGAAGAGACATGAATTTAACAAAATCCTTAATTTTGATAAATCCAAAGGAATAAAACAATAACCATCCCGCATTCTCATATGGTAAAATTGCTTGGTTCAGATTCGCAAGCATAAGATAATTGGTAGTTAACGGCGAAATTCCTAGGGTGCCGACTATTGTACTTATTGGAGCAGCCAACGCGGCTAATACTGCCAGCGGCGTTAATAAAAAGTTTGTTACCAGAGCTGTCAAATATACACCTAACAAAGCTACATTGGTTGAAGCGCCTGCTATATATGGAGCAACTGAATCCGCCAATAATGTCCCAATATTTAAATATCCACCAACAGAACCTATGGATAAACAAGCCGCAACAAAAATGGCAATGGAATAATTAACTTTTCTGATTGCATCTGTTTTTACGATATTCATTCCCGGTAAAAATGCCAGCCATGGAATGATCATAAACCCATTTGCCGATGGCAATCCTGTAAATGCTGCTACACATGCATATCCAATCAATACTACTACCAAAATTAATGCCTTTTTCTCAGAGGCTCTCATTTCTCCCATTTTTTCTAATTCGCGTTCAAAATACTCGGAACTATCAAAGCCCTTTTCAGACTTATACATAAACTGCAGTAAAAACATCGAAATAAACGAAAAACCTATCATTGGCCAGTTATGCGCCAAAAAAGATACATACGTAATCGTAATAGACGGGTCAACCATCTGGCATGCTTGTTCCATAACCGATGCCAGTACTGGATTATAAACTATATCCATTGCACCCATGGCCCCAATACCACCAGCCATAAAAATGCCAAACGTTTCACGCCCTTTTTTGATATTTAACGCTTTACAAACGCCGAGACAAAACGGCGGCATAATATACTGTGCCTGTGAGGATGTCAGAAACCCAATCACAAGAGCGGCAAACCATAATCCCCACAGTGTTCTTTTATAGGAACAACCTATTTTTAAAATAGATACTACAGCAATTCTTCTTAATACGCCGCATTCATCCAACATCGTTGCCATAAACAATACTGCGATTGTAACCCAAACAGCTGTTGAAGCCCACGGTGCAAATACCGTAGCTGCCGGGGCAATCCCTGAAACATAATATCCCGTAAATAGAATAATTCCGACAACTAATGAATCTGTCAATTCAAATGCAATCAATAATATTGCAAATAGCGTAATTGCTAAAAAGATATAAATTTCTTTGGTAAGAATTTCACCTGGCGGTAATAATAATAGGATTATTGGTATAATAAATGCAATTACCCATTTTATTATCGTATTTGTACTCATTTTTTCTGTAGTCGCACTCGCTGTCATAAAACTCCTCCTTTGCTATTCCGTGTTCAACGCAACTGCATCTTTTTATAATTCTCTTTATGAAAATTTTCAGCATAAGGCTGTAATAAAACTAATATTCGGAAAAATTTTATTTAAAAGCATTAGATAAAACTTTTTTCATCAAAAAATCTATATTTTATTACAGCCCTCATGCAAATGAACACATACTATTTACACAATATTACATTTCCATTTCACTACGCGCAATAATCTCATCTTGTAATTGCTCTGACAAATCAATAAAGAACGCACTATATCCAGCAACTCGCACAATCAAATCTTTATACTTTTCTGGAGTTTCTTGCGCTGCTTTCAATGTATCCGCATTAATAATATTAAATTGTGCGTGCCACATACGTAAATCGCACCAACTTCTGACAAATGCCATTAACTTTTTCGTACCCATTTCGCCTGCAACTGCCGCTGGAGGGAATTTTATATTTAATAACCGACCATTGCGATGTGGATTTGTCATATTTTTTATATTGCGGTTTGATAATAATAATGTCGTCGGACTTTCTACTTCGCATCCTTGCGATGCTGCGCAACCTTCCGACAAGAATGCCCCTGCTTTTCTGCCATTTGGAGTCGCACCGATAATTTTTCCCGAATAAATATGATTTGTAATCGGTATCCAACGTGCACTAATAAATTCTCCATGCACACCGCGATGTTGATCCAAATACTCCCAAACAATCTTGTCCAGTTCTTTTCCTATACTGTCAGCATAAGGATCATTTAAACCAAACTTAGGTGCATTAAGCATCATCTGCTGAACTACTTCATATCCTTCAAAATTGGCATCAATCGCTTTCACGACTTCATCCATTGTCAACACTTTATCATCATAAACTAATTTTTTAATCGCAGCTACAGAATCAATTAACGTCGCCAAACCCACTTGATCCAAAAATTGTTCTGCTAAGCTATTTGGTACAAATTGCTGCATATCTACGCCAGCTTTCCGGCAAACTGGTGACATAATTGACTGGAATGGAGCCGCTAATGCTTTTGCCTTTGCTATATCTGCTATTGCCTGCTGTGTTAAAGATTGAGAACAAAGATATTCATATTGAGCTTTTACTGCTGCAAAAAAGTCATCATAAGTTTTAAAATTTCTGGGATCACCTGTCGCTAAACCATATCGCTCGTTATCCAAACTTGCTACACAGCCATCATGCAATACCCACTCTATTACAATGGGTACATTTTGAAATCCACACGGATTAATGTAGCTCTCCCTATTAACTAAACGTGGATCGGTGCAACCATTTGTAGCATAATTATATGCGTCTTCAAGCTTTTCTCCCTTAGCCAGATATAATGGGATAATTTCTTCATCATTCACAATTTTAGGGAATCCTTGCCCATCCTTAATTACTTCACATACAAATTTCAAATATTCATCTGGCGTTTCTGTATGGATTCTAACAATAAAATCTGGATAAAGCGTTGGTAAACCACGTTTTGATTCCAGTATCAAATACGACAATTCATTAGTTGCATCGCATCCGTCTACTGTTTGCCCGCCTAATGTTACGTCATTAAACTGTGCGTATCCATCATGCATATTTCCTGCTGTGACAGCAGAAAACAGCGGTGGAATTTGCGCCATGGCAATCCAAAGAGATTCTAACCATTCCTTCGCTTCTGCTTTCGTCAGCCGTCCTTCTTCTATATCTTTAGTATAATATGGATATAGCAACTGGTCCATACGCCCTAATCCTAAACCAGCGCCAATATTTTGCTCTAAACGCCCAAAAACATTAATAAACCACTCTAGCTGCAAAGTTTCTTTAAAACTACGCGGCGGATTTTCTGCAATCCAAAAACAATTTGCAGATATTAGTTCTAATTCCTGTTTTCTGTGCATATCTTTTTCTACTTGCGCCAATCTCTCCGCCTCTACCGCATAACGCTTTATCAAAATTGCAAAAGCTTCTAAAGTTATTAACGTTGCTTCCCAATAAGCACCATGCAAGGCTACCGTTGCCGGATCTTTTTTTAGCTGCGCTAACCGTTCCTCAGCCTCAGCACGCATTCCCCGAATACCCATGTCAAACATACTCTTATAATCATAGCACCAAGCGATTGATGACCGTCCTGCGCTGGCAGCTACCGTTATCCCTGTTTGTTTACTGCTATTTTGGGGGTCGTTGCCAAATATAATCCGTCTTGTTTCCTTCGGCAGATTGTCAGCGTATACTTGTGCAAAACTTCTACTGCTCCAATACGGATACAACGTATTTTCAATGTATTCTAAGTCTTCCTCGGACACCAAATATGGACTAGCAGTTCTGTTTTCACTCCCACGTATTTCCAGTAAAGCCGGTCCCTCTAATTCTGGATAAAGTATTCCGTTACGTCCAAATTTTGCAGACGTATGCCCAACGATTAACTCATCCTCTTCAATGAAAACTGGTATATTTTCTGCGATGTTCTTTAGCGCCAAGGCCCAACGTAAAGATAATGGCCACCCTTCTGTTTGCATAAATGATTCCGTAAAATATTTCGCTCTGGAAATGTCCATTGTAATCGGGCAATCTTTCAATTTTCTCAGAAGTCTTAAAGAACGTTCCCGCCCCTCAATCATCACCTCTTTGTGATTGAGTATCCATTCTTCTTGTTCGGATAATGCTCTTTTACAACATTCCATAAATTCAACGATAAGGTATAATAAGTTGCGCAAATTCAGATAAGAAAAAGAGAGACATAGATTGCAGACTCTGGTAGAATGAAGTCACCACACAACATT
>OFFL01000060.1_pt1 | contig 117258 bp, 100 predicted proteins | sample 1521391 | NCBI WGS metagenome assembly OFFL01 (sample SAMEA3504082, study PRJEB24116) | mouse gut metagenome | biome: mouse gut; feature: mouse-associated habitat; material: faeces | place: Denmark | collected 2011
ATCGGATAAGCTAATTTTGATTCAAATTCTTCCCATCTAGGCCATGGGCAGCTCTTTCAAACTGGCTCCTGTACTCAGCCCCAAGAAGTCCATTGAAGGTTCTGTTGGCGGAATTGTCGGCTCTGCATTGGTTGGCGCATTATTTGGTTATTTTATGGATGTTACTTTGGAGACGCAGCAGCTTGTGCTGATTTTGCCAATTGTGGGCGGCGTGGGTTCTGTGATTTCCCAGGTTGGTGACTTAGCGGCATCTGCGGTGAAACGAAACTTTGAAATAAAGGATTATGGAAAACTCATACCTGGTCATGGGGGTATTATGGACCGTTTTGACAGTGTGATTTTTACAGCACCAATTACTTATTTTTTAATTATGATTCTTCTTGAAATAGGACAAACAGCATTTTAATATACTATATCATAGATGTATTCTCGGAATCTCCATTATACTTGATATTGCGAGAGTATATCATGGGAAAAGGAGTATTTTTGTGAAAAAAATAGCAATACTAGGTTCTACAGGTTCTATTGGTACACAGACACTTGAGATTGTACGAGACAATCCTGACATTCAAGTAGTTGGTCTGGCAGCAGGGGCCAATATTGATTTATTGGAAAAGCAAGTAAGGGAGTTTAAGCCGCGTCTTGTGTCTCTTCAAAGTGAAAAGATGTGCAAAGAATTAAAAATACGGCTGTCTGATATGGATATTGAAGTGATTCCTGGAATGGAAGGGTTGCTTGGAGTTGCAGAGATGGAGGATTCTGAAATACTGGTAACAGCCATAGTGGGGATGATTGGTATTCAGCCAACAATTGCTGCGATTAAAGCACATAAGGATATCGCGCTTGCAAATAAAGAAACACTTGTAACAGCAGGTCATATCATTATGCCGCTTGCTGCGCAGATGGGCGTATCTATTCTTCCGGTGGACAGTGAACACAGTGCAATATTTCAGTCTATACAGGGAGAAAACAAGGAGCGAATCAGTAAACTTTTGATTACTGCATCAGGAGGACCTTTTCGCGGAAAAACCAAATCAGAACTTGAGCATGTACGGCTTGAAGATGCATTGAATCATCCGAACTGGTCAATGGGCAGTAAGGTAACCATTGATTCAGCAACACTTGTAAATAAAGGACTTGAGGTGATGGAAGCCAAGTGGCTTTTTCAGATGGATCTGTCTCAGATTCAGGTGATTGTGCATCCGCAAAGCATTATACATTCTATGGTTGAGTATGTTGATGGGGGCATCATCGCACAGCTTGGGATGCCTGATATGAAACTGCCAATTCAATATGCGCTGTTTTATCCCGACAGACGTCCTATGACGGGAAAGAGAGTAGATTTTTATGAACTTGGCAGTATTACATTTGAGAAACCGGATATGGAAACATTTCCGGGTCTGAAACTTGCTCTGCGGGCAGCGCAAGAGGGTGGAAGCATACCGACTGTTTTTAATGCCGCTAATGAGTGCGCAGTAAGTCTGTTTTTAGAACGGAAAATAAAGTTTTTGCAAATTCCGGAGATTATTGAATTGTGTATGGATGCACATAAAAAGATAGAAAATCCAGATGTGGAGGATATTCTGGCAACACAAAAGGAAACAATGGAATTGATTGGTATGAAATACGCTCGAAGTCTTTTTGTGCCTGATATTTGAGAGTGCATACATCGTAAAGGGAGGAAAAATGGAGGTATGATTGTAACAATAATCGTATTTGTTCTAATATTTGGAGTGGTGGTAATAGCGCATGAATTGGGACATTTTCTTATTGCAAAATTGAATGGTATTAAAGTATTGCAGTTTTCTATCGGAATGGGTCCTGATATTATAAAGTTTACCAAAGGGGAAACGAAGTATGTGCTGAAGCTGTTTCCAATCGGCGGCGCCTGTATGTTCGAAGGTGAGGATGGTGTTTACTCAGTAGAGAATGAGACAGAGAACCCAAACGGTGATAAAAAGTCTGAAAAACCGGAGGGCGCTTTTAATGATGCCAATGTCTGGGCTAGGATTGCAACGGTATTTGCCGGACCGTTTTTTAACATTATCCTTGCATTTTTATTGTCGCTGATTGTAGTTGGATTTTCGGGTGAGGTGATTCCTGTTATCAATTCTTTGTCCGAGGGATATCCTGCGAAGGAAGCAGGGCTCAAAGAAGGGGACCTTATTACCAAAATGGACGGGGAGCGCATATATCTGCAGGGAGAGGTTACCTTTGCATCAGCCTTTAGCAAAGGTGAGCCAATGGAAATTGAATATAAGCGTGATGGAAAAAAATATACAACGACGGTTACACCAAAGTTTAGTGAGGAGGACAACAGATATTATATAGGCTTTCAAATAGGTGAAACCATCAAGTGTAAAGGCTTAAATTTGATAAAATACAGTGCATATGAAGTGCGATACTGGCTGAAAACAACAGTAAAGAGCTTATTAATGTTAGTGCAAGGAAAACTTTCTGCAAATGATTTGTCAGGACCAGTAGGAATTGCGGTAACGATTGATGAAACGATAGAGGTGGCGAAACCATATGGTTTGCCAACGGTTGTTTTGACAATGATCAATTTTGCGGTGCTGCTCAGCGTCAATTTAGGCGTGATGAATTTGCTGCCTTTGCCAGCGCTTGATGGCGGCAGACTCTTGTTTATGTTTGTGGAGGTGATTCGCGGGAAGCCTGTTTCACCTGACAAAGAAGGAATTGTCCATTTTATAGGTTTTGTGGCGCTTATGATATTGATGGTATTTGTACTTTATAATGACATTGCAAGGATTTTTTCATAATAAACAAAGAGAGGAATAAAACGATGTACAGAGAGCATACAAAAGTAATTCAGATAGGCGACAGAGTAATTGGCGGCGGAAATCCTGTTTTAATACAATCTATGACAAATACAAAAACAGATGATGTAACAGCTACCATCAATCAGATTAAACGACTTGAACAGGCAGGCTGTGAAATAGTCCGATGTACGGTACCTGGAATAGAGGCAGCAAAAGCATTGGCACAGATCAAAAAGGAAATTACAATCCCCTTGGTGGCAGATATTCATTTTGATTATAAGATGGCGATTGCAGCAATAGAAAATGGAGCTGACAAAATCCGAATCAATCCAGGAAATATAGGCGGACGGGAAAAGGTCTCAGAAGTGGTAAAGGCTGCTAGGGAGCGGATGATACCAATTCGCGTGGGGGTAAACAGCGGCTCCTTGGAAAAAGAACTTATAGAGAGATACCATGGTGTTACTGCGGAAGGAATTGTAGAGAGTGCGCTTGACAAAGTGCATATGATAGAAGATTTTGGATATGACAATATTGTGATTAGCATCAAATCCTCGGACGTAACAATGTGTGTCAAAGCCCATGAGATTTTGGCAGATAAAACACAATATCCGCTGCATGTGGGAATTACGGAATCGGGTACGGTTATGAGCGGAAATATTAAATCTGCAGTGGGATTGGGTATTATTCTTTATCAGGGGATTGGTGATACCATCCGAGTATCTCTGACAGGAGATCCCGTTGAGGAAATCAAGTCTGCCAAGCTGATACTACGTGCGCTTGGGCTTAGGACAGGAGGGATTGAAGTTGTTTCATGTCCTACGTGTGGTCGGACAAATATAGATTTGATTGGCTTGGCAAATCAGGTAGAAACAATGGTTCAGGGATATGATCTTGATATAAAGGTAGCAGTAATGGGATGTGCAGTCAATGGACCAGGTGAAGCAAAGGAAGCAGATATTGGAATAGCAGGCGGGATTGGAGAAGGTCTTTTGATTAAAAAGGGTGAGATTGTGAAAAAAGTTCCAGAACATGCACTTTTAGATACATTAAAGTATGAGCTGGATCATTGGGAAAAAACGAAATAAACGATTTTGGATAGAAGTAGACATCAGCGGGAGGATGGATGGAAAAGGTATTTTTTGAAGCATTTCCGAATCTGAAATTAGATGGTATGCTAAAAGATTTGTTTGAACAAGTGGTGGTGGAACGAATTACAGCAACCAAACGAAAGGATTTGCTGCGCATTTACATCAGAAGCGAACGGTTGATAGAAAAAGAAAAAATATATCTTGTTGAAAGCGAAATAAAAAAGCAGTTTTTTCCTCAAAATTATATCCATATAAAATTATATGAGAAATTTGTGCTTTCGGGGCAGTATAGCCCCGAAAAACTGCTAGATACATACAGGGAAAGCATTCTTATGGAATTAAAAGGGTGTGAACATATGCTTTATATGATGTTCAAACAGGCAGATATCAGCTTTCCCCAGGAAGATATCATGGAGCTTGTTCTTGAGGACGGTGTAATTGCAAAGTCCAAAGAGGATGAGCTTATTGCGATTATGGATAAAGTGTTGAATGAGCGGTGTGGATTTCGAGTTAAGTTCCAGACTGCATACAAACCAGCAAAAGAAAGCAAATACAAAAAAGAAGATGAAATCCGCATCAAAAAGATTGTGGAGGGAATCCGTAATCGTTTGGTAGGTACTGCAAGAGAAGATGAGATAGTTGATTCTCAGCATACAACCAATCTAAATATAGAAGAATCGACCATTTCCATGCCAGCGCCAGTACCCAAAAAGGAAGCGGCTTCTTATGGTTCAGAAAAGAAGTCATTTGGCAAATTTGAAAAAGGCACAGAGAGAAGTTCTCAGAGAAGACCGCTTAAACGTTCAGACAATCCCAATGTTATTTTTGGACGGGATTTCGAGGATGAGAGCATTCGCATTGAAGAAATCTGGGGCGAAATGGGCGAAGTGACAATCAGAGGTAAGGTGCGTACATTAGATACACGTGAACTTAGGAATGAACGTACAATCGTAAGCTTTGAGATAACAGATTTTACAGATACAATCAAAGTAAAGATGTTTGTGCACAATGAACAGTTAAACGAATTGATGAGCGATATTAAATTGGGGGCGTTTTTGAAATTAAAAGGCGTCACGGTCAACGATACATTCGACAGAGAACTTACGATAGGTTCCGTCGTTGGTGTCATGAAAATACCTGACTTTACTACAGGTCGCATGGATAATAGTGCAAAAAAACGTGTGGAGCTGCATTGTCATACAAAGATGAGTGATATGGATGGAGTTTCGGATGTGAAGGATATTATCAAACGTGCCAAGAAGTGGGGACACAAGGCGCTCGCTATCACAGATCATGGATGTGTACAGGCTTTTCCTGATGCAAACCACGCTTTGTCTTCGGATGATGATTTCAAAATAATCTATGGTGTAGAAGGGTATTTGGTAGATGATCTGAAAAGAATTGTAACGAATGATAAAGGGCAGAAATTAGATGAGACCTATGTAGTGTTTGATATTGAGACAACAGGTTTTTCTCCTGTCACAAATCGTATTATTGAAATTGGTGCGGTGAAGGTGGTAAATGGAGAGATAACCGACAGATTTTCAACGTTTGTCAACCCAAAAGTTCCGATTCCTTTTGAGATTGAGAAATTGACAAGCATTAATGACAGTATGGTGATAGATGCGGAGACGATTGACTTGGTTCTTCCAAAGTTTTTGGAATTTGTGGGAGACGCAGTGTTAGTGGCGCACAATGCCAGTTTTGACGTCAGCTTTATTCAAGAAAATGCAAAAAGACAGAAAATTGCAGTGGACTTTACCTATGTAGATACGGTTGCTATAGCAAGAACGCTGCTTACAGGTCAGGCAAAATATACGCTTGATGCAGTTGCAAAAACCTTGAAAATATCACTTGAGAATCACCACAGAGCGGTTGATGATGCAGAGTGCACAGCATTGATATTTGTCAAATTTAAAGAAATGCTTGAAAATGATGGGATTATAACACTTTCTGATTTGAATGAACTGGGAAAATCAAGTGTGGAAGCAGTCAGGAAACTGCATTCATATCATATTATTATTTTGGCTAAAAATCAGACAGGACGAATCAATTTGTACAGGCTGATTTCGCAGTCACATTTAAAATATTTTTATAAAAGGCCGCTGATACCCAAAAGCCTGATAGAACAATACAGAGAAGGGCTGATTATTGGAACTGCCTGTGAAGCAGGAGAACTTTTCAGCGCCCTTCTTGATGGACAGAGTGAAGAACAGATTGCCAAAATTGTGCATTTTTATGATTATCTTGAGATACAGCCTATTGGAAACAATCAATTTATGATAGAGTCTGAACGCCATCGGAATATTAATTCTGAGGAAGATTTGATAGCACTAAATAAAAAGGTTGTAAAGCTTGGCGAGCAGTTCCATAAACCTGTGGTGGCAACTTGTGATGTACATTTTCTGGACCCGGAAGATGAAATATATAGGCGTATCATTATGACCGGCAAAGGGTTTAAGGATGCAGATAATCAGGCACCGCTTTTTCTGCATACCACGGAGGAGATGCTAGAAGAGTTTGCACCCTATCTGGGAAGCGAAAAAGCGGAAGAAATTGTGATTACAAATACGAACAAAATAGCAGATATGTGTGACAAAATAGCGCCAGTGCGTCCAGACAAGTGCCCGCCGGTTATTGAAAACAGTGATCAGCAACTGACAGATATTTGTTATAGAAAGGCACATGAGATGTATGGTGATGTGCTTCCGGATATTGTTGAGGCAAGACTCAAGCGGGAATTGAATTCTATTATCAGCAATGGTTTTGCTGTGATGTATATTATCGCGCAGAAACTTGTTTGGAAGTCGGTTGAGGATGGATATTTGGTAGGTTCACGCGGATCGGTCGGCTCTTCTTTTGTGGCTACGATGGCTGGAATCACAGAAGTGAATCCACTCAGTCCGCATTATTATTGCAAAAACCGCCATTACAGCGATTTTTATTCAGAGGAGGTCAAAAAATTTGCAGGAATGGCAGGATGTGATATGCCGGACAAGGATTGTCCAATTTGCAAACAAAAATTGATAAAAGACGGTTTTGATATTCCTTTTGAAACATTTCTTGGTTTTAAAGGAAATAAAGAACCAGATATCGATCTTAATTTTTCAGGTGAATACCAAAGCAAGGCCCATAAATATACAGAGGTTATCTTTGGATATGGGCAGACATTTCGCGCTGGAACAATAGGCACGCTGGCTGACAAAACAGCTTATGGATATGTGAAAAATTACTATGAAGAACGCGGAAAACAGAAGCGTACTAGCGAGATAAACCGTATTGTGGAAGGCTGCGTGGGAGTAAGGCGCACTACAGGGCAACATCCCGGCGGTATTGTAGTTTTGCCAGTAGGGGAGGAAATTGATTCGTTTACGCCAGTGCAGCATCCGGCAAATGATATGACAACAGATACGATTACAACACATTTTGATTATCATTCGATTGATCACAATTTGTTGAAGCTTGATATTCTTGGACACGACGATCCGACAATGATTCGCATGCTTCAAGATTTGACGGGGATTGATCCAACAACGATTCCACTTGATGATAAAGAGGTTATGTCCCTTTTTCAGAATACATCAGCGCTTGGAATCGCTCCGGAAGATATCGGCGGGTGCAAACTTGGGTGTCTGGGAATTCCGGAATTTGGCACAGATTTTGCGATGCAGATGGTTATTGATGCGCAGCCAAAATATTTTTCTGATCTTGTCAGAATTTCAGGATTGTCGCACGGAACAGATGTTTGGCTAGGAAATGCACAAACCTTAATTCAAGAAGGAAAAGCAACGATTTCAACTGCCATCTGTACGCGAGATGATATTATGACGTATTTGATTGGTATGGGGCTTGACTCAGAGGAATCTTTTAAGATTATGGAGGCTGTGCGAAAAGGAACTGTCGCAAAGGGAAAATGTGCAAACTGGGAGGAATGGAAGAAAGATATGCTCGATCATAATGTGCCTGACTGGTATGCATGGTCGTGTGAAAAGATACAGTATATGTTCCCAAAAGCTCATGCGGCGGCCTATGTTATGATGGGGTGGCGTATTGCATATTGCAAGATAAATTATCCGCTTGCATATTACTGTGCATTTTTTAGTATCAGAGCTTCGGCGTTTTCTTATGAAATAATGTGCCAGGGCCGCGAGCACTTAGAGCGCAATATGGCTGATTATAGAAAACGAAGCGATACTTTGACAAATAAGGAACAAGATGCACTTCGGGATATGCGTATTGTGCAGGAAATGTATGCAAGAGGATTTGAATTTGAACCCATTGATATTTTTATAGCACATTCAAGAAACTTTCAAATTACAAATAATAAAATTATGCCTTCTCTAAGCAGTATAGAAGGACTTGGTGAAAAGGCAGCAGATGCAATTATGGAGGCAGCAAAAGATGGTCCTTTCCTTTCAAAAGATGATTTTAGAAGCAGAACAAAAGTTTCAAAAACAGTGATCGACTTAATGGGGGATTTGGGACTTCTGGGTGAAATTCCAGAATCAAATCAAATCAGTCTTTTTGATTTAGTGGGATAAAAGGATATTAAATCAACGTGGAGGAAATTATTAAATTTTTTTCTGGAGAGGAAAAGAATTTTAAGGGATTTTTCTCCACTTTTTTAATTTGACAACAAGATATAGTAATTTTTTTGTTAAAAAAGCAATATTTAGAAGAAAAAATTGGGATAATGTAATTTTAACATGATTTTTTATTCGGAATGCCATTGAAGAAATGCTTGTTATTTTGTCCTTTTTCATGTAAAATATATTTTGAAGTGGTGAAAAGTGGAACGAAGTGGTATAGTGTGGTGGTGATTGGTATGTTCATGGGTGAATACAATCATACGATAGATGCGAAAGGCAGGCTGATAATCCCCTCTAAATTCCGCGAAATTCTTGGAGATAATTTCGTTGTAACAAAAGGGCTTGATGGCTGTCTCTTTGTATATGACAACACAGAATGGACTGCTTTTGAGGAAAAACTCAAGGCTTTGCCACTGACAAATAAAGAATCCCGTAAATTTGTTCGCTTTTTTCTGGCAGGCGCTGCGAATGTTGAAGTGGATAAGCAGGGAAGAATTTTGCTCCCCGCTGTGTTAAGAGCGTTTGCAGCTTTGGATAAGGAAGTCATTTTGGCTGGTGTGGGAGGTCGAATTGAAATCTGGAATAAAGAGAAATGGGAAGAAGTTTCAGAATACGACGATATGGATGATATCGCGGAACATATGTCAGATTTGGGATTAATGCTGTAATAGGAAAGGATGCGAAGATGGAGTTTAAACATACGTCGGTTTTGCTTGATGAGACAATACAAGCATTGAACATTAAGCCGGGAGGTATTTATTTGGATGGTACCCTTGGCGGCGGCGGACATGCCTATGAGGTATGCAAACGACTGAATGAAAACGGTTGTTTTTATGGGATTGATCAAGATGCATCAGCAATAGAAGCAGCAACGAAACGATTAGAGAAATTTGGTGATAAAGTTACAATTTTCAGAAATAATTACTGTAATGCAAAGGCATTGCTTCAGGAAAAAGGAATAGCAGGAGTGGATGGAATTCTTCTTGATTTAGGAGTTTCTTCCTATCAGCTTGATACGGTTGAGAGAGGGTTTACGTATAAATATGATACGCCCCTTGATATGCGCATGGATCAAAGGCAGAAGCTGACAGCCAGAGATATTGTAAATGACTATGATGAATCGTCATTGTACAGAATGATTAAAGACTATGGTGAGGATCAGTTTGCAAAGAATATTGCAAAGCATATTGTTCAGGCAAGATCTGTCAAACCAATCGAGACAACATTTGAACTCAATGCTATCATAAAGACAGCAATACCAGCCAAAATGCGTGCAGTAGGCGGTCATCCGTCCAAAAGAACATTTCAGGCAATCCGGATAGAATGCAATCATGAATTGGATGTTCTAAAAGATTCTTTGGAGGATTTGGTTAATTTATTAAATCCGCAGGGAAGACTATGTATTATTACATTTCATTCGCTAGAAGACAGGATTGTGAAAAACTTTTTTAGAACGATGGAAAATCCATGCACATGTCCGCCGGAATTTCCGGTTTGTGTATGCGGAAAGATTCCATATGGTAAAGCAGTACCAAGAAAACCAGTTTTGCCATCACAAAAAGAGCTGGAGGCAAATTCGAGATCGAAAAGTGCAAAGCTGAGGACTTTTGAAAGAATTTAGTCTATTAAAGAACTGTCAAAAGACAGGGAAAACAGTGGAACTTCTATAATAAAGGGAGGTTTTTGGGTCTAATATTTTTTCGGAATAATATGGAGGTAACAATGAGGAATGCTGGTTCATCATCTAGGACAAGCACAAGCAGAAAAAACAGAAGTGCAAAGGGCAGCAGTAAGCGTTCTGATGAAAGATATACGTATGTAGAAGGGAGCGCGGTTCGTAAGTTACAGACTGCACCTGCAAAAAAAGAAAAAACGCAAAATCGGTCAAGGGCAGTACGCAGATACAAAGTGAAAGCTGTTCCAATGAACAGAGGATATATTGCAGTGATGGCGATAGCGCTTATCATTGTTTGTAGCGTGCTTATGGGTTATGTGAAATTACATTCAGATATTACGAACCACATTTCAAGTATTTCGAAATTAGAGAGTCAGCTGAATGAGATGCGGCTTGCAAATGATGAGACATATACAAAAATTATGAGTAGTGTTGAGTTAGACGAAATAAAACGTATTGCAGTGAATGAATTGGGTATGAAATATGCGAAGGAAGGACAAGTTATCGAGTATACAGGCGAAGGAAATGACTATGTACGCCAATATAGTGAGATAGCAGATTGAATGTATGTGTAAGGTGATTTGATGGCAAGAAGAAATAGTCGAAGAAATAAACGAAGGGTTAATAAAAATGTCAACAAAGTAAAATCTTTAAAGCTGGCAGTGATGATGATTATCATTCTGCTGGCTTTTGCAGGGTTAGGGACAAGATTGTATGTCATTGCGTATGATAGTCATAATGTTTATCAAAAGAAGATTTTGTCACAGCAGCGGTATGATTCTTCTACATTGCCGTTTAAAAGGGGAACGATAACCGATGCAAATGGAACAATTCTTGCGGTAAGCGAGAAGGTATACAATGTAATTCTTGATTGTAAACTCATGCTGGATGACAAAAAAAATGAAGAGCCAACACTGACGGCGTTATCAGAATGTTTTGGACTGAATTTAACAGAGCTGAAACAATATGTGAAAGAGAATCCCAGCTCACAATATCGTGTTTTGAAAAAGAGAATTACCTATGATGAAATGAGTCCTTTTCTCGATAGAAAAAATGAGCATAATAAAAAAGCATCTCAAAAAGGAAATGAGAAGATGGGAAATATCAGCGGCGTATGGTTTGAGCCTGAATATATCAGACGATATCCAAACGGCACGCTTGCCTGCGATGTGATTGGATTTACAGGAACAGATAATAATGGTACCTATGGGCTTGAAGAATATTACAATGATATACTGAATGGAACAAATGGCAGAGAGTATGGTTATCTGAATGATGATTCTGTTTTAGAGCGCACCACAGTGCCGGCTGTGGATGGAAATTCGCTGGTGAGTACCATTGATGCCAACATACAGGCAATTTGTGAAAAATATATCAAAGAGTTTAATGATGAGCACAAAGATGAGGCGCGGGAAGGTCTTGGTTCATTTGATACCGCAGTCATTATTCAGAACTGTAATAATGGCGATATTTTGGCTATGGCAAGTTATCCCGATTTTGATTTGAACAATCCAAAAGATTTATCAGCGTATTATACACAAGATCAAATTTCTCAGATGGAGTCAGATGAAACATATTATGATACATTGAACCAGCTATGGAGAAATTTTTGTATATCAGATACTTATGAACCTGGTTCTACAGCCAAAGCACTGACATTGGCTACTGGTATTGAGACAGGAAAAATTGTCGGCAACGAATCGTATCAGTGTGGAGGAGTACTAGAGATAGCAGACCAACGTATTCGATGCAATGTCAGAGGGGGGCATGGCACCCTTGATGTAAGCGGATCGCTGGAACAGTCCTGCAATGTCGCTTTTATGAAGATGGGGGAAGCAATCGGCGTAAAAAATCTGGTACAGTTTCAGCAAATTTTTAATATTGGCTTGAAAACCAATATTGATCTGGCGGGAGAGGCAAGAACGGCCGGCTTGGTGTTTAATGAAAGTTCGATGGGGCCAACAGAGCTTGCGACATCTTCTTTTGGGCAGGGATATAATGTGACAATGATTGAAATGATAACGGCATTTTCTTCTGTTATCAATGGCGGATATTATTATGAACCGCATATGGTAAGTAAAATTACAAATTCCAATGGAGATACGATTAAGAACATAGAGCCAAGAGTACTGAAACAAACAATCTCTTCTTCTACCTCAGCGCAGATGAGACAGTATCTTTATGCTTCTGTTGCAGAAGGAACTGGAAAATCTGCACGGCCTGCAGGCTATGCGATAGGTGGAAAAACAGGAACTGCTGAAAAAGTTCCCCGTGATCACAAGCATTATGTTGTTTCTTTTATTGGCTTTGCTCCGGCAGACGATCCGCAGATTGCAATTTATTGTGTCATTAATGAGCCGAATGTAGCAGATCAGGCTCATGCAACATATGCCACAGGCATTGTGAAAAAAATTTTGACAGAAGTGCTTCCTTACCTGCATATTACCAGAACAGAGGAGATGACAATTGCAGAACAGGAGGAAATTGATAATATTCTTGGAAATATTATGCAAAATGATACGACATCGGGAGAAGGAGAAGAAGGTGAAAATTCAGAAAATGGAGGCCAGGAGGGCGGCGAAGGCACTGGAGGCGAAAATGGAGATACACCAAGCTCGTCAGAAGGGGATGGTTCAGACCCAACCAGCAGCGGCCCTTCGTATACGGTAGATCCTGATACGGGTGAACTGGTGAATCCTGATACGGGCGAAAAGGCGGAGATGGATTATGCCATAGAAGATAATGAATCAGATGATAATAATAATGACACGCAAGCAGGTGACGAAAATCCAGATAATGCACAGTGATTTTTGTATAAAAGGGATACAATAGATGTATCTGCCAGGAATATATTATTCTCTGCAATAATAAACTAATAGTAATACGACATAAGCAGAGGCAGAAAATGGCAGTGAAAAACAGTACCGGGAGACGGAACATGACAATACAAAAGAGAAAGACATTTGTGTTTTGTGTATTGTCTGTGACAGCGCTCCTGCTGTTGGGGGTACGTGTAGGATATTTGATGATAATGCGTTCTGAGCATTATACAGAGCGTGCTTTGGATCTTCATGAGAGGGAACGCGACATCAAAGCTGCAAGGGGACGGATTATAGATTCCACAGGTACAGTACTTGCAGACAACAAGACTGTTTGTACCATTTCTGTTATTTATAGTCAGATAAAGGAACCAGAAAAAGTGATAGAAATGTTGTGCCGTGAATTGGACCTTTCTGAGGAGTATGTGCGCAAGCATGTGGAAAAATATAGTGCCAGAGAGCGTATAAAGAGCAATGTAGACAAAGAAACTGGTGACAGGATACGAAACTATGATATGGCAGGCGTAAAGGTAGATGAGGATTATAAACGGTATTATCCTTATGGAGAACTTGCCTCCAAGGTATTAGGATTTACGGGAGGCGATAATCAGGGCATTATAGGACTAGAAGTAGCCTATGAAGAGTATTTGACTGGAAAGAAGGGGCAGATTTTGACGCTCACAGATGCCAAAGGAATTGAGCTTGACGGAATGGGGGAGCGCAGAAAGGAACCGGAGGCAGGAAAGGACTTGTATATCAGTCTGGATGTCAATATTCAGAAATATGCGACACAGCTTGCAAAGCAAGCATATGAAACAAAGCAGGCGGCAGGGGTATCGATAATTGTGATGGATGTGAACAATGGTGAAATTCTTGCCATGACCGATGTACCAGAGTTTGATTTAAACGAACCCTTTACGTTGATTGAGGAATACCAGGTGCAGCAGCAGACGGTACCAGAACAAAACGCAGAAGATGCGCAGACAGAGGTAAAGCAGGAAAGCAAACAGGATTTGCTGAATAAAATGTGGAGAAATGGCTGTATTAATGATACTTACGAGCCGGGGTCTACGTTTAAAATAATCACGGCAGCGGCTGGACTTGAAAGTGGCTCAGTAACGCTGAATGACAATTTTTCCTGCCCAGGATTTATTATTGTAGATGATCGAAAAATACGTTGTCATAAAGTCGCAGGACACGGTGCGGAAGATTTTACCCATGCGGTTATGAATTCCTGCAACCCGGTATTTATCACTGTAGGACTGCGGATTGGAGTGGAGAAATATTATGAATATTTTACGAAATTCGGGTTAAAGAATAAAACAGGTATTGATTTGCCAGGTGAAGCAGGAACCATTATGCATCAGCCTGATAAAATCGGTGAGGTAGAGCTTGCAACAATTTCCTTTGGGCAGTCTTTTCAGATTACACCAATACGTCTGATGACAACGGTTGCGGGTCTGATTAATGGAGGAAAGTTAGTGACACCGCACTTTGCGGTAAAAGCAGTAAATGCAGACAATACCGTTGTAGATGAATTTTCATATCCAGTATCGGAGGGAATTGTATCCTCAGATACAACGGAGAAACTTAAATATGTACTAGAGCAGGTGGTGGAGAATGGCGGCGGTAGGAATGGCTATGTGGAAGGGTTTCGTGTGGGAGGCAAAACAGCTACAAGCCAGACGCTTCCTAGAGGAAGCGGCAGATATATTGCTTCTTTTCTTGGATTTGCACCGGCAGACAATCCTAAGATTATGGCACTTGCAATTATTGACACACCGCAGGGAACATATTATGGCGGACAGATTGCTGCGCCAATAGTCAGACAGCTTTTTGAAAATATACTTCCATATTTGGAAGAAATAGGGTATAATTGAGGACTGATATGCGCACTGAAGCATACAGAGAGGTATAAAAATGCTTGATATAAAGGATAAAAGAGTTATTATAGTAGGAACTGGAAAAAGTGGTATAGGCTCCACCGTATTGCTTGAAAAGAATGGTGCATTGCCGCTTGTCTATGACAGCAGCGAAAAGACTGATAAGGCGGCTGTAAAGGAATTCATCAGCGAGAAGCTTGGGTGGGAAACCAAGTCAGAATTATATACAGGAGTATTTCCGAAAGAACGAACGAAGGATGTTGAGCTTGCAATACTTAGTCCAGGAGTTCCGGCGGACGCGGATTTTGTGTTGTATATGAAAGAGCAAGGGATTCATATTTGGGGGGAAATAGAGCTTGCTTATCATTTTGCAAAAGGCCGGGTTCTTGCAATTACTGGAACAAATGGAAAAACAACAACAACATCGCTTGTGGGACAGATCATGCAGGATTATTTTGACAGTGTATATGTTGTCGGTAATATTGGTTATCCATACACCGACGCGGCGCCGCAAATGAGTGAAGATACCGTTGCTGTAGCAGAAATATCAAGCTTTCAGCTAGAAACGATAGAAGATTTTCACCCACAGGTATCAGCCATTTTAAATATTACGCCAGATCATCTCAACCGTCATCATACAATGGAGAATTATGTAGCAGCCAAGGAAGCGGTGACAAGGAATCAGACAAAACAAGATGTCTGTATTTTAAACTACGAAAATGAATATACAAGGGATTTTGGCAGCAGATGTCCAGCTTCCGTTGTATATTTTTCATCTGCACAGACACTTGAAAATGGCATTTATCTGAAAGATGAAGAAATTTATCTGGCAAAAGATCATAAGACTACAAGACTATTAAATGTGAAAACAGGTATGAATCTAATAGGAATTTGCAATATAGAAAATGTCATGGCAGCAATTGGAATCAGTATGAGCGCAGGTGTCCCGATGGAGAATATTCTCGCTTCCATTCAGCAGTTTGCGGCGGTAGAGCACAGGATAGAATATGTGGCTACCAAAAGAGGCGTGATGTATTATAATGATTCAAAAGCGACCAACACAGACGCCGCGATACAAGGGATTCGCGCTATGGATAAACCTACGATATTAATAGGAGGAGGGTATGACAAAGGGAGTGCGTATGATGATTGGATCCAATGCTTCGACAAGAAAGTAAAAAAATTGGTGCTGATTGGGCAGACAAGAGAAAAGATAGCGGCATGTGCACAAAAATATGGATTTCCAAAGGAGGATATTTTATTTGAGGATACATTTGAAAAGGCGCTTGATACATGTGTGAGAGAAGCGCAGGCGGGAGATGCAGTGCTGTTATCTCCGGCATGTGCAAGCTGGGGAATGTTCCCGAACTATGAAGTAAGGGGAAAGCAGTTCAAGGAATATGTAAACAATTTAGGAGAGTGATACCGTGGCTAGACAAACGGTGAAATTCCGAAGCAGCAAACACAACATGGATTATGTGCTGTTGGCGGTCGTGTTGTTTTTGGTTGCATTTGGTCTTCTGATGATCTATTCGGTCAGTTCATATGAGGCGGGGGTGGAAAAGGGGGATTCTGCGTTTTATCTCAAAAATCAGGCACAATCAACCATGGTTGGTTTTGTTGCTATGTTTATTATGATCAAATTTCCGTATAAGCAGCTTCAGAAATTTGACGTGCTTGCGATTCTTGTATCGGCTGTGTTGGTGATTCTTGTTATAACACCGCTAGGTATTGAGCGAAATGGCGCGAGGCGCTGGATTAATTTAAAAGTTACTTCTTTTCAGCCGGCAGAGGTTGCAAAGATTGGCGTCATTGTCTATCTTGCAAGTATTATTCAAAGACTTGAAAGTTTGGGAAAAAATGTGATACGCACGCCAAAGGGGCTTGCCGTGATAATGGTTCCCCCCACCATAATAGCTGCTTTGATTTATTTTCTGACAAATAACTTGAGCTCAGCGATCATTGTAATGGGAATTGCGGTTGCTGTGTTATTTGTAGCGGTTCCTGATTATAAGTGGTTTATTGGCATCGGTGTGGCAGGTGCAGCAGCGGTAGCTGCTTTGGTTACATATGTTACAAAAGCGGATGCGTCAGGAGCAAACTTTCGTTTGGGACGTATAAAAGCTTGGTTAGACCCAGAATCTTATAGTACAGATACCGCTTTCCAAACAATTCAGGCATTGTATGCGATAGGCTCCGGAGGCATCTGGGGGAAAGGGCTGGGGCAGAGTATGCAGAAAAGAGGATTCTTGCCGGAAGCGCAAAATGATATGATTTTCTCTATTATATGTGAGGAACTTGGATTGTTTGGCGCTTTGACAATTATTATGTTGTTTGTGGTATTGATATGGAGTTGTATGATTATTGCCAACAAAACGATGGACAGATTTGGGTCACTGCTGGTAGTAGGCGTAATGGCGCATTATGCGATACAGGTAATATTAAATATAGCCGTTGTGACCAATACAATCCCTAATACAGGTATTACACTTCCCTTTATCAGCTACGGTGGTACATCTACGCTGTTTCTGCTCACAGAGATTGGAATTGTGTTGAATGTCAGTAAACATTGCAGATAAAGTGGAATTTTCGTTAGGGCGCCGCATATAATATTATAATTCATATTTTTATGTGGTGAACCCTATGGCCCATTTCGACAGAACTAATGAGTCTATACAGATGGAGGGCAGAAATCCGCTCAATGGAAGTATACAGATACAGGGGTCCAAAAATGCAGCACTCCCAATTTTGGCAGCATGTATGCTGATACCAGGGAAATGTCTACTAAAAGGATGTCCAGATATAACCGATATAGGATATATGTGTAGTCTCTTGAAAAGTACTGGCGCTGTTGTCCGCACCAATTCTTTGGAAATGGATTCCGGTTTTTGTGCAGAGATTGACACGCAAAATGTGAAGGAATACAGACTTCCGGGAAAATATGTATCGGCAATGCGCTCGTCCGTTGTATTAATGGGGGCGATGCTTGGAAGATTGGGTGAAGTTTGTGTAAATTACCCAGGAGGCTGCGTTATCGGTGAACGGCCGATAGATTTGCATTTGTACGGGCTTGAAAGACTTGGCGCACAGATATGGACAGAAGGAAATCATATACATGCATATGCAGATGAATTGAAAGGTACCATTATCAAGTTTCCATTTTCTAGTGTGGGTGCAACCCAAAATACAATTTTAGCTGCTGTGACAGCACAGGGGACAACAATTATTAAAAATGCTGCCAAAGAACCAGAAATAGTTGAGCTTTGCAAATTCTTGAATAAGGCAGGCGCAAATATCGAATTTCCCCCTGATTTTATGACACATGGGATTCTTGTGATACATGGAGTGGAGCTTTCAAGGCTGCATGGAGTGGAGTATGAAATTATTCCAGACAGAATCGTTGCAGGCACTTATATGTTTGCAGCATTGGCAGCAGGCGGAGAAATAGAGCTGGAAAATGTTCCCATAAGACAGTTGGACCGTGTATGTGATATAATAATAGGCATGGGCGCAGAAGTCGAAAAATGGGAAGAAGAGCATCAAATTCGAATCAATGCATGTGACAGAAAGAGAATTGTGAATATTCCTTACATAGAAACAGATATTTACCCTGCTTTTCCAACCGATTTGCAGTCGCCGTTGCTTGCAGCAGCATGTATGGCAAAAGGGAGGCTGACGGTAAAGGAACAGATTTTTTCAAGCAGGTTTCGGATTGTTGAAGAATTGCAGCGAATGGGAGCGGATGTCACCATAGAAAAAGACACTGCAATTGTGGCAGGGGGGAGGGAACTTGTAGGATGCAATGTTATTGCCGGAGAACTGCGGGGCGGAGCTGCCTTGGTGATAGCCGGGCTGTGTGCCAGAGGTATTACCACCGTTGCAGATGCAAGGTATATCAGGAGAGGATACCAGGATATTGTGGGAGATCTTGCAAAGCTTGGAGCGCGTATCCGCTATGTCAATAAATGACAATAGTAAGAGATAACAAATACGGGGAAACGATCGTAATGATAAATAAACCTGAAAGAAAATCAGAGAGAAAAACAGGAAAAAGAAGCAGTAACATCACAAAAATGCCAGATACAAGGCTGAAAGTGCGTATTGTTATTGTATTGGGTATCATCAATGTTTTTTTGATTGTCTCGTATTTTATATTGAGTTACTATACCGTTAAGAATGTTCAGGTGGACGGCAATAAACATTATTCTGCAGATGAGATAAAAGCGATGATTATGACAGGATATTTTGGAGATAATTCTCTCTATCTTTCCCTGAAATACAAAAATAAGGATATCGAAGGAGTTCCGTTTGTGGAGACAATGGATGTGGTAGTGCAATCCAATGACACAATCAGAATTATTGTATATGAAAAGGCGCTTGCAGGATACGTGAAATATCTTGGCAGATGCATGTATTTTGATAATGAGGGAGTTATTGTAGAAGCGTCGAAAGTGACAACAAAAGGAATTCCTCAAGTGACAGGTCTTAAATTTGCTCATGTTATGCTTCATGAGAAGCTTCCGGTTGAAAATGAGCAAATTTTTCAAAATATCCTGACAATCACAAAGCTTTTAAATAAATATAACGTGCCATGTGATAAAATACAGTTTGATAATAATTATAATGTTACTTTAGGTTATAACCGTGTACGGGTTAATATTGGGCCTTTAGAAAATCTTGATGAAAAGCTGATGAAGCTTCCTGAGATTCTACGCTGGCTGGAGGGAGAGGAAGGAACTCTTGATTTGCAAAACTATACAGTGGACCGAAAAAACATTACTTTCAGGCGCAAAAAATAAGTGCTGTTGGTATGAAACGATTGTACAATATGCATGTACGGGATTGCCTGGAAGGGGCAGATTGTACAATTATTTTTATGATATGGATGTCCGGTACGAAATAAGTTGTTATAAAAAACAGCAGTTATTATCTAAGAATAGTACAAAATGGCGATTTAAAGCTAATATGTTCGGACTATCAATATAAAATAAAAAGAAAAGTGAAAAATAGGTTGATTAATTGCAAAAAAAATTATATGATAAGTTAGATGGAATTTATTAGGAAGTATGAAGGAGGAAGGAAACTTGCTCGAAATTAGATCAAATGAAACAGATGCAGCGGCAAGAATTATTGTGGTAGGCGTAGGCGGAGCAGGGAATAATGCCGTAAACCGAATGATAGATGAAAAAATTACTGGTGTTGAATTTGTAGGACTCAATACAGATAAACAGGCTTTGCAGCTTTGTAGGGCACCAAAGCTTTTACAGATAGGAGAGAAACTGACAAAAGGACTTGGCGCGGGAGCAAAACCTGAAGTAGGAGAAAAAGCAGCCGAGGAAAGCTCAGAAGATATCAAAGAAGAGCTTAAAGGCGCAGATATGGTATTTGTTACATGTGGCATGGGCGGTGGTACTGGTACTGGTGCGGCCCCTATTGTGGCAGCAATTGCAAAGGATATGGGGATTTTGACCGTTGGTGTTGTCACGAAGCCTTTTAAGTTTGAGGCGCGCACACGTATGACAAATGCGCTGTTGGGAATAGAAAAGTTAAAGGAGCATGTTGATACGTTGATTGTCATTCCGAATGACAAACTGCTTGAGATTGTAGATAGACGGACAACCATGCCAGATGCTTTGAAAAAAGCAGATGAAGTACTTCAGCAGTCTGTTCAGGGTATTACAGATTTAATTAACGTACCTTCTGTTATTAATCTTGATTTTGCGGATGTACAAACTGTTATGAAGGACAAGGGTATAGCACATATTGGTATTGGTTATGGAAAGGGTGAAGACAAAGCCGCTGACGCGATAAAAATGGCTGTTGAATCGCCGCTTTTGGAGACAACCTTAAGTGGTGCAACAGATGTTATTCTTAATATTTCTGGTGATATTTCTATTTTTGATGCAAGTGAGGCAGCAAATTATGTGCAGGAACTTGCGGGGGAAGATATTAATGTTATCTTTGGCGCAATGTACAATGAGGATATGTCTGATTCCTGTACAGTTACGGTCATTGCGACAGGGATTGTTGAGGGTGTCACGAATCCTCGCGGTATGAACAATATCAATAATATGGGAAGGATTAACAGTAATTTTTCGGTGAAACCAACGAGTATGCCACAGGCACCTGTTAGACCAAGGCCGCAGCCTCCTGCTGGTTTAAATGTAATACAACCAAATGCACAGCCACCAAGCGGGCAGGTCAAGCCGCTTCCGGGAATTACGCCTCCAACTGATTTAAGAAGTAATGTGAAGGAACAAACTTTAAATATACCTAATTTCTTAAAGAGGTAGTGAAAAGATAAGGAAAAAGATACATAATAGTGAGTGGTCGTTAATAATAAAAATTAAGTCGAAAAATATAGGTGGTTTCGTCCCATGCTTTGACAAAAAAGCATGGGATTTTTTTGGTATAATGCACACAGGCGCACAGAGGAAGAAGCTGCAAAGCAGCGTGCGCCTGGCGCGGCGGACAGAAGGGAACTGTCCGAAAAAGAGACACAGGCGCAAAAAAATGTGTCCAAATGACAAACACAGGAACGTCCGAAATGGAGGTGATACGAATTTATGAGGTATACATTGATATATATTTTATTGAAAATGTGAGTATGGATGCACAGTTGCTGTTGTTGACGCTGTTGTTGTTGAAGGAAAAGATAATTCCATGGAGGTTGATTCTGGCATCACTGATTGGTGGTGTGGGCTCTGTTTTGATTTTCTTGTCAGGGATTCACTTTGGGGTCGGATATATCTTTGTGGTAATTTTGCTAGATGCATTTATTTTGTTTCTCTGTATGAAGAATGCATGGAAGCGAAAAGCATTGTTTCAAAGGCTTATTATGGGGATTATCTATCTGCATGGAATGGCGTTTGCATACACAAGATTTATGGAGTGTGCAGATAGACTTGATGGCAGAGGCACAGCGCGTATTTTGGCAGCGGCTTTGGTCTTGGGGATTGTGATTTTCATACTTATTTACCGTAGATTTATGGAACGTGGGCGGATATACAGGGTTGTTTTGACGCAGGAGGATGAAAATGTTGAGTTTAGAGCACTGTTTGACACAGGAAATTTGTTGACGGATCCTATATCAGGGAAACCGGTATCTGTGATTGAAGAGACAGAACGGATGAAACAATGGCTAGAAAAATATCCGCAGAAATATAAAGTGATTCCTTATCAGAGTATTGGAAATGAGCATGGTATTCTGGAGGGAATGACAGTGGATGAGCTGATGATACAAAAAGAAGAAGAACAGGTGGTGAAAAAAGAAACAGTTATCGCTCTCTATAAGGGAAAACTTTCAAAAAATGGAGCCTTTCAAATGATATTAAACCATAACCTTATATAAAGTAAAGAATGAAAGCGGGGCTTAACATGATTTTAAAACTATATTTACCAGGCAAAATGCGGCTGTCTTTGAGCAAAATCAATCCAAAAGGAGCCGCAGGAAACGAAATACATTATATAGGGGGGTCTGAAGTTCTGCCGCCTCCACTTGAAGGAGAAGAGGAAAATAATGCGATTAATGGACTTGAGACAGAATATGCAAATGAAGCGAGGGCACTTTTGATAGAGCATAACTTAAGACTTGTTGTGTATATTGCCAAGAAATTTGATAATACCGGAGTTGGTGTTGAGGATTTGATTTCGATTGGTACAATAGGGCTGATAAAGGCAATAAATACATTTAACAGAAGTAAAAATATAAAGCTTGCAACCTATGCATCAAGATGTATTGAAAATGAAATTTTGATGTATTTGAGAAGAAATAATAAGACAAAACTGGAAGTTTCTATTGATGAACCATTAAATGTGGATTGGGATGGAAATGAATTGCTGTTGTCTGATATTCTTGGTACAGATGAAGATGTGATTTATAAAGATCTTGAAAATGAAGTGGAGAGAAGCCAGTTAAAGAGGGCAATTTCAAAACTAGGAGAACGTGAGCGAACGATTATAATGTTGCGATTTGGACTTAATAATCCCGACGACATGGAAATGACACAAAAAGAAGTAGCGGATTATTTGGGAATATCACAATCTTATATTTCAAGGCTGGAAAAGAAAATTATGAAGCGGTTAAAAAAAGAGATGGTTAGTTAAAACAAAAAAACTTCGTTTTTTGTTTCAATGGATTCTATAATCGCAATTTCCTATTATATAAAAAGATGTATTTACACCTCTTTATACATATGTCCAATCAAATATTTGTTATTTAGAAGGGCATAGATCTATTAGGAGGATATCAATATGGCAATTGGCAAAGTTGAAATATGTGGTGTAAATACGTCGAAGCTTCCAGTACTCAAAAATGAAGAAAAGCAGGAGCTTTTTGACCGGATAGAACAGGGTGATATGGAGGCAAGGGAGGAATATATCCGTGGAAATTTAAGATTGGTATTAAGTGTCATTAAAAGATTTTCACAGTCAAATGAGAATGTTGATGATTTGTTTCAAATAGGGTGTATTGGTTTGATCAAAGCAATTGACAACTTTGATTCAAGTCTTGATGTTAAATTTTCGACCTATGCGGTTCCAATGATTATAGGTGAAATCAGACGGTTTCTACGAGATTCGAGCAATCCGATTCGTGTGAGTCGATCGTTAAAAGATACTGCCTACAAAGCGATTTATGCGAAGGAAAATCTTACCAAAAAAAATCTGAGGGAACCGACAATTATGGAAATATCTGAAGAAATTGGAATTCCCAAAGAAGATATTGTGTATGCCTTAGACGCAATACAAAATCCAATGAGCTTATATGAACCAGTATATACAGAAGGCGGAGATACACTGTATGTTATGGATCAGATTAGCGACAAAAAGTGCAAAGAAGAAAACTGGGTTGAAAATATTTCCTTAAGTGAGGCAATGAAACGGCTTGATGAGCGAGAGAATGAGATTATAAATCTTCGTTTTTTTGAGGGGAAGACGCAAATGGAGGTTGCAGAGTATATTGGAATTTCTCAGGCACAAGTATCGCGGCTGGAAAAAAATGCTTTGCGCACGATGAAGAAATATTTGGCGTTCTAATGACAAAAAATTTGAAAATTTTTAAGTGACAGATAATATAAACTATTGACTTAATCGTAGAAACAATTTAAAATAAACATTAAGTAGTTAATAGAATATTAGTGAAAGGATGTTACTTATGAATTATCAAAACAAAATGGGTCGCAGATTTAGCGTTAAGTGGCTGGTACTGTTGATCGCATCATTTCCAATGTTAATTGCGTGTATTGTTGTTGTTACCATTTCTACGTTAACATTGAGACAAGGTATGGAATCAGAAACATTTAAAACGTTGAAGGCATTGGCAACAGGAACAGAGATTGCTTTAAATGGAGCTTCTAGTGGTGAATACTCCATGCAGGGTGAAGAGTTGTATAAGGGTGATGTAAATCTTTCTGTGGAAATGGGAGATCTTGTTGATCGGTACGCCGCTCAGAATAATGCTGATTTAACTTTATTTTTTGGCGATATCAGACGTGCGACAACGATCAAAAATGCAGAAGGACAAAGAATTGTTGGGACTGCAGCAGATGCTAAAGTTGTTGAAGAGGTGCTAAATGCCGGAAAGGAATATTCCAGAAATGATTTTGTGATTGATGGAAATCTTTATTATGGGTATTACATACCTGTAAGGGACAATTCAAACAAGATTGTTGGGATGATCTGTGCAACAAAAGAAAGAGAGACAATCAGGGATTACATTTCAAAGAGACAAAGTTTTATTGTTGGAATGGCAATTTTTATCTATATTATTTGTATCACAATTGCAACGATTGTTACAAAGAAGAGAATTCAGTATCCTTTGGCGAATCTGTCAGAAGTTGCCAGAAAAATGTCAAGAGGTGACATTAAACTTCATGTGGAAAGAACTTCCAATGATGAGTTTGGTGATTTGACAGAAGATTTTGCACGTATGATTGATAATATTGGAGAGCAGGTTCGTATTACAGAACAGGTGGCTGAAGGTGATTTGACAGCAACCTGCAAGAAGGCCAGTGAAGATGATGCACTTGGTACGGCAATTATTAAAATGCTTCAAGATAATAATAGAAACCTGTCTACAATACGAGATGCAGCTGCAAGAATGACTTCTGGAGCGAATGAAGTGGCAAGCGCCAGCAACTCTCTTGCACAAGGTACTACACAGCAGGCAAGTGCAATTGAAGAGATCACAGCATCAATTGAAGAAATTGCAAATGGTGCAAAAGTGAATGCTGGGGACGCAAACAAAGCAAACGAACTTGTTCAGAATACAAAAGATGGAGCAATTCGCGGAAATGCACAGATGAAACAGATGATTTCAGCAATGCAGGATATCAATGAATCATCTGAAAACATTTCAAAGATTATGAAGGTAATTGATGATATTGCATTCCAGACAAATATTCTCGCATTGAATGCTTCTGTTGAGGCCGCTAGAGCTGGAATTCATGGTAAAGGATTTGCGGTAGTTGCAGACGAAGTTAGAAGTCTGGCAAGCAAATCTGCAGAAGCTGCAAAAGATTCTGCTGAGATGATAGAAGATTCTATCAAGAAGGTTGAGATTGGTTCTAAACTTGCAGTTGAGACAGCAGCAGCTCTTGAAGAGATTTTAGGTTCCGTTGAAAATATTGCTACAATTGTAAGTAATATTGCCGAAGCTTCTGAGAATCAGGCAAGTTCAGTAGGACAGGTTAATGCAGGTATCACACAGATTGCAGACGTAGTACAGACAAACTCAGCAACATCTGAGGAGTGTGCGGCTGCAAGTGCAGAGCTTTCCAGTCTTGCAGGACAGCTTCAGCATGCAGTAAGCAAGTATAAGCTTCTTACTGGCAGGGGCAGAAAGACTGACTTTGATGATGAAATGATGGTATCTAGCAGCAATGATAACTTTGTTGACAATGAGAGTATTATTTCACTTGATTCCGACTTTGGAAAATATTAAAAGTTTATAGCATGTTATTTTCTACCCCGGTAATAAAAGATGCCGGGGTAGTGTTTGTGTTGCACTAGGAGAAAAGATGGAAATATATGCGACTAGAATTGATGAGACAAAAGAAGAGGAATTAGAAAGACTGTGCGACCTAATTGACCGAAAACGGTACGATAAAGTTTCTGCAACGAGGCATAAAGCGGCGCGAAAAAGAAGCATCTGTGTAGGACTTTTGCTCAGATATTCTTTTTTGAAAGCAGGTAATTGTGAAGAGGAATGGATGCAAGTAGAAATAAAACAGGGAGAATATGGGAAGCCATTTCTTACAAATTATCCAGATTTTCAATATTCTTTGTCACATTCTGGGGAATGGGCAGTATGTGCAACAGACACCAAACCAGTAGGGATTGATATTCAGGAAATGAAGCACTGGAATCTCAACCTGGCAAAAAGGTTTTATCACGAAAAAGAATACGGCAGACTTCTTAATCAGGAAAAATTTAGCACAAAGAATCAGACAAAAGCATTTTATAGTATGTGGACTGCAAAGGAAAGTGCAGTCAAACGAAGTGGCAGGGGAATCGGGGCTGGAATCAGTCAGTATATAACAGCAGAGGATTATAATAGTATCTATGATGCGGAGAAGAAACAGACAGTTCATATAAAAGTATATGATGATTTTGAGGGATATATTGTTTGTGCGTGCAGTGACGCAGGGATTTTTCCCAATGAATTAAAAGTGATTGATTTTTCAGTGCTTTGTAAAAATTGAATGGAGGAAAACAGATGCTGAAAGAAAATGGAAAAAATACTGTTAAAAAAGGTGAAGTAATATTTGCAGAAGGGGATACGCTCAACCAGATTGGCATTGTACTTGCGGGTAAGGTATTGATGCAGGGGCAGTATGTGAAAATGATAAAAGCCCAAGGAAGCTATCTGGCATTGAATTTATTGGACAGTTCAACATATAATGCGACTTTTACAGCGCTTGAAGATTCTGTGATTTATGCAATACCAGCCCAAGGAGAGCTGACAATTCGGAATGTAATTGCTAAAAATGCGGATTATCGGGCAATTATGATTTCTTCGCAATTTAAGATGGCGGTGGATCTTTATAGAATTAAGTCAAGTCTGAGTGAACGAGCACAAAGAATGTATTCATTTGCACAGAGAAGTTATGAGGAGTACAAAGGAATATGCAAGGAACATGCAGTTCCTGTTATTGGTATTGAGGAATTTGAGGAGCTTCAGCCATATGAAGAGACAGAGCACGTGAATGAGTATCGAATGGGATATTATGAAGAGGGTGCCAAGATTCCTCTGAGTGCAAACAAAATGTATTTTTCTTATAGTGAAGAGATGGTAAGCTTTCAGGTAAATGAGATTATTGAGCTTGTAACCTCCTTATTTGACGGATGTGCTGCAATATCAGAATATATCAGAAATCTGGCAGAAGTGATGTGTTTGAGAGCAAGAAATAATCTGTATGATTATACCTGTGTAAAGGGTCAGGAAATCAAGGAAAAAGGCGATATTCCAAATGAATTGCATATGTTGTTGAGTGGAATTATTGATGAAATGAGTTTCCAGTATAAAGAATTGAAGAATCAAATGGTAAGTCTGCCAGATTTTGATGTGGAGAAACTCAAACATAAGATGGAACAGCTTTCTTCTGGAACAGCACCAGTAGTGGAACAGAAATCCCAGGAAGAGAGAGAAGAAGAACTCAAAAGCGATGTGGCATCTTTGAAAGGGTCTATGGATCAGGTTTTGAAATTTGCAGCATTCAGCGACGAGGACAGCGAAGCACTTAAGAAAAATGTGGATCATTTAGTAGAAGTACCAGATAGGATGTCTGTGGAAGATGATGTCAAAAAAGCGAAAAAGACTATCACACCATTGGTATTTAAACTTTATTTGGCATGTTACCGCAAGATAAGGGAAGGGATCGTACATCCGCCAAAAGCAGTAGAGCTTTTTATGAACTTTGGAATGCTTGATGAACGGCTGCTTGATGAAGAACATTTGATGTTTTTGTGTGGGATTGAACCTGAAAAAAATGAAGGACCTTGCAAAGTTATTACAATGACAGAGTGGCTTGATCTGATTCAGGAAGGAAAACGCGAGCCATCAAAAAGTGAGTTTGACGAGGATTATGTGGAGAATCTTCGTTCGCTCAAAAAGCAAGGTGAGATTACAGAAAAAGAGCAAAAGGAACTTCTTCAAAATATGGACAGACGCGTTGAGTATGAAGTGATGAATATGCTTATGAGCAATTCGCGTACTGTTTATGGGCAGCCGACCTCCTATATGCCGATTTTGTATAAAGAGGCAATATTTGGATATCTTGATAAGATTTTGGTGACTAAGAAGAAGATTAATGAGAGTGTGCAGCGTCTCTTAAAGATAGATTATTCTGTATTTTACAGAGAGGTTATCTACTCCAATAATGATCTCAAGATTATTAATGAGACTGTTATGAAAAATGTATACCCAGATGTGATACTGTTTCCGTTGTTTGGAACAAATGCATCGATGTGGCAGGAGATTGGCGGAAGAAATAAAGGAACGCCAGGGCGCTTCTGTTTCCCGGTTATGACAAGTTCCAATATAGATGATTTGATGGTAAAGATGTTTGGGCGGTTCCGTTGGGAGCTTTGCCGTTGTATCCAAGGTATGGCATGGAATGATGTAAAAGTCAAATCACTTACTTCTGAATATATGGATTATATCCAATTCTACCGCAAGAATAGGGATTTATCGGATGAAGCACGTGATAAAGTGAAGCTGCAGATTCAAAAAGCAAGAAATAATTCAAGAGAAACGTTTTTGATTGACTATGAATCATGGGTCAAAAATGAATCAAATGGTTCCATGAAAATGAACAAGGTGGCAAGAGAACTGCTGGCAACCTATTGCCCATTTGAAAAATCAATTCGTATAAAGCTGAATGCACAAAGACCTTATGAGGTTGCACAGGCTAGGAGTTTTAGAAATGCGCAGAAGAAAAAACAGGAATTTGAAGTGAAGATTAAAGCGCTGCAGAAAGCAACTCCAGAAGTACCAGCAGAGATGATGAATACGTATCGGTTTTATGCTGAAATGTAGTTAAATAAATAAGTTGGGACGGAAACGCCCCAACTTATTTATTTATTTCATCAGCATCAAAATTGTCTGCTTCTTCTGTCGAAGGTTCTTCAGGAGCAGGAAGGTGCAGAACTACTGTTTCGATACGATTTTTTTCGACTTTTTTGGCAGTTAAGGTAATGCCGTCCTTGGTGACAACAGATTCGCCCTCTTTTGGAAAGCGGTCTAGCAGTTCAATCATAATCCCGCCAATAGAATCATAATCTTCGGAGTCAAGTTTTGTCTCAAGCGCATCATTGATATCATCTAGTTTCATCCGTCCGCTGACTTTGTATTCGTTTTCACCGATTTTTTTCAAGAGCTCGGCTTCATCTGCGTCGAATTCATCGCGAATTTCTCCCACAAGCTCCTCCAAAAGATCCTCTACAGTAATCATACCAACTGTAGCCCCGTACTCATTTAAGACAAATGCGACATTGGAGGTAATCAAACGCATTTCTATAAGAAGATCCGCGGTTTTTTTGTACTCATAGGTATAATAGCCTTCACGCATAATATCACGTATTTTAAAATGTTGGGTATCATTTATTAAGAGAAAATCTTTGACAATAACAATCCCAATAATATTGTCTATTTCATTTTCATAAACAGGAATTCGCGTATACATAGATTCCCGAAAGATTGCTAACAGTTCCTTGTAAGTAGCATTTACATCCACAGTTGTCATATCAATGCGCGGAATCATAATATCTTTTGCCACAGAATCGCCAAATTCAAACACATTATATATGAGTTTCTTTTCTTCTTGCTCAATGACACCGTCTTCATGGCTGACATCCACATAAGTTTTGAGCTCATTTTCTGTCATAATGGCGCGGCATGAAGAATCAATGTGCAGAATACCAAGAAACAGCCCCGATATCTTATCAATAATAAATATAATGGGGGTAAGTAACTGCATCAATAAATAGATAACCCTTGAATATGCCAGAGACAGTTTTTCATTGTTGCACATAGCCCAGGTTTTGGGAACAATCTCACCAAAAACCAGAACAAACATCGTAAGAATTCCGGTACCAATACCAACAGCAGCATTTCCCCAGACGCGAATAACAAGAGAAGTCATAAGAGAGGAAGCGCTGATATTAACGATATTGTTTCCGATAAGTATCGCACTGATAAGTTTACTTTTGTTGTCGAGAATTTTTTGAAGCGTCAGAATTCTTCGGGTGGGATTTTCATCTACAAGAGCGCGAACCTTGACACTACTGAGAGTAGTTAGGGCAGTTTCGGCAGATGAGAAAAAACCAGATAATATGAGAAGAACGACTAGAATAACGATTTGTATGGCACCAGGGGTATCCAAAGTAAAATCACTCCTTTAAAAATTGTTTGATGCGACGCCCTGTATGGCATAGCATATTTATTAGTATATCAGCATAAATTATAACAGTGTTAATGAAATAATACAAGATAAAAATGGAGGTAGTGATTGTGAAAAATGCATTAAGTACTGAGCGGTTGGTGGCTTTATTAAAATGTCTTATGGCGGCGTATTTGATAACGGGGGTGCTGCTTCTTCTGGTGGCAGGTCTGCTGTACAAGTTTTCTCTTGGTGAAAAGGTTATTGATATCAGTATTATTGTAATTTATTGTATCTCGTCGCTTTTAGCTGGCCTTTTTTTCTCAAAAGGTGCGTCTAGCCGAAGATTCATATGGGGGATGTTTGCAGGGGCGGCGTACTTTGCTGTTATTTGTGCAGTATCTGCAGTTGTAGAGCCTGATTTTGCACCCATAAGTAATTCCAGCATTACAACATTGCTGATTTGTCTTGGTAGTGGAATGCTAGGAGGAATGATGGGATAAAACAGGTTTACATAATATGGATGAAAATATTTTGTAAAAAAACTTTATTTTTTGTCAGGATATGTTATACTGACTAAGACATGCGACACACCAAAACAGAAGACTTATCTGTTTTGAATGAAAGTACAAGGAGAGGAGTAAGACAATATGAAGTATTCGTTACACAAAAGAGCAGCAAAAGTAAAAGCACTTCTGATGGCACTAATTATAGTATGTTCTGTATCTGTTCCGCAGCTTACGGCAAAAGCTGCCCCTAATGAAGTAGCACAGGCGGCGCTGGGAATTGATGTATCACGTTATCAGGGACAGATTAACTGGGACATGGTAGCAGCATCCGGTGTACAGTTTGCGATTGTACGGGTTGGATATCGTACACAGAGTACAGGTGTTTTGAATGAAGATCCTTATGCAAGGTATAATCTTCAGGAGGCACAGAGGGTAGGTATCAAAACAGGAGCTTATTTTTTCTCCGCTGCGGTCAATGAGGCTGAGGCAGTTGAAGAAGCGCTTTTTACAGCGAATTTGATTGATAAGTACAAGATAACATTTCCTGTGGCTTATGACTGTGAAGGATTTCGCAACCAAACCAGCAGACAGTATGGATTGGATAAATCAGTGCGGACAGCACTTGCGGTAAAATTTCTTGATACCATAGCGGCAAGAGGATATACGCCAATGTTTTATGCATCAAAAAATGAGATGACAGACAGCAAAGACTGGGATATGAATATTTTGAATAAATATAAAGTATGGGTATCGCAGTATCCCACCGATCCATTTCCGATCACTCCTGCAAGCAGTTATACGGGTGTGCAGGCAATGTGGCAATATACAAGCAAAGCGCTGATTCCAGGAATCAATGGCAATGTCGATATGAATGTATCTTATTTTAATTATGATGGGATTGCAGAACCCAAAGATCCAAGCGGCGCACCAGTGGTAAGTGCGACGGCAGCAGCAAATGTTCAATATATTGAGGTCAATGAGGTGGTAACGCCTAATACATTGGTAAATCTCAGAACGGTGCCCAGCACAGACGACCCGGCGACCATTGTCGTTCCAATTAATCCAGGGGATATGGTATTCCGTACAGGAATAGGAAATAATGGCTGGTCCAAGATACTGTTGAATGGGCAGACATTGTATGCCTATACATCTTATTTGCAAAAGGTTCTATAAGGAAAAATAAAAAAGTACTTTTCTAATGAAAAAAAATATGATATACTACTTTACATTATAAAACTTCAAGGAGGCAATTAAGATGAAGCACATTAAGACATTAACTACCAAGGATTACAAAGAATCTGTGAAAAAGGGTGGCTGCGGAGAGTGCCAGACATCTTGCCAGTCAGCATGCAAGACATCCTGCACAGTTGGAAATCAGAGCTGCGAAAATACAAAATAGGTATTGAGGCAGAATGGCATTGTAGTTTGCCAAAAAGGTTTCACAATAGAAGAAGTGTAGACAAGCAGCGATTCTCATCAAAATCGCTGCTTGCTTTGTGCACATGGACATAGTAATACAGAGAATGCATAGGTGAAAGTGACAGGAAGGAACAGATTAAATTGATACATCAGTATAAGAATAATGGATACAACATTGTACTTGACGTCAATAGTGGTTCTGTACATGTGGTTGATGATATGGTATATGATGTAATTGCCTGTATTGAAGAGGATAACCTTGAAAATATAGATAAAATTACCATGTACCAGCATTTAAAAGAGAAATTTACAGACAGGACAGAGGACTTATCTGAGATTGTCGATGAGATATATGAGTTAAAAGAAAATGGAATGCTCTTTTCAGAGGATATTTATGAAAAAAGTATTGAAGCTTTTAAAAATCGTGAGACAGTAGTGAAAGCACTTTGTTTACATATTGCGCATGACTGCAACCTCAAATGCAAATATTGTTTTGCAGAGGAAGGAGAGTATCATGGTCGGCGTGCGTTGATGAGTTATGAGGTGGGAAAAAAGGCACTTGATTTTTTGGTGAAAAATTCAGGCAGCCGTGTCAATCTTGAGGTAGATTTTTTTGGCGGCGAGCCGCTTATGAATTTTCAGGTAGTAAAAGACCTGGTAGCATATGGCAGAAGCCTTGAAGAGCCATATCACAAAAAGTTCCGCTTTACGCTTACAACAAATGGAGTGCTTTTAAATGACGATATCATAGCATTTGCAAATCAGGAAATGTCTAATGTTGTACTCAGCGTAGACGGGAGAAAAGAGGTTCATGACAGAATGCGTCCGCTTGCCGGCGGACAGGGCAGCTATGATTTGGTGATTCCCAAATTCAAAAAAGTTGCTGAGAGCAGAAACCAGACAAATTATTATGTGCGTGGGACATTTACGCATTTTAATAAGGATTTTGCCGCAGATGTCTGTCACCTGGCGGATATGGGGTTTGAGCAGATATCCGTAGAACCAGTGGTAGCTTCTGAATCTGAGGCGTATGCTCTTGTTGAAGCAGATATTCCTCAAATTTTAGAAGAGTATGACAAACTTGCTGTTGAGCTAATCAAAAGACATAAAGAGGGAAAGGGATTTCAGTTCTTTCATTTTATGATAGACTTGAAAGGAGGCCCATGTGTTTACAAAAGATTGTCGGGCTGTGGTTCAGGGACAGAGTATTTGGCTGTGACACCATGGGGAGATTTGTATCCATGCCATCAGTTTGTTGGACAAGAAGCGTTTTTGATGGGGAATGTGGATGAAGGAATAAGTCGTACTGACATTCGTGAACAATTTAAGGCATGTAATGTATATTCAAAGGAAAAGTGTAGGAATTGCTTTGCAAAGTTCTATTGCAGTGGGGGCTGTGCAGCAAATTCTTATCATTTTCATGGAAATATCAATGATGCGTATGACCTAGGCTGTACGCTTCAGCGAAAGCGTGTTGAATGTGCGATCATGATAAAAGCTGCTTTGTCTAATGAAGAGGCATAAGCAAAAGAAAGTAAAGGAGTAAACAGGCAATGAAAAAGAACAAAGGTATTATTACTCTGATTGTTACCATGTTTATTATTGTAGCATTGGGATATGTAGCAATTTGGGGAATTGGTACAGAAAAGGCAGGCGCCGCGTCAGAGATTAAGAAAGGACTTGATCTTGCAGGCGGTGTAAGTATTACATATCAGGTGGTGGGAGACGAAAAGCCATCGACGGAAGATATGAGTGATACTATTTATAAGCTGCAAAGAAGAGTAGAGGTTTACAGTACAGAGGCACAGGTTTATCAGGAAGGAAATGACCGTATCAATATTGAAATTCCTGGAGTATCTGATGCAAACACGATTCTTGAGGATTTAGGAAGACCAGGTGCACTGTATTTTATTGCACAGACAGATGCTGATGGAAATGAGAACTATTCCTACACAGGAAGCGGAGCCACGGGCTATTCTTTAAACAAAACAATTGAAGAGTTACAGGAAAATGGGGGAATTGTACTTGAGGGTACAGATGTTGCTTCTGCACAGGGAGGATCAGCAAGTGATTCCCTGGGAAACAGCCAGTTTGTAGTTGATCTTACCTTCACAAAAGAAGGCACTGCAAAATTTGGTGAGGCAACAACAAAGGCATTTGCCAATGGACAGTCAATTGGTATCTATTATGATCAGGATTTTATCAGTGTGCCAGATGTAAGAGCAGCACTGACAGACGGTAAGGCCCAGATTACAGGAATGGGAAGTTTTGAAGATGCAGATAAGCTTGCAAGCCAGATTCGTATTGGCGGCCTGAAACTTGAGCTTGAGGAACTGCGCTCCAATGTAGTAGGCGCACAGCTTGGTGAGGAAGCAGTCAGCACCAGTTTAAAAGCTGCATTGATTGGTTTGATTGTTATTGCAATATTTATGATTGTAGTATATCGGATTCCTGGGCTTGCATCTGTCATTGCACTAGTGATCTATACAATTTTAATTGTTCTTTGCCTGAATATGTTTGAGATTACGCTTACTTTGCCAGGTATCGCTGGTATTATTCTTTCTATTGGTATGGCAGTAGATGCGAATGTTATCATATTTGCCCGTATCCGAGAAGAACTGACAGAAGGAAGAACTGTGAAAGGTTCTATTGATACTGGCTTCAAGAAAGCACTCTCAGCCATTGTAGATGGTAATGTAACAACATTGATTGCCGCACTTGTATTAGCGCTTAAGGGTTCAGGTACAGTCAAAGGATTTGCTTATACCCTTGCACTTGGTATTGTACTTTCTATGTTTACTGCGCTGTTTGTTACCAGATTGATTCTCAAGTCATTCTTTGCACTTGGGTTAAAGGATGTTAAATACTATGGAACAAACAAAGAGAAAGCGACAATTAGTTTTCTTGGCAAGAAGAACATGTTCTTTGCGGGTTCTATTGCAGTGATTGTTCTTGGATTTGTATTTATGGGAATAAATGGTGCCTCTACAGGAAAGGCGTTAAATTACAGCCTTGACTTTGTGGGTGGTACATCTACCAATGTTACTTTTAATGAGGATATGGACCTTGCCTCAATTGATGCAACGGTTGTTCCTGTATTTACATCTATAACAGGTGATGGAGCAGTACAGGTACAAAAAGTGGCTGGCTCAAATGAAGTTATTTTCAAGACAAGAGAACTTAATGTGGACGAGAGACAGCAATTAGAAGATGCATTGGTTGAAAACTTCGGAGTTAATAAAGAACTTATCACGGCTGAAACCATCAGCTCAACCATCAGTTCAGAGATGAAGAGCGATGCAGTGATTGCAGTGATTATAGCAACTATCTGTATGCTGGTTTATATTTGGTTCCGGTTTAAAGACATTCGCTTCGCAGCTAGTTCTGTCGCAGCGCTATTGCATGATGTGCTTGTTGTACTTGCTTTTTATGCAGTTGCGAAAGTATCTGTGGGCAGTACGTTTATTGCATGTATGCTTACGATTGTAGGGTATTCTATCAATGCAACAATTGTTATTTTTGACCGAATCCGAGAAAATCTTGCTGCAATGCAGAAAAAGGATGTGCTTGAAGAACTTGTAAACAGAAGTATCAGCCAGACACTTTCAAGAAGTATCTTTACTTCTTTGACAACGTTTATTATGGTAGCTGCATTGTATGTTCTTGGTGTTACATCAATCAAGGAGTTTGCATTACCGCTTATGGTAGGTATTGTGTGCGGTACATATTCTTCTGTCTGCATCACAGGTGCGCTTTGGTATGTACTTAGAACAAAAATCCAAAAGGCAGCAAAATAGAGTTGTTTGTAACAGTTGTTTCATAAAAAATATCACAGGCTGCAGCAAATATTGCTGCAGCCTTAATATATTCCAGGTCTTATTGAACAGGAGGGTATATGAATACAACATTTCAAAAAAAGTATGGAATATCAGCGGCTGTTTTGAAATATATAGCAGTGGCAACGATGCTGGTGGATCATTTTGCATTGGCAGTTTACAGACAGACACAAGGTTATAACCCTGCTGTTTATCATGCAATGAGAAAAATTGGCCGTATTGCATTCCCGATTTATTGCTTTTTGCTTGTGGAAGGATTTTTTCATACCCAAAATGTATCAAAGTACATTAGAAACTGCTTTCTTTTTGCAGTGATTTCTGAGATTCCTTTTAATATGGCGGTTTTTGGGAAGGTGATATATCCAAATGGACAGAATGTATATTTTACACTTACAATAGGATTATGTGCCCTAGTGATTCTGGATAGATTTCGATATCACTATAAAATAAACAATATTTTGCTGCAAATGATTGTGATTGGTAGTTCTGCACTTCTTGGGGAGCTATTGGAGGTGGATTATCACTGGAAAGGTGTCTTATTTATTATCATGTTTTATTATATCAGAAATATGCAGAAACCGATTCAAATGATTGTGGGAATTTGTGCGTTTGCGTATGAGGTTACAGCGCCTTTGGCATTGATTCCGATTCATTTATATAATGGTTTGCGCGGAAAACAACGGAAATATTTATTTTATGCGATTTATCCGGTGCATTTATTGATATTTGGGCTGATCAGACTATATCTGAATGGAACTTTGTATCTGAATTAGTATTTTTGAGGTCAACCACGAAAAACTGAAGTGGAAAATGGCAAAACGAAAGGAAAGGAAGCAATGTATACATATGAGATAAATGCAGGTTATAGTATCATGGACGAAACACTTCATATGACAATACCTGCAATGCTGAACTGTTTTCAGGATGCTGCAATTTTTGAGGCTGAGAACAGTAAAATAACCGTTGAATATCTGTATAACAGAAATATTGCATGGTTGTTAAATTCCTGGCAGATTGTGATAGACAGACGGCCAAGACTGAATGAGCGGATAAAAATAAGGACAGCACCCTATGATTTTAAAGGTTTTTTGGGATATCGGAATTTTACTATTACAGGTGAAGCGGGGGAGGTGTTTGTCAAAGCGTCATCTATCTGGACACTGATTGATACCAACAGGCTTTGTCCTTCCAAGCCGACACAAGAATTAATCGACGGATATGAACTGGGCAAAAAACTAGACATGGAATATGCACCACGAAAAATTGCACTTCTTGGCAGTGGAGAAGAACAAGGGTGCTTTACTGTCAGAAAATACCAGATTGATTCCAACCAGCACATGAACAATGTGGAATATGTAAAACTTGCGATGGAAACATTGCCCCAACAGGCTGTGATAAAAGAGCTTCGGGCAGAGTATAAAAAAGCGGCTCATTTTGGCGATCAGGTGAAGGCAATTGTCATTGCAACAGATGATAAACACCAGGTAGTGCTGAATGATACAGAAGATGAGACTTTTGCAATTGTAGAGTTCCGTTTTGCGGCTGGCAACAGTGCGCAATGGTGACAATACCGTTTTTGAGAATAGGAGGATCTATATGAGTAAATGGATGGTAGCAGCAAAACGGGCGGATTTTGGCGCTATTTCTGAGAAATATGGGATAAGTCCTGTACTTGCACGCATTATTAGGAATCGAGATGTGGTGGAGGACAGGGATATTGATAAGTTTTTAAATGGTACCAGAAAGGAATTATATGCGCCGAATCTTTTGAAAGATATGGATAAGACAGTGAAGATTCTGCTTGAAAAAATAGATGCAGGGAAGCATATCCGTATTATAGGTGATTATGATATAGACGGGGTGTGCTCTACTTATATTTTGTACAGAGGGCTTACAGAATGTGGGGCTTGTGTGGATACTGTCATTCCACACAGGGTACATGATGGGTATGGCTTAAATGACAATCTGATACAAGATGCATTTGATGCAGGGACAGATACCATACTTACCTGTGATAATGGAATTGCTGCATACGATCAGATAACCTTTGCAAATTCGCTGGGAATGACAGTGATTGTGACAGATCATCATGAAGTCCCATATGAAGAAGAGGCGGGGGAGCGCAGGTACAGAGTGCCGCAGGCCGCAGCAGTGGTTGATCCAAAACAGGAAGATTGCGGATATCCGTTCCCTGAGATTTGCGGTGCAGTGGTTGCTTATAAACTAATACTAGCATTGATAGCAAGGAAACATCACAATGACTGGAATGAGATAATGGAATCCGATTTGGGACTTGAACTTTTGGAGTTTGCAGCGTTTGCAACGATTGGCGATGTAATGGAGCTAAGGGATGAAAACCGCCTCATTGTGAAAAGTGGTTTGGAGCTTATGAAGCATACACGAAACGTTGGTTTAAAGGCGCTGATGCAGGTTACAGGCATTGACGCGGCGCGTCTCAAGCCTTATACAATCGGTTTTGTACTCGGTCCATGTCTCAATGCAATGGGGAGGCTCGACGCTGCTGCGAATGCACTGGAACTTTTTAAGGCAGACAGTATTGAGAAAGCAGTACTGCTTGCAGGGGATTTGAAAGCTATGAATGACAGCCGCAAAGAACTTACGCAGAATGGCGTGGAAGAGGCTATGGAGCAAATAGAAAACAGTGAGCTTGGAAAAGATAAGGTGTTGGTAGTATATCTTCCTGATGTGCATGAGAGCCTTGCTGGTATTATTGCTGGAAGAGTGCGGGAAAAATACTGTAAACCAACGTTTGTTCTAACCAAAACAGAAGATGGCGTGAAAGGCTCCGGCCGTTCTATAGAAGCGTTTCATATGTATGATGAAATGACAAAATGCAAGGAACTTTTTACGAAGTATGGCGGTCATAAATTGGCAGCAGGATTATCGCTTCCTGAGAAAAATGTAGCTGTTTTTCGGCGGATGCTAAATGAAAACTGCCATCTTACAGAGGAGGATTTTGAGGAGAAGGTGCTGATTGATGTGCCGATGCCTATGGATTATGTGACACTTGATTTTGTAGGTGAGTTAAATAAACTGGAACCGTTTGGAAACGGCAATCCCAAACCGCAGTTTGCGCAAAAAAATGTGCATTTCATCAGTGGAAGAATACTTGGAGCGAATCAGAATGTGGGAAAATATGTAGTCAAGGATGAGACTGGCAGATCTTATGATATGATATATTTTGGGGATATAGAGGGATTGAATGTCTATATGGCGCGCAAATATGGACAGGAGGCAGTGAAAATGCTTTATGATAAAAATACAGATGACATTTTACTGTCGGTGATATATTATCCAGAAGTAAATGAATACCGAGGGAATGTATCATTGCAGATGGTGATGAAATACTATATGTAGAGACAGATTAGAGTATGCTAATGCCTGAATGGTGCAAAGCAGGATTTATAGTTTGTTAAGAAACATTATCTTATTTTTATGATTTAAACACACTTCTGACACATTTTATGAGTATAGTAATATACAGATAGTTGAAGCACTCACTATCTCCCCCCTCATAAGAAAATATACGATAAGAGTCAGGTGAAAGCCTGGCTCTTATTGTGCGTACTGAAAGTATAAAGAAATTTTCTGTAGATAAAAAGGAATTTTAAAATCTGTATGGAATATTAATATAAGAAGTATATCGGGTTTTAATGGAGAATAGGAGCGATATATGACAATACGAGAAAATCTTGAAAGGCGGGAAAGTGAGTACTTAAGTCCCTATGCGACATTGAGTGCCAGGTCAAAGGGCAGAGACAAGGAGGAGGAGCAATGTGATATCAGACCGATATTCCAAAGAGACAGGGACAGAATTCTTCACTCAAAGTCATTCCGGCGCCTAAAGGATAAAACACAGGTTTTTTTGTCTCCAGAGGGAGATCATTACCGAACAAGACTGACGCACACGCTTGAGGTATCACAGAATGCAAGAACGATAGCGAGAGCGCTGCAGCTTAATGAAGAGCTGGTGGAAGCGATAGCGCTTGGGCACGATCTTGGCCATACCCCATTTGGTCATGCTGGTGAGAGAGCACTAAATGAAATATGTCCATATGGGTTCAAGCATAACGAGCAGAGTGTGCGTACTGTAGAAATTCTTGAAAAAGATGGAGAGGGCTTAAACCTTACATGGGAAGTAAGAGATGGCATGAGAAACCATCAGACCTCTAGTATGCCCGCGACGCTGGAAGGAAAAATTGTGCGATTCTCAGATAAAATCGCATATACATATCATGATATGGATGATGCAATCCGTGCAGGCATTTTAAAGGAGAAAGATATTCCTAGAGAAATTGGCGAGGTTATCGGCTACACACCCAGAGAGCGGCTTAACAATTTTATTCATGATATTGTGACAAACAGCAAAGGGACAGACGATGTACGAATGTCTGATGATGTAGAGTTTGCTATGCGTGATTTGCGGCACTTTATGTATGACAAGGTATATAGCAACTCTGTGGCAAAGTGTGAGGAGAACAAGGCAGTTGCACTTATCAAAACATTGTATGAGTACTATATGCATCATACAGATGAACTTCCCAGTTTTTTTGTGGAATTAGGGTTTCGCGGGGAACCGAGGGAAAAGGTTGTGTGTGACTATATTAGTTCTATGACAGACCGGTTTGCCATTGCTTTGTATGATGAGTTGTATGTGCCAAAGTTCTGGATGGGATAAAAATAAGAGCATATGTTCTTCTGATATGATTTTGGTAGGAATGGGAGAGTTAGATAGGAATGTATTATCCAGAGGAACTGATAGAGGAAGTAAGGCAGAGAAATGATATTGTCGATGTGATATCTGGTTATGTGGGGTTACAAAAAAAAGGCAGCAATTATATGTGCTGCTGCCCTTTTCATGGCGAGAAAACACCATCGTTTTCCGTGAACCGGGCAAGGCAGATATACAAATGCTTTGGCTGTGGCGAGGGCGGAAATGTATTGACATTTGTCATGAAGTATGAAAACTGCACGTTCCTGGAAGCAATGAAAATACTTGCGCAGAAAGCCGGGGTTGTACTTCCGGAGGCAGAGTATTCTGAGGAGGCAAAAAAACGGGAAAGCAGACGGCAAAGACTTTTAGCAGTCAATAAAGAAGCGGCAAAGTTTTATTTTTATCAGCTTCGATCTGACAGAGGAATCAAGGCAAAAGAATATTTGGACAAGCGCAGTCTTTCCGATGAGACGACGAAAAATTTTGGACTTGGCTTTGCGCCTGTCAGAGGTGGGGAGCTGTTGGTTTATCTCCACCAAAAGGGATTTACAGATGATTTGATTCGTGATGCAGGGCTTGCAAAAACAGATGAAAAAAAAGGGACAACCACTCATTTTTGGAATAGAGTTATGTTTCCCATACAGGATATTAATCATAGGGTGATTGGGTTTGGCGGTCGTATTATGGGAGATGCAGACAGTGGACCCAAATATTTGAATTCACCTGAGACAGAGATTTTTGATAAGAGCAGAAATTTGTATGGCATGAATTATGCCCGAAGTGCAAGATCGGGAAACATCATACTATGCGAAGGGTATATGGATGTCATCAGTATGCACCAGGCCGGTTTTACGCAAGCAGTGGCGTCTCTAGGAACCGCTTTTACATCTGGACAGGCTGGCGTCATTAAGAAATATACAAAAGACGTTTTTCTGGCATATGACAGTGACAATGCAGGCGTCAAGGCCGCGCTTCGTGCAATACGGATATTACGCGATGCCAGGATGTCGGCCAGGATAATCAGCATGGAACCGTATAAAGATCCAGACGAATTTATTAAAAATTTGGGACAAGCTGCATTTCAGGAACGTATAGACAATGCGGAAAATTCATTTATGTTCGAAATACGTATGCTTGAGAGGGAGTTTGACTTAAGCGATCCCGAAGGAAAGACAAATTTTCATAATCAAGTGGCAAGAAAGCTTTGTGAGTTCAGTGAAGATGTGGAACGTGAGAATTATATAGAGGCGGTGGCAGACAAATATTATATAGGATTTGAAAAATTAAGAAAATTGGTTGTGACAATGGCGGCACAAACAGGGGGATATGCAGTGCCGTTATCTGAACAGCCAAAATCAGGGATACAGCGCAAAAGAAAAAATACTTCTGAGGAAAATGCAAAAAAATCGCAGCGGCTTTTGCTTACATGGATAACAGATTATCCACAGCTTTACAACAAAATAAAGCCATATCTTTCACCAGAAGATTTTACAGAGGAACTTTATAGGAAAGTTGCAAAACGTATGTTTGATGATATTGAAAACGATCAGTTTAATCCAGCAGGAATTATCAACATGTTTGCAGATGAGAAAGAACAGAGTGAGGCAGCCTCACTTTTTACAACGAATTTGCCAGATTTAGACAGCGATCAGGAGAAAGAGAAAGCTTTTCATGATATTCTTGTGAATGTGAAAAAAAACAGCTACGAATACTATTCGGCAAGGTCTGGAATGGATTTGTCAGCACTCAGCAGAATGATTGAGGGCAAAAAAGCACTGGAAGAACTTAGCAAAACGCATATTTCTTTAAATTAAGGATAAAAATAATATGGTATGGAGGATGGACCAGAATGGATGAAAACACGCAAGCAAAATTTGATGCGAAATTAAAAGAGCTATTGTCAATGGCCAAGAAAAAGAAAAATGTGCTGGAATACCAGGAAATCAGCGACTTTTTCAAGGACATGACACTTGAGGAGGAACAGTTTGAAAGAATCCTTGAGACACTCGAACAGAATAATGTAGATGTACTTCGTATCACAGATGACGATGATGATATTCCCGATGATGATTTGATTCTGGTAGACGATGAAGATGTGGATATGGACATGGAAAATTTAGACCTGTCCGTACCAGATGGAGTGGGAATAGAAGACCCTGTCAGAATGTACTTGAAAGAAATCGGTAAAGTGCCTCTTTTGAGCGCTGATGAAGAAATAGAACTTGCCAAGAAGATGGAGCTTGGGGATGAGGATTCCAAGAAGAGACTGGCAGAAGCCAATCTTCGTCTGGTAGTCAGCATTGCAAAAAGATATGTCGGACGCGGTATGCTGTTCCTTGATTTGATACAGGAAGGCAATCTCGGACTGATCAAGGCTGTTGAAAAATTTGACTATAGAAAAGGCTACAAGTTTTCTACGTATGCAACATGGTGGATTCGTCAGGCAATTACAAGAGCGATTGCAGATCAGGCAAGAACAATTCGAATCCCAGTGCATATGGTTGAAACGATAAACAAACTGATCCGTGTGAGCAGACAGCTGCTTCAGGAGCTTGGACGGGAACCAACACCAGAAGAAATTGCCAAGGAAATGAATATGCCTGAAGAGCGTGTGCGTGAAATTCTCAAGATTTCTCAGGAACCGGTATCTTTGGAAACGCCGATAGGTGAGGAAGAAGACAGTCATCTTGGAGATTTCATTCAGGATGATAATGTCCCAGTGCCTGCAGATGCGGCTGCATTTACCTTGCTGAAGGAGCAGCTGGTAGAGGTGCTCGATACCCTTACAGAACGAGAACAAAAGGTGCTAAGGCTTCGTTTTGGCCTTGATGATGGAAGGGCACGCACGCTTGAGGAAGTTGGCAAGGAGTTCAATGTTACCAGGGAGCGTATCAGGCAGATCGAAGCAAAAGCACTCAGAAAGCTCCGTCATCCTTCAAGAAGCCGCAAGCTTAAGGATTATTTGGATTAGGAGAATATGCATGCTGTTATCAGATAGAATGAGGGCTGTCGTAGGGCTGGTACAGCCCTGCAAAAGTATAGCAGATATTGGCTGTGACCATGGGTATGTGTCTATGGAGCTTGTCAGAAGCAACATATGCCGGCATGTCATAGCAATGGATATCAACAAAGGGCCGTTAGAGCGGGCAAAACAGAATATAGCTGACTACGAAATGCAGGAATATATTCAACTACGCCTGTCTGACGGCACCTGTGCGCTGCAACAGGGCGAATCAGAAGGAATAATCTGTGCTGGTATGGGCGGAAAACTGGTGATATCAATCCTTGAGCAGGGAAAAGAATTGATCAGAGAAATGAGTCAGGTTATCCTGCAGCCACAGTCTGAACTAAATGAAGTGAGAAGCTATCTGAGAGAGCATGGGTTTTTGATAGACAAAGAGGATATTGTGTATGAGGACGGAAAATATTATCCTATGATGCGTGCGCTGCCTGGTGCTTTTGGAAGGCACGAAAGACAGCTAGGCGGGAACCTGGAACAGAAATGCAGAAAAAGTGGTTTTTATGTAAATGGAATTCCGGCTTATAGACAGCCGTTTGCGGTTTCTGAAACATCAAAGTGTGAAGTGAAGCGCCGAACCAGAGTCCAGGATACATACGGCCCATGCCTTTTGGAAATGGCCCATCCAATATTAAGGCAATATTTGTTAAATCAGAAGAAAACCTTTGGCGGCATCAGAGAAAGTCTATTGCGTCAAGGACACACAACACAAAGGCAACAGCAGCGATTGGAAGAACTTGAGGAAAAACTCAGCGATATTGTATTTTGTCTATATCATTATTTTTAAACAGGACTTTTTATGCACAGCCCCAAGTAAAGTAATTATGCCGCTAAGGCGGCGCATGGGGCGCGCAGCGAGCAGGGGAAGTAACCTACCCTGCTCGATTAAATAAAAATAAAATTTTGCACAGATTAGTTCCTATAGTATCCATGCAGAATGTAATTATAACAGGAATGGTACTGTAGGTGTGAAAGGCGTGATTATCAGAATGAAATGTTACGAAATAATCGAGAAGCTAGAATCTCTTTCCCCAACAACTTTCGCTGAGGAATGGGATAATATTGGTTTGCTGGCAGGCAGACGTGATAAGGAAGTGGAGACCGTTTATATTGCACTCGATGCCACAGAGGATGTGATAGAGGAGGCTGTAAACCTTGGTGCAGATTTGCTGCTTACACACCATCCGCTTATTTTTAAGAAGCTTGACAGAATTAATACAGACGATTTTATAGGACGGCGTGTTTATCAGCTTATTAGAAATGATATTTGTTATTACGCAATGCATACAAATTTTGATGTGATGGGAATGGCAGATGCAGCGGCAGATGAGCTTTCGATTTGTGAGCGGGAAGTATTGTGTGTTACATATGAAGATGATATCTCTAAGGAAGGCTGCGGCAGAGTAGGAAAGCTTCCGAAACGTGTGAGCGTGGCAGATCTTGCAGCGTTTGTAAAAGCAAGGTTCCATGTACCCAATGTCAGAGTTTTTGGCGATATGGGAGATATTGTTGAAGTGGCAGCAGTGATGCCTGGCTCAGGCGGCAGTTACATAAAGAATGCAGTCAATGCAGGTGCAGATGTCATGATAACGGGGGATATTGATCACCATGAGGGGATTGATGCAGTTGCACAGGGACTTACCATAATTGATGCAGGCCATTACGGGATAGAAAAAATATTTATTTCTTATATGGAAGATTTTATGAAAAGGGAGCTGCCTGAACTTTGTATATACAAAACAGAGATAAAAGAGCCTTTTGCAGTGATTTAAAAGCATATAATAATCTGAAGACAGATAAGAAAGGGGCACTGGGAAATGGATAGAGATTGTAACAAAAGGCAAAGTTTCCAGATAACAGTCAATGGAAAGATGCGGCAATACCCTGTGGGGATAACATTTGGCGAGATTGCAGGAGTATATCAAAAGGATTATCCACATCAGATTGCGCTTGCAGTTCGAAACGGAAAAATCATGGAGCTGTTCAAGAAGGTTGATATGGATTGTACAGTAGAATTTTTGACGCTTGCAGACGATACGGGAAACAAAACGTATAATCGTACTGCGACAATTATTCTGATGAAAGCAATCAATGAGGTGGTAGGCACTGACAAGATTGAACAGATAAAAATGGAATTTGCGATTGGAAATGGCTATTACTGTTCCAAAAAGGGTGATTTTGAAATAACAGATGAGCTTATAGAGAAAATTAAGGCTAAGATGTGGGAATATGTAAGAAAGGATATCCGCATCATAAAAAAGTCGATGCCGCTTGATGAAGCAAATGTCATTTTTGCAGAGCAGAAGATGACAGACAAAGTACGTTTGTTTAAATACAGAGGAAGTTCTAGTGTCAATGTATATAATCTTGATGGATATTATGATTATTACTATGGTTTCATGCTTCCAAGTACAGGGTATGTGAAATATTTCGATCTTCAAAAATACGAATCAGGACTTGTACTGATTCTTCCTGAAAAAGAAAATCCAACAGTTCTTGAGGAATTCAAACCGCTTCCAAAGCTGTTTCATTCGATGGAGATTTCTTCAGACTGGGGTGAAAAGCTGGGAGTGGATACGGTAAGCGATTTAAACGATCAGATACGTAAGGGCCGTTTTAATGAGCTTGTTCTTGTGCAGGAGGCATTGCAGGAACGCAGAATCAGTGAGATAGCATCGGAGATTGTATCGCGTGGAAAAGTCAAATTTGTAATGATTGCAGGGCCTTCTTCATCAGGAAAAACCTCTTTTTCACACAGATTGTCTGTACAGCTTCGGACACATGGTCTGACACCACACCCAATTGGTGTAGATGATTACTTTGTGGATCGGGAAAAAACACCAAAACAGCCAAATGGCGACTATGATTTTGAATGTCTTGAGGCGATTGATACCAAATTATTTAATGATGATATGTGCGCGCTTTTGGCAGGAGAGCGAATAGAACTTCCAACCTTTAACTTTGTAACAGGAAAACGGGAGTACAAAGGAGATTATAAACAGCTTGGACCGGACGATATCCTTGTAATAGAAGGAATCCATGGACTGAATGATAAAATGTCCTACGCGCTTCCAGCAGAGAGCAAATATAAGATTTATATCAGTGCGCTTACGACGTTGAATATAGATGAACATAACCGAATACCAACAACAGACGGCAGGTTGTTAAGGCGCATTGTCAGAGATGCAAGAACCAGAGGGGCAAGTGCGAAGCGTACCATACAAATGTGGCCGTCTGTGCGAAGAGGAGAGACAGAGAATATATTTCCATTTCAGGAAAGTGCGGATTCCATGTTTAATTCTGCGCTGATCTATGAGCTTGCGGTGCTGAAACAGTATGCGGAGCCTTTGCTTTATAATATTGTTCCAGGAGAGCCAGAGTATTTTGAGGCAGTGCGGCTTTTGAAGTTTTTGAGTTATTTTTTGGGTGTCAGCACAGAGGAGCTTCCCAAGAATTCGATTGTAAGGGAATTTGTGGGCGGTAGCTGTTTTAGGGTATAAAAAGTTATTGAAAAAGCAGTGATTTTATTATATAATAATACCGCAACTGCAGTAAATGATCGCGGCTTATTACAAAATAAAATGTAATGAGGTGAGGAAAGTCCGGGCTTCACAGGGCAGGATGCCGGATAACGTCCGGTGGAGGCGACTCCAAGGCCAGTGCAACAGAAATAAACCGCCAATAAGCATCCGTTTAGGAACTTTTGGTAAGGGTGGAAAGGCAGTGTAAGAGACTACCGCCTCTGAGGTAACGAAGAGGGCACATGTAAACCCCATCCGAAGCAAGACCAAACAGGGAACAATAGGCTTGCCCGGCCTGTTTCCAGGTAGGTCGCTTGAGGCTGCTGGTAACAACAGTCCTAGATAGATGATCATTCGTACCGCAATAGCGGTACCGACAGAACCCGGCTTATCGCTGCGGTTGCAAATAACAAAACAAACAAAAATTTATAAATTTCTATTGAATTTTCTGTATAAAGGACTATAATAGAAAGTGCCAGTACAAATGGATAAAACTGGCAACAAAAGGAGTGGGGAAAAGCTCCGAGAATATTAGGAGGATTTATAACATGAAATTCAAGAAGTTTTTAGCAGCATCAATGGCAGCAACAATGATGATGGCATCCGCAATGACAGTATGCGCAGCAGACGCATATCCAACACTTAAGCATGCAAACGAGAATGTTTTGGTAGCTGGTGATGAAAACATGACAACAGTAGCTGGTGATTATTCAGCAGACTGTGTTCGTGGAACAGCAGTTTTAACACCATATGAAGATGTCATGACAACGCTTGGCCTGACAGCAGGACAGAGACCTACAGTTGTTTTCTATGATGCAGAAGAAGAATCAAGCCCAGAAGCATTTACATGTCTGGATGCATCGGTACAGGAGCTTGGTGCAACAACTGTTGCCTCTCTTTATATTGAGCTAGGTGCTAAGGAAGATGGCAAGTGGATTGGCGTTTCAGAGGGTACAGTAACTGTTAAGGCTGGTCTTCCAAAGACTGCTGACAAGACAAAGACTTATTCTATCGTTCGTGTAGAGGCAGATGGAGTTGTTACAGTTCTTGACGACTTAGATAACAGTGACAAAACGGTTACATTTGAAGTTACATCAGGTGTTGGTACATACGGGATTGTTGCAAGATAAGAATTTGAATTGAACAAAAGAAAGAACGGATGATTCCGGCATAGTCTACGGCTGTGCCGGATTTTTTTGACAGACAGCACAGTTGACTATCTATGCCAGATTTCCTATAATAGGGAAGAAATAGATTGAACGAAACAGGCGGCATGGAGCACTACAATGAAAAAGACGATAAACAGAACTTTGAGAATACAGGCTGCGGCTGGAATAATTCTATGTGCATTGGCAATAAAGATACTAGGTGCTCAAAATGATTTTGTTGTGATATCCTGTGTATCAGATGCGGTCGCAGCAAAAACTGCAGAACTGGCTGGATTCAATGCAGCAGGTCAATACGGACTTAGAATGGAGGACATGATGATGCAGATAGCGTATCAGCTGGCAAGACGAAGTGTTGTAAAGGTGGCGGCAAAAGATGCAGCAGGAAGCGGTATTATATGGAAAATAGAGGATAATGGTATCGTTATTGTATCCAACAGGCATTTGCTTATGAAAGATGTGGAGGCAGAAGTGGTTTTTTATAACAATGAATCTGTAACTGCTCGGATATTGGGATATTCTCAACAATATGATATTGGCTTTTTGAAAATACAAAAAGAAGTCATTACCAATAAAATTCTGCGGGATATTTATGAAGCAGTTCCTTTTTTCTATCCGTCAGAGACACAATCTGAAAAAAGCACATTTGCAGCACAGTTTTCAGGGATAAAAATCATACAGATTGGCGCAGTTCTTGATAAAAAGACCCCCAATTTCTCGGTGGGTACAATTAAGGGACTGGACTTTGTGCCATTGTTCAATACCAATATACTTGAGACAGAATGTTTTTCAAGAGCAGGGATGTCAGGCGGCGGAGTGTTTGATAAGACTGGACAGTTTGTTGGGATGATTTCTGGAGGAGCGGTGCCAGATGGCTCCGAGAAGAAGGAGGCAGAGGTCACTTATAGCATTCCTCCTGTACTGATTGCATCGGAGTATGAAATAGTGACAGAAAAATAGCGGGGTAAGAAACATTGGTAAAGCCAGAGGAGAACAAAAGAATTTCAAAAATAGATGCTTATTTAAATTGTGCGGAGAATTTTGCATATAGAAGTACTTGCATCAAGCGAAAATATGGGGCGGTCATTGTGAAAGATGATGCGGTGATTTCTACGGGGTATAATGGCTCGCCAAGAGGACTGGAGAATTGCTGTGATGTAGGGGAGTGTCCACGAATTAAGCTTGATATGCATCAGGGAGAAGGCTATGCGCTTTGCAGAGCTGTTCATGCGGAGGCGAATGCGCTGTTGAATTGTTCCAGGGAACAGACGCTTGGAGCGGATTTGTACCTTGCGGGAGTGAATCCTGTAGATTTGTCTGTGCACAAAGCAAGGCCGTGTCCGTTATGTGCGCGTATGATAATACAGGCAGGAATAAAAAATGTATTTCTTAGAAACGGTGAAGGAACAGACAATTATGAAAAAATAGCAGCAATTGATTTAGAATGGCATACAGATGTCACAAAAGAAATTAAGTAGCAAGGAAAAATGTTTAGGTAATGATTCAGCCTTCGGATTCCTGTTACATGTTTAGGAAAATTTTATACCTGTAGTGTGGAAAAAAACATATATTTGTGTTAAGATAAAAAATTAGATATTAATGTTCAATGGTATGGATTCTCGCAAGTGAAACTACAAACATAAGTTCTTAAAAAGGGAGGTTAAAGATGACAAAGATAGATATTTTTTCAGGATTTTTGGGCGCTGGAAAAACAACATTGATTAAGAAACTGTTGCAGGAAGCACTCGATGCTTCGAAGGTGGTGTTGATTGAGAATGAATTTGGAGAAATCGGCATTGATGGCGGTTTTCTAAAAGAGGCTGGTGTAGAGATCAAAGAGATGAATTCAGGCTGTATTTGCTGTTCTTTGGTGGGCGATTTTGGAGCTTCACTTAAGGAAGTAATAGAAACATACCAGCCGGAAAGAATTTTGATAGAGCCGTCTGGCGTAGGAAAGCTTTCAGATGTGATGAAGGCGGTGCAAAATGTTGATACAGATACCCAAATCCAATTGAATAGTGCGGTGGCAGTGGTTGACGCAAACAAGTGCAAAATGTACGCAAAGAATTTTGGAGAATTCTTTTTGAATCAGATTGCACATGCAGGGACAATTATTCTTAGCAGGACCTCTGATATTAGCGAAAAGAAATTAAGTGCTGCGCTTGCAATCATTCGCGAACATAATGATAAAGCTACGGTTATCACAACACCTTGGGAGGAACTGGATGGGAACAAAATACTTGAGACAATAGAAAATGCCAAAGATTTAGAAGCAGAACTTATGGCAGAAGTGGCGGCACATCATCATGAACATAATGACCATGAGCATCATGATCACGAACATCATCATGATCATGAGCATCATCACGACCATGAACATCATCACGATCATGAGCATCACCACGACCATGAACATCATCATGATCACGAACATCACGATCATGAACATCACCACGATCATGGCGAAGCATGTACTTGTGGTTGTCATGATCATCATCACCATCATGCAGATGATGTTTTTACAAGCTGGGGGCTTGAAACACCGAATGTTTATTCAGAAGCAGAGATTGAAAAGATTTTGGAAGAACTTGAGGACGAAAAGAAATATGGTGCTGTTCTTCGTGCAAAGGGAATGGTATCCGCGGGGAATGGTACCTGGATAAACTTTGATTATGTGCCAGGAGAGAGTAATGTACGCGCAGGCTCAGCGGAAGTAACAGGAAAGATTTGCGTGATTGGTTCTGGACTAAATGAGGAGAACTTGGCCGAATTGTTCCGCAAATCATAACGCTTTGCGGTTAAGAGAATAATTTGTGTAAATCACAAACTTGCAGGCTGCAGCCAAATGGGGGTTAAGATTGAAAATTAAAATTTTCAATCGCGAGATTTGTGTCTGCGCGTTGCTTGCCACAAACTCGATATGCGCAAAAAGCAGCGCAGAAATGGGGTTAACTATGAAACCAGTATTTATCATTAATGGATTTTTGGAGAGCGGCAAAACAGAATTTATTTTGTTTACGCTTTCACAGCCTTATTTTCAGATAAGGGGGACAACGCTTCTGATACTCTGTGAGGAAGGAGAGACAGAGTATGATGAAGAAATTTTGAAAAAAAGCCATACGATTGTAGAAGTGGTAGATGAGGAAAGCCAAATGGTGCCGGCCAAGCTTATAGAGCTTGACAAGCGCTACAAACCAGAACGGGTTATTATAGAATACAATGGTATGTGGAATTTCAAAAACTTTAAGCTTCCTTGGCATTGGCAGCTTGAACAACAGATTACGACAATAGATGCATCGACCTTCCAAAATTATTATACCAATATGCGTTCACTTCTGGCGGAGATGCTTAGAAAGTCAGAGCTGATAATCTTTAACCGATGTGATGGAATGATGGAGCAGCTCAGCAGTTTCAAAAGAAATGTAAAGGCGGTCAATCCACAAGCAGAAATTGTCTTTGAAGATAAAAATGGAGAGATAAACCAGATATTTGAGGAGGACTTGCCATATGATTTGAGCAGTGATATGCTGAAATTAGACGATTATGGTTATGGTATCTTTTATCTGGATGCGATGGACAATCTGAGTAGATATGTTGGCAAGACAATTCAATTCAAGGCGATGGTATTAAAGCCAGAAGGCAGTCATGATGAATATTTTGTGCCTGGAAGAATGGCAATGACTTGTTGTGCAGATGATATGGCGTTTTTGGGTTACGCCTGCAAATATGAAAAATGCAGTGAACTGAGTAATAAGGATTGGGTTGAAGTGACAGCGACAGTCCATAATGAGTTTTGGAAAGACTATAATGGAGAAGGGCCAGTTCTTCATGGCATTTGCGTTGTACCAGCCAAGAAGCCCAAAAATGAAATCTTGAACTTTATGTAAAAAAATTGAGCGCCGGCGCGCTCAATTTTTTCCCTTATTTGATTGTGAAGTCTTTGTTTCCGTATTTTTCCTCACAGTATTGGCAGCGATAGATTTCCTTTTGGGGATCTGTCAGAACGAAAACGTGAGGAAGTTCCTGTTCAATAGAAGTAATACACCGCGGGTTTTTGCACTTTAGTACATTTTTAATTTCTTTTGGAAGTTTTAGGGTCCGTTTTTCAACAATTTCTGAATTCTTTATGACATTGACTGTGATATTATGGTCAATAAAGCCAAGAATATCAAGATTTAATGTATTGATATCACATTCTACTTTCAGGATATCTTTTTTACCCATTTTGCCGCTTCGTGCGTTTTTTATGATAGCTACTGTACAGTCAAGTCTGTCCAATCCAAGATGTTTATAGATGCTTAGGCTTTTTCCTGCCTTAATATGATCAAGAACAAATCCTTCTTCAATTTTTCCTACATTTAACATTATCAGACATTCTCCTTTTCTTTTCCTTCGATTTCCAATAGGGTTAACAATAATGCCATGCGCACATATACTCCATATTGTACCTGGCGGAAGTACACAGCACGCGGATCATTATCAATTTCGACTGAAATTTCGTTTACGCGCGGAAGCGGATGAAGCACAATCATGTCCGGTTTTGCATCATTCATTTTTTCGCGGTCAAGAATATAATAATCTTTTAAACGAACATAATCTTCCTCATTAAAGAATCGTTCCTTTTGAACACGCGTCATATACAAAATGTCAAGCTCTGGCATAATATCTTCAAGTTTTCTCACTTCACGAAATGGAATATTATTTTCCCGAAGCATTTCAATAATATAGTCGGGCACCGTGAGTTCTTCAGGGGAAATAAATACAAACTGAATTTGCTCATACCGTACCAGTGCATTGATGAGCGAATGAACGGTTCGTCCAAATTTTAAATCGCCGCAAAGGCCAATGGTAAAATTGCCAAGGCGTCCTTTGATAGCACGTATTGTCAAAAGGTCCGTAAGGGTCTGGGTTGGATGCTGATGACCGCCATCACCTGCGTTGATGACAGGAATGGAAGAATGTGAAGCAGCAACCATCGGAGCGCCCTCTTTGGGATGACGGATTGCGCAGATATCAGCAAAACACGAAATAACACGGATTGTATCAGATACGCTTTCGCCCTTGGCAGCAGAAGAAGAATTGGCATCGGAAAAGCCTAGTACGTTTCCACCAAGGTTGAGCATGGCAGCTTCAAAACTTAAACGGGTACGAGTACTTGGCTCGTAAAAACAAGTGGCTAATTTTTTGCCCTCACAGGCATGGGCGTATTTTTCGGGGTTTTTCTCAATATCTTCCGCAAGCGTAAAGAGTTTGTCCAGCTCCTCGACAGAGAAATCCAAAGGTCGCATTAAATGTCTCATAGAAATCCTCCTAAGTTTATGAATGTATTCTCACAATATCTGCCCCAAAAGGCTTCGGGAATACATATGATAATGGATTGAGTGGGAACAGCTTATCCCTCTGCACAGTTTTGTGCACAAAAAAAGAGAAATAAATTCTCTTATATAAAATGATATATCTGAAAATAAATTGTCTGAAAATAAGAATAGAAATAAGAAATAAAATCATACAAAAAGTTCATTTTCTTTGCTTTCAAATGAATCATTCCAAATTCCTCCTCTTATCACAAACAGATACTTTTGATATCATAGCACATCTGTAGAAAGCTTTCAAGAAAAAAATGAATGTGTATCATTTTGTGTATGTTTTGTCCAATGTAGTTTATGGACGTTTTTTTGCAAAAAAAATATAATGAGTATATCAATGAAGCGAGACGGCCGTCGCGGAAAATACATGTATTTCAATTGATTTTTGCAACCAATCATTTACAACAAAGTGCAGCAAAAAATACCCCATTATAATGAAAAACAGCAGTCCCCCTCTGCAAACATCTCAGCAGAAGGGTGGCTGCGAGACTTAGAATAGGAGGAGATTGAGATGATAGTACCGCGACACTATGAAAATCTGAATGTTCTGCATGAAAATACAATGCCGGAAAGGGCATATTATATTCCTGCATCAAAGTACATGGACATTCTTGCAGACCGTAATGCATCTGACCGCATACAGATGCTAAATGGGAAATGGCGTTTTCGCTATTACGAAAGTATTTATGAATTAAATGATACATTTTATGAACTTGATTATGATGTGACTTCCTATGATTTAATAAATGTGCCGGGTGTTTGGCAAATGGCAGGATATGATTCGCATCAATACACCAATATTCGATATCCATTTCCGTTTGATCCGCCATATGTTCCACAAGACAATCCTTGCGGAGCATACGTACATACGTTTTTTTATCAAAAAGATACCAATGCGCCAAAAGCTTATTTGAATTTTGAAGGTGTTGATTCCTGCTTTTATGTCTGGCTGAATGGTATTTATATTGGATATAGCCAGGTATCCCATGGGACAAGTGAATTTGATGTCACAGATGCAATCGCAGAGGGAGAAAACAGGCTTGCAGTTCTTGTACTGAAATGGTGTGATGGAAGTTATTTAGAAGATCAGGATAAATTTCGCATGAGTGGGATTTTTCGTGATGTGTATCTTTTGAAACGCCCCACACAGGCGGTTCGGGATTATTTTATCAGGACAACAATTACAAATGAGATGGCAAGAGTCATTATACAACTACAATATTTTAATGAAGTGATACCAACATCGCTTACGATTTTTGATGCAAATAACAAAATGATTGATACGGTGAATATTGGTGTATTTGATGCAGTAAGACCAGAAAAATCAATCTATAGTTCCTTAAAAATTGCAAATCCTATACTGTGGAATACAGAACATCCCTATTTATATACATTAGTCATTGAGACAGCAACAGAAACAATTGTTGAGCAGGTAGGGCTGCGAAATATTGAAATTTTGGATCAGATTGTTATGTTCAATGGAGAAAAAATTAAATTTCGCGGTGTCAATCGTCATGATTCCGATCCTGTTACAGGATACACAATCAGCATGGAGCAAATGGAGCAGGATTTGATGCTGATGAAACAGCACAATTTCAATGCAATAAGAACAAGCCATTATCCAAATGCCCCTGTGTTTTATCAATTGTGCGATAAGTATGGTTTTATGGTAATTGATGAAGCAGATATCGAAAGCCATGGTCCAGTGGAATTGTTTTATCAGGATAATAGTGATGAAAATAAATTTAACCACTGGAATGAATCAATTGCAGATAATCCAGCATGGGAAGCAGCAATTATGGATCGCATAAAACGTTGTGTGCATAGGGACAAAAACCGTCCGTGTGTCATTATCTGGTCAATGGGAAATGAAAGTGCATATGGCTGTAATTTTGAGAAAGCGCTGCAATGGACGAAGGAATTTGACGCAGGGCGATTGACACACTATGAAAGCGCTAGGTATCGAAAAAAAAGGCGAACATATGATTTTTCAAACCTTGATTTGTACAGCAGAATGTACCCAACGATAGAAGAGGTAAAACAATATTTACAAAATGACCCAGATAAACCACTTTTGCTATGCGAGTACTGCCATTCTATGGGAAATGGTCCAGGTGATTTTGAAGATTATTTTGAATTGTTTTCGCAACATGATCTTTTGTGCGGAGGTTTTGTCTGGGAGTGGTGCGACCATGCGGTTGCGCACGGAAAAACATCAGAGGGAAAAACGCGCTATTTTTATGGCGGTGATCATGGGGAAGTGATTCACGATGGCAATTTTTGTATGGATGGTTTGGTATACCCAGACCGCACACCGCATACAGGGCTTCTGGAATATAAAAATGTACATCGCCCTGTCAGAGTGGTTTCGTTTGACCAGAATACAGGAGAACTCAAAATCAAAAATTATCTGGACTTTATGGATTTGGCTTCCTATTTGGAGATTCGATATAGGGTGGAATGTGATGGTACCTGTATAGAGTCAGGAATTGTTTCAGCCTGTTCTGTTAAACCAAAGGAAACAAAAAGTATATTCTTGCAAATTACAGCACCAGAATGTGGGCGTTCCTATTTGAAATTATTTTATCATTTGCGAAAAGAGACATTTTTGTTGCCAGAAGGACATCTGTTAGGATTTGATGAGATTTTGCTTCAGACAAAAGATGATCGCAATCAGATGGTGGCGAATTGGCTCAATCCTTTAAAGAAATCAGTAGGATTGGAAACGATTGAAGAAACAGATACGTTCATTTATTGCCAAGGAAAGAATTTCCGATATACTTATGACAAACGAAAAGGAACATTTGTTCAGATTGTTTACGAAGGATGGGAGTATTTGAACCGCCCAATGGAAATCAATATTTGGCGTGCGCCAACGGACAATGATATGTATCTAAAACAGGAGTGGAAACGTGCGCAATATCATCGTGCGGATACAAGAGCTTATGATACAACAATGCAGCGAACAGAAGATTCACTGACAATTCGCAGTAGGATGTCTGTTTCGGCGCCTTCGGTGCAACGTATGCTTGATTTGGAGGCTGTTTGGAAAATTGATGGATATGGCGGGATTTTCTTTGAAATTGTGGCATCACGTAATATGGAATTTCCACCGCTGCCACGTTTTGGCATTCGCTTGTTCTTGAAACAGGACATGGAGAATTTAACATACTATGGAATGGGACCATTTGAAAGCTATCCAGATAAACACAGGGCATCCAGTCATGGAAAGTACAGTGCAAAGGTGGCAGAGCTGCATGAAGATTATATTCGGCCGCAGGAGAATGGAAGCCATATAGATTGTGATTATGTGACAGTAGAAAATAATGCATTTGGGTTGGCGGCGTTCTCTGATCAAACCTTTTCTTTTCAGGCTTCTGTATATACACAGGAGGAATTGGAAAACAAGGCGCATCATTATGAACTTGTTCCTTCAGACAGTATTGTGCTGTGTCTTGATTATGGACAAAACGGAATTGGATCGAATAGCTGTGGGCCACAGGTAATGGACAAATATCAGTTAAATGCAGAAAAGTTTCGTTTTCAAATGAAGTTAGAGCCGTCGCGCGGCGACTATAAATAAAACGCAGGAAAATGTAAAAGAGGAATTTTACAAGAAATAGGAGGATACCGATGCAAGAGAAAAAATATTTGAAGTGGTATAATATGGTAGGTTATGGTTCAGGAGATATAGCAGGTAATGTGGTATATGCGTTTTTGTCTTCCTTTGTGATGATTTATCTGACCAATACAGTCGGGTTAAATGCCGGAGTTGTCGGCGCATTGATTGCAGCGTCTAAATTTTTTGACGGTGTGACAGACGTGTTTTTTGGCGCCATGATTGACAAAACAAAAAGCAGGCTTGGAAAAGCAAGACCATGGATGCTTTTTGCATATATTGGCTGTGCAATCACATTGGCAGCAATTTTTATGATACCTGTCAACATGGGAAAAACAGCACAGTATGCATGGTTCTTTGTTGCCTATACAATGTTGAACGCGGTGTTTTATACTGCCAATAATATTGCATATTCGGCACTTACGGCTCTGGTGACAAAAAACAGCAAAGAACGTGTGCAGATGGGGTCATTTCGATTTATTTTTGCCTTTGCGACAAGTCTGCTGATTCAGTCTATTACAGTGAAGGCGGTGTCAACTTTTGGAGGGGGCGCATCTGGATGGCGCACGGTTGCGATTATTTACGCGGTGATTGGTTTGATTGTCAATACAATTTCAGTATTTTCTGTAAAAGAATTGAAAGAAGAAGAATTACAGGAAGAAACAGCAAATATAACGATTGCGCAGAAAGAAAAATATGGTTTAATTCAAGCGGCTAAGCTGTTGATATCCAATAAATTTTATCTGATGATCTGTGGTGTGTATATTTTGCAGCAGGTTTATACAGCGATGATTAATATGGGCTTGTACTATATGACCTATGTTTTGAAAAATGAGAATTTGTTTGGTGTTTTTTCATGGGCAGTCAATATTCCGCTTATTTTTGCACTGGTATTAACGCCAACATTGGTTGCGCGGTGGAACGGAATGTATAAACTGAATCTCAGGGGTTATATGCTGGGGACATTTGGACGAGCAATGGTAATTTTGGCAGGATATTTGGGAAATGTTCCAATGATGCTGTTATTTACATGGATTGCAGCTTTGGGACAAGGACCATGGCAGGGAGATATGAATGCGGTCATTGCGTCCTGTTCTGAGTATACATACCTGACGAAGAACAAACGGGTGGACGGAGCGATGTATTCTTGCACCTCATTGGGTGTGAAGCTTGGTGGCGGTCTTGGCACTGCGATAGCAGGGTGGATGCTGGCGGCAAGTGGTTTTGATGGAATGGCCGCTGTACAGCCAGAATCCTGTATCAGGATGCTGCATTTTATGTATCTCTGGCTTCCGATGTTGATAAGCATTGTGATTACAATTGTGCTTTCAAAAATGAATGTGGAGGATGCCAACAAGAAGCTAATGCAGCAAAGTAAATAGTCAAGTTTACAAAATATAAGCATTGCCTTGTGTCGTGGGGTAATGCTTATTTTTGTCACGATACAATAATGTACGTTTGGAGTTTTTTGCGCTTGATACTGCGAGCGCACAGAACAGATTATGCATGATAAACATGGTTGAAAAAATCTGCGTAAAAGATTAAAAGTGCATTGATAAAATTTTTCATTTTGTTCATTTTCGATTCCTCCTTTCTTTGTTTTACAAGTTCATTTTAGAACAATGAATAGAGAATTACGTGCCAAATGAAAACAAAAAGTAGCCAATTGTTGCAAAGATAATGTGTTTCGTCAAGAAAGGGGAAAGCAGTATGTATCCAGTATATGAAGCAATAAACCACAACGTAAGCGTTGTATATCGGGAAGCCCGTCATATTCCGCCACATTTGCATCATGCTGTAGAGCTTGTTTATATTACAAAAGGATCGCTGGAATTTGGACTTGGACAAGAATTATGGCATATGGAAGAAGGGGATTTCGCGATAGCGTTTCCCAATATGATTCATCACTATCAGGTTTTTTCAAAGGATATCAATGAGGCTTGTTTTATTCTTGCAGCGCCGTCCATCTGTGGTTCCTTTGCAGAAAAGCTGCAGAAATATTATCCAGAAAGTCCAGTGATTCCTAGAGAACAAGTATCGGAAGAGATAATATATGCAATCCAGTTCCTTGCAAAGACACAGCAGGAGGATTTCATTGCAGAACAGGCATATTTGCAGATTCTTTTGGCAAAGAGTTTACCCTATCTGGAATTGGCGGAGAGAGGAACTATGGAGGGTTCTGGTTTTGTGTATCAGTCAGTATGTTATATAGCGGAGCATTTCAAGGAGGACTTTTCATTGTCTCAGATGGCTTCTGATCTTGGAGTCAGCAAATATGTATTATCCCGTTTATTTTCAAACACGTTTCATACCAATTTTATCAAATATATCAATGAGATGCGACTTGACTATGCCTGTACGCTTTTGGAATATACCAATCGTACCATTACAGATATTTGTATGGAGGCAGGATTTGAGAGTCAGAGGACGTTTAACCGCGTATTTCGAAAACAGTTTCATATGACTCCAAGGGAATTTCGAAACCATTGGAAAGAGCGTTTTCATATAAAAAAGAATTAAAATGATATGTTTGGAATACGGCGCTCATGCCGTGAAGCGGATTGCTTGAATCAAAAGCCATGCGAAAAATTGCTTGCACATCAGAGGAAACACATGATATACTGTACATCACAGAAAGTTTTAGAGTGAGAAGGCAGCAAAAGGCACATTCTAAGAAATAGTTCATTTCATACTGTTTATTGAAACCGACAAAGGCGGCATGGGGGATTAATATGGAATTTAAAGAACGAAAGAGATGGGTATTTTTTGGACTCCCATTTACGTTTACAGTATATACGATAAAAGAAGATGTAATCACAGTGAACACAGGATTTTTCAACAGGGAAGAGAATGACTGCTATCTGTACAAAGTACAAGATGTAACATTAAAAAGTTCTTTGTTTGAAAGGATGTTTGGTCTTGGGACGATCGTGTGTCACACAGGGGATGTGACAAGTCCGATTCTGATGATACAGCATATCAAAAATGCTAAGGCAGTAAAGCAGTTTATATTAGAAAAATCTGAGAGTGACAGAATGAGGCGCCGCACGCTCAATACACTTGACATCGGTGCGGCGGAGCCGGATGATTTTGAGCAATAGGGTACTATCCGGCGTTTCCTTGACTTAAGGAGAGTATTTTTCGCATGGAAAGAAAGAACGATAACATAGAGGAACTGGAATTTATAGATTTTTATGAAGAAAACAACGCGTCAGTTAAAAGTGCATATGAAACAGACAAGAACACACAGCAAAATACAGAAAGCTTGATAAGCCAATACGACACGACAGAACAAGAGCCGGACAATACTGATAAATTTGATATTGAACGGGCTGCACGGCGAAAAAAGAGACTGCAGGAAATGAAGCGCAGAAAAAAGCGTCAGGAGCTGATACGGCGTTTTTTTATACCAGGCGCAGTTATATTAGTAATCTGCGCGTTTCTTGCAGGGGTAGAAATAAAAAAGCTTTTCGATAAGCATGAGACAAAAAAACAGAACAATGTTTCCGACGAGAGCGCAAATGCAGAGATATCGACAGAGGAAAATGAGCAGGAAAAGAAAAAGGGGAATGCGATAGGATACAATCATATCAACATTGCAGGCTGTTTTTTTGGAAACGCAGCAGCGGAGAGTATTGCAGCGCAGTTAGCGTACATAAGTTCTTTACGCGTTCAGACATTAGGGGGGAGGAATGACCTGCCCCTTCTTTCTGCAACCGCTGATGACCTGACGCAGCCATTGAACGATGCGGTAGTCAGCAAAAATGGAGTATTTATTGATATTGCTGAGGGAAGAATTATGGCACAGAGAGACGCGGGCGCACGGATAAGTCCTGCATCTATGACAAAGATTCTCACTATTTTGGTGGCAGCAGAACATATTACAAATCCGGATGATATGGTTGAGATCACAAGGGATATCGCGGATTATAGTTTTTCGAACGAGTGTAGTGTTGCGGGATTTGAAGTGGGAGAAAAGGTTTCTGTGCGGGATCTTTTTTATGGTACTGTTCTTCCGTCAGGAGCAGATGCAGCACTGGGGCTTGCTATCTATGTGGCAGGTTCACAGGATGCGTTTGTAGAATTGATGAATCAAAAGCTTGAGGAAATGGGTCTTTCAAAGACAACACATTTTACAAACTGCGTTGGAATTTATGATGATAATCATTATAGCACAGCCTATGATATTGGGGTAATACTAAAAGCAGCGTATGACAATAGTTTTTGTCGGGAAGTACTTTCTGCGCACCGATATACAACAGCGCCGACAGAACAGCATCCGGACGGTCTTGACTTGTCCAACTTATTTTTAAGAAGAATAGAGGACAGGGATACGCATGGTGAAGTGCTTTGTGCCAAGACCGGATTTGTGGAAGAGGCAGGAAGTTGTGCGGCAAGCTTAGGTATAGGTTTAGATGGCAAAGAATACATTTGTGTGACTGTAAATTCTTTAAACCAATGGCAGTGTATTAAGGATCAAGTAGCTCTGTATCAACAATTGCTGCCAGGTGAACAATCTTCAGACTGATTTGTTTTTTGCGTCAGCAAATGTTCAAAGAGTAAGCCAGCTACAAACCAGAACGGAAAAAAATCAATACGAATCAAGCCATTTACATGCCAGTGACAGCGGTTATAATTCCAGGGGCACAGATCCCGTTTTGCTAACAGCCTTCCACTGGCATATTCTGCGCCAAAAATGGACAGTGCGTAAAGGGTGCCGCGAATCAGAATGTGACAGTGCTTTAACATGGTAAATATGGGACGGAACAGCGCGGCGCTTCCATAGATGGGAAACATCCACAAAGAAGTCTGCCCCATAATAGAAGGTTCACGCCGTCTGATGGCGCCAATTGCTGTAAAAAGAATTTCCATACACCATCCAGTAATGCCACATTTGATAAAGTTTTGTAGAATATTAAAAAAAGGTAAAGGAATACAATGTTTTTTCATGCTATAAGCATAACCTGTTCTCCTTTACCTTATACAATTTGTTAAAATAGATATTTATTTCTTTTTGATTGCCTGCTGCAAGGCTGCATTTGAGGCTGCATCGAAGGTTGTGACATTTACAGGACCGTATACAGGCGTTTTATAGATGGGCGTATCAGACCCAAATCTTGTAAAGTATACATTTTGTGAGGTTGTATTGATATTGGTATAGGTGCCATCAGCGACAACTTCCATATCAGAACCATCTTTGCGGATGCGTTTTAACTGAGGATTGTCACCAGAAGTCTGATAATAGATATGGCTGTCTGTTATATTCAAAACATCGGTTCTGGCATTGTCAAGCAACGTTTTGGTACCGTCTGAAAGATTCAAAGATATCAAAGAATATCCATCATGAATATCAATGCAGTATACCATATTTCCTTCGATGATAGGCATATACACATCTTCTGTGGCAACCTGACGGGTAGCTTTGGTATTCAAATCAAGAACCATCAGATGCAGATTGTCCTGGTTATTCATATAATAAAACTGAGAGTTTTGTATACTTACTGGAAGAATATCAAGATCTAAGAGTGTTTCCTTATCTTTTCCATCTGTAGAAACTCTTTTCAATGACAGAGTATCACCAGCGCAGGTATAGTATACACTGTTGTCAGCAAGTAAAACATATTTGCTCAAAACACGATCAAGACAGGCGGAATTTTTTGTGTTTTTGATATTTACACGAAAGATTCCAGAAGAGCTTACAACATAGCCAAAACCTTCTCCGCTGCCGGAACTGGCTTGATAGTAATATAGGTAATTGCCATCTGTATTGATGCTCGTGACTTCTGTAGGAATCAGTTTTTTCATATCCGTTTCGTCGGAGCGCATAGAGTAAAGAGCGGAACCATCATAAGCATTCGCAAAATATACATACCCATCTTTTTCACAAAAAAGACCTTTGTTATAGAGATTTCCAGAAGTATTGCCAACGGTTCCGGGTGGATTTTCAGGAATTTTTCTGCGGATGCTGGAAACTACAAAAATAGTGATGCAGAGTGCAAGTACACTCAACAAACACACAGCCGTTATGATTTTTTTTTTCATTATAAGTGCCTCCTTTAATATCATTATTATGTAAAGATAAAAGCCCGTTGAACTTGGACCGCTATGAATATATTATAAATAATTCATGCAAAAAATGAAAGAATTATACATTATTTTTTTACAAACTTTATAGGGTGTGTTATACTAAATGCATATAAAACGTAAGTGGAGGACAATCAGATGGACTTATCAGTACTAAGAGGTGAGCTTGACGAGATTGATCGCAAGATTGTAGAGCTCTATGAAAAAAGAATGGATGTATGCGGACAGGTTGCCGCATATAAAATAGAGACAGGAAAGAGAGTATTTGACAAAGAGAGGGAACAACAAAAGTTAAAGGCAGTGAGCGAATTAACTCACAATGAATGGAATGCACGTGGAATCAAGGACTTGTTTGATCAGATTATGGCATCAAGCAGAAAACTGCAATATCAGATTATGGAGCAGAAAAACGGTTCAGAAAGACTTCCATTTCTGGAAATGGAAGCAATTGACTGCAAAAAATGCAGAGTTGTTTTTCAAGGGGCGGAAGGAGCGTACTCCCAGGCGGCGATGATGACATATTTTGGCGATGAAGTGCATAGTTTCAATGTCGATACTTTTCGGGATGCGATGTTGTCTATTGATGAAGGCAGTGCTGATTTTGCAGTGCTTCCAATCGAAAATTCATCTGCGGGCATTGTCAGTGAAATTTATGATTTGCTGGTAGAATTTGAAAATTATATTGTGGGGGAACAGATTATCAAAATTGAGCACTGTTTGATGGCTGCGCCAGGAACAAAGATAGATGATATCAAAACCGTGTATTCGCACCCGCAATCACTCATGCAAAGCGCACGCTATCTGCTTGAAAAAGGCTGGCAGCAGATTAGTATGAAAAATAATGCGTTTGCTGCAATGAAGGTTGCAGGAAGCAGCGACAAGACACAGGCGGCCATAGCAGGTGAGACGGCGGCTAAAATATATGGGTTAGAAATTTTAGAGAAGGGTGTGAATGATTTAAAAGAAAATTCAACACGCTTTATTATTGTTACAAACCAGAAAGTATTTGCCAGGGAGGCTTCCAAAATCAGCTTGTGTTTTGAGTTGGACCATGAGAGCGGCGCACTTTATCGTGCATTGTCGCATTTGATGTACAATGGACTGAATATGACAAAAGTTGAGTCAAGGCCATTGACTGGAAGAAATTGGGAATACAGGTTTTTCCTTGATTTTGAGGGAAATCTTGCAGATGCTTCGGTGCGCAATGCCCTCAGAGGACTTCGGGAAGAAACCCGAAATATGAAAATACTTGGAAATTATTAGAATCCAGGTCAAGATAACAAATATTTTGCAGGAAATGAGGTATGATTATGGCATATAAGACATTTGCAGCAATTGATGTAGGTTCTTATGAACTCGCAATGAAAATATATGAGATATCCAGCAAAAATGGCATAAAGGAAATCGACCATATCAGGCATAGAATAGAGCTGGGATCGGATTCTTATTTTACAGGAAAGATCAGCAGTGACCGTGTAGACGAGCTCTGCAGAATATTGGGCGAATTTACAGATATTATGCAGTCCTACAAAGTGGATAGTTATAAGGCATATGGAACCAGCGCGATCCGTGAGATTAAAAATTCGAATATTTTATTAGACCAGATACATACACAGACAGGCATACGAATAGAAGTTCTTAGCAATTCAGAACAACGGTTTTTGGATTATAAATCTGTTGCATCGCGTGTAAAGGATTTTCAGAGTATTATAGAAAAGAGTACTGCTTTTATTGATATTGGCGGGGGAAGTGTTCAGATTTCGCTTTTTGACGAGGACAGCCTTGTGACCTCTCAGAATATAAGGCCAGGTGTGCTTCGAATGAGGGAAGAGCTGACACGGGTATCATTTCCCAGCTATCAATTAGAAGACATTGTGGAAGAAATACTGTGTAATGATCTGGAAAGCTTCCGGGAAATGTTTGTTGGAAATAAATTGATACAAAATGTGATATTGGTAGATGATTATGTATCATTAATTGTACAAAGAAATTATCTTGAGACAAAGAAAAAGGGACAAGTAGATGTCAAAACATTTATGGATTTTGTGGATTCTCTGAAAAAGAAAAAAGCAAGGGAAATTGCATTGTCCCTAGGACTGGCAGAGGAGAATATTTCACTTTTATATATTTCTGCGTTGATGCTCAAGTGCATGATAAAGGTTTTGGGCGCTGAGATGTTGTGGGCTCCGGGCGTAAGTTTGTGTGATGGTATGGCATATGAATTTGCCGAGCATAATAATTTACAGCCTACCAATGCGGAGGGTGTTTCCCATAATTTTGAACAGGACATTCTTGACTGTGCGCGTGATATCAACAAGCGGTATCATGGAATTGAATATCGTACCCGCGGACGTGAGCTGACAGCGCTGACGATATTTGACCATATGAAGAAAAGGCAGGGATTAACAAAGCGTGACAGACTGCTTCTGCAATTGGCGGCGATTCTTAGTGAATGCGGCAGATATGTCAGCTTTACCAGTGTAGGAGAAAGCTCGTACAATATTATTATGGTCACGGAAATAATAGGACTTTCTCATATAGAGCGTGAGATTGTAGCTAATATTGTGAAATATTCTACAGAGAGGTTTGGTTATTTTGCAATTTTGGGAATGCCGTCGCTTGACAAGGAATCCTATCTTAAAATTGCAAAGCTGACAGCGATTATCAGGCTTGCAGAAGGGCTTGATTTAAGCCACAAAGGAAAAAGTGAGAAATTAAAAATTGTAAATGAGAACGATCAAATGGTTCTGACTGTCGAGACCAATGCAAATATGACATTGGAGTTTGGATTGTTTGACAGACACTCAACTTTTTTTGAGGAAGTATTTAATATCAAACCGGTGCTCAGACAGAAAAAAAGCAATATATAAAAGATGGGGGGATCAGGATGGGCGATAAGAACAGTAAAACAGATTACAGCAAGCCGGAATATTATTATAACAGGGAACTGAGCTGGATTGCCTTCAACAACCGTGTGCTTGGTGAGGCAAGAGACAAAACGATACCGCTGTTTGAACGTATTAAATTTTTGAGCATCACAGCGTCTAACTTGGATGAGTTTTTTATGGTGCGCGTGGCATCGCTCAAAGATATGGTGAATGCGGGGTATACGCGGCAGGACATTGCAGGAATGACACCGACAGAACAGCTTGAGGCAGTCAATCAGGCTACACATGAGCTTGTAGATTTGCAGTATGCTACATACAATCGGTCCTTGCTGCCGCTTCTGGCACAAAATGGATTGATGGTGATAGAAAACCATGAGGAATTGACAAAAGAAGACTGCATTTTTGTTGACCGGTATTTTCAGGACAATGTATATCCTGTATTGACACCAATGGCAGTGGATTCTTCCAGACCATTCCCGCTGATACGCAACAAATCTCTGAATCTTGGCGCATTGGTATCCAGAAAGGAAAAGAAAGGCAGACGGCATTTGTTCCATAAAAAATCCGCGGAGAAAAAAGAACTGGAGTTTGCAACAGTGCAGGTTCCAAGCGTGCTGCCGCGTATTGTACAGCTTCCAGAGTTAGAACAAGGAACCAAACGTGTGATTTTGTTAGAGCAGATTATTGAGCGGAATATGGACAAACTGTTTCTAAACTATAATATTGAGTGTGTATATCCGTTTCGCATTATGAGAAACGCTGATTTTGCATTAGAAGAAGAGGATACAGAGGATCTTTTAAAAGAGATTGAAAAACAGCTCAAAAAAAGACAGTGGGGACAGGCAATCCGCCTCGAAGTTGAGGATGGGATAGAAGAACGCCTGCTGGAGATTATTAAAAAAGAACTTTTGATTGATGAACGGGATATCTATACGATTCCTGGCGCGTTGGATCTGACGTTTCTAATGAAAATGTATGGGCTTGAGGGATTTGAACATCTCAGAAACAAACCGTTTGTGCCGCAGCCAGTTCCAGAGATTGAATCAGGCGACGATTTGTTCGAAAAGATTAGACAGCATGATATTCTGCTCCATCACCCATATCAAACATTTATGCCCGTTGTTGATTTTATAAAACAGGCGGCACGCGATTCACAAGTGCTTGCTATCAAGCAGACACTATATCGTGTAAGCGGAAATTCACCAATTATTGCAGCGCTTGCACAGGCAGCCGAAAATGGGAAACAGGTATCAGTACTTGTAGAATTGAAGGCGCGCTTTGATGAAGAAAACAATATTGTATGGGCAAGAAAACTTGAAAAAGCAGGCTGCCATGTTATCTATGGACTTGTAGGGCTAAAGACACACTGCAAAATTACATTGGTAGTGAGACGTGAGGAAGAAGGCGTCCGGCGGTATGTACATCTTGGAACAGGAAACTACAATGATGCGACAGCAAAACTATATACGGATTTGGGAATTCTCACCTGTAATGAGGCAATTGGAGAGGATGCGACGGCCGTCTTTAACATGCTGTCAGGATATTCGGAACCGCTTGGCTGGAATCATTTGGCACTGGCGCCTTTGTGGCTGAAAGACAGATTTCTCTATCTCATCAACAGAGAAAAGAAAAACGCTGCCAATAATAGTCCGGCAAGGATTGTAGCGAAAATGAATTCTTTGTGCGATCCGGATATTATTCGGGCATTGTATGAGGCCGCTGCTGCCGGCGTAAAAATACAGTTAATTGTCAGGGGAATTTGCTGTTTGAGAACAGGTGTAGATGGAACCAATGACAATATTGAGGTGCGTTCCATCGTTGGAAATTTCCTTGAACATGCCAGAATTTTTTATTTTGAAAATGGCGGTGCTCCAGAACTTTATATGGCAAGTGCGGACTGGATGCCAAGAAATCTTGAACGAAGAGTGGAGATTTTATTCCCAGTATTGAATGCAGAATTAAAGGAACAGGTATGGCATGTGCTGGAGGTACAGCTTAATGATACTCAGAAAGCACAGTTTTTGCAGGCAAATGGAAGCTATATAAAGTCGGATAAAAGAGAGAAAGAACAACACAATGCCCAAGAAGAATTTTGTGTGGAGTATATGGCACTAGGCACAAAAAAAGAAAAGCAGCAGGCACGTGTTTTTAAGCCAGAATACAATCAATCCATTGAAGAATAAAGAGAAAGGGTATGGGATTGAATCATTATGATAAACTATGTACTTGCATCTGGTTCACCAAGACGCAGGGAGCTTTTAGAACAGATCGGAATCGCTTTTGAGGTTTGTGCCGCACAGGGGGAGGAAACAATCACAAAAAAGCTTCCGGCAGATATTGTGGAGGAACTTTCTTATGCCAAAGCCTGTGAAGTGGCAGAGCGGTATTCTGACAGATACCAAACGGATACAACCGTGATTATTGGAGCGGATACCATTGTTGCATATGGATCGGAAATCATGGGAAAGCCCAAGAGCGAGGATGACGCAGCAAAAATGCTTCGAAAATTGCAGAACGAAGTGCATCAAGTCTATACTGGCGTGACGCTTGTGATTTTTGAACAGGGAGAAAAAAGAAGCATTACCTTTCACGAAAAAACAGACGTACAAATGTATGCGATGACAGAGGAACAGATTCAGGCATATGTTGCAACAGGTGAACCCATGGACAAGGCAGGGGCATATGCGATACAAGGAAAATGTGCGGTTTATATCAAGGGAATTCAGGGCGATTACAACAATGTTGTAGGGTTGCCTGTTGCAGGATTAATGCAGAGACTTTTTTCAATATTTGGTGCTGCGGCTGTATATTTGAATATATGAAACACATAAAAAGCGGCTGAACTGTTATTACTTTATAATTTTCTTTTCTGTTAAGTCTTGCATAGTGGACTGAATCTTAGTATGATAGATAATACAAAACATATAGGATAAAGGAGAGATGATTATGCACGAGTATGACGAGGCAGTATTGAATTGTTTTTTGGAGAACCAGCTTCAGCTTTTACCTGAGAAAGTGGCAGACAACATTGATGAGGCAGAGGCGTTTCTTGAGGACTGTATGGCAGTGGTTGTAGATTCTCTTGAAGAAGTGTGGCAATACTTTGATGATGAGGGCGTTGACCTTGAAGGACAGGAAAAAGAAGCAATAACAGAGGCACCAGAGGTATTTGAAATAGGTGATGGAAGATACCTTATTGTGGAGAGCTAAAAAAATAAGGAAAAGGTAAGGACAGTGGAAAGAAAAACAAACATTTCAGTATGGCAGTTGAGACTATTTGAAGGTTTTGACAAAGATGTTATGGTGATGCAGCGCGATGAAGAAGAAATTTTTGACGATGCCATTCATGTATTTTTTGAGCGGGAATATTATGACGCATATGTTGCAAAGGCTGTCAAATATGGCTCGCATCGCTATGCGTATCATGAGGACAAGCTTGGGGAGATTATCAATCAGATTTTTGAAGAAAATATTCCCGGTTTGGTACTCCATATCAGTTCTGATGACAACGCGCAAAACAATACGCTGAGTGATGAGAAATATTTGGCAAATAGAGAGCTGCTAGGGCTGAAAGATGCAGCAGACAGTTATCATTATCTGTATACTACAGCAACTGACAGGTGCAAAAAAGAAGAAGCAATAGCGCGGCTTTGGACCAAAAATGTGTTTATTATTGGGAAACTTCCAGATTTTAAAACAAAGCCTGCGGAGGGAGAAAAAAATGTATTTGAACTGATGACAATTAAGAGAAAGAAGGACGGCAGCAAGGCAGAAGCAGATGATTTTGACTATGAATCGCTGAAAGTGTTTTTGACGGCAGACAGTGCTATGCGTTTTAATCCCGATAAAAAACCTGTCAATAAATATAAGCTTTCATTACTGTCCTTTCTTATCAGAGGAAAACTTCAGGTGATAATAGAGCCGCATAGAAATTTCTGGCTAGAATATGACCCGATGAAGACGGATCTTACAGGCTATTTGAAAGTTCCCCACTATAATGAAGAGAAGGTGCAGGCAAGAATTCGCAAATACACACAGATGGAGAGAATATACGTTCTGTTAGCGCCATTGCACAGCGATTATAGAGTATCTATAGGAAATCCCTTTTTGATGAAAGCGGATGAAAAAAATATCATGATGTATCTTTATGAGAATTATGATGACGCTGTTAATTATGTGCTGCAGAATCCGACACTTCTTCCAGTGTTTGACAGTACTTTTCCAATTGGTGTTTTGGATCAGAATGAGAAATTGTACCAGCTTGAGACAGTACTTGCACTTGCAGAGCAAATCGGTGTGACAGGCGTGAATCTTGATTTTGATACGATGGATGCAATTGGGTGCAAGCTTGAGTATATCAAAAAGGTGCTTGGTTATCATGCCAGTATAGAGGAATTTCTGCCAGAGGATGAACTTTCCCAAGTGACGCGGACAAAAGATGGAGAGAAGCAGTATCGAATGCCTGCGGTTCCATTTTGTGACAAAAAAAATGATTATATGGTAAGCAGTGAGAGAAGGGCAGAGCTTGCAGCACACATTGACAATGATATTGACCAGGGTCTAGCATACATGGCATGCTGCAATATGGCTGAGTTGATGGTTCTGATGCAGGAGGCAGCATCACGGTTTGAGACTGCCAAGAACGCAGAAGATGAAGAGAACAAAACAAAGTATGCCCGTCTGATGAACAGAATCACAATTCCGCTTACGGAAGCGTTTTGTGAGAGACCATATATTTATACACTAAGGGAAGAGAATGGCGATTTCATTCTCAAAAATGGTATTGCATATCTGATTGTGACAAATCGCTATGAAGCAGGCAGAAAAGGAGAGGGAAGGCTGATTCCAGCAGGAGTCAACAATCCGCAGTTTATGGAAAAGCTTTGTGAGGCGACCAAGGTTGCGGCGGTTACAGACGGTCCTTCAGTTTTGTGCCTGATGGATACCAGACTGATGAGTGAAATTGCAAAGCAGTGGAAGAAGTCAGAATCGCTTCGGGAAGAATTGATGATTTATCTGACACAAGGATGCGATCTTTCTTATGTGGAGGCTGGATATTATTACAGAAGGCTCAAGTCAGACAGCAGTATTTTTGTGGAGTTTGCATCTGCTGTCAGAAATGGGGAGTATCCGCCAATTGGTATGCTGACAATAGAAGGATACACCGCAAAGGAACTTGCAAAGACGCAAGGAATGAATATGCTGCAGGCATATGACCGCCTGCTGACGCTTAAGACAGATCCAGAGTATGCAGGAAAGCTTAAGAGTGGCACGGCAGAAAATGAAACAGAAGCGAGTGCGGAAAAGAAAGGATTTTTTGGAAAACTGTTTCAAAAATAGTAAATAGACAAGAGGAATGAATCATGATAAGTGCAAACAATGTAACCTACAGAGTCGGAAAGAAAGCGTTATTTGAGGATGTAAATATTAAGTTTACAGAAGGAAACTGCTATGGCCTGATTGGAGCAAACGGAGCAGGTAAGTCAACCTTCCTGAAAATTTTGTCAGGAAAACTGGATACAACAAAAGGCGATATTGTAGTGACGCCGGGACAGAGATTATCTGTTTTAGAGCAGGACCACTTCAAATATGATGAATATCCTGTTATGGATGTCGTTATCATGGGAAACGCCCGTCTCTATGAGATTATGAAAGAAAAAGACGCAATTTATGCAAAGGAAGATTTTACGGACGAAGACGGGATACGGGCGAGTGAGCTTGAAGGCGAATTTGCTGAGATGGACGGCTGGGAAGCAGAGTCAAATGCGGCGCAGTTGTTAAATGGACTTGGAATTGAAACCGATTTGCATACGTCTTTGATGAAGGATTTGACCGGAAGCCAGAAAGTGAAGGTGCTTCTTGCCAAGGCACTTTTCGGCAATCCGGATATTCTTCTTCTTGACGAGCCAACGAACCATTTGGATTTAGATGCGATTGCGTGGCTTGAAGAATTTTTGATCAACTTTGAAAATACCGTAATTGTGGTTTCACATGACCGTTATTTCTTGAATAAAGTATGCACACAGATAGCAGATATTGATTATGGCAAGATTCAGCTTTATGCTGGAAATTATGACTTTTGGTATGAGTCAAGCCAGCTTCTTGTGAAGCAGATGAAAGAGGCAAACAAGAAAAAAGAAGAGAAGATCAAGGAGCTGCAGGAATTTATTTCACGCTTCTCTGCCAATGCTTCCAAATCAAAACAGGCAACATCGAGAAAACGTGCTTTGGAAAAAATTGAGCTGGATGATATCAAACCTTCCAGCCGCAAATATCCTTATATTGATTTCCGCCCTGACCGTGAGATAGGAAACGAAGTACTTACAGTTGAGAATCTTTCAAAGACAATCAATGGGGTGAAGGTGCTCGATAATGTTTCTTTTATTTTGGGACGCGAGGACAAGGTGGCATTTGTGGGCGGCAACGAGCTTGCCAAAACCACGCTTTTCCAGATTTTGATGGATGAGATAAAACCCGACGAAGGTTCCTTTAAATGGGGCGTGACAACATCACAGGCATATTTTCCAAAAGATCCAACCAATGAATTTAACAATGATTATACGATTGCAGACTGGTTGATGAGCTATTCGCCAGTAGATGATGTTACGTATGTACGCGGGTTCCTTGGACGTATGCTTTTTGCCGGAGAAGACGGCGTAAAGAAAGTAAAAGTGCTTTCCGGTGGTGAGAAAGTGCGGTGCCTGCTTAGCAAAATGATGATTAGCGGCGCAAACTGCCTTATTCTTGACGAGCCAACAAATCATTTGGATATGGAATCAATTACAGCATTGAATAATGGACTGATTAAGTTTCCAGGCATGGCAATTTTTGCATGTCACGACCATCAGTTTGTAGAGACAACTGCAAACCGTATTATGGAAATTTTGCCAGATGGTACGCTGATTGACAAGATTACCACATATGACGAGTATCTTGCAAGTGACGAGATGGCTAGAAAGAGAACTGCGGTATACACCGCCGAAGCAGAAGACGAGAGCGGAGAAGTCTAAGTACAATGGTTTGACGAAAAGAGACAGGTTTTTCTGTCTTTTTTCACTTTATAGGAAATTAACAATGAGATAATTTTCTATAGAGTGAAAAAAACGAATAAAATATAGAAAGGATGATTCATTTGAAGTATGATTATAACATAATACGTTATTTATTATATAGATCAGATAATGACAGAAAAAAATTGCTCGAAGTGACAAGGCAAATTATCTGTGATGGAATAGGGAGCTGTCATCTTGACAAAATAACCGAAAAAAGTTTTTTAGACAGAAACGATGAGTATTATATAAGGATATGCTATTATGTTGAAAATGAACCAGCAAAATCAGAATATTTATTTATGGCTTTAATTGAATGGTATGAAAGTTGGAAAGATGAATTTTCAGAATTTGCTGGAAATGAAACAAAGTTATATTCCGAGCAACGCCTTAAAACATGGGCATATTGTATGATAAATGGTTTACCAGAAATATATGCTAGACTTTCAACGGAAGTAAGTGCTACTTTAACAGAATTGGAGTTAAAAGACTTGAGCATGATTCATGCAATCAGAGCTAAAGTATATGAAAATCGCCATTTTATTGATAAAACACAACTTGATGTTGAAAGTATTAAAAAAATGGAAAAAGAAGCACTAGAAGCAATACAAAAAAGTATAATAGAAGAAGATGACCAGAAGGTAAGAGATGTTTTAAGGGGAAAGCGTTTAATTTTTTATACAAATGGAAAATGGAAATATGATAATTTACAGGCAATTCAGCATAAATATGAACTTGACAGCATTAGCCAGGAATCTGCCATGATTATTCCGAAATCTCGCAAACAATGTGATTATATTATTTTTGTCACGCAACAAGCACAACACGATGTTTACAGTACACTTGTTAAAATGTATGGAAACAATAAAATTTTTTTAGTAAATGTTCAAAATCCAGACTTGGCAATGGATGGTTTTATTGAGCAATTATTAGGTTATCGTAAGGCATGATTCTAGGAGGAGATAATGGCAAAAAATAATGATAAAAAAAAGCGACTGAAAAAAGAACAAGAGCGCAGAAGACTTTATAACAAAGAAAATAAAGTTCAGAAAGTGATATCATATGAGGAATATTATAAAGATATTATGCAAATGGACCTAACAAGTACGGAATGGCTTGAAAATGAGGATAATCAGACAAAAAGTAAGCTTTTATATGTTTTTGACCATTTACATATCAACAATATATTGGAAATTGAACTTAAATTTATGGAGGCTTTGGTATCATTCATTGAGCAGTGCGAAAAATTGTATTCTCCCTTATTGGTTAAAAATGAGAAACTTAAAAGAAGAGCAAGGGATACTATTGTCAATTATTATAGAAGTGGCTTTGAGATTAATATGTCAAGAGAAATAAGTTTTCTTCCATTAGAATTAAGATTATATATTTATATCGAGCTTCTTAAACGGGAAATTATAAAATATCATATAGTGTGTATTTTAGATAGAATTATGGTAACGCTGAATAAGATGGAAGAGTTGCAGGTCTATGAAAATAGTTTGTTTATTACATCATGGGCTGAATATTTATTGTTTTTGACCACTGAATATAAATTACAATATATTCATCTGGGATACACAGGATATAAAAAAAGCGGGAAATATAGTGATATTTTGCAAAGCAATAGACAACATACAGGGCAGAATATTATGGATGCACGCAAAGCTACTTTGGACTCTGCTATGTTAGATGGTGCAAAAAGACTAAATCAGGAATTTTGGTATGGTCTGAATGGGTTTTCACACGAAGAAAATATAAATGATATTAGAGCAGCTGAATTATGTGTGAATTTATTTTGTGATTATTTTGAAAAAATATTTTTAGCGGCATCGGAATTTAGAACGTTATCTATAAATTATTTTCATACTGGGCATTCAGATGAGATAAAAAAATTTCTTCAGAAACATATGCTAGATCAAATTGACATGAAATCATATAAAAATTATTATAATATGGATGATGAAAAAGTTATAACAAAAGAATATGAGCCGCAGGAACATGATTTTACTTCTCAGCGTGGAAGTGAAGTATATAGTAGATACCTTTATTTATATAATAAAGACTTTGAGAAGGCTACTACTTTTTTTAATGCTGATTTACCAGACAAGATTAGTCAAATGGAATATTATTCAATTATTGAAACGTTTATTGAAAAACTAAGTACAAGCCCAAATGTTTATTTGCCTGATATAGAAAAATATATTGTTTCGATTACTACAGCAATGCTAAATTCTGATGAATGGAATATGTATTTGCTTAATTATTTTCTACATATTTTACGAATGGTATTAAAACATTTATGGGTATATGATGGACAGATTGATATTACACAAGAATTTATGGAATGGAAATATATGTTGTTACTGAAGGAGGATGACATTGAGTACTGGGGATCTGGAGCACCAGTGAAGTTTTTTATTGTAGGAAAAGGAGCGTTAGCTATCACGATTAGTAAATATCACACACCAATTATTACGTGTCCAATAATTGCTTCTTTACGGACTGTAAATTTGGATATGTTAAAAGAATTTTTAATTTTAAATAATTATACCGCAAATGATGTAATGTCAGACTCTTATGGTTTATATCCGGCTAATACTGAAATATTATCTTGGAGAATATATGACAAAACATTGACAGAGAACCAAAAGGAGATTCGAAAATTAGGATGGAACAGAATTTTGTATCATCATATAATGCTTAAGTTAGCCGATGAGTTTCAAATGTTATGGATTTTATAGTCGGACAATTGCTCGAAAATTGACAATAAAAGGAGAATAAAAATGGGATCGATTGACTTACATGTGCATTCCATGCGTTCTGACGGCACATTGACGCCGCAGGAATTAGTAGATTATGCGATAGAAAAAGGATTGTGCGCAATGGCGCTCACCGATCACGATACGATTGATGGGATTGACGAAATAATAGAATATGCAAAAAATAAACCGATAGAGGTTATTCCTGGTATTGAATATTCAACAGAATATAATGGTCGGGACGTGCATATTGTTGGTCTTTTTATTGACCATAAAGCACCTGTATTTCTGCAATATTTAGAGCGTTTTCAGCAGTCAAGAACAGACAGAAATTATAAGCTTTGTGCCAATCTGCGTCAGGCAGGGATAGATATTACGTATGAAGCTCTTTTGGAGGCATACCCCAATGCGATTATAACAAGAGCACATTATGCAGGATTTTTGCTGGATAAGGGATATGTGAAAAGCAGAAAGGAAGCTTTTGACAGGTATCTTGGCGATCATACGCCATATTTTGTACACCGTGAAAAGATTACACCAGAGGAAGTGATCGAAGTCACATTAAAATCAGGAGGAATACCAGTTCTTGCACATCCTTTATTGTATCAACTGGGACGGGAACAGCTTGAAATTTTGGTGCGCCGCCTAAAAGATGCGGGGCTCATGGGAATAGAGACGAGGTATTGTACGTATTCGCCTTCAGAGGAGAAACAGGTGGAAGCACTGGCCAAAAAATATCATTTGCTTCAAAGCGGTGGTTCTGATTTTCATGGAGAAAGCAAGCCTGGACTTGATCTTGCCGTAGGATATGGACATCTCTACGTACCAGAGCGATTTCTTGACAAGATGAAGCAGTCTCTTAACACCAAAATTTTGTTCACAGATCTGGATCAGACACTTTTGACAACGGATAAAAGGATAATGGAGCAGTCAAGAAACAAAATTATACAGATGCTTGCACAAGGAAACCATTTTGTTCTGGCAAGCGGCAGACCGATTAACAGTATTCTTGATGTATATGAAAAGCTGAATATTCAAAAAGATGAGATACAGAAAGCGTGTGCTTCGTCCAATCACGAGGCAGGAGGAATTTATGCAACAGCATATAACGGCGCTGTTTTGTATGACTGTTTGGAACATACTTTTATGGAACAATATGAAGTTCCGATTGATACAGCGCAGGCAATTTTTGATATGGCGCTGGAAATGGGAGTTCACATTCAGACATATACAGACACACACATTGTATCTTGTGCTGAGGACAAAGAACTTTCTTTTTATACAAGGACAATAAAGATGAATTATAAAGTCGGAACAGAGCTTGCGAAGGAGCTTGTACATCCTCCATTTAAGGTTCTTGCGATAGAACTTGAAGATCGGTCGCGTTTGGAAGCGCTGCGTTTGAAGATTGAAGCATCTGGAATAGGAGAGGATTTGATTTGTGCATATTCCAATGAATGGTTCCTTGAATTTTATAATAAACAGGCAGGAAAGGGAAATGCACTGATTCATCTGTGCAGAGCGCTTCAGGTTCATGTGAAAAACTCCATTGCAGCGGGAGATGAAGAAAATGATATTTCCATGATAGAGGCAGCAGCAATTGGAGTCTGTATGGCAAACGGAAATCCGGCTGTGAAAAAACTTGCGGATTACGTGACACAAAATGATAACAATCATGATGGCATTGCGGAGGTTATTCAAAAATTTATATTGGAATAAAGATAAAATATAGACAATGTTTTGACGTCACGGTATACTATTTTTAGAGATCTTAAATAAATAGAACGGAAGGGAAAGGGTTTATAATGAACGAAAAGAAAATTGCATTTGAGCAGCGGTTGGAACAGAACAGCAAAAATTATTCTCCAAAGGATTTGTTTCATTTGGAGGATGCAGAGGAGATGCTTTCTCAGTTAAAGGAAAGCTATGGCCTGGACACACTCATGACAGACAGACATGGGAGCATTCTTATGACAAAGGGGGATTTTGATGGTTTTAAACCCGATGTTGTCAACAAGCCGGGAAACAAAATCAGAGTGAAAGGCAGAACAGTATGTCATATTTATGCAAAGTATGACAATGTTGCAGATGAAGATCTTGAGTCTGCAAAAAAACTGCTGAACGCGTACATCAAAACGTTAGAAAACTGCAGTGAGAAATCATATCTTGCAAGTGAGCAGGCTGTTTATATTGATGAGTTGGAACAGCAGGTGGAAAAAGATGCATATCAGGCGAAGCATTCAGGCCAGAATGATCCGCTCACAGGAATGCTCAACAGAAATTGTTTTATCAGCCAGATGAAAGAACTAGCGGACAGAGAAATTGTTCCAACGGCGGCAATCTGTGTCAATATCAATGATTGGAAGTTTGTTGATGATAATTTTGACGAGGAGGAAAGTGACCGCCTGATAGTGATTGTAGCCAATATTCTCAGGGAAAAAGCCAAGGAAGCTGGTTTGGATAAGGCGGTGATTGGTAGAGTGGAAGGAGATGTATTTCATATACTGCTTCCGCTTACGGAGGAGGACGAAGCAAAAAACTACTGCAGCAAAATACAGCAGGCATGTAATCAGTTTGAGGATGACAAACTGGCACCAAGTATTGCAGTGGGTTGTGTGATGCGAACAAATGTTGAGGAAAGTTTTAAGAATATTCTTTCCGATGCGGAATATGCTATGTTGGAGAATAAGTTTGAAATCAAAAATGCGCCGGGATACAGAGCACGTCTTGAAAAAGGAATACAAAAATAATTGTGAAAATCTAAAATAATTATTAAGTGGAATAAACTTTAAAAATTAAAGAAAAAATGAGATATCATGAGTAAATTGGAAAAAATAGGAGAAAATACAATCTGAATCCGCTTGCAGAACTCTTAACAAGAAATTATTATATGTTTTGTTAGCACTCAATAGATAGGAGTGCTAATCAAAAAGTAAATAATAATTTTTCATAAATAATTAAGGAGGCATGAACCATGAAATTAGTACCATTAGGAGACAGAGTCGTATTGAAGCAGTTAGTTGCAGAGGAAACAACCAAGTCAGGTATTGTATTGCCAGGCCAGAATAAGGAAAAGCCGCAGCATGCAGAAGTGATTGCAGTAGGACCAGGCGGTGTCGTTGATGGTAAAGAAGTAAAGATGGAAGTAAATGTTGGCGACAATGTTATTTTCTCAAAATACTCTGGAACAGAAGTAAAGATTGATGAAGAAGAGTATATTATTGTGAAACAGAATGATATCTTAGCAGTTATTCAGTAAACCTGCATCAAAATGAAAGACTTATATAAAATTGGAGGATGATTCAATCATGGCAAAAGAAATTAAATATGGAGCAGAAGCTCGTAAGGCATTGGAAATTGGCGTAAACAAGTTAACAGATACTGTAAGTGTGACACTTGGACCAAAAGGAAGAAATGTTGTATTGGACAAATCTTTTGGCGCTCCGCTCATTACAAATGATGGCGTTACAATTGCAAAGGAAATTGAGCTGGAAGATGCATTTGAGAATATGGGCGCACAGCTTGTTAAGGAAGTTGCGACTAAGACAAATGATGTTGCTGGTGATGGTACAACAACCGCGACAGTACTTGCACAGGCAATGATCAATGAAGGCATGAAGAACCTGGCAGCAGGCGCAAACCCAATTGATTTGAGAAAGGGTATGAAGAAGGCAACAGACTGCGCAGTAGAAGCAATCAAAGCTATGAGCTCCAAAGTAAATGGAAAACAGCATATTGCGAGAGTAGCTACCGTTTCATCTGGTGATGAGGAAGTTGGACAGATGGTAGCAGATGCAATGGAAAAAGTTACAGGCGACGGCGTTATCACAATTGAAGAGTCAAAGACTATGCTGACTGAGCTTGATCTGGTAGAAGGTATGCAGTTTGACCGCGGCTATATTTCAGCGTACATGGCTACAGATATGGATAAGATGGAAGCAACTATAGAAGATCCTTATATTTTGATTACAGACAAGAAAATTTCCAACATTCAGGAAATTCTTCCACTCTTGGAGCAGGTTGTTCAGTCTGGTGCAAAACTTTTGATTATTGCCGAGGACGTTGAGGGAGAGGCTTTGACAACATTAATTGTTAATAAGCTTCGTGGAACATTCAATGTTGTTGCAGTTAAGGCACCAGGATATGGCGACAGAAGAAAAGCAATGCTTGAGGATATTGCAATTCTGACAGGCGGCCAGGTAATCAGCGAAGAACTTGGACTTGACCTGAAAGAAGCTACTTTGGAGCAGTGCGGTCGTGCGAAGTCTGTAAAAGTTCAGAAAGAAAATACAATTATTGTAGATGGCGAAGGCGACAAGGCTGCAATTGATGCTAGAATTTCACAGATCAAAAAGCAGGTTGAAGAGACAACATCTGACTTTGACAAAGAAAAATTGCAGGAGAGACTTGCAAAACTTTCTGGTGGTGTTGCTGTTATCCGCGTAGGCGCTGCGACAGAAACAGAAATGAAAGAAGCAAAACTTCGTATGGAAGATGCTTTGAACGCTACAAGAGCAGCAGTAGAAGAAGGTATCATTGCAGGCGGCGGCTCTGCTTATATTCATGCTTCTAAGAAGGTGGCAGACCTTGTTGAGTCATTAGAAGGCGATGTGAAGACAGGTGCAAAGATTGTACTCAAAGCACTTGAGTCTCCATTGTACAAAATTTCTGCAAATGCAGGTCTTGAGGGAAGCGTTATCGTAAATAAAGTGAGAGAGTCAGAGGTTGGAGTTGGCTTTGACGCTTACAAAGAAGAATATGTTGACATGGTTGAGGCTGGTATTCTTGATCCAGCTAAAGTTACAAGAAGCGCATTGCAGAATGCATGTTCTGTAGCAAGCACACTCCTTACGACAGAATCTGTTGTAGCAAATATCAAGGAAGATACGCCAGCAATGCCAGCAGGTGGTCCAGGAATGGGCGGAATGATGTAAAAAACCGAGTGCCATTGTGCTCAAAGGTGATTCATGTATTCGTAAATTCCGACATAAATAAAATTAAGAAAAAAGCGCTGTCTGAATAGGTAGCGCTTTTTCAATTTATTAGGAAATTGCAATTATGCATGGCTTGGTGTCTGTAACAGGAAGCCGAAGGCTGAACTGTTGTTACTTTTCACACCCGCGCCATGCACTTGCTGCATGGCGTCGGAGCAAGCGCCAAAATGCGTGCTTTTTAGCATTTTGTGTGCATCAATTGTTGCAATTCACACCGAAATCGTTGTAAGTATATGAGAAATCTGGCGTAAGTGTGAATTGTAACGAACTGTTACAATGGAGGGGGCTTTTTTGAAAAAATGTCTTGCAGATGGCTTCATTTGCGCTTATACTAAAGAGGAACAAACTCTGGGAGGAAAAGCATTATGCAGAATATACTGATTGTATCAGAGGCGCAGAGCTATCTGATGGTATCACTTCAAACAAGGCTTGAAGCAGCAGATTGTAAGATAACCAACACACATGCAGATCCAGATTCATTGAGCAAAATAAAAGAAAATATAGATTTGATATTTATTTTTTCAGATGAAGAATTGATAAAGCTGCATCAGGGGCTTACATATCTCAAGGATAAGGCAGTTGATGAAGACATTCCTATCTTTGTTACCGGTGATGCGGAAGAAATCAAACAGGTGATGAAGACGATACCAATTCATTTGATACAGAAAGAATTTTACCGCCCTATCAATGTGAACGAGGTTGCAGAATCCATAGAGTCCTACCTTGAGACATTTGGAAAACAAAATAAAAAGAAAATATTAGTGGTGGATGATTCCGGTGCGATGCTCAGAAATGTAAAAGGATGGCTTGAAGATAAATATCAAATTATACTGGCAAATTCCGGCGCCATGGCAATCAAATATCTTTCGACCAACAGGCCAGATTTGGTCTTGCTTGATTATGAGATGCCAATTGTTGATGGCAGACAAGTGCTTGGTATGATAAGAAGTGAAACAGAGTTTTCTAATATACCTGTGATATTTTTAACAAGCAAGGGGGATAAAGAAAGCGTCATGAACGTGATGGAGCTGAAGCCAGATGGATATTTGTTAAAGACAATGCCGCCTGAGCAGATTAAGCAGTCAGTTGATGATTTCTTCGAAAAGAGGAAAATGTATGGAAAATAAAAAAATTCAGCGCCAGTACGCTCAAGCTGCAGAAAGCAGCACTTTTTGTTTGAATGGTTTCTGTAATCGCAATTTCCTAAATGGTGAAAAAGGAGGAGGCGTTTCGCAATCTGCGGAATGCCTTCTTTTGTTGGATACAGATAATATTCTGGCAAACTATGAACATGTAGTTCATACCTTTGGACCAGTGTTTGACGGAAATTCAAGGATTTTGATTTTGGGCTCTATGCCATCTGTAAAGTCAAGGGAACAGCAATTTTATTATGCGCATCCGCAAAACCGTTTTTGGAAAGTGCTTGCAGCCGTATTTAAAGAGGCGGTTCCCGTTTCTGTCGATGAAAAAAGAGAATTTCTGCTCAAAAATCATGTGGCATTGTGGGATGTAATAGCTTCCTGCGATATCATTGGGTCTTCCGACAGCAGTATCAAAAATGTCAAAGAAAACAATATGCATGTTATTTTGGACAAGACAGACATTCATACAATTCTAGTAAATGGCGGAAAGGCATATGAACTTTTTCGTAAACACTGTACGCAGTATTTGGTTGGAGGCAACAAACACAATGTAGTAAAGATGCCTTCTACGAGTCCGGCAAATGCAGCATGGCCACTTGAAAAATTAATTGATATATGGAGGGAAAATATTTTGACTTAAGAAAAGTCATCGGCCCTGTGCAAATACAAATACAGAAAGGAGAGAATATGGTATCAAAATGGGGTATGAGATGGAAGTAATCAGGCGATTTGATAAATATTGCAGTGAAGAACGGGAGAGAATAAGCCAAATAAAAGATACTGAGCAAAATGCATGCCGCCAAAAGGTTCTGGTGGCCCGTTGCTTACTGTATCATGAAGCATCTTATGTGATGCAGTCATACAAAAAATATACTTCTGTTGCAAATGCAGGAAGTGAAGGGAAAGCGTCTGCGGACAAGGAAGGAGGGATGCAGTTCGGGGAGCTACAGGAAGCGGTTTTGGGAGCGCTTTGTGCCGGTCTTGAAGATACGTCTTTCAATAAATGGAAATTGAATCTGATTGATGCGGTCGAAGTGATTCAATCCATGGAACAGACTAAGAAAATGCCTCGTTTTTCAAAAGCATGTGAAGATGTGACAGAGAGCCTTGATATTGAGTTTTCGGATGTGGAGGAAGAGCTAAGAGTACTGTTTGAACCAGAGTGTATTTATAATACATTGGTTCTAGTGGTGACATTGGTTAAATGCTATCGTGAGACAGTGGAAAATGTATACGAAAAGAACCGCAGAGAGCTGATGAAAAAAATGGACAAATGAAAGGAGATGAGAATATTATGGAAATGTGGGACATCTATGATGCAGACAAAAAACGGACAGGACGCACCATGAAAAAAAATGACTGGTGCTTAAAGGATGGAGAATACCATTTGACTGTATTAGGGGTAGTGGCTCATACAGACGGCAGATTTCTTATCACAAAAAGAGTTATGACAAAAGGATGGGCACCTGGATGGTGGGAAGTGTCTGGCGGTGCAGTGCAGGCAGGAGAAGATTCAAAAGACGCCGTGCTCAGAGAAGTGAAGGAAGAAACAGGACTTGATGTGGCTGATTGGGAAGGAGGGTATCTATTTAGTTATAAAAGAGAAAACCCTGGGGAAGGTGACAATTATTTTGTGGATATCTATCGTTTCGTTTCTGACTTTGACGAGAAAGAGATACAATTACAGGAGGAAGAGACAGATGGGTATTTGCTTGCTACACGAGCGCAGATTAAGGAATTTGCAGCGCAGGGATTGTTTCTTCATTATGAGAGTATCAAAAAAGCATTTGAAATGTAAAAATTGAGCGCCGAAGCGCCCAATACATGAAAGATTTCTTATTCGCTAAGAATTATTTACAAAGAATTATTCGCTAAGGGTATCAGGAGCAGCACCGGCGAGATACTTGTTCAGTACTTCCTGGATACGTCTTTGTACAGTCTGTGCAATTTGAATGGTAGTCATATCCTTATAATCGGTATAATAAAGCGGTTTTAAATAGTACACAAATGTTTTGATTGGTTTGAGCGTTCTTTCTTCGAACACACGGTATGAATCAATCAGTACAACAGGAACAATCGGGACTTTTGACCAGACAGCGCTTTTAAATGCTCCGGGCTTAAATTCTGTTGTGGAATTGCCATTGTGACAGTAGCCGCCTTCAGGAAAGATGATAAATTTCCGACCTTCTTTGGTTTCATTTGCCATTTCACGGATAATTTTTATAGATTGTTTAGCATCTTCGCGATCCATTCGTTTGCCATGTACAAGATTAATGAATTGTTTGACCAGGGGAATGTTAGATTTAGCAATATCCATAACGACAGAACAGGGCTTGTCGTGTGTGAGCATAATGCCAAGCGCATCATATTTTCCCTGATGGTTTGGGCACATAATGTAACCTCCGTCATCAGGCAGATTGTGCATACCATAACCCTGCGTTGTAATATGTCCAGGTTTGTTCATGCGTTTGATACACAGGCGGTTTAAAGCATACATCTGCTCTTCAGAATATTTTTCCGGGTGACGTGATACATATTCCATCTGAGGAATCATATAAATGTGATGTAAATTTCTTAGAATAACATGTAAAAATCTAGAAAACATAGCAAACCTCCATCCTGAGATACACAATCAAACAGCGGGTTGCAAGAATAATGATAGTATAAATTATATAAGATAAAAGTTGATAAGTCAATAAAGCGCAAGAGTGTAAAAACAAAGTTAATAGTAAAGCCGCAAAGACGCACGAGAGGAACTTTAATGAGGGTCCTATTGAATGAAAGTTCCTCTCAGTGAAGGTGGGTCGAAGCGGATTTACCCTTTAGAGCTGTCGCGAAGCGACTTAAAGTAAAGTCGCAAGGACGCACGAGAGGAACTTTTATGAGTGTCCTTTCGAATGAAAGTTTCTCTCAATACAGGTGTGTAGAAGCGGATTTACCCTTTAGTGCTGTCGCGCAGCGACTTATAATAGGAGGAATAAAATGAAAAAAACATTAAACGTAATAGCTGGTATGATAATTGGATTAATGGTACTTCTGGGAACGCCTTCCCTTGGTGTGTCAGCAGCAGAATTCACAGTTGTTGACGCAGAAGCTGTTTTGTATACAAATGAAAATACAGTGATACTAGCAGATGCAGATGACAACACTGTAGTATTACCTGTAGTAGAAGCAGGTCTTCCAATACAGGTGACAGGCGTTACAAGCAATGGTTATTTCCGTATCAATCTTGGCGGAGAAACATTCTATATTCAAGGAATTGGTTTGACAGCTCCAGAACAGGACAATCTGGCTGCTGCAAACAATAAGCAGATATATGATATCCTTGTAGCACAAAAGGCAGTATTTCCAGAGGGAATGAAGTGGACCAATGATGATTACCGCGGATGGAATGGCGGAACCTATACAGGAGGTTTTGGCTGTGCAGGATTTGCATTTGCCCTCAGTGATGCAGCATTTGGAAATGTAAAGGCGAAGTTACATCAGGACTATAGCAACATCAAGGTTGGAGATATCTTAAGAGTCAATAATGGAACACATTCCGTTATTGTATTGGAAGTAAAAGAGAACTCAGTCATTGTAGCAGAAGGAAATTATAATGGCGCAATCCATTGGGGAAGAGAGATTCCAAAATCAGGTTTGGTAGATTCGCAAAGCTATATAATGACAAGATATTAAAATGACAAGATGTTAATGGAAGTATCAAATAAATGTAAATAATTGTCAAATAATGTCGAATATGTTGTAAAAAATGTAATATGCGACATTAATACAAAATTTCCGGGATTAAGTGCTATACTAAGGATTAGCGAAAGCGTATGCAAGCAGAGAAAAATATTGATAATAATTAGCTCCGCTAAGAAATGTCAAGATACAAATGAAAAGCAGCGATTCCCGGACAGCGCACAGTGCAATTTCTGACACAAAAAAGGATTGTACTGGCGTAAAAAGCGCTGGCAGGGGCGCAAACTTATATAAGGAGGAATTGTAGTGAGAGATACCGAAAGACAAAAAACAGGCGAAGAGATAGACAGAATTTATGTAGAAGCAGGAGCACGCATATTAAAATGCAGAACAGATAAGAAATTGTCAAGAAACTCGTTGGCAAAAGCAGCAGGTATTTCCAGTAAATTCTTATATGAGATCGAAAGCGGACACACAGGATTTACTGTTGGTGTGTTGGAGCGGCTTGCGAATGCGCTGAGAGTGGATAGTGATTATATCCTGCATGGACGATTAGCAAGACAGAATTGTGATGAGGATTTGATCAAAGCAATATCCGCATTTGATGAGGAAAAGCTGCAAAAGCTGGTTCCTGTTTTGAATATTCTGGCGGAATTTAAGTAATAGAGGGTGCACATGGTTCATCTGTACATTGATGTACTGTGTGCATTTGTGCATATTGGAAAAGTATGGTTATAGATTTGATTATAAAATTAGTTCTATTAATTCTTGCTCAAAATGGTTATAGTTATAATTGAGATATAACTAATTTTTGAGGTGTACTAAAGATGTTCAAAATTGAAAAAACTTTTTCAAGGGCAAATATACCAAAGACAATAAGATTTACAGAAGAACTTGACGAAAAACTTGCGGCTGTAGCAAACGGGGAACAGATATCGTTTAATGAGCTGGTGCTCCGATGCTGCCAATATGCATTAAATAATTACGAAGGAAAAGTTGATATAAAGAAGTAAGTACTTATGAAGAAAAATGTTTTAATAATTGAAGATGAAAAACATTCAAGAACTGCCCTGATCAATATTACGAAAAAATGTGATGAGAACTGCAATATTTTTGATACAGATAATGTCAGTGAAGCATATCGTTATGCAATAGAACAAGATATCGATTTGTTTCTGATAGATATTATTCTGGATAAGCAAAACAGACATGATGCATCTGGAATGATATTTGCAGAAAGAATGAGACAGCTCGACAGATACAAATATACGCCAATTATCTTTATAACAAGTCTTGTGGATCAAGGTCTGAACGCATTGCACAATATTCATTGTTATAACTATATTGAAAAGCCTTTCGATATCCAAAAGGTTCAGCAAAATATAATTGATGCATTGGGAGCGCCAAGTGCGGAGGATAGAGAAATCACTTCCTTCACATTTCACAAAGATGGCGTTTTGTTTCATATACCTGTTGAGAAAATAATGTATTATGAGACGCATGGCAGAAAATCATATATCCATCTGAAAGATGAGATTATTGAGATTCCATATAAATCATGCAAGTCTATCCAGAATGAACTGCCAAGAAAAGATTTTCTCAAATGCAATGGAAGTACCGTGGTAAACAAGAAATATTTGTACATGTCAGATAAAATGAACAGATATATCACGCTTACCAATGGAGAAACACTCGAAATCAGCAGAGTGATGAAGAAGAGCTTTTTTGAGGATTTAAAATAGAATTTGGCAAGATAAAAACGCAGGAAACCCCCTGCTTGGATATGTGCGCCCTTTTTGTGGCGTGTACATCACATAAGCATACGAAAATGAATGGAATATTCCTATATCGTATGGTTCACCAAATAATAGCAAATATCGCTCCATGATATATGTGATATCATGGAACGATATTGTTTTGGAATTCCTATAGAATTTTTAGTCCTCTGATGGATATTCAGGTTCGCCGAATAAAAAAAGACTTGGTGTAAAAGGCAATGGATTAAGAGCCAATACAGTGATTGATAATGCGATTCCAGCAACAGTACCAAAAAGTTTGCTAAATTTACTTTTTATATTGTTCACCACCCTTCTTTTGTAAGTTTGCTATTATAAGCTGCACAGAGTGCAGCAGAATAGTCCAGTAACCAACAGACGCAAGTGGTGTCTGATAAAAAAGCAGAATGATTAGCATACAATAGAGGCTTAGCATAAATGATTTTTGCTTGACACGCTGCGATTCTGCGATAGGCAGTGGAGGTCGTGATGCAGATTGAATCGGACTAAGACAGAAATTGATAATAGAACACAAAATCATTAAAATAATCGATAAATAAATAGGCAATGAAATTGCACTCAAACCATAAATCAGTAGTATAAAGTATCCAAAAGAAAACAAAAAGCATGACAGATAATGCTTAAAGTGCAGCCCTCCAGAATAGATTCTTAGAGGAATAGAAATCATACTAGCAAACAAAAATTCTTTGAATAATCCTACAAAAGCGAAAAAGATGGATATTATTATAAATTTACTAAAATCATTAAAAATACATTTTAATTTATAGATGATAAATTTTTGTTCTGATAAACTAAGATTCATTTCATTTGTCATATATTCACTCAAAATCTTCATTTAACTTTTCCTTTACAATACAAATGATTACTAAAAAAATTATATGATAAATGTAAAATAAAATCGTATTTAGGAAATAAGTGGTATAATATGTAGAATATGTTTTTTATATATGAACTATATATCATAGAAAACATTACTTTTAGCATCTTTTGGCGAAAAAAAGTGCAATTTAATTCCTATTAAGGAGAATATATGGAAGTTGATATTTTACAATCACTGACAGAGTATATTGCAATGATGAGTTGTTTGTATCGTTTAGCTCATCATCGTCCTATTCTTAAAATACAAAGTATAATAGCATTAATAATGAATTTTATAGGTATTCTTGTTTGTACATATTATTATGGTATGGCAACAAAAATATGCGCATATATTTGCGTTATATGTTTCACAAAATATTTCTTTGAGATTACTTGGAAAGAAGCCATAAAAGGTTTTGGTTGTACAGCAGTGCTTATAACAGGTTTGCAAATATTATTTTATATATTGATAGGAAGTCAATTTGTACAAATATATCAAGTGAGCACAGTAGGAATCATTGAGAATTGTATAATTATTTTTCTATTTGCAATTTGGAAAAGAAGATACACAGAAGCAGCTATTAAGACGATAATATGGTTCAAAGAAAGTATTTATATTATTGTGTTTTGCCTCTTCTTTTTCTATTTCTTTTACATGTATAATAAAATAGAGCAGTTAAGTCCACAAATTATTATGCAGACTTTTTTATGTCTAATAGGTATCATTCTGGTCGCAATGTTATGGCTTATTACTGAAAAAGAGAAGAAACGGAAAGTGGAAGAATTGCGGGTGTATGAGCTGTACACCAAATCATTTGAAGAAACGATTGCAGCAATTCGGATGAAGCAGCATGAATTCAAAAATCATATTAATGCGATTGTGTGTATGCAATATACGATAGAAGATGAGGAAGAACTCAAGATGACACAGATGAATTACTGTCAGGAAATATTAAAAGACAATTCATTGAACGACCTTTTAAAAATAAAAATGTCTCCAGTTATCGTTGGTTATTTATATTCAAAGTTTGCGTTTGCCGTTGAGAAAGGAATTCTGGTGAGCTATGATATTCAGGATATTTCCTTGGAGGAGCGCATCGCAGTACATAATTTGATTGAGATTATTGGTATTTTGTTTGATAATGCAGTGGAAGCACTAAGTATTAGTGAGGAAACAGAGAAAAAGATCTATGTAAAAATTGGAGTAAACAAATCAGGCACATTCTTTATAGAAATAGCCAATACAAGCAGAGAGTATCGTTTCGCAGAAATGGCAGCATTTTTTGAATATGGAAACAGTACAAAAGGTGAAGATAGAGGAATTGGTCTGTATCAGGCAAAGCAAATAGCTGAGAAAAACAATGGAACGATTTCTGTAGAAAATATTGTACAGGATGGAATGACCTATATCAGTTTTAAGGTTCTGTTTCAATAGGAAAAATGTAGATAATTAGCGAAAAATGCCATTTATTTACGTAAAAACACATTTTTTGTCTCAAAATGCCGAAGCATCCTATAAATATTTTATAATAATAACGGTCTTTTAATTTTTGTAAAAGGATTATCTGGGGTGCATCGTTTGAAAGCAGATTTTCAAATGATTGATTGGCATGCGTACAATATGCGCAGGGGGATAAAAGATGAAGAAAGAAAATGTAAATCCAATCTATATTGAAGCAGGAAAAAGAATTTGTCAGCTTCGGCAGAGCAAGAAGTTATCAAGAGATCAGTTTGCTGCGATGGCGCAGATTTCTGATAAATTTTTATATGAAATTGAGAGTGGCAGAAAGGGGATTTCAGCAGCAAATTTATTAAAGATTGCAAATGTATTGGGTGTGAGCTGTGATTATATTTTGACAGGTCAGTGCGTGAAAGGAACCGATGACAACATGTCAGATATTGTTTCTTTATTTAAGGACAGAGATGTACCAAAAGTGAGCAAATTGCTGAATGCAATTGCAGAGATGATATAGAAACGGTCTAAGTCAAACTGAGGGTAAAGAAAAAGTTGTAGGGGCCATGATTTGAAAGATGCATATATTATAGTAAAACATTTTGGGTAAAATCATGGATAATACTTTTTTAGCACAAATTACAAACGGGACTGTAGAACGTGTTGAGTCGAACAGAAATGGTTCTTTTGTATTGGTTTCCTATACAGAATGTCCTCATTGTGATAATGGAAATCAGATGATGCGGCTCAATGTAGGAGAAAATACGGTTATTTTAGATGAAGCTGGAAACAGAATCCCTCTGACAGATTTGAGAAAGGGTATGACCGTAAACGCTGCATTTTCGCTTGCATCAACAAGAAGTATTCCGCCGCAGTCATCAGCATACGTTATACAGGTGGTGCAAAGTCCCCAAAGGGATCAAGTGACAATTGGCAGAATTGTTGATGTAGACAGACGAGGCAGAATTCTGACTACAATCAGTGACGGAAATTTGTCGTCTGTTATTCGATTTCATGTTCCAGAAAATGCACAGATATTGAATGCTTTTGGCAGGCCAATGAATTTTTCGGGTCTGGTTCCGGGATTGCGTGTCAGAGTGCGTCATGCGGCGTTTATGACAGCGAGCATTCCCCCACAGACGACCGCCTTTGAAATCAGAGTGATTCGATAAGATACAAATCGTTTTTGATGAGCAGGGGAAACAGTCTCCCCTGCTTGGCTGAAAGTGTGAGTTAGAAAGTGTATGAAAAAGCTCAATTTTGCGAAAAATCTTCGAGTGTACGGAATGTGTAGCCCATTTCTTCCCATTTTGTCAGCAGTTCATCGAGAATTTCACCATTTGTTTTGGAGGTACTGTGCAGAAGTACCACTGCGCCTGGATGAATGCGCCCAATAAGTTTTTCAAAGGCTTCCTCTTTGCTAGGTTGTTTGTCTTGATACCAATCTACATAGGCAAGACTCCAAAAGAAGGTATGATAGCCCATTTCGTCTGCCATTTTGAGATTATTTGTGCTGTATTTTCCCTGTGGAGGCCGATAAAAATGTGCCAGTTCTTGCCCAGTAATTTCTTTAAATTTATTTTCTACGTCTTTCATCTCTTTTTCAAACGATTCTTTGGAGGAAATCGAAGACATATCTAAATGGTGATAGGTATGGTTTCCAACGAAATGTCCTTCATCAACCATTCGTTTTACGATTTCTGGTGCAGATTCTAAGTAATGTCCCACAACAAAAAAGGTTGCAGATACATTGTGCTTTTTTAGAGCGTCTAAGATTGGTTCTGTGTTTCCGTTTTCATATCCGGCATCAAAAGTCAAATAAATAACTTTCTCCTTGTTGTCTCCAACATAGTATGCATTATATTTTTTTAGTTCCTCTGCAGAGGCGTTGCCGGTAGGCTGGCTGCCTTCAGCACCAAATCCCAACCCCCAATTTTCAACAGAGACGGAATTTCCGCTTGCAGGTGTCGCCCAGGTATCTATTTTTTCGTATTTAACATATGCGATTCCTCTGCCGAAGAGAAAAGCGCTAATCAGGAGCAATATCAGTGGCATTACTTTTTTCAGATTGATTTTCTTCATAAACAGATTCTCTTATTTTTTTATAATAATCTTATTTTCATTCTATGAAAAAATGCCTGTCTGCTTTATAATTATATGAAAAGATATCATGGCAAAAAGCGATGCGTTTCATAATTGTATGAAAAAGCAGGACTTTGAACTCGAAAATATAAGAAAATAGCCCGAACAGGGCGGATTTCGAATGTTTTTGGATTTTGAAAGGCAGGAAGTTTATGAATCAGTCAGCATTTGAAAAAATATATGAGGTAGTAAAGCAGATTCCATATGGACAAGTGGCGACGTATGGACAGATAGCTGCAATTGCCGGAAATAAGCGGTGGGCGAGAGTCGTAGGGTATGCGCTGCATGCAAATCCGAATCCGGATGAAATTCCTTGTTACCGTGTCGTAAATAAGGAAGGAAAAGTTTCTGATGCGTTTGCATTTGGAGGCGGCAACCGCCAAGTTGCACTTCTCAAAGCAGAAGGGGTAGAATTTATTGATGGGCATGTAGATATGAAACGATATCAATGGGAACGTCCAGGTTATTAGAAAGGGTTAAGGGTTTTGAAATGATTTACTTATCACATTTTGAATTTCCAGATAGAGAAGCAGAATATAATGTTACAATGAATGTGCAAAGGACATGTTATGATACCTTTTATCCCTTTCAAGTTTTGTCGAAACACCAGTTGCGGATGCTCGATTTTGAACCTGTGACAATTTTGTATGGCGGAAATGGTTCTGGAAAAACAACTGCCTTGAATGTGATTGCGGAGAAGTTAGGGCTTAGACGGGATACATTGTATAACCGCTCGAATTTTTTTGAAGATTATACACGAATGTGTTCATTTGAAACCATTGGGAAAATACCAAAGGTCAGCCGAATTATTACGAGTGATGATGTGTTTGACTTTATGCTGAATCTAAGAAGTATCAACGAGGGAATTGATCAGAAACGAGAGGAGCTGTTTGAGGAATACCAGGAAGCAAAGTATTCACGTTTTCAAATGCGTTCCTTGGAGGATTATGAGCAGCTAAAAAAGGTAAATTCTGCGCGGCGCAGCACACAGTCAAAATTTGTCCGCGGTAATTTGCAGAACAATATAAGAGAGCATTCCAATGGGGAGAGTGCATTTCTTTATTTTTGTGACCAGATAAAAGAAGATGGATTGTATCTGCTCGATGAGCCGGAAAACAGTCTTTCACCAGAAAAACAGCAGGAATTGCTGCGTTTTTTGGAAGATTCGGCCCGTTTTTTTCACTGTCAGTTTGTTATTGCCACACATTCGCCGTTTCTGCTCTCTATGAAAGGCGCAAAAATTTATGATTTGGACGAAGAAATTGTGGATATAAAACGTTGGACAGAACTTGGAAATGTGCGTGCATATTATGAGTTTTTTAAAAAGCACGAGGCACAGTTTGAGTAATCGATAAAGAACATAAGTTTGATATTGACAAATAAAATCATCTTGTTTAGTATAGAGGGGAAAATGATATATAAAAACCAGGGTCTGTCTTTGAAAGACAGGATTGCATGAAGTAGAAAAACGTCCGGAATTTTGTACACTTCAATCAAAGGAAGTATTGAATAAAAATTTCCGATGGCATTAATTTGATAACATAGAGAAAAAATGGAGAAAGAACATGGATTTGACAAAATATTTTAAGAGTATCGTTGAGCAGGACAGATGTGCAGTGGTTATTTGCAATTTAGAGCATGACATTATTTATATGAATCCAGCAGCGATAGAACGATATAAAAAGAGCGGCGGAAAAGCATTGATAGGGAAAAGTATTTTGGTCTGTCACAGTCCGCAGTCTGGGGAATTGATTCAGAAGGCGGTTTTGTGGTTTGCAGAGAGCAAGGAACATAATTTAATTTATACGTTTCACAATGAAAAAGAGAATAAAGATGTGTATATGGTTGCGCTGCGCGATGAAGATGGAACGTTAATCGGGTACTATGAGAAACACGAATACCGAAATGCAGAGACAATGGAGCGTTACAATTTTGGTGAAAAAATACAATAATTTGAGATAAGGAGAACAGAGTATGGTAAAGCATGTAATATTATGGCAGCTAAAGGATGAACTTTCTGATAGTGAAAAAGCAGAGGTAAAAGCGGGTATCAAGGAAGGGCTTGAGGCGCTTAAAGGCAAGATTCCTGGTCTTATTGATATTAAAGTGGAGATTCACCCACTTTCTACTTCTAATGCAGATGTGATGCTTGATTGCTCTTTGGAGGATGAGGAATCTCTCAAAGGTTATGCAGTTCATCCAGAACATGTGGCAGTAGCAGATAACAAAGTACGTCCTTATACGAAAACTAGGGTATGTATGGATTTTGAAGTTTCGTAGTGAGGTGCTAATATACTTGTTACAATTCACACTTACGCCAGATTTCTCATATACTTACAACGATTTCGGTGTGAATTGCAACAATTGATGCACACAAAATGCTAAAAAGCACGCATTTTGGCGCTTGCTCCGACGCCATGCAGCAAGTGCATGGCGCGGGTGTGAAAAGTAACATATACAACTATTATTCTAAAAAAGTGCAATTTAAGGGTTGCACTTTTTTGAATGCTATGATAATATGTATTGCAGTGACGCACAAATGTCCTCATAGGGGAAACATAAAAGATGTTTTCGATATTGTAGGAAACGATAATTGTGTGAATGATTGAACCGCCAAAAGTGGCGTAGGGGATTAATATAAGGTAGAAGGAAATGATGATCATATGGATAAAACAACAGCTTACTTCGTCGTTAGGAAGAGAGCGTTACCAGAGGTGCTTCTAAAGGTGGTTGAAGTAAACCGACTTTTGGAGACCAATAAGGTATTATCAGTACAGGAAGCAGTTGAACGTGTGGGCATCAGCAGGAGCTCTTATTATAAATATAAGGATGATATCTTTCCGTTTCATGATTCTGCAAGGGGTAAGACGATTACTTTTGCATGCAGCATGGACGATAAACCAGGGCTTTTGTCGGATGTGTTAAAGGTAGTGGCAGACTTTGGCGCCAATATTCTTACCATACACCAGACAATACCGATTAACGGCATTGCGTCATTATCACTGAGCGTACAAATCCTTGACACGACGGGCGATGTATCAGAGATGGTGGCAGAAATAGAAAAAAGAAGCGGCGTGCACAATGTAAAAGTGCTGGGCAGGGAATAGGAGGACATAGGAAGATGGTTAAAGTAGCAATATTAGGATATGGTACTGTGGGAAGTGGCGTATTTGAAGTTCTCAAAAAGAATCAGGATATGATTGCAGATAAGATGAATGATAGAATAGAGGTTAAATATGTGCTTGATTTGCGGGAGTTTGAAGGCGATCCAGTACAGCAGATATTAGTGCACGATATTGATACGATTATCAACGATCCAGAAGTGTCGATTGTCTGTGAGACAATGGGCGGCGAGAGACCAGCATACGACTTTACAAAACGTGCGCTTGAGAGCGGCAAAAGTGTTTGCACTTCCAACAAAGAACTTGTGGAAAAGCATGGATGTGAACTCTTAAAAATTGCAAAAGCACATCAGTGCAGTTATTTATTTGAAGCGAGTGTTGGCGGCGGAATTCCAATTATTAGACCTCTTCGCACATCTCTGGTGCAGGAGGATATCTTATCAATTACAGGAATTTTAAATGGAACAACGAATTATATACTCACCAAGATGGAAACAGAAGGACTGGCATTTGAAGATGTACTCAAAAGAGCGCAGGAAAAAGGATATGCAGAACGAAACCCAGATGCGGATATTCTTGGCTTGGATGCATGTCGAAAAATTTCGATTCTTACATCACTTGCATATGGCAAAAATGTAGATTTTCAGGATATTACAACCGTTGGAATTACAGCGATTTCGGACAAAGATTTTCTCTATGCCAAAAAGATGGGGGCAACAATTAAACTTTTTGCCAAAAGTGTGAAAAAAGACAAGAAACATTATGCAATTGTAGCACCTTTTATAGTAAAGCCTGAAAATCCGCTTTATGCAGTAAAGGGTGTATTTAATGCGATTCTCATAAATGGCAACATGGGCGGAGAGACGATGTACTATGGAAAGGGAGCAGGAAAGCTCGCGACTGCAAGCGCAGTTGTAGCAGATGTGATTGACTGTGCAAAACATGAAGGAAAGCATCTTGCAGTGAAGTGGGACGATGAAAAATTAGAAATTTCTCCAATTGACGGCGCTGTTAGAAGATTTTTTGTGCGCATGGAGCAGACACCACAGGAACAGATAGAGGCAGTGTTTGGAGAGGTTTCAATGTTTGCGGATGTTGTGCCTGGCGAGTGTGGCTTTGTGACGGAAGAGATGACAGAAGCAGCATATCAGGAAAAAGCAGGACAATTCGGGAACATTTTGTCAATGATTCGAATAAATTAGGTTATACTCATGACAGATGAAATCTGCCATGAGTATAGCGCCAGCCGCAGCCGCGAAGCGGCATAGTTCCTTATGCGGCTGTGTGCATAACTTTATACTGAGCGGTCAGTTTTTTTCGGCCGCCAGTATAATATCGGATATTGTGGGGCATGAGAAAGGAAAGCATATAAAATGAAAAAGGTAGTTAAATTTGGTGGTAGTTCGCTTGCGAGTGCAGAACAGTTTGTGAAAGTTGGAAATATTATTCATGAAGATGAAGACAGGAAGTTTGTTGTACCATCAGCACCCGGCAAACGTTTTGATGAGGACACAAAAGTGACAGATATGCTCTATGCATGTTATGCGCTTGCAGAAAGAGATCATAGTTTTAATGCGGAGATGGCACAGATTGAGAAAAGATATCAGGAAATTATTGATGGGCTGAAAATTGATTTGGATTTGTCGACGGAGTTTGACAAGATCATTGACAATTTCAAGAAAAAAGAAGGTCCTAATTATGCTGCCAGCCGCGGAGAATACCTCAATGGTATTATCATGGCAAAGTATCTTGGCTATGAGTTTGTCGATCCTGTAGAGGCAATTCGCTTTAATGAAGCAGGGGTGTTTGATGCAGAGATGACACAGAAGCTGTTGTCGAAGAGGCTTGAAAATGTAGAAAGAGCAGTTATTCCAGGTTTCTATGGTGCGATGGAAGACGGCAAGGTAGTGACGTTCTCAAGAGGAGGTTCTGACATTACAGGTTCGATTGTTGCAAAAGCGATACAAGCTGATGTATATGAGAACTGGACAGATGTATCAGGGTTTTTGATTGCAGATCCACATATTATAGACAATCCTGAGAGTATTGATACCATTACGTATGGTGAGTTAAGAGAACTTTCTTATATGGGTGCAACTGTACTTCATGAAGACGCGATTTTTCCTGTCAGAAAAGAAGGAATTCCTATCAATATTCGAAATACCAACAGACCAGATGATGAGGGAACTTGGATTGTAGGGCATACTTGCAAAAAGGCAAAATATACCATAACAGGGATTGCTGGCAAAAAAGGGTTTGCATCTGTCAGCATTGAAAAGGATATGATGAACTCAGAGGTTGGTTTTGGCAGAAAAGTACTTCAAGTTTTTGAAGAGTACGATATTTCCTTTGAACATATGCCGTCTGGAATTGATACGCTAAGCGTGATGGTGCATCAGTCTGAGTTTGCTGATAAAGAACAGAACATACTTTCTGGAATTAATAAGGCAGTAAGTCCTGATAGTATTGAAATTCAATCCGATCTTGCTCTGATTGCTGTAGTGGGACGGTGCATGAAGTCGCAGAGAGGTACTGCGGCCAGGATTTTTGCAGCGTTATCACATGCGAATGTCAATGTTCGAATGATTGACCAGGGCTCTAGTGAACAAAATATCATTATTGGTGTGGAAAATGAAGATTTTGAAACAGCCATTAAGGCGGTTTACACGATATTTGTGGATACAAGGATATAAAAACAATTAAGATTTGAAGTTTGATAAACTTATATGAGAGAATAGCGATTGAACAGGCAATATCTGCTGCGGATAACGTGTTATTGATACGATGTCCGCATAGATTTTGCCTGTAATCATGTGGAAAAATATTGAGATATGCCCTGCTCAAAAAATTTCGTTTTATGTTTCAATGGTCCACACGGTCACAATTTTCTATTAAGTAAGAAAGAAAAGGAGTATGGATGAGCAACGCAATAGAAGAAAAATTACAGGAAAATAAAATGGGCGTTATGCCTGTTAATCAATTACTATTAAATATGTCACTGCCTATGATGATTTCTATGCTCGTACAAGCGCTGTATAATATCGTAGACAGTATCTTTGTGGCCAAGCTTAGTGAAAATGCACTTACGGCCGTATCACTTGCATTTCCGATACAGACGCTTTTGATAGCGGTTGGCGCTGGAACAGGTGTAGGGATAAACTCATTGTTGTCAAAACAATTGGGGGAAAAGAATTTCAAGCAGGCGAACAAGACTGCAATGAATGCTATTTTTTTGGCGGTTCTAAGTTATTTTGCCTTTGTGATTATAGGGATTGTGGCTGTCAAACCCTTTTATGCAAGTCAGATTAAAAATGCAGACCCAGAGATTTACACAATGGGAGTACAATATTTGACAATTGTGTGTGTATGTTCTTTTGGGTTGTTTGCACAGCTTATTTTTGAAAAACTTCTACAATCAACGGGAAAGACGCTGTATTCAATGATTGCGCAGGCCACAGGCGCCATTATCAATATTATACTTGATCCAATATTAATTTTTGGGCTTTGCGGGATGCCAAAACTCGGTGTTGCGGGAGCGGCAGTTGCTACAGTTATTGGACAGATTGCAGGAGGAATTTTTGGACTGATATGTAATCTAAAGAAAAACAAAGAGATAACGCTTTCTATAAAGGGATTTAGGCCGGACGGGTATACAATTGCCAACATCTATAAAGTTGGTGTACCGTCAATTATTATGCAGGCGATAGGTTCTGTTATGACGTATAGTATGAATATGATTTTAATTACTTTTTCGTCAACTGCAACTGCGGTGTTTGGAATTTACTTCAAACTGCAAAGCTTCTTTTTTATGCCAGTAATTGGTTTGAACAACGGACTGATACCAATTATTGCATACAACTATGGTGCAGGCAGAAGAAGCAGAATGATAAAGGCGATTAAATGTAGTTTGGCATATGCATTTTTGCTGATGTTTGCGGGTTTTGTCGTATTTGAAAGCATTCCGACGGTATTGCTTCGGATGTTTGATGCCTCAGATGATATGATTGGAATGGGGGTATTGGCGCTGCGCATCATTGGTGTGCATTTCCTTGTGGCATGGTTTTGCATTATTTCTAGCGCTGTCTTTCAGTCGCTTGGAAATGGTGTGTATAGTTTGATAGTGTCTGTTGCAAGACAGTTGGTGGTTCTTTTGCCAGTGGCGTTTATTCTTTCCAAGATTGGCGGATTGGATGCTGTATGGTGGGCGTTTCCTATCGCAGAAATCATGTCCGTCTGCGTGTCAGGGTTCTTTATGATAAATATTTATAAGAATGTAATTCGAAAAGTGCCAGATAATGTTTAAAAAATTGAGCGTGTTTGCGCTCAATTTTTTGACGATATAGGAAATTGCAACAATAGTTTGTAGATTAATGGTTCGTTAACGACTCCTGCGGGTCTGGATAAAATATGCAGTCACTAAAGGCATAGCGTACACGATGGGAAGCGCGTAGCGGATATTGTCATAAATAGCAGGTCCGGCAAGAACAACCAGATTGCTTATCAGGACGGGAATTGTAATCCACATAAATCCTTTTTGGCGGTCATGAACAGCAAATATTATCAGATACATTAAAAGGATGTTGTACACTGCAATATTAGAGAAGGCACCAGATATCGGTAGCGAATGCAAAAGCTTATAGAAGCTTATCCGAGTGTCATTTGCTTTGGCAAATGTCATAGTCTGTGCGGCGCCTACGTTGTTCATAAATTCATGGTCGTAAAAGTAATCTACATAGGTGGAATAATAAAATCTGCTGTTTTCCTGCATGGGATAAACCAGATAATAATTCTGATTTAGCGTAGCTTCAAAGTAGGTCATTGGGTGTCTGAAAAATTGTTTCAGCCAGACTTTAAAATATGCTGCCCAGTCTTGGGCGGTTGCCGTGTACTGAAATCGCGCCTTGACAGGGTCGGAAATGCCAGGCTCATAAACACCAGCAAGTGCATAGTAATCAATCACAGTATCAATAATAGCTTTTTCTTCTTCGGGAGTTTCTTCACCATAGTATTTTGCATATCTTGCAGTTTGTTGGAAAGGAATAGAAAGCGCCTCCCGCATACTTTCCCCCTTTTGAACAGTCACATGATATTGATGAATCACAATATTTGAAATGCCGTTTGCAATCAGTAAGGGCAGTATTAACAAAAAACCATAAAATGCAATGCTCTTTTTAGAAAAAGCAGGTTTTTTGAAGATGCATCTGAAAAGTAAGTAGATACCCATTACATACAGAATATATTTTCCATTGTGCCGGAACAAAATCATTGCAATATTGGAAGAGAAAAACAGTCCAATATGCACAGGTGATTTCCAATATTGTTTCCAGTCAAGATGCAGATACACAAGTTCAACAAGATAAAGTAAAACTGCAAAAGAATAAGGAGTGTCTTTGACAATTGTAGTGATATAACTGGTATAATAAGGTGATAAAGCGGCAATCAAAAATGACAGTATGGTAAGCCAATAAGGCGCCTTTAGCAATTGAATGGTATAGAGCACATAAGCCATAATGGCAGCACAGAGAAGTGTCTGTAGCATGGTCCATAAAAAGAAGCCTGTATTAATACTGCCAAGTGAGATTCCAAAGGATGCAAACCATCCAATTAAAACTGTAAAAAATGGGGGATGATGGGCTGTAAATTCAGACCAGCCAAAAAATTGATGCAAAGAATCCCATACATCGCTTTCTATACTTGCCGGATGTGACAGGATGGTGTTTGGTATCCAGACAATAAGGACTAAAAGAAACCAAAACAGGTAAGGATGTGTATGAGAAAAAACAGCAAAAACAGCCTTTTTTTCAGGCAATTCCTGCAGTTCCTTTTGAGAGGATATAAACAGATACAAAATATTTCCAATGCTGTTTAATAAATGTGCAGCCCCTATCACATACAGAATGCTTTTTACCACTTGTCCAGGAGAAGAATATAAGCTTGTAAGGGTGTTGTCAATCTGGAAGCCTTCAGAAAAAAGCCATAAAAAGGCAAGAATCAAGTTACAGATGTATTGTGCACGGATTTTGCTTTTTGACAGCTCATTGATCTTCAAGGTAATAAAATAAAAAGCCAGCGCGATAATTGTCGTTGCAAAAAAATCAAGAGTGATGCTCTGCCTTAAATTTTCTGTAATGTTGTAGAGAACACCTGCATCATTCTGAATTTCGGGTACTTCAAACTTTAGATTGAACATAAGTGTTGTACAGAAGCACAGTAGTACAGTGAATGCATTTTTAATAAGAAAACGGCCTTTTTCCATAATTATATACTCCTCTATGAATAATCCATGTCTTTTAGTATAGCATAGCCCAGCCAATAAATGTCAAGGATATGTTGGAAAAGTTTATAAGGTGAAATTTCTTGACACAATATAGATGTTGGTATAAAATTCGTGTAACACTAGTGTGAGAAGAGTTTCTAACTGCTTACAGCAAAGGCTGTTTCGCAGAGAAACTCTAAGTCTGCATAGCAGACTTTTCTCACACCGAAAAACGCTAAAAACAGGCGTTTTTCATTCGTTGTACGCCTGCTGAAGCAGGCAGAGGGGAGTAGCGTGATAATAGCGATAAATTATGCAGACAAGCATTTTGAGAAGGCGCAGAAGTTAAATTTGGAGACTGCCATAAAATGGGGAGCAGATAGAACGATAGCATATACCCCTGATGATATTGACGCAGATTTTGTGAAAAAAAATAAAAAAATATTAAGCGAAAAAAAAGGAAATGGCTTGTATCTTTGGAAACCGTATTTTTTGAATAAAGCGTATAGGGAATTAAAAGATGGAGATTATTTGATATATACAGATGCAGGCTCTATATTTATCAATAAAATACAATATCTGATTGACTGTATGGAGCGGGAAAAACTCGATATGATGGTGTTTTCTCTGCAAAAAGAAATGCTTGAGAGAAAATATACAAAACGTGATGCCTTTGTGCTGATGGGGTGTGATAACAAAGCCTTTACGGATACGCCGCAGTCTATTGGCGGGTATGTTGTTTTGAAAAAATCTGCTTTTGTTGAAAAATTTATTGCAGAAGATTTGCAATATGCGCAGGATGAGCGTATGATAACAGAGCAGGAAAATACGCAGGGACTGGAAAATTACCCTGATTTTGTGGCGCATAGGCACGATCAGTCGATATGGTCGTTAATGTCAAAAAAATATCATATAAAGCGTTTTCGGGACCCTTCGCAGTTTGGGCTTGTCAATCATTATGAAAATGACGTAGAGCAGCGCAGCACATTTCCGCAGATTATTGACTCACATAGAATCAATGCAGGTTCGCTTCGGGAATTACAATGGAAGCGCAGCAAAGCAGGAAAACTAATACAGCGAATAAAAAATAAACTGCATCATCATTAAGCAGTGATAATAGAGGTTTGAGGCATGGACAAAGACTTGCAGAAAAAATGGCAGCGCTATGAGCGAAAATGGCGTTTTCGAGATTTTTATTTTAATAAAATTTTGCGTAGGCATGGAATTTTAAAATATTTTCACAGAGAACCTGTGATGCTGCATTATGCGAATCGATGGATTCTGTCCAAAAAGAAAACAAATGATTATATTTATAATTTGATTTTGTCGGATAAGCCATTTATGGTATGCAGATTTGGAAATACAGAGCTTCAAACGGTTGTCGGAAACCTAAAAGTAAAGATTATGGGGCATTCTCAAGAGACGGATGCGTATTTGGATAAGTGGTTTACAAGGCTTGGAAATGGGGCAGGTTTTTTTCCTGTTGATTATCAGCTTTTGGATCGATTTACAGAATGTATTTTGAACGCCTATCAGCAGGCGGATTTACTAGCAATGTGGCATCTGAATATGGAAGATTTTGTGATTGATGAATACAAACCACAGGTTGATTTGACGTATCTGTTTTGGATAGAGCCGTGGCTTGCCGACAACAGACCGTGGTCAGCCGCCTTGAAAGGGAAAAAGGTTTTGGTGATTCATCCTTTTGAAGATACCATACAAGCTCAATATAAAAAACGTGAAAAAATATTTCCGGGTACGGATATTCTCCCTGAATTTGAATTAAAAACATTAAAGGCAATTCAAACAATTTGTGGTGAGCGGGATGAACGGTTTGCGGACTGGTTTGAAGCATTGGAATATATGTATCAGGAAGCATTAAAAATAGAGTTTGATGTGGCAATTATAGGGTGTGGGGCATATGGAATGCCGCTTGCAGGCAAATTAAAACAGGCGGGCAGAAAGGTTATTCATTTGGGCGGTGCGACGCAGCTTCTTTTTGGAATCAAAGGCAGGCGATGGGAAGACAACTATCCATCAAAGATAGCGACATGCTTTAATGAACATTGGACCTATCCGCTGGATGCAGAAAGACCCCAAAATGCCAGTACTGTAGAAATGGGATGTTATTGGAAATAGGAGGATTCATCGTTGTGGGAAACAATAGTACACTATTCCTATTTATTTTAATATTTGCCTGTATTTCTGCTTTTTTGTGGACGAAACTAGGGAAAGAAAAACAAGATACCAGGAATGCGGGGGTGCTTTTAAGGGCAGTTCTGTTTTTCTTTTGCTGTGATTTTTTCATATTATCTGTGATAAAATGGTATCTGGGAAATGGAGAGGACACATTATTTGAAAGTTTCTGGGATATTGAACCAAGAACATATCTTCATTATGGAATACCGCTTGCGGTAGTGAGTATTATAGAACCCTTTGTATTAAAATTAGTGGGAACGACCATTGCCAAACATTTGATAGAAGTATTTAGCGTTCTTATTTTTGGAGGAGCCTTTATTGGTTTTTGGCTCATGGGCGGAATCAGTAATATAGTCTACTGTATTTTGTATGTCGCGTGCATAGTATTGTCCTTTGCGATGGCAATACTGTATCGTCAGGCATTTTCGTACTATTCGCTGAAAGAGTCTCGGATTGTACTAAAAATGGCGCTTCCAGCAGTCGGAGCATGGTTTTTTATGCATGGGGTGTATCTGCCAAATGAACTCTATCTTCATAATATGGGCGATTTTGCAGGCGGATTTGGAGGTTTTTTTCTGATTTTGATTGTGTGTACGCTGGCGCTTGTCGTTCTCTTTGCTGCTGCACAGATTTTTTTGCTGCCTAAGTGGGCAGTCAAAGGATCGAATCTTTTGATTGCTGCAATGACAATTATGGCATATGTACAAAATCTTTTTTTGAATGGAAAACTAGCTGTCTTAAATGGAAGTGAGCAGACATGGCCTTTTGCTGCAAAAGCGGCTAATGCTGCTGCTTGGATTTTGGCAGTGATAGTTCTTTTGGCGCTAGGCTATCACAAGAAAAGCACAATAAAGCTCTGGATGGGAATTTGCATCTATATTGTTTTGATTCAGGCAGCAACATTGGGATATCTTGTGGTTACTGCGGATTTTTCAGAAAAATCCCAGAGTGCAGCGCTGACAACACAACATTCTTTGGAACTATCAGAAGGGAATAATGTGCTGGTTTTTGTGCTTGACCGGCTTGAGAGCAAGTGGACGCAGGAACTTATGGATATGGAGCAAGATTTCTTTGAGCCATTATCCGATTTTACTTTTTATAGAAATGCCACATCGCAGTTTGCAGATACTAGAACTTCGATACCATATATGTTGACAGGAACAGAGTGGCAGGAAGGAATGGGGAATGAATACGGCAGATATGCTTATGAAAACAGCACATTCCTACAAGATGTAAAGAAAAAGGATTTTGATATTGGGATTTATACAGATATTGGAAATACTTCAGAACAAATATACGATCTTACTTCAAATTATAAGACAGGGGTGCGCAGGTCGTACAAATTTTGGGACACCTTTGCAACTATGTGGAACTGTGCAATGTATCAGACAGCGCCGTTCTTAGCAAAATCTTCTTATGCGTATTATACAAGCGATATCGCAGAAATGATTGACGAATTAGAGGTGTGGAGTACAGAAAATGATATTCCTTTTTATGAGCGCCTGAACAAAGAAGGACTTTCCATAACAAATGACTATCCAAATGCGTTTCGGTTTTATCATATGAGAGGGGCGCATGAGCCTTACTATTTGTCCGAGGATCTGAAATACAACAAGACAGGAAGAGATACCAATGTCTATTCCCAAATGAAGGGAAGCCTTCGGATTGTATATGCGTATTTGGAACAGCTAAAGGCATTGGGGTTGTATGAAGATGCAACAATTATTATCACAGCAGATCATGGACAGCAGACACAATTTGTTGAGGAAGCAGCAAAGCCGGATAAAACGCTGATGCCAACTTTGATGGTGAAGAAAGCAGGGGAGCATCATGACGCGCTTGTGTTGAACGAAGCGCCTGTTTCACACAGAGAATATCTGGCGACATTGTCCAAAACGATGGGGTTAGAGGTACAGAACTATGGAAATACTTTGGAGGAGGCACCTTTGATAAATGATGAGGAAAGAGTGTGCGTTTCCCTTTGGTATGGGCATATTATTAAGTTTACGATACGTGGAGATGCAAGAGATCTGGAGAATTGGAGCGCTGTAGAGATTCAGCCAAGGGAAGAGTCCGATTCGTAAGCAGGATACGATTATTAAAACGAAATGAAGAGGAATTATGCAGGAGAAAATCAAACAGGCAGTTAAAAATGAATTTTGCAAAAAGCGAATCCTTGTTTTGGGGGATTTGATGGTGGACGAATATATTTTGGGAAAGGTTAGCAGAATATCACCGGAAGCGCCGGTCCCTGTATTAAATTATAAAGGGCGGGAGCGAAACGCTGGCGGTGCATCTAATGTTGCACTGAATATGTATGCCATGGGCGGTCATATTGCAATTGCGGGCGTTGCGGCCAAGGATGAGAGCGGATTATGGCTGAGAGACTTTTTGGAAAATACAGGGATAGCCATTGATGGAATTGTTTCAGAAGATGGCAGAATGACAACATTGAAGACGCGTTTTGCTACAAAAGGGCAGCAGCTTTTGCGGGTAGATCAAGAGAATTGTGAAGGAATAGCAGACGTGACAAAGCAGAAATTGCTGCAGTATGTCACATCACATATTCATGAGTGGAGTGCTGTTGTACTGTCGGATTACTGCAAAGGAATCTTTGAAAGTCCGAAATTTGTTCAGGAACTGATTGGTATTTGCAACAAAAATCATGTGATTGTTACAATTGACTCCAAGAGCCGCAATATATCCGCTTTTGAGAATGCAGATTTTGTAAAACCCAATAACCTCGAATTAGAGAATGCGGTTGATATTAAGATTACAGATGAAAATTCTTTCGATCAGGCTGGGAAAAGATATCTTGCAGTTTCAAAGGCAAAAAGCATTATTGTCACAAGAGGAGCCAATGGAATTTCTATTTTTGAATCTGGGAAAGCACGCAGGGATTATGCAGCGAAAGCTGTACAGGTGTTTGATGTGACAGGAGCAGGAGATACGGTAATCAGTGCGGTGACACTTGGATTGGTGAGTGGTCTTTCTTTGGATGCATCGGTAGTACTGGCTAATATTGCAGCAGGGGTGGTTATTGGAAAGCGCGGAACCGCTACGGTTTCAAAAGAAGAACTTGTGAGGGAACTAAATGAAAAATAAAATTATTTGTTTGGAAGAGCTAACAGAACATGTGAAGGCAGAAAAAGCAAAGGGAAAACGAATTGTGTCAACAAGTGGCTGTTTTGATATTCTTCATGCAGGTCATGTCACTTATTTAGAGGAAGCAAGGCAAAAGGGAGATGTGCTGATTGTATTGCTCAATTCTGATAGTTCTGTGCACAAACTCAAAGGGGCAGCACGTCCAATTGTGCCAGAGGATGAGCGCGCTATTGTATTGGCTGGACTTGCATGTGTTGATTATGTATGCATTTTCTCAGAACAGACTCCCTGTGGTATCATTGAGCAAATACAGCCTGATATCGTGGTAAAGGGTGGAGACTATCAGGGAACATGGATACCAGAGATGGACAGTGTTGCAGCATATGGCGGCAGTGTAGTGTATGTGAGCATTGTAGATGGCTGCTCTACGACAAATATTATAAAAAAAATAGAAGAATTACAGGAGCGTTCTGTTAAGAATTGTGAGTAGGAATTAAAAAAGCAAAAGTTCTGCTGAAAAGGTTGTATTTGGGCGGAAGCGGAACTGAAAATAGGAGATTGGGATATGAGTATTATTGTTACCGGCGGTGCCGGATTTATAGGAAGCTGTATTGTGCGTGAACTCAATGATAGAGGGATAGAGGATATTATCATTGTCGATCATATAGCACAGACAGATAAATGGATGAATCTGCGAAATAAAAGATATACAAGATATATTAACAGAGATCTGTTTTTGAAAGAACTGCCCTCTTTTGCAGGAGAAGTTTCACATATTATTCATATGGGAGCATGTTCAGCAACCACAGAAAAGGATTTTGATTTTTTGTATCAAAATAATTTTGAGTATACGCAGGCTTTGTGGAAGTTCTGTGCAGAACAGCAGATTAGCTTTATCTATGCCAGCAGCGCTGCTACGTATGGGGATGGCTCAGAGGGTTTTGACGATGAGATGGATATCAAAAAACTGCGTCCTTTAAATGGATATGGCTATTCAAAACAATTATTTGATTTATGGGCAGAAAAGCAGTGCTTTGCGCCAAAACAGCATGTTGGTTTTAAGTTTTTTAATGTGTATGGACCAAATGAATATTTTAAGGGCTCAATGGCAAGTGTCATTTTTCATTCGTTTCAAAAGATTTCGCAGACAGGAGAGATGGGACTGTTCAAATCCTATAAAGAAGGATATGCAGACGGCGGGCAGCTAAGAGATTTCGTGTATATCAAGGATATCTGCAAAGTAATTCTATTTATGATGGATCATCCTCAAATAAGTGGACTATATAATCTTGGAACAGGTACAGCGCGCAGTTTCTATGATTTGGCGGCGGCGACATTTGCGGCGATGGGATTAGCCCCCAACATTAAATATATTGAAATGCCAGAAACATTGAGACCAAAGTATCAGTATTTTACGCAGGCATCTATGGACAAGCTGCGCAAAGCAGGTTATCAGGAGCCGTTTTATTCTCTTGAAGATGGCGCGCGCGATTATGTATGCAATTATCTTGCAAAAGAATATGAAATTTATTAGGCTCAGATTTTGAGCGGAGGTATGAATGCAGGAATATATCAAGACCAATATCAGAGAAAGTATGGAGGCAAAAAGACAGCTTTTAGAGGATACATCGCTGATAGAATCCATAGAACAAATAGCTGCACTTTGTATTGCGGCATATCAAAATGGCAATAAAATTCTAGTGTGCGGGAATGGAGGAAGTGCTTCCGATGCACAGCATATGGCAGGTGAGCTTGTCGGCAGATATCAGATGGAGCGTCGTGGGCTTCCGGCAATTGCACTTACTGCGGACGCTGCGGTAATGACAGCGCTTGCAAATGATTATCAATATCAAAATATTTTTGCAAAACAGGTGGAAGCGCTAGGGTCAAAGGGCGATATTTTATTTGGTATTTCAACAAGCGGCAATTCTGAAAATATTATTCAATCGTTCCAGATGGCTAAAAAAATGTATATCAAGACAGTTGGACTGACAGGACACACAGGCGGCAAACTAGGCGCCTGTGCAGATTATCTTTTAAATGTGCCATCAAAGCATACCCCTAGAATTCAGGAGATGCATATTTTGCTGATTCATACGCTTTGTGGATTAATCGAACGTGCACTTGCGGAGAAGAGATAGTGGCGCTTCTTTTGGGGGGATTTGCGCTGGGGGAGGCCGTTTATGGGTACAGAAAGAGAAAAATGGGTAGATATAGCCCGTGGATTTACGATATATCTGATGGTACTAGGACATTGTATACAATTTGCGACGCCGATTGACTATGATTATAAAGAAAATATGATTTTTTGTCTGATATATGGTTTTCATATGCCAATGTTTATGATTATTAGCGGATATTTGTTTTGGTATACATTGAATCGCTATAGCTTATGGAAGGGAATTATAGCAAAACTTAAAGGCGTTATGATTCCCTGTGCAGTATGGGGATTTGTTACATATCTATGCGAGATAATAGTACTTGGTTATGATGAAAAAAGCTTGTGGGGATACCTTAATTCTACAATATATTCTAACTGGTTTTTGTGGGCAGTTTTCTATTGTTCTTTATATGGGTTTATCACAAAATACGTTTTTCACAATCATCTTTTGGGCTATGGAATTCTGATTTTTATAAATTTTATAATGCCTGATATTGGGAATTATTCTGGAACCAGAAGAATGCTTCCATTTTTTCTACTGGGTATGTTGCTGAACCGTTATAAAATTTTTAACAAAATAAAAGAAAAGGATGAAACTATAATAATTCTGACATTGGGAATATGCTATCTGATAACGCTGAAACTCCATTGGATAGAGTTGATAACAGGTACAATAGGAAGTGCGTGTGTAATTTTATTTTTTTATCATTTCAGCAGACGATTTACTATGATAGTGTTACAAAAGCTTGGGCAGGTATCAATAAGTATTTATCTGTTTACAGGACTTGTTTTTTGGTTTTGGATAAAAGATTATTGTAGGATTTCGGAGTCTTATCGGTACTTGATAAAATCATCTTATGTTTTGGGGCTTTCGCTTGGATTAACATTAGCTGCTTTTTGTTTGAGCAAACTGTTTCAGAAAAATAGAATTGTTAGCAGACTTTTTATGGGAAGGTAATATTTGAGCAGGATAATGTTTGTGTCACGATATCATTTGCAAATGCAATATGTTTAAAACCGTACAGAAATGAGGGGAATAATGTATCAAAAGTTTGGAATTATGCTATTACTGATAGTATGCAGCTTGGGTTCTTCGCTTGTGTTTGTTTTGCTGAATCGGCATAAAAAAGAAGAAAGAAAACATGTTTTTTGGTTTTTTAGCTTTATTTTTGTATGGAATTTTTTTATTGTGTCAGCCATGAAATACTACCTGGGCTACCATAAGGAGAATTTAATCGAGAGCTTTTGGAATGCACAGGCGGCGACACTTTTACATTATGGCGTGCCGTTGCTGCTGATAAGTATTGCTTTGCCGTTTTTGATGCATTTTTTGTTTCGCGAATCTTTTGGGCAAATTGTGCGTTTCTTTGATTCTGCTTTATTCTTTCTGCTTTCATTTGCATTCTTTTTTGTCAGGAAGATAAACAACAAAGTATATTGTATCGCATTTCTTTGTGCTTTTGTGCTGACGACGGCTGCGATAGGCTTTTTGAGGAAAAAGGATGTGGAATGCATTTATGAAAGCGGAGTAAAAGAAGGAATTCAGAAAGCGCTTCCTGTATTGTTGTATTGGTTTATCACGGTGGTAATTTTTACGCCAAATGAACTGTATTTGAACAATGCGTCGGATTTTCCGATGTCTTATTGGTATTTTATGGGGAAACTTGTGCTGGCAGGTGTGCTTGTGGGCGCTTTGCTGCTTGTTTGTATGCTGGTGTATTTGACAAAAAAGCAGTTTGAATTATATTTAATCGGTTTGTTTTCGTTTTTGACGGCAGGATATATTCAGGGATTGTTTTTGAATGGAAATCTTGAAATTTTGGACGGAACAGCAAGCAATTTATGGAATGCTCCCAAAATAATCGGGAATTTGGTACTTTGGGTTATTTTGATTGGCGCAATCGTGGTTTTTTATCTGCGAAAATCACAGATGATTTGGAAAGTGATAAAAGCTGTAAGTATCTGGGTTATTTTGATACAGGCGGTATCTCTTGGCGTCATGATTGCTACATCAAAGGATACAGCCCCCAAAAGCGATATGGTATTTACAACAGAAGGTATGCTTGAAGTTGGAGCACAGAATAATGTGATTGTATTTATTCTGGATAAATTTGACGAGCAGTATCTAAATGAAATTTTGGAGGAGAATCCAGAGTTTCTTGCACCATTCAATGATTTTACACACTATACAAATGCAACAAGTGAATTTTCTCCTACCTATGACAGTATTCCATTTTTGCTTTCTGGCGCTGATTTTGTGGAAGAAAGTACAGTGGATTATGTGGAGTATGCCTATGAGAATGAGAATCTTTTGACCCAGATCCATGATGCGGGCTATGATGTTGGAGTGTATACAAATAAGCGATATGTTCCAGAGACGATGCAGGAGAAGATATCTAATTATAAAGAAGGTGTACCCAGAACATGCAGTACGAGCGATTTGTTTTCTTTGATGACACAGTGTTCCCGCTACAAGATGGCACCCTTCGCGGCAAAACAGTATTATATGTATGATACGAGCGATATTGAATTGCTTGTTGTAAGTGATGAAATTGTAAATATTGAAAATGATTTGCCGTTTTATCATCAACTGACAGAGGAAGGACTGCACATAAGCCAGAATGATTCGCAAGGAACTTTTCGGTTTATTCATATGCATGGCGGACATCCGCCTTATACCATGACAGAAGAATTTCAATATCTTGAATATGATTCCAGACGGGACGAACATTGGGGCAGCGGGATGTCACAGCGAAAAGGCGCGTTAAAAATTGTGTATGAGTATTTACGCCAGCTAAAGGAACTTGGAAAATATGAAGACGCACTGATTATGATCACAGCCGATCACGGCTTCACAGAAGTGCTCAGTGATGAAAATGGAACGATGAAAAGTATTTCTTATCCTATTTTGTTTGTAAAAGAGCCAGGTGAGACACATGATGAGATGGCGGTGAGCGTTGCGCCAGTAAGTCATGCCGATATGCTTGCAACAATTCAGAAGAAATTGGGAATACTGGTATCAGAGCCAACACTCAAAGAGATTGGAGAACAAGAGGAAAGAATTCGTTATATGAAGGTTTCCACACCGGGAGAATTTGAAAAATATGAAATCAACGGTGAGGCTGGAAGAATCGAGGACTGGCGCTTACTACACCGGTCAAAGAAAAATTTGGAATCTACGCATTAAATAAATATTAAAGAATCTTATTGAAGATTGCCAATTTCTTCCAGAGGTGATATAATCTGTTTGGTTTTATTGGACAAGCACAAATTCGCGGACTTTGAAAGGAGCATGGTTATAAAAATGAAAAAGGGCTTGAAAATTTGTAAATTTCTGTATTTCTTTACTTGTTTTTTTGTATTGTTAGGCAATACGTCGTTTGCCTATATCGATCCATCAGCGGTGACATATGTGATTCAGGCAGTGGCAGGCGTATTGATTGCACTCGGTGCTGCTGCGACGGTGTACAGGCATAAGATTATGAAGTTTTTCAGACAGCAGAAACGCAAAAAGGCAAAAAGGGATAAGAAAGCAGAGCAGGCAGAACAGGATATTGCCGGCAAAGAGGAATAATCGGAATGAGCGGCATAATTAGTTTTTTGGGAAGTATTCTCGGATGGCTGATGTATTTTAGCTATCATTGTCTGCACAATTATTTCTGGGCAATTGTATTTTTTACGTTCTTGACGAAGATCGTACTGCTTCCAGTATCACTGATGGTACAGAAGAATTCGATTAAAATGGTCAGGATGCAGCCGGAAATAAATTTTATCAAGGCAAAATATTTCGGTAATAACGATAAAATTTCAGAGGAGCAGTATGAGCTGTATAAAAGGGAGCACTATAAACCGCTTGCGGATTTGATTCCGCTTGCCCTGCAGCTTATACTGCTTATGGGCGTTATAGACGTGATTAACTACCCAGAGGTTCATATTTTCAGAGGAGCAGATGGTACACTTGACACGATGTTTGGAATGTTTGATTTGTCTGTGGTGCCTGCTCAGACAGGCGGCGTTTCTTATATGGTTCCTCTGTTGGCGGCGCTGTCAGCGTGGTTTATGTGCTTTATACAAAACAAAATCAATGTGCTTCAGTCAGAGCAGGGAAAAATCAATCAATATGGAACGATGATTTTGTCAATAGCGCTGTCTTTGTATCTAGGATTTTTTGTCAAGACAGGCGTGGGAATCTACTGGACATTCAGCAATCTTTTTTCTGTGCTGCAGTTATATTTTCTCAATATTGTGATGAATCCCAAAAAATATATTGATTATGATGCACTTGAGAAGAGCAGAAAAGAACTTAGGGAGGCAAGCCAGTTTCAGAAAGCGCAGAAGAAACTGTTTGCAAAAGACCCATACCGGAAGAAACAAAATGCCGATTACAAGCGGTTTTTTAAAGATTATGATATGCAGCTTGTGTTTTATTCTGAGAAGAATGGTTTTTATAAATACTATCAAAATATCATAGAAACACTGCTGGAGAAGTCTCATGTTGTGATTAATTATATTACAAGCGATCCCCAAGATAAGGTCTTTGAGATGGAAAGCGACAGATTCCGGCCGTTTTATATCGGAGAAAATAAGCTGATTGTATTAATGATGAAAATGGAAGCGGATATTGTTGTAATGACGACGCCAGACCTTGAAAATTTCCACATTAAACGTTCGCTTGTCAGGAAGGATAATGAATATATTTACGTGCCGCATGATGTGAACAGCCCCAATCTGACATTTAGAAAAGAGGCGTTGGATCATTTTGATACGATTTTCTCCTCTGGACCGCTGTGTACAAAGGAAATCAGAAAGCGGGAGGAATTGTATCAGCTTCCTCAAAAGAACATTATCGACTGGGGTTCTAGTGTGATTGACAATATGATTGCTTCTTATGAAACAATGGATATTGCAAATCACAAGAAAAAAATGATATTGATTGCTCCGTCATGGCAGAAAGACAATATCTTGTATTCTTGCATTGATGAGATTTTAACAGGACTTGACAATCAGGGCTATCAGATTATCGTGCGTCCGCATCCGCAGTTTGTCAGGCATGAGGAAGAGCGAATCAACCGACTTCGCGAGAAGTTTCATATGAACGAGCGGGATGATATGGAACTGCAGACTGATTTCTCATCAAATAGCACCGTGTATGAGGCAGATCTTGTGATAACAGACTGGTCGAGCATTGCATTTGAGTATGCATTTGCGACATTAAAGCCAGCGCTCTTTGTCAATACACCAATGAAGGTCATGAATGAGGATTATGAGGAGTTGGGAATTACGCCGATTGATATTGAGCTTCGGGACAGAGTTGGCAGAAGCATTGAGCTGGACAAACTTGATCAGATTGCAGAGGCAGTAGAGGAATTGCTTAACAGTAGTGCATTTTCAAAAGAATCTTTGCAAAAGATTCGAGAGGAATATTTATATAATATTGGAAACAGCGGTGCGGTTGGCGCAGCATATATTATGGAACGGCTTGCTTATTTCGAGAAAAAGCATGATGAGGAAGAGGATTAATATGTGCCGACAGACGCTGTTTGAGATGGATAGGAAAAGAAAGACGAGGGAATGATGATGACAGTCAAACGAAATATTTTGTTGAATCCAGGACCAGCAACAACAACAGATACTGTTAAGATGGCGCAGGTGGTTCCGGATATCTGCCCGCGGGAAAAAGAATTTAGTTCGATGATGAAGCAGATGCGAGAAGATTTGGTTCGCATTGTGCATGGTGATTTGGATAAATATACTGCGGTTTTGTTTTGTGGTTCAGGGACAATCAATATTGATATATGTATCAATTCCCTGCTTCCAGCGGACAAAAAGGTGCTGATTATCAATAATGGTGCATACAGCACGAGAGCAGCAGAAGTATGTGAATATTATAATCTACCATTTATCGATTTAAAGTTTCCTGTGGACGAGCTGCCTGATTTGAATAAGATTGAACAGGTATTGAAAGAAAATCCTCAAATAGCGCTTGTTCATACAACGCACAATGAAACAGGAACAGGAATTTTGAATCCTGTTCGAGAGATTGGTGCATTGGCGCACAAATATGGTGCAGTTTTTACGGTTGATACAACATCGACGTATGCGATGCGGCCGATTGATATTGAGAAAGACAATATTGATTTTTGCATGGCGTCTGCACAAAAGGGGCTTATGGCTATGACTGGGCTTTCTTTTGTCGTGGGCAACCGGCAGATCATCGAACAATCTGCTGCATATCCAAAGCGTTCTTATTATTGTAATTTGTATTTGCAGTATCATTTTTTTGAGGCAACAGGAGAAATGCACTTTACGCCGCCTGTTCAGACAATCTATGCGGCGAGACAGGCGCTTGATGAATATTTTGCCGAGGGAGAAGAAGCTAAGTGGCAGAGGCATCTAAGTGTATTTGAAGCAATTCATACAGGACTTGAGAAGCTTGGTTTTCAGGATTTAATAAAAAGAGAGCTGCAGGCTGGACTTGTTGTTTCTGTCAGATATCCTGATGATGCCAATTGGGATTTTGAAAAGGTGCATGATTACTGCTATGAGCGTGGATTTACGATATATCCTGGAAAAGTTTCCGGACAGAATACGTTTCGCCTGTGTGCACTTGGTGCAATTACTGCAAAAGATATTGAAGATTTTTTTGTAGTATTAGAGGAAGCGCTTAGAAAATATCAGATTCAGATACCGATTCGTTATGAGCATTAGGTACAGTTTTTACAAGAAGTCAGCGCGGAATGGAACCAAGTTTGAAAGAAAGCTGCTTTCAAATGATTGATCGGCAGGGGTGTTTTGGCACACGGGAGGTATAAAAATGAAAAAAGTTTACACATGTTTTTGTACAGATGTTATCCATGAGGGGCATAGAAATATTCTTCAGGAAGCAAAAAAATACGGCGAGGTGACAGTTGGAATTTTAAGTGATGCAGCAATGATAAAATTTAACCGCTTTCCGACAATCACAATGGAAGAACGAAAGAAAATGATTGCGGATACAGGGCTTGCAGATACCGTTATGATTCAAAATGAGATAATGTATGACAATGTGATTGGCACAATAAAGCCAGATTATGTGATTCATGGCGATAATTGGCAGAATGGACCAGAGCGTGCAATTCGTCAGAATGTGATAGATAATCTTGAAAAATACGGCGGAGAACTGATTGAAGTTGCCTATACGTACAATGAAAATGTGAAAAAAATAGATGACAATATCAAAGAAAAGCTTGCTATGCCGGAGTTTCGCAGAAAACGTCTGCGCCAGCTTTTGAAGCTTTGCCCGATTGTAAAAACGATAGAGGTTCACAGCGGACTGACAGGACTTATCGCGGAAAAGACAGTAGTTGAACACAATGGTGAACTGAATCAGTTTGATGCGATGTGGCTTTCTAGTCTTTGTGATTCTACAGCAAAGGGTAAACCTGATATTGAGCTTGTAGATATGTCTTCAAGAATGCGAACCATTGATGATATAATGGAAGTTACAACGAAACCAATTATTCTTGACGGGGATACAGGTGGTTTAGAGGAACATTTTGTATACAATGTCCGTACTTTGGAACGAATGGGGGTTTCTGCTGTCATCATTGAAGATAAGACAGGACTGAAGAAAAATTCCTTGTTTGGAACAGAAGTAGAACAAACGCAGGATTCGATTGAAAACTTTTGTCATAAGATTCGCGCAGGCAAAAGAGCGCAGAGAACAGAAGAGTTTATGATTATAGCCAGAATCGAGAGTCTTATTTTGGAAAAGGGTCAGGAAGATGCCATGAAGCGCGCGACTGCCTATGTGGAAGCGGGAGCAGACGCGATTATGATTCATTCCAGAAAGAAGTCGCCAGATGAAATTTTTGCATTCTGTGATGCATTTCGAAAAGTAGATGCTAAGACGCCGATTGTTGTAGTGCCGACTTCCTTTAACAGTGTGACAGAAGACGAATTTGTAAGTCATGGCGTCAATATTGTAATTTATGCCAATCAGCTAACGCGCAGTGCATTTCCGGCAATGCAGAGCACAGCAGTAGAAATTTTGAAAAATCACAGAGCGCTGGAAGTAGATGCAAGGCTGATGCCATTTAAAGATATTATTACGCTGATAGATGATATTTAAGGAGCAGAGATGAAGAAAGAGATAGCAATTGTTATGGCGGCGGGTCTTGGAA